>Ga0209208_10001204_pt1 | contig 36151 bp, 31 predicted proteins | sample S1TSphfallax_3_FD_187694 | JGI IMG/M metagenome (GOLD analysis project Ga0209208, IMG submission 187694) | Host-associated microbial communities from peat moss isolated from Minnesota, USA - S1T2_Fd - Sphagnum fallax MG (SPAdes) (version 2) | ecosystem: Host-associated > Plants > Peat moss >...
GGTATCTAATCAATGAAACTGTGCAGCAAGTAACTGGATGGAGATTTTAATTTCTAGCTTGGATCTAGTTTGAAGCTTTTAGAAGATAATTTTTGATTGCAGGATAGTCTTGTATGTGTTCAGTCTCTAGCACCACATTAGCATCACAGCTTGAGATCATGTTGTGTAACTAGTTCATTGGACAAAAGTATCTGATTTTAGGTATGTGATGCCATAGATCTAAAATCAGGATGTGGGGAGGAGGACTATAAGGGCTGATGATGGCTGGTGAAGTGGGGCCAGAGATGCGGTTGGAGCTGTGATTGCCATATCAGTTTAGTTGGGAAAGTACTTGCATGGTCTGTGTCGCTGGATTATTTGTTGTGAGGAACCATGGAAATGGGTTTGTTTTGGTAATTAATTACTACCTGTCTTGCCTTGCATGCTTGAGCTTCTGTATCCCACCTTCACTAATGCAGCACTGCTGATTTCACCAACCAGCTTTCTGTCACCCTAAACCCATTACTTTCTTTGTGCAGAGTGCTATTTGCAGGAATGTATTCTGTAATTTTCTTTTCATTTTGCAGAGTCATTCAACCTGACCAAGCTTGTGCAAGGGCTTAATTGCCTGTGCCTGGATGTCACCTTGCCTGTGAACCCTGCTGCACCTCTGCTTGTTTTGCAATGGCCACTTTGCTCAAGATTACAATTAAGGTTTCCTTTGTGGTGATCTTGGAGGCTAGTGAACTTATTCTTGGAATGTCCCTGAAGTACAATTTGACCAGCTGGTGTATTCTCCAGCTGCTCCCTCAGATTGGAGTGGCAAGTACAGGAGACCCTGGCAACATGGCAGCTTCTGTACGATGCCCTTGTGGCTGCATTCAACATGGAGGATTATGGTTAATCAAGTAAATCTTTTCAGCAGTGGTGATGCCAGATGCAACATGTTTCCACTTGGACCCTGCTTTCAGGTTCAATTAAGAACTAAGATTTTGACTATGTGTTCAATTATGCCTATGAACAAGAAGGGCTGTGTTTAGATCAAGATTATCCTGAAAAATACTCCTTGCCTTGGATCTATGTTGTTCCTATAGAGAGTCACACAAGTCAGCAGATTTGATGCCAGAGACAATATCAAGAAAGCCAGGATGGTGGAAAAATTCAGCAGAGCATGTGCCAAAAAGCATTAAGCCTTATGCAGAATGTTGTTACACCAGAAATAATGAGTTCCAGCTGGTGATGCAATATTTCCATAAATGCTGAGATTCCTGTAGTCAACCTTTGTTGCTCTGCAAACATAGATCCAAGCTATAAGCTGGTTTGTTAGTGGAATATAGAGGTTATTGCATGATGGTGGAGCCTCAAGCTGTGGATAATGTACTGAAGATTCAGGAAGCCAATTAGAAGCTACTTTGCTGGAAGAATTTCTCTGGTTGAAATCACTGATCTGACAGCAATACTGGAAATGTAAAGGTGTAGGGTTTGTACCGTTGGAATTTGCAGTCTTACCATCTAATGTAATTTCTTGCTTTTAATCTTTTGAGGTTTAGAGTAATCATGTGTCCCGAGCTTCATGTGCCCCTGTTGAACAAACTGTTCAGTCATAGTGTCCAGTTTTAGTGCACATTTTTTATCTCCATTACTCTCTAGCTTTCCCAGTAGCAATAGTCAATATTGAACTCCAGAGGCAAAGAAGCAACAAACTAGCAGAGGAAGAGCTTGTCCAGAGATAGAAAAAAACCGCTCACAACCCCATGTGCCTCCACCAGCCCTTGAAAACCCTCTGTCTACCTCATTTTGTTTTTGAACTGAAGCTCTATCAAACTTCTTTGGACTTCATAAGCAATAGAGAGCAATCTCCAAATATATCTCCTAAAAACTAATTGTTTTAATAGGTTAGTAACTGAAAACACCCGGAGGGTGTATCTTGCTCATTTCGTAATGGACTTGAGTGATTATTGTGACATCAGATGTGCCAATAGAAAGTTACTTGGAGCTCCAAAGGCGACAGAGCAATGTCTATGAATTCGACCTTCTCTAATACACAGTGAACTTGAGAGTTTTGTTTTCAGGAATTTGATGGAACATTTCCTATTTTACCTACTGTTGACTCTGGTTTGAACTTGCCATAATGGGCATCTATAAATTAGTTGGCAATAGGTGTACTAGTGGGTCCAAGTCTGTTTTTTACCCAACAGGGCAGAGAGACTGTTGATGTCAAATTTTCAGGTTCTTAAAAAGCAAAACACATTCATCAATTTTTGGGACAAGGCAAAAAGCAGTTGTTGCTGCCTCTTTTACATATTCCCTCTTTGACATTCTCTGGCAAGATTGGTTCTCCCCCTTGCTTTGCATCCAAGCATGACGGAGGACACCATATTACCTCTATCCATCATCTCCACGCTTGTCAAAAACATACAGTTGCGTGGGGGCAGTTCACGGGGAAGACTTGATTCTCAATATTGAGTTGTTACAATCACCATTGATATACGAGATTATCTTCCATCCACAAAGACAGAGACATGGACAGACAGACAGAGAAGTTCAGTTGGAAGAGTTGAGGAAGTTTTGAGGATTTGCGTGCAGAGATGGCTGCAATGTCGGTAGAAGATGCACTAGCGTATCTTAAGAGCATGAGTACGACAACAGGAGACGATGTCTTCACTCACATCTCTGAGATTGTGCGCAGTGTAAGAAAACCGCAAGGAGTCTTTTTTTTCTCTCTTTCCCCATCCCCCCCACCCACCGACTCACCCACTCACTTCTGGACACTTGTTTTTCTCCTTCAAGTTTTGCTTTGAAAACCGCATTGTTCTTGGACACCACGATATCGACCTCTATGTGCTCAAAATGACTTTTTGCAGATGAAGATGCCACAATCGTTGTAATTTGCCTTTTCCCCAGCAAGATCTAATTGGTTGTTGGCATTTTGTATGAAAAAATTCCACATTGGAGAGTGTGTGACTATGTACGCATGTGCGTGAGGTGTACTTTGGGGGACTAAGAAGAATTGTCGTCAGATGATTATATGATGATGATGATTCGGAAACCTTTTTATGGCTGGCAGGTGCTTCAAGCGAAGGTGAGGGATCCGGTGGATATCTTCGAGACGAGCTTCGTCTTGAAGCAAACACGATTTGTGTCTAGGGAAGGCGAGAAGCCCATCAAAGAAGGAAGAGATCCCAAGGATGTGATCCCCGTCAAATCGTTTTTTGCGCTATTCAAGTAAAACTGAATTTGGGAGATGGTTTCCAATATTGTCCTACACGCTTGTTGTTCTCCACCTCATGTCGTTGTTTTCGTTGTCTTCATTGTTGTCGTCGTTGTGGGTAATGCGACCGTTGTTATTGTAATCTAAGGCGTCAAGCAAAAAGAAGCTTGTTTTCTCAGAGCCGTTCTGCTAGCTAGCTTGATTGTTTTATTCTACTACTCTCGTGTTTGTGTGGCTGAAGTCAAGAGGAGATAGTGCCTAAAGTTGAAGAGGAAAAGCCAAAGAAGAAAGAAGGAGAAGAAGGGGAGGAGGAAGAGGTTGCAGAGGAAGCATCTGCTGAAGAAGACGAAGAAGCAGCCGGCAATGAATTTGAAGCACAAAATATGTTATCTGATAGTGTTTTCTTCGACGCTTGCGGCTGTGGGATTGGCCGTCTTGACACTTATTTTGTCATTCTGGCTCTCAAACAACTAGGCGATGATCCCAAATTTGGTATAGAAACCGTGAGGTTCTTCGGCAAGTTTTTCGGCATCAATGAGTAAGCAAAGCTTCAACACAAATCGATGTTGCCACTGCCTGGCTTCCAAATGAACCCCCCTTCGCCCCCACCAAATGCAAATGAACAAGCAAAAAGACAAGATAACTCCCTTCTCGATATTACCCAAATCAAGGAACTTGCACTGATTCTAAACCAATTCACACAAACGTGATTCTGTAGAGATCGATCGGGGGTTTCACAAAACTAGGACTACCAAAATTCCATGACGAAATCACATAGCTCCGTGCAAAACTCCCACACGAGAACCTGGCTATTATGTTTTGCAATCCGTCTCGTGAAGATAAATCAAGACACAAACTGATTTCATGTCAAATCTGATCATTAGAGAATGCTGCTGCATTGTTCTTCTTCTTCGTCTACTTCTTGACTCCAAGCCTGGGTTGGTTCTCTTTTGCAGCAATTATTATGTGTTCGAGAGTACACTGAAGGAAGGGGCGGGTGAGGAAGAGGAGGTTCCTGAGGAGGAGGAGGAAGGTTCAGAGGGAGAGGGAGGCGGAGAAGGCGAGGAGGAAAGCGGGGAGTCCAAGAAAAAGAAGGGAGGATGGGGACGTCCTTCAGACGGCATTCCCATGGAAGAGGGCATAGGAACCAATGCCAATGTATATTGGGTTTGTCACAGGCCTGGTGATCAGTACAAGAAACTACCTCCTGTCACTCCTTTGCAGATCAACACTGCCAGACAGTTGAAGAAGTTCTTGACTGGCAACCTTGAAGTAAGCATGCTCCATACCAAACCTCCACGACCAATATCCCAACTGCCTTCCTCCTCCTCCTCTTCCCCTGCTAGCTCAATAGTCTTCATGTGTGTTGAGTTCTTCAGAATTGCGATTGTAGAGCTAATTTTAGACCCTGCAATACAATGGATTCAATGAGTCTCATGATGTGTGTGAAGTTTTCTTCACAATTGTGATTGTGGAGCTAATTTGAAACCCTGCAATACAATTAGTCTTCTTCATGTGTGTGAAGTTTTTTCAAATTGTGACTGTGGAGCTAATTTGAAACCCTACAATCAACAGAGTCTACGAGTCTTCTTCATATGTGTTTAGTTTTTCACAATTGTGATTATGGAGCTAATTTAAAACCTTGCAATCAATGGATTCAATGACATATCAGATCAATTATAGATATCAGTTGAATGGTTGCCAAGGACAATTGTAATCTTTCAATCAATTTATTCACTACCATTATCAGGTGAATGACTCTGATCATGGAGAAGCGAAATTGAAATCCTGCAATCAATGTATTCAATGCCATTATCAGTTGAATAATTGTGATTGCAGATCTAATTTGAAGTCCTGCAATGAATGCATTTCAATGATGGATCGATTGAATTAAATTCAGCTAGGATTTACCTACTCTAGCCTCACAGGCATAGAATCTCAATGCCTGGTAGCAACTTGCTGAAATAGCTTCACTTGGGTTTGATTTCATACCAGAACAATGTGATATAATTTGTGTAGGGTAAGGTACCCATGCAAAAGGGGCTTCACATTTGAGCCCACGTGAACAGGGGCTACTGCCCTCAGTCACAGCGCTGAAAACCACCTTACAGCCCCCATGTGTGGGTCCATTACCATTCATAAATTACTTTGAAACATTTGTGAAAAAGGAGAAAAGAGTGTTAATGGAGGCAGAGAGTAACCCACTCTGCCAGCCCAGTGAGTCGATTACACTCTGAATGCATGCTGGCAGAGCTCCAGGCAGATTCATGGAAAAGCACACTCCTTGTACAAAAGAATGTGCTCTGCAAACATGAAGAGAGTAACACTACAAAAGATGTGCAGTGAAGGCATTTGTGGGTCTATTTGCAGTGTCCCATCTGTGTAAGTTCTAGTGGATGTATGACATGCATAGTATCCACTACTATGGCAGCCTTGTTTTGACATCTTTGCTTTATCACTAAGGCTTAATGTTTCCACGAACATTGATGGTGCCAGACTTTCATGCCAAACAGGCCGAGCATACAGCAGCTCTGTAGAAATGGGATCAACAATGACACAGAGAAATTTGATATGGTATTTTCTGGTTGGCAGGCAGAGGTGTCAGGATATCCACAATTTCCAGGAATTGAAATTAACTACTTGCGGGCCCAAATTGCTCGAATTTCACATGCTACACAAATTGCTCCTTCTGGCTATTACTCGGTAAGTTAACATGTCTCCTATCAGTACCAAAAAAGTTTGTCTAACAAGATAGGTGCTGAGCATATACAAGGATAGAGACATGTAGCTTTGATATCAAATTACAATGCATTCACAACTGCACACTAAGAAGCCACAAAGCAAGTCCACCACAACAGATCTCATGCTGATTTCTTGCCTATTGGTAAGCAATAACCAATATGCCTCTTCCGTCTTCAGACTTGGCATCATATATTAAGTCCAGTTTTTATGCCAAACCAAAAAGCACTTGACAAAATTTCTTAACTGTAATTGGAGGGCACCTGAGGGATATTACACCGGCCCCTTAAGATTGGGAGGGATCTTACACCAATAGGTGACATATGACCCCTCTGACTCTTGAGGAGTAGGTGTAAGAACCCTCCCCTAAGTCTAAGCCTTGCAATCTCCATATGTTCAGGTTCATGATTATCTTGCTACCTGTGAATACTACCTGGGCACAGGCTGCTGATGATGAGGGTGGACAAACACTCACACCAGCTGAGGACTTTGAAATGCCACCCGCTGTTGACCTTGGCACCTTGGAGGCTTGGGTTCACAAGAATGCACACATTCCAAAACAAGGACGATGTACAAAATATGAGGCACCAGAAGAGGAAGGGGAGGGTGAGGAGGAGGAGGCCCCTGAAGAAGAAGAAGAAGCTAAAGAAGGTGAAGAGGGTGAGAAAGATGAGGATGAAGAACCAGAGGAGCCTGAAGAGGAACCAGGATCCTTGAGGACACTAGACCAGGATAAAGAACTTGCAGATGGTGTAAAAGCATGGTCAGTAACTTATAGCTCAAGCATCAAGGGCCTCAAGCATCAGGTGGTTTGTTTGAGATCTCATCTCTGGCCTGGTGCATTCTGTGTGGCCACACCAACTGGATTCAGTAATATCTATGTGGGTTATGGTCTGAAAAATGAAGCATTCAAGCCTACCATGCCACCTCCAGTGCAAAAGGAATATGCAGGGGAAATGGTTGAGGCAACAGATCTTCCCCCCAAGCCTGAGCCACTGAAAGAAGAAGAGGGCGAAGAAAAGGCAGGATCAGAAGAAGAAGGTGAAGAAGAGGAGGAGGAGTAGGACATTCAACAGTATACTGTACACCATGAGGTGTCTACATTGGTGCCAATATCAACTGTTCAGGAAATTCTCAGGATGCTGTTACCCTCTGTACATGATGTCATGTGACCATGAAGAAGAAGGTGAAGAAGAGGAGTAGGACATTCAGCAGTACACTGTACACCATAAGGTGTCCTACATTGGTGCCAATATCAACTGTTCAATAAATTCTCAGGATGCTGTTACCCTCTGTACATGATGTCGTGTGACCACTTCGTGGGCAAGGGTGGAAGATAACTCCATAACTTACCTCCTCATTCATAAGGATAAGAACATAAAGGTAGTTTAGTTGTCATAACCTGCAATCAATACATTTTGTTTAACAGCCAAGCCTCTATTTAGATGGGGCATTCAACCTGGCAGCTGTAACACAATCCCCAGTTTACAAAAAGCCTTACAGTATTTGTCTTTGTAGTCATGTACACATGCTGTAATCAGTTTTTTGATCATGAATATGGCCCACTGAGTAGGTTCACATGTTCATACTGCCATTTGTTCCACACAAGCTACTCAAGGCACTACAGCAAACTAACTGCTGAAAATCTCACTAAACTCTGTACCTGAGATTGCTGCAAACCAAGAGTTTTAGGATTTACAGCACTTGAGGTGCACCACTCTCACTTGGGAGTCTGCCACACAGTCAAAGCAACTTCAGATACCACCCTCTATTTACAGGAGCCTGAAGAAAAGAAAATCCCTTCTGAGAAATACATGCACATATGCAATTGCATATAAAACAGCTCTGATATGAATTGACAGCAAGACAGAAGAGACAATGAGATGGCCTCACCTGTGATCAGATGGATTTGGAATAGCCTCATAGACAGTGGTTGCCACAACATCCCTCTTCAACTGTTTACAACAACAGAAGCATGGCCATAAAAGTAACCATGTGTCAATATAGCCCAAAATCTTGTGTTAACAAAACAACCCAAACATCAATAGACACTTGAGAGTGAGAGTGACCCCCATAAGGATGTGCAATGTTGACAGTGGAAGAGGCATGCAATCAGGAGCTTGATTTCCTCCTCATCCAGGAACCTGACAAGTTTGGACCTCCTTACGTCCAAATCAAGATAATGGTAGGACAGTTGCCCAAGTCTAGGCCTTGACACAAAACCCCTGAACTCTTGAGGTTTCAGCAAGTTAATCTTACCTGAGTGGCTTCTCCTCGCAATCCAATGTAATGTATACATGTTGCATTGGCACCAAAATTTCGAGGGAAATGGAGTGTAAGGCTGGCAACTCCCTGGAACTTTGCATATCTGCAAACACACTTGACTGAGAAATTAGCATCAACATAATAGTGACTTATCAAACTATTTGCAGTCTCCTTCAATGAAAACAAAAGGTGGAAGAAGTGATCCAACAGAGGTCTTCTGTAGCACAGAGGGAACAGCAGAAAAGTTTGGGATTGTTCTTGGCATGTTTGAGGTCTGCAGTATATTAAGTGTAACACATACTTAGTGAGATACTCAATCTCCCCATGTGGGTTCTCTGCCAGCTCCCACTCCTGGATTGGCAACAAATCAGCTGCTGCTGAGAAGTCAATGTCATCTCTGTTCATAAACCTGTAACATGGAAAAAGAGAAGACGCACCTCTTAGCTTGTAACAGAAAAACCCTACACCCTACACCCTACACCTGTTCCTGTCCAGATACTTACAACAGCAATAGCAGACAGTTGCCATTGACCCATTATATAAATAACAAACTATAAACTACATCCACATTGTCCATATGGACTGAGAAAAATCTCTCTATTTTGTACTTATGGGGCAATGTAAAAGTTTAGAAACTCTACGCGCGCATTTTAGATGGGCTTGTGCCATCAGAGCCACCAATAATTGAGATGCTTTTGATTTTCACATCTGTTGTGAACCTGCAATAAAATGACATAGAACACCTTATTGATGCTATAAGTGTTCCGAGTAAACTTCTATGTTCCTGTCGACAAAGAGACACATAAAGGATCTACACTTAAAATTGAGAATACAGAATGCAGACCACCCTTTTCTCAAATTAAAAAAACACAGGTGCTTTCACATAAGGAAAAAAATTTACGGAATGAAAAGAATAAGCTCTGGGTCATCATCGTTGCTCTCCAATGCCTGCACCATGCAGTTTCAAGACTGTGATTTGTCAAAATTGAGAATTTGACACTAATAAATGCACAAAAATTCTTCAAGCAAAAGCAAGCAAGAAATCAGCAGAACTGATTTTACATACTTAAAAAAACCTCAAAGGCATGCAAAGCAAGTTCTGCATACAGTTGAGAAATCCAGACGGTTTTCCCAGGGTTTGAATACTGATTTGGCACTCCCATCAATCGCCTCATTCAAAGCACGCACCTGCATAATGTACAAAATATCCTCATACGTACTGAGAATTTCTCCTTGAAGGTAACCTGAAAAGAATTGAGAGATGACCCTAAAACAAGGGTTATGGATATTTCAGATCTAATGACACAATAGCAACCAATCAGCAAGCATGAATAAGAGGAACCCACACCCCCAAAGAAAAGAGAAAACAATACAAGAAACAAAATCGAGAGTGGTTTGGATGATGGCAATGGTATATGCATCTTTGGGGACCTTCAAGAGCAAGATGGTATTGGTCACCTACCATAACATCTGCACTGACTTCATTACTTCCAGGCAATGGGTAAAGGCTAATGTGGATCATTAACCAATGTACTGTGTTTCTGTCACAAGACCAGACTTAATGGGTAAATTAAGCAATGGTGCTGACTAGCTCAACAAAACCTAAGAGAGAAAGAGAAGACCAAAAGCCCTTAAGAAGAAAGAGGAACAACAAAAAAAAGAGAGATTGAGAAAGAGGAAAAGGCAAGAAACGAGAAAACCAAAGAAGAAAGGAGGAAGATAACAGAGAGGAAAGAAACAGAACATTGAGAGCAAAAACTTTGCATAAATTTCTAAAGTTGTCTTCATCATTCTAGCATTTGAAGGTTGAACTCACAGTTGCAGACAACTGGGGGGCCCTTATCTGTCATATCTAAATTCCTTCGGAATGTTTGTAGAGCTCTCAGAAATTCCTCTCTGTAAATCAAAGTTTGTGTGTCAACATTAAGGAATAAATGCTGGGGAATCAAAAGGATCAGGTGACAGCAAGTAAAGATTAGTACCCCTGACATCTCGATATTTTTGAACAAAGACCAGTCCGCAGCACATGCATGCTCCTCACAATCATGTTGATGTGTGCACGATCCCATTGGAGGAATCTACAAAACAAGATAAACAATTGTGAGAATTACATGAGCGATGACAATAAACTGAGTGGGTAGCCTACATGAGGCCAGAACTGAATGAAGATCAAAGAAAATCAGAGCATCTTCTCCAAATCTGAGAACACAAAAAAGGAAAAAAATATGAAAGAATGGATGCAAGAAACTTTACAAAGAGTTTTCTCTCTATACATGAAACTCAAAAAACCGTTGATTCTTTTTTGTTCAGTAATCAATCACAGGATTACTGAATCAATTGAACATAAAAGAACCCAAAAGACCAAACTTGGCAAGAACGGTCCCAAAACCAAGGCTCACATTTTCAACTATTTATCTCCGAAAAGAATGAGAGACTAGGGATGAGGATGACACAAAATAGCATAGAAACCTAAAATCAACCCTAAATACTGAACTGCAAAACTCCCAAGAAAATCACAAAATCAAGGTCCAAAATCACAGATAGCCATGGAGTACTACTTTGGCATGGATGGGAAGATGAGGAATGATGTTCGAACATTGCAAAAGTCAAGACAACCCTGAAACTAAACTGAAAATAGAATATTCGTGATCAAGTTCAAGGCTCCAGAGTTTCAGAAAATAAGGAGGGTAATTAAAAAGGAAAAAGAAAAAGTAGTACTCATGAAGTAAGTCTTAAAAGCAGAGGACTAGACTTGGTATTGGAAACAAAGTGCAGGCAAAAAAAAGAAAGAAATGGAAAGAAAACTCCCAGAATTAACAAAGTAAGAAGCAAAAAAATTATACAACTTATTAGAAGCACAATGACAAAGTAGCAAGAAAGACCTATTCAAGAAAATTTAAGAACAGAAACCACCCACCCACAAGAAGCCGAAACAGAGAAAGCCCTAAATTCAGCAAGCAAGAAAAGAGACAACACTCGACTGACAAGGAAAAAGGACAGATACCCATATAAATATACTACAGGAGGCACACATTTGCAGGCACAATATAATAAACCTCAGAGAGACAAAAGGGGAGAAACGCAATCAAAGAAAACCATGTACAAAGCAAGCCACATTGGAAACAGAACGAAGGAGAGAGAGGAGGCCAGAACTCACAAGAGATGTTGAAGCTCTTTACAGACACACAGCAGACAGTCAAGAGGGCTTGGAGCTCCTGTAGCGAAACAAGGGAAGACAAAAGGCAAAGAAGTGCGGAGAAGAAAACGAGTCGTGACAATAGTAGCGTTGTAGAAACAGAGGAGCTTCAGGAAAGCTTGAGAATTCATGTAAGAAAATCGCTGCAACCCATATACGTAGAATACGGTATATTCCGAATCATGTACGTAGTATGTGCCCAGTACCAAACTCAATATACATAAAGTATCATATACGTATGTATCAGCCTTTTTTTTGCTTGCTTCTATATGTAGCCAGAAAGCGAAATTACAATTTAACAGTGCTAGAATAGAATGATTTTTTCAATTTTCAATAGCCAAAATTCTACAAGTTTTTTTTTTAATTGCCAGATTTCTATACATGGTTCAAGTCAAGGTATCCAAAAATATTGTTATTTCGATGTTTTTAAAAAACTTCTTTCATATTCATGCTTGTAACCAAATTTGGCTAAATCTTCCTATGGATGATAGCCACTTTGGCTACATCACAAAATTGACAAAATAAGACCTTAGCTATCGACATTATCAAGTACATTATAGCTAAGTTCTTTTTTATGGCCACTCCAAAGGGGGTAGTTGGGTGTTTAGGAGATGTTAAGATCCTACTAAAGGGAATTGCATGAAAGATCATACTTAAGAAGAGTTATTTATGTACTTGGGCTCTATGATATTAAGTAAAAATGATAATCGACTAATCAATTGATGGAAAAAAAAATATTTTGTGAAAATTAAGTTCCATTTGAATGGAAATATTGATGACATTGCATGTAACTTGAATTTAATTCAAATACATTGAATTCCAATTCAACAATTTGATTGACAAATCATACTTAAGAAGAGTTATCTATGCAACTTAAATTTAATTCAAATCCAATTGAATAGAAATTAGATCCATATTGGCGGAGAAGATATTGAAAATTTACTCTTGAATATGGTGTTGAAAAAAAAATTCTTAAAAGACAAACATTCAAAAAAATCCTTCCATGCCTTTTTACTTGGGAATATATGGGCTAAACATATGTTAATTTGGAATTGTCCAAATGATGACTTATAACTTATGGAATTTTGAGTTCTCCTACTTAAATGAACTTTGATAAATCATCATCATTAGAATTATGGGATAGCCATTGGGAGGAACTAACTTAGTGATTGAGGACTGTGAATTGGGTTTAACCAATGGCCATAAATAAAATCTTCAAAAAAATTCATGTATTTTCAATTACCTCCCTTGACAAAATTTCCTTGTAAAATAGATGTGAACCTTTCAATTTGGAAGGACCTCTCACTTTTGTGAGGTTTCAAATTTTGAAAAACATTTGACATAAGGTAAGGAACATTTTTTTTGGTTCTTTTCAAGTTTGAGGGCCCAACCAAAGGCATGAAAACTCAAGAAAAGCCCAAAACATGTTCATTACCTTACAAGTATATAATTGTATCATTGAGATTTTGCTTGCATCATCGAGAACTTAGTAAACTATGATATGTCCTAGACCTTATGATGTTCAATGTGCTCGTTGCATGCATTTCAAAATGTAGTTGTCCCTAAGAAGGGTATGGTCCAAGGCAAAATCTCTCTTGTAGAACATGAACATAGGGGAAATGCATTTAAAGTATCAATTTAAGTCAATAGGTATCAATTGTGCATATTAGATTTGGAGGTTGCATAAGTCTAACAAGGGCATATATCAACTCATGGATTCAAATATGTAATGACCTAATGGATGGGTCAATGGTTCATTAAAACCACATAAAGACTTATTGAGACAAGCTTTGTGTTTCTCACAGACAAGTTCTGAACATAACTAGACATGCTTTTTATTTTAAGCCCATGTAATGCACCTTTTAACAAAGTCATATTTTCATATCCACATAGATAGGGCTTGTGAATTGTGTGTGACTATATATTTTTTATAACATTAAAGTAGATGGAACACAATGGTTGTAAAATCATATTGAAGTAATAAATGTTGCATCAAGATGAAGGATCTTAATGTTTTTGAAGAAGGTTGATTTGATTTTGGTTGAAGCTTCAACATTCTTTATTGAACTTTCTTGATTCCATCATGAAGATTACTTGTTTGAAAGGCACTTCACATTTTCATACACATTATGCCCTTATGTGAAATTTGAACATCTCTATGCCCATAGGACATTTTTTTTGTTCACAAATATAATAGGCTTGAACCTTACAAGCTTGAGTTGACTATGCTTTCAAGTACATGCTCAATTAGAACATTGGTCAATAATCCATACCAACAAAATGAAAGATAATGAAGATATATGTTTTCCAAAGTTATTAAGCTAAGAAAAATTGTTTTCACTTGGGACTTAGAAGGCTTTCAGCCCTTGATTCAAGCTTCACTTTCATGTTGAATATCATGCATTGTAAAATGCCTTCCTTTCTCCTAAGACCTTATGCACCTATGATAATATTGTACCTTACACCAAGGAAAGGGTGTGGGTTGTTTTTAATTTCCATACCTTGATCATTTGTTGATACACCCTACCAAGATGCCATCTAGAATGAATGAATGGTCATATTACAATGGATGGAAGGGGTGAACATTATTGAAGGTATCATTGAAAGGGTGTTTCATTTGTAATCATGGTGGCTAATTTAGTTTTTTAAAACATTTTTATAGTTTGTATTGATATATTTATAAATGATCTATGAATAATATAATAGAACAAAAAATCTTGAATTAAATTAACAACTTGTGCCTACCTATCTATTCACCATGTTAATTATTTAAAATAGTTATTTGGACCTCATTTACTTAAAATATTATATCTTTTGATTGCATGTCTTCCATAATTTGGTGTGCTATTGATCGATGTTTAACTTCTTTGGTGACAAGCTTGGTAAGGTTATCTTTAAGCCAACATTCAAATCCTATCCACTAACACTTGCAATGTTATATTGAATATTGACTTGTTATAACTATGATTTAAAGAGCTAAGATATCATAAATGAGAAATTCAATACCAATTGAATAATAAACAGATACATGATAGGTATTAAGGTGAAGAAAAATGCTTAAGTATTTAAATTTTTAGAAATTAAAATTAAGGGAAATAATTAAAAGAAAGAAAGTAATAATAATTGTTTCATTTGTAAGCAAAAATGAAAAAAAAAAAAAAAAAAAAAAATTTTTTAATTTGAAAAAAAAAAAAAAAAAAAAAAAAAAAAGGAAATATGAAACACTATCATTAATTTTAACATTTATGTTTTAGCATAAATGGTTTCTCCTCCCCCATCCATATGCAATAAAGATTGGATTGTACATTCTTAATTAATATTTAAAGTTCATAAAAGGGCAAATCACAATAATTAGCAAATCAATTGCAATCAACATCTAGTTAATGATTTTGGCTAAGCAACCAAAAGCAATAGTTTTGTTTTACTCATGCCAAGTGACACAATTTTGGTGGAACAAATTATTTTTCATGACACAACAGCATAATCTTCATCCAAAAAGTGATGTGTTGACCTTTTTTTCTTTTTGTCTTTTTGTTGTTGGAGATGTTTTAAAAGCATAGTAATGACATTCTTCATTTTGCACTTTAAAATTCTTGAAAATTCTTGGTAAAGCACCTTGTCAAAACATTCTTGGTGCGTGAATGTTTACCAATGATCACTGGTTGATCTATAAAATTCGTTAAAATTCTTGCTTCTTTGGGCTTCCATAACATTCCCGCACCAAGAATGTCATAACTATGTTTAAAAGGGATCCCAAATAAGAGTAGTGTGACACAATTTATGAATTACAACATCATCCACAATTGAAACAAAATGATTAGGTGTTTTTATAAATGTTATTTCACCTTAACCACCAACTTTCACCCCATGCTTTGTTTGGACTTAAAGAGATAACTTATATGCATTTGTTGTGCCTTTCCAAAATTCACACAACATCTTTACATGGGTTGCAATGAACTAAACTTGTGATACTATGTGAATCTATTATAAAGATTTTTTAAAGTCACAATACCATAATACCTTTACCATCTCAGCAACAAACTATCAAATAAATTTATTTAAATTTGAAATCTTAACTTCAGCACCTAGTTTCTTAATTTTGAAATTTTCTGTAGGTAATGATTATACAAAATAATAAAGAACGTTTTAGCAATGTTATGGAACAATCTAATGTGTTTAGACTACCTCAATTTTAAGTCATTGTCATGGAAGGTCTACAATTCAAAACTTGATAGTTGAACTTTTTAATTTATTAAAATTTTGGCACAAATAATGCATAATTTTTCAAATTTTTGGCAAAACTAGAAATAATTTAATTTATGCCGAAATGGTAAAGGTACTACGATATTACTTTCTTCAAAGTTGGGAATTATAAGTCTTCAACATTGTCTTTATTGATATTTATAAATGTCATCCATGTCAAGATTATTGTTCAAGTTCTAATAATTAACCAAGTTGTATTCCATTATTGAACATATATGTTTTCTATGTTTGACTTCTTTTTCCAACAAATAAATAAATTATATATCAATGTCATTATTGATTTTATTGTTTTACTAACTCAACTAAAATATGCATCACTATGCAATCAATGGAATTATTTTCATTTGTTGAATTCTAGTTTCATATGAGATGCATAAGTTCAAGCTTATGACATTAACAACAATAAGTGCCAAAGTTAAATTTAGGCATATGAAAGGGCGATCCATTGCCTTTTGGTATAATAAAAGATAGTGCATGTACTATTTATGCATCATTATCATAGGATGATAATGAGAATGTTTTTTCTTCTTTCTAAATTTATGAATCCTTTTGTCTTATGTCACAAATTTGAAATTGTGATTAAATGTGGACATAATAAAAGAATTATGGCAAATGAAGGATATCTATTGGTATGATGATTAGTTTAAGCATGAGCAAATGAAAAATGCCTTTGCTCTTATGTCTATAAAAAGCCCATTGCATTTACAAATAAAATTTTGATCAATTTTTTATGTTGGCATAAAGTGTTATCAAGAAATCCAATGTGGGTGTTATGATATTACTATTCAAAGTTTGGTACACATACAATCAAACCCCCATGAAATAATCCTCCCAAAATTGATAACCTCTTTAATTTGATAAAAATCTTGTCCACTAATGTTGTTTTTACTATCCTAAATGATATCATCTAATTTCTAACATCTTATAGTTTTTCAAAAAAACAAGATTGTTTAGGAAAGTATAAGCATTTGTGATGAACCAATTATCCAAATAAATTTGTCCTATTTGCTTAATCTTAAAAAGTATGTTGAAGTTCCTAAAACACCTTACATGCATCTTGTTGCATGATGGCATGGACACATCTAACATTATTGTAATTAAGGAAAAGGCCTTTGGGTGAATGCATGGTAGAGTGGCCCAATATCAGCAAAAATTATATTCCCAATGAGGTCATACAAGATTCTTTATAATGATTCAAATGAACATGGTTGTTACTTTTTTAAATGTTATTATTCAATCACCTATAAACATTCCCAAATCTATGTGAAAACTTGTATTAATGTAATTCATGTCATTTTTAAATTTGTAAGTCCTAAAAGTAAAACCCACAAAGTCCATATGAATAATGCCCCATGTAAAGTTTTCAAAAAAATGCTCTTGAAACAAAGAAATTGAAAAACAAACAAAAATTGCAACTCATATGGACTTATGAAAATATGGTCAAATTTTAACAATTCAAATGTCCCTAATTATCAAAGGGTTAAGGTTTTCAAATAATAGATTCCTCATATGAGTTTTTCATCTTGTATTACATTATATACCATTGAGTCCCAATAACAAATCTGGAATGTAAATCAATATAATTTTTTTCCATTTTGTGATTTTCTAGTTAGATGACTAGTCCATATTTTTCAACTTCAAAAGTCCATTATTACTAACAAATGATTTTTTAAATCAGTAAATAACCACATAGTTCTTTTCATAATGATGTTGTTAGTTTAGATCCAAGTCTTAATTAATAGATCTAAGGATATATTAATCACCATATGCATTTGAATAAAAAATACCCAAAGAAAAAACATATTTTCACCACAAAAGTGAACCACTATACCATGCATTTACCCCTTCAATTTTTTAGCCATGGTTGTTGTGGTATGCTGAAATTATTGGTACAATTAATTAAGATTCATAACATTCTAATGCACATTACTAACCAACACAAAAATATCTACAACATAATAAATTATCACACATTAATGTCCTTTTTGTTTGAAATATTAACTCAAAAACATTAAGTTCACTTATTTGATAAATATCATTTAGCAAAAGAACCTTGGTTTTGTAATATCCTCCACTAAAGGTGCAATCATACTAACATGTACCAAAAACAATCATAACCACTACTTAGTTTTTTGAACTTTGGATTATAAAAATAAAATAAAATAATAAATAAAATATTTTTTATAATATGTTATTGTGAATACATTATGTACATATCATAAAAATTTGGAATCAATTTAATGAGTGAAAAATACGTATAAGGACTTTTAACCTCTTGTAACCACTACTTTAAAATTGCATAAAAGCAAATTAAAAACAATTTTGACACTAAAAACATAATTTGAAAATATGTTTTAATGACATATTTTGGGGATTTTTTAATATACACCTTGCCATGATAGTATGAATTTTTTTTATAAAAAAAATTGATGTTTTTTTGAAAGGTGTATTAAAAGATTTTTACAATATTCTAAGAATAAAGCAATGGTCTAAGAGGGCACGTGTGGCTCCTAATAGCGTGTTTGATATTATTTTGGTCCATTGGCCTTCTCATTTAATGGAGATTAATCTATAGTTGAAATAATTATTAAATGGAACTTGGGTTAAGTATTGTGCCCATTGAATTCATGAGCTTAGTGTTATTAAGATGTCATGTTCAATCTTCTATTAAAAAAAAACTTTAATTTGTAAAAAAAAAAGGTAAACCAAAATATATATAATGTCACAATCGATTAGATTTTTTTAATGATATAATGAATGAAAAATAGTTTTGATATGTTTGTATTGCTAGAAGAATGAAAGGGTTTATAGGTTAAAATGTGTTGAAATTTCTTGAAATATACTTCTAGACATATACCTATGGAAAGGAGTCAAGTAATCTTATATATATATATAATGAAAATTAGTATTATAACCCATATTAAATGAAAATATATTTTTTATATTTTACATCACCAAAACATGTATTTTTTAGTAATTAAAAATCACAACAGTATTGTCAAAATCTTTTGGATAATACCATATTAATTAAAGGATTTGGCACATTCATGCCAAATATTATATTTATGTTTAAAAATTCATTTGGGCATATAATTTAATATTTTAAAAGATTTTCAACCCGCATTTCAAAAATATTTAATATTTTTAACATCAATGAAGATGTCAATCATTTTCATCCATTTTGATACACAACATTGATGCATATGTGTTACATTTCTTGGTTCTTATTTTCAATTTTTTTAATGTTTTTAAGTTCTTATTTGTAACATTTTGATTCACCAGTCATGGTAGCTCATCACTATCGTTGTGATGAAGGTGATGGTCTATCATTTTGTGAGCGATTCTCATGAAGTTATGATTACACTCATTGTCACGTTACCTTTAATTGTTGTTGTGGAGATTTCTCTGCAACTTCATCAATCTTTATTTTGATTCACCTTTTAAAATCCCATGTCAAATTTTGGCATTTAAACAATGATATCCACTAAACATTTGCACCCATAATACCCCATTCTCATCCAAAACTCAAAGGCATAATGTTAGCAAAAGAAAGTGTGTACAATTGTGATGAAAAAAGGAACATGGTAATGATGAAAACCCTTAAGTTTTCAAAACTTTTTGCATTATGTAGCTTGAAGCTTGATCATGTACCTACAACAATTATTGACAAACATTAATTATTCTAATCAACACCGTGCATATGTTTATTTCACAAATAAATCATGTTCATGCAAACAATTATCGACATATCAAAATAACAACACTCAATCAATCATGACATTTATAAACAAATCATTTTATGTTCTTATTGTTCATCAATTTTTTGCATTTTACATATGTATTTGTCTTTCTTACAACTATTTACAATCTATAGTATACAACATTGCCATGTGTGTAACATCATGGCTTTGAAAACATAGACATGGAGAAGAGCACCAATGAGGATATTTAACAAAAATATAAAGAAATCATTAACTAGTAAATAAGAAAGCTAACTTATAACCATGCATGCTTCTAGAATGTTCTGCAACGTAAAAATTCATTCCAATGCATGAACCTTTTTTTTTTTTTCATTTCATCAATATTGTCAATATTCCCATTAAAAAAAATTTAGTGAGCATTGGTTCAAAATTCCCCCATTCAATATTCAATGACCATTACCATTAGTGCACAAAACTGGCAAAGTTTGTCAATAGGCATGCCTTTTGTTAAAATGTCGCAACCTTAGCTTTGGGCTCACAACCAAGGCAAAGGGGTTGCAAGGGTGCGGGCCAAGAGAAAGCCTGGGAGTCACATCACATATTCCCGAGAGTGTGAGAACGTGTGAAGGAGTGAACCCTCACACTCCCAAGGCAACTCCCACTTTGGGAGATGGAGTCCTAGTGGACTTTTGAAACTTCAGAGAGCGATTTCAGAGGTCAAAACTCAATGTCTTGTGGCGTTCTTTATATCATTGGAAAGCTCTTAGAACGTAGATGTCTAAAATGGGCTTGCATTGTTCATTTGGACATTTGAAACACAAGTTATGGCCAAAAGAAAGGTCGGGAGTCAAATTGCCAGTTTGACTCCTGACCAAAAAAAGTCGGGAATCGACCCGATTTACTTAGCTGTAGACAACGTGCCACATACCGTTGGAAAGTTCTTGACCAGGGCTACGACTTTGCTTTATACCACACCTCAATCCGAGGTCTGCTCGCAAAGTTATGGGGTTCTAAAGTTACTAGAATCCCGGCTAGCGCGATTTCGGGAGTCCCGGGAGAGAAAAGCCATTTGGATGTAGGCTCTGTGGAGAGGTGTAGAGTATATTGTAAGGGGGAAGGTGGTGGCTTCCCCCAAGTCCGAGCCGTGGTGAGTGTTGTGTGTTCGTGGTGCTCGTGACTCGTCCTAGCACCAAAGGTGCTCCAACTATGCACTAACCACTTTGTGTGGGTTGTGTGCAGGCATGTGTGAGTGAGTGAAGCTTGTCAACTCTTCCTAGTCCCATCTCGGAGCTCCAACACGCCCCCCTACCCCTCAAAGTGTTGTGAGCTAGGGAGCGTGCCCTGACTCCTCCCCCTTTCGTTGTCTTGTACTTGGACTCACTTTTGAGTCCTTCAAGGAGTTGGGAGTGCGTCATAAAATGTCAACAACTTGCCTTGTGGTGGGAACATAGACAATTGAAGTATGTTTGCTTACAACTCCTTCTTAGATGACATGAAATTAAATGTTAATATGTTTGGTTGTCTGATGGAATTTGGGATTATGTAAAACCTTGGTTGAAATTTTTATTATCATTAAAAATGTAAATAGGTCATTCCCATGGAAAATAAAGATTGTCCAAAAGCCTACACATCTAGATGACTTGCTTTGTAATTATTGTTCTTGTTATGATTTTTTTTAGTAATGGAGCTTGAACATGGTTTTTTTTGTGAGCCCCAAGCAATAAGGGCCCCCATTCATGGATAATATAAATCCTATGTGTGATCTACAATCATCAAGATCAATTACATAATCAACATCATAGTATGTTGTTATGATGTTAATAATTCCATTTTTAATGAAACAAATACTTAAGTTTGAAGTTGCCTCATGTATTTAAAAATTCTTTTGATTGCATTACAATGAACATGTTTAAGTGCCAAAGAACACTTGGTAGCTAAGGAAATAACATATTTTATATTAAGACAAGTGCCAAAGTTAACCTCGGGGGGACACACCTTATAAATTTACAAAATACATGAATAAAAATATAGGGTGCCATATATTGGTTGTTAGGTAAAAATTATAGTTTAATTAGTTTAAAAATATGGGTATATATATCCTAGAAAATGAATGTATAATTACTATAGGGTATGCATTAATCCCAAAAAACAATTTATAACCAATATAGGGTGGTTTAAATATGTGCATATTAGAAAATTAAATAATAATAGGGCAAGGAAAAATAAGTAGAAAAATTACTTAATACCCCATGAACAATACTCCTTTTGATGCACGTGGTTTTAAATTTCAACATTTAGTGTCCTTCTTGAAAGGCTAGCAAATTATAAACTACCCACAATTTCCTTGTAGGAAAATTTGGTGTCAATGGCATAATCCTATGTCCCTCCAACACTTAGAATAATATGTGGGTTTGTTGGAATTGAGATTGACATTACATCTTGATATGCATATTTTATCAGAATGTGTAAAATATATTACTTTTGGTCAAGAACAAGTCATTGATGAACATGGTCATGAATGAAACAAAGGCCAATATAACAATCAACAATTTTTTTTTCAAATAATTAATCCAAGTATTCAAATACTTCATCAATTCCTTTGAAGGGAGAAAACCAAACTTGAAAAATGTCATTTAAATTATGATCTCCAAAAGATTGCTAACCAACCTCCACTGTAGATTAATTCATCATTAACATTGATAGTCACATGAATGAGGTGACCATTTTTATAGCTCATGTATATACAAAGGTTAGTTGGATTGGGAACAAATGCATACATATTGAAAAAATTGTGGAAATAATGGTTTCTTGAGTGCCACGTGAAGTTAACTTGAATCCATATAATGATTTGTGAATTCAACAAACTTTGTTTGGTGCCACTTAATATTCAAAATCAAAATATTAGTTCACATACAACTATTTTGAAATCTCGCCATAAAAAAAATTTTGTTTTGATGTCAAACTACACAATCTCCATGTCACATGCTCTAACAAGGCTATGGATTGTCGAAATACTATCAAATTTAACAATAGAAAAGAAAGTCTCAAAGTAATCAATGTTTACTTTTGAAAATGCCCTTTTGCAACAAGGCATATTTTGTAATGATCAATTGTCCCATTTGTAACAAGTTTGAACTTGTACACCCATTTGCAATGTATATGTTTATTCCGAAGAAGGAATTCAACAAGATTCCATGTACCATATTTTTATGAAAGATGGGTACTATTATTCTTCCATTGTTTGCTTCCAAGTTGTGTGTTCCTTGCAATGAATAGATGTGTAGTTACTAATAATCTTGCAGTTTTTCAAGATAAATGATGAAGTCAATTTTGCAAGCAAATAAATTTTGATTACTTTCCACAACTTTTGTTGCCATAACCATAGAATGTCATCCCTTAGGATTGACATATGATAAACCATTGATTAAAACCTCTTTACTTAGTGTATGAATTCCAATATGATACAATTGATCATACAAATGAACTAAGTGCATGGAAGCTTTATTATTCAATTTTGATGGTCACAATGATGATCATTAGAAAAATACTTAGATTTCATATTTAGATTATTCAAAAATATTGAAATTTCAAGCCCTAACATGTTGCTTTGAAAAATCATAAATCATTTGTGCATATATTGATCCTAGATGTGAATCACTATTGTTGAAACATGAAGCTTTAATTTCGGGGAAGTCTCCTCATCAAACCAAAAATCATGGTTGATGTTTAACTTATGTGTATTGTCATCCCATAGACAACAACCTTTTGTTTTGTCACAATACCCCAAGGAAAGACATTTATTACTCTTAGGATCTAACTTTTTTTTAAAGACTTTTGGGACATGTAAATATCCTTTGTAGCCAAAAAGTTTTGAAATCCTCAATCAGGTCACACTTCCAACCGTGCTTCAAATGGACTTTTGTTGTTGAGGGTCTACAAACTTGCACAATTTAAAATGTAGACATATGTGTGTGTTGCTTCTACCCAAAACTTGATGTCAACTCCAATTGAATTTAACATATTATGAACACATTCCATGATAATGTAATTCTTTCATTCAACACATCCATTTTGTTCAAGTGTGTAAGGAACAATAAGCTCATGACAAACTTTGATGGTTGAGTAAAACCTCTTTGAAACTCCTTTTCAAAAAACTCACCACTTCAATTGGTTTTCAATGCACCAACATTGTTTCTAATGTCTTTGTGAATTTGATGGTAAACACCCTTGAAACAACAAAATGCCTTTGATTTTGCTCCAATGCAATAATAAATAAATAAAAAACTAGAAATAATATTTTAAGCTTCATACAAAAGGAAAACTCATTAAACCACAAATGTTTAAATGAATAAGCTTAGTATGTTTGTTTGCATCTTCAAATCTCATTGATTATAAAACTTATGTGGACCTTTCCAAGAGTACATCCTTCACAAATATTATGCTAGCCTTTTTCCACAATTCTCAATCCTTAAATTATGTGTTTTTTGGTCATTCTTAAGATCATGTCATCATGATGTAAATGCCCCAACCTATTGTGCTAAATTTTAGATTATGATTACCATCTCCATAAGAATTCAATCCAAGGTTGTTAGCAACACATGCACGTGTAGTTTGAAGCACAACCTTAATAATAAACCGATACATCATGCCTTTTAGAATTCCCTCCATGACTATTTGTCCCTTGTATAACATTTTGCATCCTATCTTGGTATGAAAAGCTTCAATATTTTTTATTATTGTTACCAACATTAAAAACAAATTTCTTTCAAATTTAAGGACAAACAATGTCTTCTAACACTCCATGCAACCCCATTGGTTGTTAACAAAAATTTGAATCTTAATGTCACCAGTCCCCTTTGCCCATTTGAAGTGACTAGCAATTGTTTGCATATGTCATATTCCATTCATAATAGGTGGAAAGTTACAAAACCATGTTTGTTGATTAGACATGCGCTAAGAAACACCACTATTTGTATACCATGTTTTTATAGTTTGAATGTTCATTTACACTTGCCATGAATGCTTGTGGTCCTTGTGAAGATTCATTTACTTCTATCAACAATTATCATTGTCCTTGGGATGTAACACCTACATTTGATCATCGATTTCCTTGATCTTGTTGTGGTTCAAAAGATTCCAAATGCCAATGCCCTAGTTGTCCATAGTTCACACATTGTGTTCATTTATTCAATTCAACTATCTTTGCATTCCTTTGTTATCTTTATTCAAACGTCAAAATTTTTCACTAAAATTGATTCTCCTTTTTTTTCCAAATTTATTTGATGAATTATTGTTCCAACTCAATCCAAGTGACACATTGTTTGATGATCCATTTCTAGTGAAACCTAAAGTTGGATGATGTTTACCAAAACGTTGAAAACCATTTTTATTGGCATAGAAAGCTATCTATTTTCCTTGTTTGATCACTATCATGTTCTTCTTGATGAAACATTCTTCTGCAAGCAAATGTAATTTCAATTTTAAAGCATCTTCTCAAATGATACAACATTTTCCCATGCTTTGAGTATGAATCATATTCAAATGGAAAACTACACATCAACTTCATCAATATGGCTTTGTCATTAAAACAATCTTCCCCAAAATTCTTTAAGTGACTAATGAACATTTCAATTTCTCCCATAAATGTTGTTAGGTCAATAGTTTGTTGCATTTGAAAATTGTAAAACTTTTCTTGAAGATAATGAACATTTGTGTCCTTTTGTGTATGCAACAAAACAATTTTCTACAACATCCTTGTTGTCTTGCAATTGACAAGTTGTTGCAATATTTTTTTGTTTATTGTTGCACACAAAATCATCAACACATGATTGTTTTTCTTTTCATACTCTATAACATTTTTTATTGACCAAACTTTGGTCCCATTAATGATTCCATATAATCTTTTCTAGCAAGCACTACTTAAAGGTGAAATTTCCACAAATTATATCCCTTTCTTGGAAAAATTATATATTTGATAACTTTTGTGAATTTGCCATCATCAATCCTTTCACAACCTTCATTATGAAAATATACCTTAAAACTTTGTTGAATGAAATTGAATAATGCATAGATTTGGGCCCATAACCTAATGACAACAATCTTGCATGTAATTACAACAATTATTGACAAACATTAAGTTATTGACTCAACACTATGCAAACACTTTCATAAATAGATCATGTTCATATAAATAATTATCAACATATCAAAATAGAAACACTCAATCCATCATGGCATTTACAAACAAATCATTGTATGTTTTTGACATTCATTAGTCTTTCGCATTCTACATATGTATTTGTCTTTATTATAACTATTTATAATCTATAGTTTACAACATTGCTAGATTGTCTTTGTAAACACACACACACCTAAGAAAACACTAACGAGCATACTTAACAAAAACATGATTTCTAAATGGAGAAGTGAATGCTAGAAGGTAATTTGGAAATGAACTTGAATGTTTTAGTCTCATTTGGAAAGGAAATCAAATGGTGGATTTTAATTTCAATTTGTTGATGAATGGTAAAGCTATGGATTACAATTTTCAATGACTATGAATATGGATAGTGGTCAATGGAATAAATTATAACTAAGAACCATGGGTCTAACCCAAAGATGCTAAAGGTGAATTTGATAAATTGTTTTGGAGAATGGCCCATGAATTGGCAACAATGGTATATATGGTAATTTACATCATCCTAGCTTTAATGGATTGTGTAAAATTATGGTCTTTGAATAGCTATTGAATGTGAATTCAACTTTTTGATGTTTTGTTTATGATTTTAAAAATCTCATTGTAATATGAGATTGAAATAGACTAAGTAATTTGAAATTTCACCATGATAACAAATTTCCAAGATTATTATCCAAGATCATGGTGACATTATCATTAGACAAAATTTATTAATTAAATTTTAACCACCATTTTCTTTCACAATGACCGTGGATGAAACATTTGTCATTGATGTAACACCTTTTGTAGTGTATTCAAAGGTTAGAAAACAATGAGATTTTACTAACTAAAAAAATTAGGTTAAATTCACACCTTGTAAGGAAATATGTGTTAACAATTTTCTTATTTTGTTCTACTATGTAAACAAACCGCTTGTATAAATAAATTCTAATTTATTTATTAAGTAAAGGGAGGAGCCATTTCAACACGGGGTTTCAATTGTGCTCATTAAAGAAAGCTTGTTTTTTCAATAACAAGAACTTGGGCCAAGTTCTCTTCATGTAAAATGGGGGCCCAAAAGGAAAATGTTTCAATTCAATTTAAGGTTGACAAAAATGTCAATGGACCTCAATCTCTCATTCTTGGTCTTTCTCCCATAAACCAACCTACATGCAATAACCTACAATTTTTTTTGTAGATTGCAAATAAACTATTTATAACAAAAAGCATGGCCTTCATTGTGCATGTGTTCTGTAAACAAGCCCTATTTTTTCACCCAACATTTCTAGGGACATCCTTAGAAATGGGTGACACAAGTGTTGTGAACTCAAATGCTCCACAATTATTCAATCCTAAGTTTTTGCATCGTTGACTTTTTGCAATATGAAAAGTTTGGGTCTTTGTGTTGCACAAATTGAGAACAAGGAAAAAAATCCAAAATTTTGCACTAAAAAAATGTTTGGTTTTAAGCCTTGGGACATCAATCATATTTCATCTCATTGGCAACGCCACATTTCTAGTGTAGAATGTAAATGGAAAAGGGTTATGGATTTAGATGGGGATTGCATCAACATTCTTCAATATCAATTAGACTTTATCTCATCTTGCACAAACTAGCCCTATAGTATAAAAAGAAAGAAAGAAAAAAATGTGATGAAAAGGAGGGGCGGATGAAGCCCTACATTGATGAAACAACGCTATCAACAATTGAAAGTTGAACAAGACAAAACTTTCCATAGTTGCTTGTGATGTGAAGTGGAAAATTATTTTTTTATGGCATTTGTGTTCATGACTTTTGTTTCTTGCTTATTATGAGAAAGGTGGCTATTCATTCTTGATGATGTTTGTTGAATGGTGAGGTGCTCTTTGTGCATGCATCTTCTATGATGTAGCTGCTTCCTTGTTGAAGTTTTGATGGTGGTCTATTGAGTTATGGAACTTTGGTTGGAAATAAAAGGGTGTGATTGTTTCAAGGGTGAGGGTAGAATTAAGTTGAATTGTGTTGTATTAAGATCAAGAAAGTTATTTTGGTTTTTGGTTTTGGAATTGATAGATTGCATTTTGGAGGAGAAATAATATTTTGTTACATTATGTAACTTCTTAGGAAGGATGCATTGTTGTAGAATGGGTTGATGACAAGAAGATGATGAAAGCTTCAGGGATCTTGGGAGTGGTCATGAAATGTACCATCATTATGTGAGTTTGGTTGTCTTGTTTGGTTTGTTAGTTCATTAGTCACAAAGAGAGGAAAAACACCTAGTTTTCTGAGTATTTCAAGGGAGCATGGGACCTTTGCAACAAGTTATGTTTTGATGTGGTTATTGTGAGGTGTCAAGTTTTCCTTGTCCAACTTTCTAAGTTGATGGTTGGGGTTTAGGCATTCCTTGTTGTGCAATGTTGTTTTTATGAGTAGATCATAATGTTGAATGACTGAAAGAAGTAGCCAACTATTTTTTGTCAAATTGTGCATTGGGTGTTGTGTGTGTATGTTGTTTGTGTGGTAGTTGATGGGTTTTGTGACAAGGAGACCCATGGTTATGACCTCTTGATGCTCAAGAGAGTGGGGTTGAAAAACTTTGATTCCTGGAAACCCACATAATTAGGGTTAGTAGGGATGTAGTGGTTCTTGGGATCAAATTCATGATGATCATATGATACCATTCATATGTTTTGTAATAGAAACTCTGATGTTTCAAAATTCATCTCTCTATTGTTGAATGGTGTGTTGCAGTAGTTCAATCTATCTCTTTTTGTTACAAAAATTTCTTTGAATGGAGTTTCGTAGGAGGGGGCCTGGGTTCCCAATTTGTTTGAAAAGAAAAATAATAAAAGAAAAAAGAAAAGCTCAGGTTATTTCAAAATCTCAAACAATTGAAAGTTTTTATGAAAGAACCAACGGGTTTAGTAGGTGATTATTTGAATTCTTTGATTCTCTTGACGACTGTGTTTACATATCAGAACTGGTTCTTTGATTTCTTGAGAGCCACCGCTACCAATCTTAAGAACCACCCTGATAGCCATCAGGGTCTGTTTCAATGTTGGGTGGTTCTTTGAATCACAACACTGGTTCTCAAAAATATTCCAAATAACTGGCATTGATATATAACCATGGCTCTCAAAAAAAGAGAAAAATGTCAAAGAACCTGTCAAAGAAAAGTCGGTTCTTGGCTGGTTCATTAACAAAACAAAACCCACTGACTCTTTGATGTTTTTTGAAACAACCAGAACTGGTGGTTCTTTGATTCTGAGGAAATTTCAAAAGTACTAGAACTGATGGTTCTCTGATCCTGGAGTATTTAAAGAACTGAAAGCAACGGTTCTTTAAAAATTCAAAGAACTGCCCAGCACCCGTCTGTTGCTATTTTGGATAACTGACCAACATTGCTACCTACTAGGTATTTTCTCCCAATTTTGTAATTAGGAGAGGTTGGTGATCATCCATAAGAAGATTTAGTCAAATTTGGCTATAACTTACACATGAATGCCAAAACACTTAAGCAGCCTTCTATATTTTTGACTATCTGCTATTACCTACCTAGTACAGAAATTTGGAGATTTGTCACTTTTTTCTTCAAAAATTGGTGATTTTGGGCCATTTTAAGACCCAAAACATTGGTAGCTACTGGCTCTTTTTTCCCAGTTTGTGACTAGCAGAGGTGGCAATCATCCACAAAGAAGATTTAGCCAAATTTGGCTATAAGTTACAGATGAATGTCAAAAAAATTAAGCATCCTTGTATATTTTTGACTACCTGCTAGAACCTACCATAGAAATTTGGCAAATTTTTTTCTTCCGAAACTGGGGACTTTGGGTCAACTTTTTGTACAAAATCACTTAAAGTTTGTACAGGTTGAAATCAGAGTTCCCAGGGACCAAAAAAGAAAAAATTCACCAGGCAAAAAAAATCATTACTACCAGGCTACCACCCAGCTGGGATTTTTTTAAAAAATTTATTTATTCAATTTTGTGATATAGCCAAACTGGTGATCATCCACATTAAGATTTAGCCAAATTTGGCAATAGACCAGATGTGAAAGTAGAAAATTTAAGAATCTTCTTATTTTCCGCTACCTGCTTGCAACCTGCTTTAAAATCCTGGCAAATTTTAAATTATTATTTTTTCAAAAATCTGATGGATGACAGTCATTTCTTTCACAAAAATCCTGTGTATGTGTCAAAATCATAATATTCAGGTCCAAAAAAATGTGAAAATTTGCCAAATAAAAAACTAGCACTACCACCCAGTGTTTTCTTTACACTTTTTATTTGTAGCCAAAGTAGCGATCATTGATACAAAGATGTAGAAAAAGTGACAATGATCCATAAAAAGATTTAGCCAAATATGGCTAAAAACCAAAACTAAAGTATGAATCTTTAATCATCCTTTTATATTTTTGGCTACACAATGAAAAGAAATTATAGAAATCTGGTGATTTTCTTAATTAAAAAAAAATCGCCCCCCCCTTCACTTCTGGCGACTGAAACCTCCAAAATCAATTCTTTTTCGAATTCTTTGATTAATTTGGCTTCTTGGCAAAATCTCGCCAGTAAAATAAGCGGCTGCTGATACCTAGGGTGGAGAATAAGAGCATATACCGACCTAATCTTTTTATGTAAGTAGGCTAGTGGCTGAGAGCGAAGCCACGATTGTCAGTCAGGAAAACCCATCCGAGTTCGAATCCGGAAACTGCCCTCCTTCCACCCACCAACGTGTGCGTGTCTCTCTCTCTCCGAGTCTCCTCTGTTCTCGCCGTGTCGACGATCGTTCGTTGTTTCTCGTGATGGCGCTCTTGCGGTCTGGCTCGGTTGCGGCTACGCCTGTTGCGGGTGGAATGTTGTTGGTGCGTATCACGTCCTCCCCCAAGTTCTCCTCCTGCTTAGCCAGAACAAGCATACATTCTCTCGGATCAGAAGCTTCTTCATTCGCCTCCTCTTCCGCTGCGTTGTTTACGGGAGCCAGCAGCAAGCTGTTTGGAGCGTCCGTCTCTTCTTCCTCTAAGCCTGTCGCGGTGACAAGGATTGTGGCGTCGCGAGGACGTAGAGCTGCGGGCTTGGGATTGTTGAGCTTCGCTGTGGGTGTCAATCTGAGCTCGCGCGCATTGGCTGCGGAAGTTGCCGAGAAGAGTGTTTACGATCACATAGTCAAGGTTTGTTGCAGCATTTCACTTAGTCTTTGCTTTTCCCTTTCGTTTTACATTTGTTCACCGTTGCAATTCCAGGTTAATCGATCAAGAGAGAGTTCTAAAAAAGGTGCAAAAGCAAGCGATGTTCGTGAAGCTTGTCACCAGTTACATTGCCTGCTGCTTGTATTCTATTTTCCTCCAATTTTGATTGAAGCTTTTTCCATCTGCCCTTTCTTCCTGTCGCATGGCGTTTAGTGTTCGTCGCAGGAATTTCCCGAGACCTATGGTTGAAGAGGCAGTCAGTCATAATGATCGGTTGTGTTCATGTGTTCATTCTTGTTGCTGGAAAACTACACGCGAAGGAGGAGTGGCACAGTGGTTTGGCCATTTTCTTCATTGAATTAGAAGAAGACTGGGATGTGAGAGCAACTCCACCGGTGCTCAGTATGTGACCCTGCAAATCAAAACCGGATGAAGAAAAGTCAAAACACGTCGAATTGCTCAGCAAAATGGTTTTGGCCCAGCATTTTTGTACAGTTTGCTGAGGCTGGTAAAAGGCATCGCAGAGCTTAACACCTGGAAGAGAAGAGTGTAATAAATATGATCTGACTGCTGGTCCCTGTTCTTGACTGGCTGATCATAATGATTGGTCCTTGTGGTTTGCTATAGTAGTCTCCCCACCTATTTGCACTCCCAGTTTTAGTTTTATGGGTGGGGTTGGACGAAAGTAAGTAACTAAAACTTGGATGTGAGAAATATTTTTGCAGGGTCACATACTGAGCACCGCTACAGATAGTGTACAGAGTCCAACGCTAATGAACAGGAAATACCTGCTAATAAATCAGTGAAAATGTTGACTCTCACTTGCATTTCCTTTCCTTCTTGAAAGAAAAATTCCATTTTTGTAACCAATAATGTATCTCAAACACTGGATTGCCATGTGTTTCTTGTGGTCACAGGATATCAAAGGGAATGATGTTGACTTGAGCATATACAAGGGCAAGGTTCTTCTCATTGTGAATGTTGCCTCCCAGTGGTATTGTGCACCTTTTTACTCTACTGTATGATGATGCCAATTGTTTTCCTGTCTGTTTATTATGGGGTTCATTTAAAAAAAAATTCTACATGCATTGTTGGGGGAGCTGATGGAGTCTGTGGGGGACTCACTATTGGCTGCTAGTCACTGCCATTCATGATGCAGTGAGATGGCCTGATACTTTGCACCTGACATTCAAAAAGCTTCGACTGCACTCATTATTCTTGTCATGTCTATTTAAGTTTGGTGGAACTGATACAACATTTTTTGGTTACCTGACATGTTTTTGTGGAGTTTTGATCTGCACATGCAATGAATCCTTCTATATGGATATTGGTTTTCAATAGGCATTTCAAGTTGATGGGGCGAGAAGAAAAATGTGATGTTTGGCTTTCTTATTCTGGGCATTGAAATGTAAAGGAGGATTGCCACATTGCATTCTTCTATCTTCAATCCTTGATGTTGGTTTTCTTCTTTCTTGGTTGGTTTGGTGGGTAAACAGTGGGTTCACCCGTAGTAACTACAAGGAACTTGGAGAGCTGTACAGCAAATACAAAGAAAGTGGTAAGATGGCTGTATGTGAGTTGATGTTCCATACAGGATTCCTGTATCAGGAAATGTCTGTCAAAGGACAGAGGCTTGGTCACTACATGCAAGCACAAAATTGGTATCAAGAGTGCTGACAGTAGGAAGGTTGGTGGTTTTTCCAGGCTTTGAAATTTTAGCATTCCCATCAAACCAATTTGGTGGTCAGGAGCCTGGCTCGAATGAACAAATTAAGGAGATTGCCTGCTCAAGATTCAAAGCTGAGTTCCCAATTTTTGCTAAGGTGCAATCAACTCACTCATTCTCCATGAACAAATGAATGACTCCAGAACTCTCTATGTTTTTGAGTAATTTGAAAACTTTTCTAGATTACATGCAAGGGTCATGATGCTGACATACAAAATTGGCACAAAGTTATTGTGTGTTTGTTTATCATGTTTGTTTTTGAAAGCATTAGGAGAATGATTCAATGATGCTTGCTAAGGTGTGGATTGCATGTTGGGCAATGAATCTTTTGCCTTGCCAGTTGTTGTTCCAAGGTACTGTTGCATTGTGAAAACCCAAATCTTTTGAATGCCTTGTTCTACAGATTGATGTGAATGGGCAAGCAGAGGCTCCTCTGTATAAATTCTTGAAGAACAGCAAAGGAGGAGGAAGGTCAGGGGATAGTATTAAATGGAACTTTGCCAAGTTTCTAGTGAACAAGCAGGGGCAGGTTGTGGAACGCTATGAACCGTCAACTTCTCCCCTTGCATTTGAGGTGAAATCCCTGTGTCTCTATCCTTTCTACCTGTTGTTTCTGGTTCATAGTAAGTGCCCATTGATATGCCCTCTGGGGTATGTTTTGGAAGCTTGTAATGTGTTTCTGTTTACCTTCTGTTAATGTTACATCTGTGTGGGACAATCCTATCCTCCAAGAATTGTGTGCACAAAATCACAATGAAAGATTCATGTTTCCTTACTACTTTGTGGGCCATCAGTAAATCTTGCTTTGCTGCACAAAAGATTGTCCATCTTCATTCAAACATAGGTCACAGCATATGTATTCACAAACTCTTGCTACGTCTGAATGAAGTTGACATGCTGAGGTTCCCTGGCTACAACTTGCTTCCTGTTATGGATAAAGCATAGTGATTGTTTCCTTGTATTTTATCTGGCACTTGACATACAGAAGTCTCACATATCTGCATTTTGGGGTCTTTGCTGGAAATGTGAGAAACTCGAAATGAGACATATACCTCATAATGTTTTCATTTATCTTTAATGTATTGACAGCCATTCATTCATGTTTTCTGTTGGCTTGATGCAGAAGGACATTCAAAATTTGTTGAAAGCCTGAGAAGTGGGAGAGGAGCATGCAAAATTGTAGAATGTAGTACATGATGCGGATATATTTCATCCGAGTAGTCACAATTGGTGTGATTAAAGAATATGTTTTGAGAGCTCAGGGGGTCCCAACCACATCCCTCCATGTAAGCCTGTCTCTATGGCTTAGATGATTTGCTTGCACAGGGGCAACTAGAATGAAATGAGGCTCACTCTCACAACCTTGTCACAGAGTGAAGGAATGTCACATAGGACATTTAAATAATTTTATTTTCAAATATTGTTTGCAACCAAATTTATCTAAATCTTCCTATGGATGATCACCACTTTGGTTACATCACAAAATTGATAGAAAAAACATTGGTTGCCATTCAAAAAAGTTACACATATGACATTTATTACCATAACCATGCATTCAATGCCATCATCTGCCACATACATCAAATAGTTTTGAATGTCTATCCAACATAAGACAAATTTCAAGAAAATCTCAAAGTTTGTGTGAATGAAAAAATTAATTAATTTCATTATGTAAAAACAAAATGACTTGTTGAAAAGATTTTGTTTTTTGTTTTTATGGTGATGAATTTGACCAACTATAGCAGAAATTCAATCATTCAAAGTAAAGCACAACTATGGAAGATGTGATTATTTTAAAATTCCAATGACAATGGCAATGTTGGAATTGGCATAGGATAGATTAGTTTAAGGTCCAATAGAAGTCTTGTCTTTACCAAAATAGGTTTTAATCTAGAGTTTGCTCTAACTGGAATGGAGAGATGTTAAATTTTTTTTTTTTCAACACCATAGTCACAAATGATGAAAGCTAAGAGCTCATTCTTTATAGCTTTTTGCACCCTAAACCCACCTTGCATCCCATTTCCCTTCAATTGAATTTAGTTGAATTTGAATCCCATTTAATTAAATTCAAATTCAACTCAATGAAATTTGAGTTTGATTGAATGAAATTTGAATTGTATTCAATGCATTTGACTTCAATAAGATCGTAATTCAAAATTGCAAGCCTTCTTTTTAGGTTGTAGTCCCTCGGTTCCAAAGATTTTTTCAAATGCTTGAAAACCGGTATGAAAAAAAATATGGTCAAACATAAGGTATACAAAATCCAATTAGAATCCTAAACCTTAATTAGGTTGAAAATTATTCAAGAATATAGGAAGGAAACAATTAGGTTCAAGATGAAATTCTTAGAAAATGCCAATTGTGTTGAAGGTGATAGGAACTAGAAAATGGAACAAAAATTTGTGTTGCTTGTGATCAATACACATTTAGCTTTCCAAGAAGCACATTGTGAGAAACATATTTATGGGTAAGGGCGTGTTCAATCCAATGGAGGATTGAAAGTTAGGACTTCAAAATAAAATGATTTCCTATCTATAAAATTTCTCATCTTAGTCATGGAAAAATAATTGGAAAACATTGAATTGAATGATGGTGCTATACTTCTCTTAAGGCCAATTCAACAATTTCAAGAATATACATGGACATGGGGAACAATACATGAAAAACTATGAATGCATGTTAAAAGTTAAAGTTCGAGAACAAAATGATATGGGCTTGTTGCTTGTTAAAAATCATTTGCTCATGCAATTTGTTGAAAGTATATGGATAAAACACTTATATTTGCATTTATGTTCAAAACTTGTCTTTCCTTTTAGAAAGTAATTTTCACAAAAGATATTCCTTAAGTTGGTGGAAAAAACCAAATAGTTATTTTTTTCCTAGCTTTGGCATAACATAATTTTACAACGAGTTTTGATCTTTGGATGTTGAAAGGTACTTATGACATAATTTCCCCTTGTGATAAACTTTTTGAGAGTTAATTGGCAATTAAAACATGTTACATTGGACAAAAAGTGAAACATGGCGTGCATTGAATTTGGTTTGGCCCCAAGGAAGTTGAATATTTTAATAAAAACAAGGTAACTTCTTAATCCGATGTATTGTTGCTTGTAAATTATATATCTAACAAAATTAGTTTCAATAAATAATAAGTTCTAACAATTTTATTTTTCTTTTGTAAATTTGTTAATAAAATTATCCTTAGGAAGCATTACAATTTCAAAAAAAATTTCTTTTTGTTATAACAAGCAGCCTATTGTTAAAATGACTCCATGGGTGGTTTTCTTTTGACATGATAAATCTTTCAAATCGTTGCTTGTGTTTTTAATCAATATAGAGGTCATTGATCGTTAAGTAATGCTTTAAATCCTACCATATCCATTTGTTTGAAATTGAAAGTAGAAACATGAATTTTAGTTTCCTTTGATAATTTTATAGAAGAAAAGTTCATTGCTATTCTTAAGTTAGATTTTTTGACTTTTAACATTAGAAAAAAGGTTTGAGGTGTTTTTTAAAAAAAAAATATGAATTTTTTTTGAAGAAAAGAAGGTTCATAACATCATCTTTTTGATGTTGGATCCTAGGTTCAAGAACTTATGATTAGTGTCCTCATTTATTAGCCTTGAGCAAGGCAAGGTCATTGTTGATGAATATGATAAAAAAAACCTTGTATATCATGTTGTTAAAATGCTATCATGATTTGCACCCCTTGTTTGAAAATGCCATGTTGA
>Ga0209208_10001205_pt1 | contig 36142 bp, 18 predicted proteins | sample S1TSphfallax_3_FD_187694 | JGI IMG/M metagenome (GOLD analysis project Ga0209208, IMG submission 187694) | Host-associated microbial communities from peat moss isolated from Minnesota, USA - S1T2_Fd - Sphagnum fallax MG (SPAdes) (version 2) | ecosystem: Host-associated > Plants > Peat moss >...
GACGCAGGCGCCGAAGCAGATCGATGGGCAAGAAGAGAGCCTGTACGGGAGGTAGAGCCCAGAGTGTCGGAAAGACCACGCCTGAAGTTGCAGCCTAGAACCGTTCCCGTGGATACCTTTTCCCCTCTGCCCGCCCCTCTCGCTTCTGAAACTAACGGGGAGAAAGTTTTGCATCCTGTTCTGGACGATACCCTAACTGAGGAGCAACATCAATCAACACAAACGCCGAAACCCCGGCCGAATCCATTTGGACAAGCGCGGCCGCGAGAAGAGGTTCTTGCAGAGAAGGGCCAGGATTGGCGGAAGATTGATGCAAGTCTGGAGACGCACAGGGAGAGTTTTAGGAGGCCAGGCAGTCGACCATCTAGCAGTCATTCTAGCCGAGGAGGTGGGGGTGTGTCCAGCAAGCCTCGCACACCAGAGATTGGATTGGAATCTGTGGCAAACCCTCGACCTCGACCAAATCCTTTTGGTGAAGCGACACCTCGAGAAGTCTTGCTAGAACAAAAGGGAAAAGACTGGCGGATATTGGATGTTGACCTTGAGCGGCACATTGCACAGGGCAGGTAGTTTGATTCATGTTTAGAATGATGTTAAGGCATATTTTGGTTTTTTTTTGCCTATGTTCATCTTCAATTGTTCTTTTGCTCTGTGCTCTATCACATTGAAGAGGTTCGCACTGATGATTCTCCCATAACCCTAAGATATATTTGAATCCAGGGATCAGTGTCCTGGTTTGTTTTGGCCAGTGCTGCACTTCCATCAAAACTTCTTCAAAACTTCACGGGTTTTGTATCTTGGGTTGTGAAGCAGGGAAGCTGGAGTTCTTTTAGGTTTTGTCCAAAATCTTGAGTGCTAGCCAATGTCGTGACTGAGCCTTCTTCTCATTGCTCCTGGAAATGCCACAGAAGCTCAGAATGCAGATTTTTTGTGTCACTGTTTGCCCATAATCTGAAGCTGATAAATTCAGTAGTAGTAATGGCAGCTAGTCACCGCCATTCATGATAAAGTGACAGTCTGCCACTTTTTGAGTGACATTCTCAAGGTTTTGACTGCCTCATCAAGGTTGTGCTTGTTTTGATTTGGCTGGAACTGGCACAGCAGCTACCTTGAAAGTATATTTGTGGAGTTTTCTCTGCAATCTCATGGATATATTTTATCAAACATCTGGGGTTATGCAATGGTGGGAGTGGATGCCTAGATAAAATGTGTTGTAATGTCCCCATCCCAGGTACAAGGTTGAAAGCTGTCATTCCTCCATGTTGCCCTTGCCTTCTTCTACCTTTCCCTAGCTAGAATGAGCTAAAATGGATCATGTTTGTTTCAGGTACAAAAGAATTGGTATCACATGTTCCAGTTCTTGTTGAGAATGTCCACCTCCTGTTGATCATGTGACATGTTCAATGTGATGGGGATCTGCAGTGTTACAAATTCCAATTGGAAAACCCACAGGTCTGTTTGAGTGATGATTTCTTAAATTTTCGGAGTCAAGTAGATTTGCAGTAGTTCCAGGTCTTTCAACACTTGTTGTAAGGGTCCTGCACTACATATCAGTTAGCTATGTCTCTTGAGTGCCAGCCAACATCATGACTGAGTCTTCCCATTGCTTTTGGAAATGCAACATAAACACAGCATGCAGGTTTTGTATATTGGTTTGCCCAAAATCTTGGGCAGATTATTGTGTACCCTAAGTACCTACACCTGCTGTTGGGAGCTGATGAAGTTGGTGGGTAGTCACAGCAGCATCTCACTGCTATTCATGATGAAGGTGAAGGTTGAACAGTTTGTGAGTGGCTCTCATAAGGAGGTTATGACCGCACTCATTGTTCTGTTACCTTGAAATTGTTGTTGCAGAGATTTATCTGCATTGTCATAGATATATGTAGTTCAATTAACAGTTCAACAGTGATGGTCATGTGAGGAATTGTTCACTATGCTTGGTTGTAGCAAAACTTGGTTTGAATCAGCTACACATGTCCTTGCCCCGAATTGTGATCTCAAGAAGGAATGAGTGCATGATCATTGACTGTAGTATTGTGTGACTGATATTGCCTTGTTTTCAAGCTTGTGGCAGTTTCAGACTTGATCCCTGCTTATTTCGTCTATTCCCCTGACTTCCTAATGGGCCTGAATGATGCAACCCATGACCAGATGCATGGCTTCTCCTGCTCTGTGGAAGTTGTATGCATGGTTGCAAAGTGTTTGGTGCTTGAGGTTGTGATCAATGTCTTGACAAGTTGCACAAAGCTGATCCATGTGTTGGTTGATGACTGTCGGTTCAGTGTCAAATCAGACTCAGAGCCAGAGGAGAAGTCCATTGTGATGGAGGGAAACAGTGCGTGATTTCAAAGAAAGAGAAGAATGCTCAATGCTGTACAGGGAAATTGTCCTTGGAATTCAAGAATGGATCTTTGATTCACATCTGTGAGAAATGTTGAGCAGCATGCTTTTGAGAAAATTCAAAACCTTCTGGATATCTTTAGTTGTTCGAAATTTGTATCTGAAAGGCAATGGCCAGTCATGGCAATGGTGTTTGCACATCATATTCTTTTCTCTGGTGTAACATATTTCCACATGTTAGCTAAAAAGTAGTAGCAGGTGCCACCATTGTCCTGAGCCCTGGTCAGTGGATCTCAAAAAGTCTGAGGAAATTTCTTATTGCTGGAGTGACTTGGAGATGTAACTCAGGTCGACATTTTGTGGAGAGTTTTGATTGTTACTGTATTAGGTCCCCTTTGCTTTATTCATAACTGAATAACTGGATAAACCATTTCTCCATTGCTTCCTACTGTGCTTATTTAATGTGGAACAAGTGGCAGAAATTGGCCCTATTAAGTTCCAGTTCCAGATGGTTTGCCATATACCAAACCGGTCTTTCATTTTGTGGGTCCTCTCTGACAAGAAGAATGGGGTCTGTTTTTGTTGTTGATGATATGTCTTGCGATTAAGTTTTGAATGTTGTTCTTAAGAGCTTCTCTGCCATATGTAGGGGTTCCTGGTCTGTGACAGCATTTGGCTCATGTTGAAGTTTGACAATCTTTCAGCCAGCAGTGTATATTGTCATGTGAAGTGAGTATTGCTGAATGGTTCATTGTCTAGCCAGGTGATGCAAATGTTAGTCTGTGCAAAGGTGGTTTGTTGCTAGTCAGTTTTATGCCATTGGGTGTAGTGGAGCCATTGTTCTATCAGTCCAAGTGAATCAACAAGTCAAATCAGCTAAGTTAAATGGAGTGGGGGAGTGGGCTGTGGACTTGAGAGCCTCTTAAGCCACTGATGTTATTGCCCTTCAGATTTCTTGTGCTTTCCTGCTACAATCCCAGTTGCCTTATAGAACTTCATGTGGTTCTTGGAGTCTTCTTCCACATTCTGAAATTGCCCCTTCTGCATTTGTTTCTTTATGTATTCATGTGTTACAAGCTTTTGTTGTGCAGTGTGATTGTCCTTAAATGATTTTCACCTTTTGTAGACCCTCCCATTATGTGTGTGCCTAGCTGCAGGGGGGTTCTTTATTGCCTTTTAGAGAACATTGGATGTACATGGCCACTGTTTCACACAATTGAATGGAATATTGGCTTGTGTGGAAACAGTTGTTTGAAATTGGTCTGTTTCTAAGCCTGGTTGCATATGCTAGATCTGAAGAGACTCAAATTTAATTCCTCGGGCTGAAAGTTATATAGCGAAAGGTGACCAATCAAGCTGTTTGATGGAAGAGGCTTCCAGGAATTTCATCTTTCTCCAACTTCAAGCTTTAAGAAAAAGGAAGAGAGTATCCTTGAGATATTTGGCATGCACTTGGTGCTTCATGCAGTTTTGAATTCTTCTGGACATTTTGGTGGAGTCTGGAAAGGAAGCGATTCCCAGACATTGTAAGCTCTCAAAGGTGGTGGCATTTTTCATTAGTGCACACATTGAAAAGATAAGTGGTATGTGCGACAGGTTACGGGTGTTGAAAGGGAAACTAGTAGGTTCATCAACAATTCACTCCTCCATCCCGTGTTGTTCCTAGCAATAGTATTAATTAGTAAATTTGATGACAACTAATTATGAGACCTCTATTATAAGCACAAGCCATTTCTTGTATTAAAATTTGTTATGAATTATTATTTTTTTTTTAATTTTATGATGTGTGTGTTTTGGAGTGTATCTTTCAATGGGCAGATTGAAATTTTTCTTTTGGAATTTTCTTTCCAATGACTTTTGTTTTGTGTCACTTCATGATTTGGGCATTGATGCATGCAACAAAAACCCAGGGGGAATATAAATTGATGAAAATTTTAAACCAAAAGAACTTAGTTTTAACACTTTATAAACTTTTTAAAAATATAGCGATTTCATCCCATAATGTCACTTGTCTAAACAAAGTTATTGCAAAGCTATTCGATCATGGATACTTAAATGACCCATGTGAACTAGTAACGAAACCTGAATTCAGTTTACTACATGTTTCCTTGGAATTTCCTCAATGCCACATGTGATCAGCATATGATCCAAGGAAACCCTAGAGGCCCTGACCAATTTTCAGTTGTCCCATTATGATTGTTAGAGGGTAGATGGCATGCGTTCTAGGCAGACCTTCAAGTGTGGGGGCTCCCCTAATCAGGGCCCAAGGCCAGACCACCATGGAGCGGCCCCCATGGTGGCTTAGGTTATGAGTCTAAGTGTTGGGCTAGGTTTGACTCCTCATTTGACATACTCACAAGTTGCATAGATGCTAACAAGTGAGGGTTTGAAGAAGAGAACCTAGGGCATTGGCTGTAGCGCATTAAGTCTTCAAACTAAACAAAGTTTACGGTTAGGCCAAAAGACAAGAGATGGTAATCCCGAGCAACAAGGCCTTGGACCACTAGGGAAATCCACAACATGTATTAGTCCCACTTGTCTAGAGGTTGGTTTAACCCAAGGTAGCAAGGTAAGTTTAAATGCCAAAGCTTTACCAAGTGTGTGGTTTTTCATGTGTAAATAATGTAGGTGTTTAGAACATCACGAGAATGGAACAGGGCAACGTGGGAACAACACCAAGGTGTAAACGGGTGCAATAGGTGGTATTAGAGTAGGCTCCTAGGGTCAAGAATGGATTCTTCTAAGGCATTCGAAGGAGGTGAACATTTGAAGGCAAATGGCCTCGAATGATTTGTTGCCCAACACACATGTTGTGGTGGAACCCAAGGCCAAATAGAAGTACAAGACCAAAAGGAGAAGGAGAAGGATGCCACTATGGAGGAGTTGGTAATCGCACCTAAACCATGGTTGGTTGGGAGCCTCGTGATGAAGAGGCCTAGAGTTTAAAAGACTTGGTGGAAAAGGCAACACAACATGCTCCATGAAAATTCAAGAAGAAGAAGACGAGGAAGGATGAGGTGAGCTCGAGCAAAGCAAAGGCCCATGAAAGGACTCGTTCCCTTGTCAAACAAAGGAAAGGAATGGACGAAGTGAGCATGGGTTCACCAATAAAAACTCTTGCGGCTCCTCAGAAGTAAAAGGGGAAGGATAAAATTCTTGAACCAATTGTGGAATCAAATGAACACATCAACTTTCACTTCTTTGAGTCAATGGAGATGTGAATTCTTTGATTGTCCCTTTGGGTGTGCCAAGGCAAAAAGGGGGCAAGCAAGCCTTAAAGCATCCAATTGTGGACAAGAGGAGGAAGCTCCAAAGGTGGAGAAATTGTCCAAAGAGTTTTTGGCTTTTGTGGATGCCTTTCATGTGTTTGTGGTTCAACAAGGGGAAGCCATAACATAAAACTAGGAGACAACCAAGTTGGTGAATTGCATTGCAAAAAGTTTAGGTGCCATCGCCAACACCCTAAATGGGGGTTTTGCCAAGGCCACCATCAAGGCAAGGTTGTTGGATTCCTTCATAGGGAAGTAGAAATGTATATGGAAACACAATGCTTCGAAATTGACAAGGAATGGATTCATTTCATTCAAACCTTGTTGAAGGAACACGCGTGGGAATGTCCCAAAAGCAAAAAACACCCAACCTACTTGAAACCCTCACTTGGGAGGAGTTTTCAAACTGCGGTTGGACGTGAGGTTCAAGTAGCACCACTTGGTGCTTCAGGATGGGATGGAATTCTTTGAGCTCACTAAAGGGGATGATAGGGGCTCATTAGCTGCTTATGTTTAGGACTTTAGTCACATGTTCATTGCAGTCCCCTTGAAAGATGAATATGCTTGAAAGTTAATTTTCCTGCATGGATTCAACCCTTGGGTGCAAAAGATAATCTACCAAAGGACAAATATTTTGGAAATGTGCCAAAGGCTAATGAAGATGGTGGAATGTATGCAGGATGAAACTCCTACACAACCCAAGGGGGAAACCGGAAGCAAGGTCATCCAGAAGAATCAAACTGGCCCAAGAAATGAGAGCAAGGGTTGCAACAAATGAAAGTGGGGCCAAGGTAAGCTGGGGCTTCAAAATAACAAGGAAAAGTTGACGAACAAAGAGCCACCAATCGAGAAGGTGAAGTGGGACGTAGTTAAGGTCAAATGTTTCAATTATGATAACAACGGACATATGGCGAAGGACTACCTTAAGCCACCTTAGGTAAATGAGTGCATTGCCCAAGGTAAGTTGATTTTCCAAGGGGGTTTAGTGCCCAAAATAGGGGCACATGAAAGTGAGACCTCCAATTTGTTAAAATTGAATTGTAAGATAAATGACGAACTTGTGTGTTATTTCTTGGATATAGGAGTGACAAATTCGTTCACGATTTCATAGCAACAAAACGACTTGGAGTCAAAACCAAACTAGTGATAGACCCCATCATGATGCAATTGGCACAAAACATAACTAGACCCTTGCTTAATGTAGCATTGAAAGTCAAGTTGTTTTGTGGGGGAATTCAATATTTTGAAAACTTCACCCTATGCAATTTAGATAATTTTGAGGTAATTCTAGGAAACACATTTTTGGATGCCTATGAAATAGACATCCCCCACAACGAATGTAGGTTGAAATCCATGCCAAATGTGGCTCTAAGTTAGTGAACTTAGATGCATATTATAATTTTGCATTGGGAAAAATGGCAATGAATTTGGTCGCTTTAAGTAGTGAATTAAAGTCACCTAGTTCCTTATTTTGATGTCTTTGAGAGTTTCCCAAGGGGACTGGAAGCCACAAGGGGTAAAACAACCCCTTGTTTGAATTTTGGATTCACCCAATAAAATTTTGGAAGTTCTAACAAATGAATTCCCCAATGCCCTTTTGCCTTACAGAAAGGTTGACCATAAGATAGAAGTGGTGCTTGGATCAAGCCTATTGTTTAAGGCACCCTATAGGTTAAACCAAAAGAAATTGGAAGAGCTTTAAAAACAATAAAATGACCTCTTTAGTCATAGGTATATTTGGTAAAACAAGTCGCCCTATGGTGCACCTATTTTGTTTGAGGATAAAAAGGACAATAAATTGAGAATGTGCATTGACTACCGTGCCTTGAATAAAATAATAATAAATAAAAACTATCCTTTGCCTCACATTGATGATTTGTTGGATCGGCTCAATGGGGCTAAATACTTCATCTAAATTGATATCAAGTCAAGGTATTATCATATCTACATCGTGGATGAGGATGTAGGAAAAATGACAATGATGACCAAGTATGGTTCCTACGAGTTCCTAATGATGCCCTTCATGGGAACGACTTCATGGGAAAGGGTGAGACCTGACCTTAAGAAGTTGGAAGCTATATGAGACTAGAAAAGACTAGTCATTGTCAAAGGAATTTGATCCTTCCTAGGCTTGGTTAACTCCTACCAAAAGTTTATAAAAGATTTTTTGCAATTTGCAAAACCACTTTCTAACCTCCTTTAAAAAAAGTGATCCTTCGAATGGAAGGAGGAACAATAGAGGGAATTTGTGGACTTGAAGAATAGATTTTTGTCTCCCCTATATTAGGATTCCTAAACTTCATTAAACCATTTGAAGTCCATATTGATGCAAGCAATTTTGCCATCGGTGGGGTGCTCATGCAAAATGAACACTCGATTGCATTTGAAAACAAGAAGTTTTATGGGGCTTAACTACAATGGCAAATTCATGAGAAAAATTTCATGTCGTCATGTGCTACTTGAAAGCATGGCAACATTATTTGGGGATACATAAAACTAAAGTCTATATGGATAATGTCTCCTTGTGGTATTTTAAAACATATCCAAAGGCCTCAATGAAACAATTGAAATGGCATACACATTGGCATTGTTTGATGTTGAGTTAATCCACAAGCCAAGATGGGATAATGTAATCCTTGATGCACTAAATAGGAAAGAGGAATTCCAATTGGAAAAACCTTTGACTAAAACACATGCATTAAGGGCCATCTTTTAAAGTGGAATTAGCCTAGAATAAAAGATAAGGGAAGCTTATACGTGCAGGACCCACTCACCCAACGTTACTCTAAAAAGTTGCATGAACGACGAAAAGTGAAAGGAATTACCTTAAAAGAAGGATTATTCATATGGAAGCAGTTTCAAATCTATGAAAATTATGCAAGAAAAGCATGATGTGCCCATGGCGAAACATCGTGGAGAAATAACAACAAGAATGGCCATAGGAAAAAAATTATAAAGGCCCAAAATGAAGCAAGATGTAGAGCATTTTGTGCGCACTTGTGTTAAGTGTCAAAACACGAAATCTATATACAAAAAAAAAATATGGACTATATAAACCTCTACCAATTCCAAGCGAGCCATGGGAAAATGTGTCCATGGACTTTATGACCCCAACTGCCCAAGTGGAATGGGGTGGACGCCATATTCATGGCAATCAATTGATTCTCCAAGTTGGCAAAGATGGTTCCAACTACAATAATTGCCACAACTTTTGATTAAGCTAAGTTGTTGTTTGATATGTGGGTTATGTATCGTGGGATGCCACAATTTATTGTTAGTGATGGAGATGCCAAGTTTATGGCGAGCTTTTGGAAACATTTGTTTTGGAAGGTGGGGATGAAATTGTTGTTCAGTACGACATTCCATCCATAAACTGATGGCCAAATATAAAAAGTTAATGGGGTGTTAAAAACTATGTTGGAGTCAATAAAAAAGTTGGGGTGAACATTTAGGCCTAGCAAAGTTTTATTTTAATTCCACAATGCATTTGGCAATGAAAATGTCTTTGTTTGAATCAACGTTGGGAAAGGAAGTTAAGAAACCAATGGATTTAGCCATTTCCATGGGATGTAAGGATCATTTCAAGGAAGTTGTGGATATGGTCAAGGGGCGTGAGGCAAAATATGCCCGAGCCAAAAAGCTTTTGGAACATGCTCAAAAGGGGTATGAGAAGCATGCCAACAAAACACAAAGGCATGTTGAGTTTGAGGTTGGGCAACACGTGTGGCTGAACATCCAAGATTTCAAGATGCGCAATGGACTTGCCCCGTGTTTCATTGCCAAGTATGCAAGGTTTCATGAGATTTTGCATAAACTGCATCCCAACGTGTACACCCTAAAGTTGCCAAGTAATTTTGTGGCACATCCTACCTTTCACGTTTCAAAACTCAAGTTATTTCTACAAGACGACCAAAGACCAAATCAAAAGCAAAAGGTGCAACTAGAAATGGATGTTATCAAACACATGTTAGCTACCAAAATCAAAAGCATATTTTGTGTGATGTAAACATGCCTTAGAGGCAAGGAATATCTAGTGAAATACAAAAGGTTGCCATCATAAGGAAGCAATATGGATGAAACATGCTCACCTATACCACTTGCCATAAATGGTAAACAAATTTGAACATGAACAAGGTCATGAACTTGGAGTGAAGAGGATTCGAAAGAAAAAAAGAGACCCGCTTGCAAGCGACCTAAATGTTGATAAGGACATCAATTTCTAAAGTGGGGGAGGGCACCCACAAAATTAACTATTCACTAAACAAGGGTTAAAGGTTTTTGCAAGCGTGGTTGGCTACGAAAAAGCTAAGGTTCACGAGGAGCTAATGACTAGGATAGGCAAAGGAATGGCAACTAACAAAAATGGACTCGGAGTTGAACTTGAATTGAAAAACTTCAAGGTTCAATCAGGTGAGATTAGGGTGGTGGTGTGTGCAAAAAAATGGTTCGTCCCTAAGTGGAGAAGTTTGACTTCCTATGCATGAACTCTCAACTCATGTCCTGGTTGGGTAAAAAGGATTTGGACTATAGAACCCGGTCCAACACCATCTATTGGTGCATTTGCAACCCTAGTCTAGTGTGGTGGTCAAAATTCATAAGTTAAAAACTCAAAGATGAAAGAAATGATGGTCGAATAAGGGGGATTTGATGGAAGACACTAAGTGAAGGCATCGGGTGAAAATGCAAAACACACCGAATAAAACCTCCTACACTAAAAACACAAAGACATAATGTGAGTGGACTTTGTCAACTAGGAAGTCAGTAATCCAAGAAGGGGTTAGGAGAGGAGACGGTGGAAGTGCCTAGGGTGGTCAACCTACAAAAACGTCAACAAGGACGTTAACATCTTTAAATTGGGGGAGAGTGACGTGCCTTTTTAGGCAGACCCTCGAGTGTGGGGGCTTGCCCAATTAGGGCCCAAGGCCAGACCATCACTGGGCAACCCTTGTGGCGGCCTAGGTTATGAATCTAAGTGTTAGGTTGGGTTCAACTTTTGGTTTAACATATTCATGAGCCACATAAATGTTGATGAATGAAGGTTTGAAAAAGGGAGCCTAGGGCACTAGTCGCAACACATTAAGTTGTCAAACTAGGTGAAGTCTGTGATTAGGCCAAAAGATGGAAGATGGTAATATGAGCAACAAGGCTTTAGACCATTGGGGAAGTATGTAGCGAGTATTCGTCCCACCCGTCTAAAGGTTGGGGTTAATCCAAGGTAATGAGGTAAGTCTAAATGTTGAAGTTTTACTAAGTGCGTGGTTTTCCATGTGCAGGTAGCATAGGTGTTTAAAACAACACAAAAATGGAACAAGGCAATGTAGGAACAATGCCAAGGTGTAAACATGTGCGATAGTAAAGCCTAAATTAGTCACTTTAAAGGGCATGTTGGTGGTTGACACGATAATGTTGACACGTGCTTTAGTCAACTTGCCATTTGTGTGCTAAACAACTAATAAAATAAAGATGGTGTGGTTGAAATTTTGCATAATGATAGGCACTAGCTATGTTAAGCATCTATTAGAAACAAATGTAGTGTGATGAAGCTTTCGCATGATGTAATGAACCTAATTGTGCTAATAATTAATTTGGAATATATAAGTGTTGTGTAATGTAAGTTTGACAATGTCAACATGCCAAGTTGACATTTTCCATTTGACTTGCCCTTGTTGGTTAGCCAAGTCGATGTCACAAATTGACTTTGCATGTGGATTATGGCAAGCAAATAAGGGCAAGTTGGCTTGGCATTAGGGTGGTTTATCAAAACCAAATAAAAATTTCCTGCATGGAGACTTTACCCATTTTCACATTTTGTCTCCTAGCACTTGCCATTCAAGGTGGTTCACCAAACTTGAGTAAAATTGTTTAGTTGAACATCATGTGTTATTTCAATAGTTTGGGTGAAATTTACCTAGTTTGAGTATAAGGTTTAATACATTTCTTGGCTACATTTATATTATGTGTACAACATAAGGCTTGGTTGCAACAACTTTTATGAGACATTAAACTTCTAAAGTCATGCTTTGTTGGGCCCAAATTTTTTTTCTAGCGAATTGGGGCAAATTTTCATCCTCAATTGGGCAAGCACAACCATCACAACATGAGTTTATAGCTCCAAATTGCCATACATTGTTATTGAATGAGGTTTAAAGTGCTAGGTTGCATCCAATGACAAAGGAATTTTTGCTAAATTTTTATTACATAAGGAAATTTTTCTATTATTTTTTTTATTGTTTTGAGAGCTTTCTTAAATCTTTTCACCATTAAGGTTAAACCTTCTATGGGATCGTTGTCACTCATGTTAAATCTCTTGTGGGATGATTGCCACATGTGAAAAAAATTGGAAAAAAAAAATTGATTGGGCTTAAGTTGCACCCCTAATTTGATGTTTCATCCCCTCTTGGCTATTGTCCACAAAGTCATGAAATTTTATTACATAAGGGTATGGAATATTGAAACTCAAGATTAAATGCACCATGCTCAAGAACATTTCTAACTACAATACACATAATAACAACAATGATTGGTTGAAAATGTTCAAGAAAACAAGAGGACATGACAAACTCAATTTAACACCAAATTTGTTGTTAAATTGAGTTTCACGCCCCATTGAAGCCCAATGTATTTTTTTTCTTGTTTTTTGAAATCTAATCCCCTATGTGACCAAAGAGGGGGTTTTGGTATCATTTTTGCCTAACTTTATGAATAACTTTACTATCCAAAAATCTTGTAAAAGACATGTTGAAGAAGCATTAGGTATACAATATGGCATATGTCAAAGATTTCATGGCTTGTTGACATGGTATTCTAATCATTTCAAATCATCAAGTCATTCATCTTCTACTTCAACTTGATTTTGGGATTATGTGGAATTTTAATGGTTATGTAATCCTCCATGCAAAAAAACTTGAAGATCTCCTTGAAATATTTGATTTGGTTCAATTGCTCTCCACTCCCATGCTTAAGAAAAAATTGTAATCTCCAAGATGTAATTTCATTTCAAACTTTCAACAATGCTCCTCTTTCACTTGCATAAACTTGTTTTGATTGTTATACATCAAGATGAAATCACCCACATAAATAACAATGAAGAACTTGACATCTTTGTTAAGGGAGTAGGATGAATACATGGTTTGCATGAACAAGGCATTTGGATAAGGATTGATCATGGAATATTGTTAGTTTGAATTTTGAATTCTTGTTGTTTTTGGAACCATGATGATGTGACTTGGGGCTGCCCAAAAAGGAGAGTTACAAGAAAAAGGAAGTGGATTCTTAGACACGCAATTTTGGGAAAAGTAAAAAAATGTGTAGGTATTTTTTAGTAGAAAACCACATATATTGTTTTGGATATACCACTATTTTTATTTAGTTGTTTTGATTTCATTTCCACATAACATGGAATTTTGTTGTAATTATAATGGATTTTTTTTTGAGTAAAAAAAAAAAGCACATATTTCTATAGCAATTTCCATATCCATATTGTTGTGTGAATTTTCTATAATATAAAAAATGTAATGCAATGAATTTTAATTTTATCCTTGGATTTCTCGACATTATACTTTGAAATGCATATTTTGGTTATATGAAATAACCATGAATATGGTGTTTTAATGAACTATAGATTTAGGTGTGTTTAGAATCAAGGCATAAATTGTGAATGTATGCATATTGTAGTGCAAATCTATTGTTACAATAGTGTGAAATCATATTACATGGATTAAATTTCATTTCTACCAATCTTTCATTACACAAAATACATATTAAAACTTGTTACAAATCCAATGTTTAAAAAAAATGTATCAAACTTTTGGTTCCACATTCTTGAAGATTGTTTTAGGCCATACAAGGATTTGTGAAGCTTACACACAAGATGTTTGCTTCCTTCTTGTATGAATCCTTGGGGTTGCTCCATGTAAATTTCTTATTCAATAAACTTGCATTTAAAAATGTGGTCTTGATGTCCATTTGATGGATTTCCATGTTTTCAATCATCACCAATGTAAGGATCCAATGTCTTAACATAGAATTTGCCACTGATGCAAAGGTTTTGTTGTAATGTACTTTGTATGTTTGGGTGAAGTCTATTGTCACGGGCCCTGCCTTGCAATGTTCCACTTTTCCATTCACACCATGTTTCATTTTGAACACCCATTTGCAAAAAACAAGTTTGCTACCCTTGGGAAGATACACCAACGTCCAAATCTTGTTGGCAACAAAATAATTATATTTTTCTTACATAATAATCTTTCATTTTTTGCATTTTCACTTTTAAACTTCTTCCACATTTTGGGTTTTTAAAAAAAAGTTATGGTGGCATGTTCACCTCTTTGGTGGCAATCTACCAATCATGAAACCTCTCCTTAGATTGTCTTTGAAGCCTTTTTTTGGTCCATCTTGTTGTGTTTCATTCAATCCATCATCTTGTGGTGGAACAAACTCTTCTTCTAAAAAAAAGCTTGACATGGATTCACCTTCCATGCATTTCATTGATGTCTCATTCAAGGAGATCAATGATTATCAAACTTGATTGTTCATTTTTTATTTCTTCATTCATGATTTCATCTACAACATGTTTTATTTCCTTTAAATGACTATCATAAACACCAATTTGATTCCCTCCTTTAAGAAACACAACATTTCAACTCTTGATGATTTTTTTGGTTTCTACACACATCAAGTGATATGCCTTGGTCCTTTCACAATGCCTTAAAAGACCCTTTTTTCTCATTTAAAATGTGAATATATGTTTTGCAGCAAAATATTATCAAATGAGACACATTGAATTTCCTATGTTTGATCCATGCTTCTTGTGGGGTTATTGAATCATGAACTTTGGTTGAGCATTGATTTTTTATTTAAATTGTTATGTTCAATACTTTTGTCTGAAACTCTAAATCAAATTTTTACACAAGAATCCTGCTTTTAACGCACTCCACAATTGTTTTATTGGTTCTTTCCACAATGCCATTTTGTTGTGGTGAATATGGATCAATTGTTTATTGGTGGATTCCACATTCATTCAAGAAGGCATCAAATTTTTTGGAAACAAAATTTTTGATCTTCATGCCCGTTTTGTTTTCCAGCAACGCATCATATATTTTGAATATTTTTCACATTTATCCTTTGACTTTCAAAACATAAAAAAACGTATTTTTTATGAATGTGACAAAATATCATGTTCCACCATGGATTATTTAAAACCTACCAACCTAGGCCTAAGACTACCTTCCTACCTACCTATTTAATTAATTAAGAAGTAAATAACATATTAGCTTAAAAATTTCCATGTGTCACCATATAATTGGCCTTCACAATGGACACATGTCAAAATTTGATTCACATTTTATTGGATAACTCAAATATTATTAGTTTATTAATAATGATGAATATTGAAATGAAGCTCAAATGTTATGTCATCAATAAAAAATGCCAATTTGCAACTACAATTTATGATTAAAAACAATTGCAATTAAAAAATCTTTTAGTTACGTAAATGAAATTGCATCAAACCTTTAGTCGCAAATGATGACTTAATGTGATGTCAACATATATTTTTAATAGATAAAGTATATGGTCAACATATACACTTCCATGTTTTGCTTAACGTATAACATTTGCAACTACCATTTTTTTACAATTAATAAATAACCCTATCATTAATTGTCATTTGTCAACTTAATAATTGTTTGGGAATCTTTTTTTAATTATTAAAATATCACAACAACACATCTTGGGTTTTGCAACTACATCTTAGTCAAAAAGGACATATGCAACTAGTCATTTGTGAGTTTCAAAACCCATATCATTTCACCCATTTAGTTGCAAAGCCCAATCATCTTATCAACTAATTTTTATATATTTTGACTTAATATTGAAATTCCATGTCATTGATGACCTTGGTATGATGTGTAAAGTGCATGCCATCTCAACTTAGTTGTTTTGTTCGATTAAATGTTACAAAAGACGCCTTGATGGATGGATGACATGTGTCAAAAATCTATAAACAAATTATGAGTCATTGCACTTGATTAAAAATCAACCTAGTTCAGCCCATGTAGTTAACGTAACCAAAAGTTAACCTGGTTTAACCTAGCTAGGTTAAGCAACTTAGCTTAGCTCGCCTAGCCAAAAGTCTACCTAATTTAACCTAATTAGGTTAACTACCTATGTTAGGCAACCTAGGCTAGGTGGCCTAGATTAAAAACAAACGTTGAACTCTGAACCCAAGAAGCCTAGACTAGGTTACTAACCTAAGCCAAGTGGACTAGGTATCATAGGTTGCAAGAATGAAAACTTGGACCCCTCACCTTCACTTTGGGGTTCAAGTCCTCATCCATTGCACTACCACATTTTCTTTACCAATTATATTTAACACAAAATTATAAAGTTCAAAATTTTTAGACTTGAATTAACCTTGGGCACCCTAGGTTGACCTATGTCAACCTATTACCTACTAACTTAGCCTAGACCTAGACCTCTTTAAATTAACTTAAGATGAACTAGTTTGTCAACCTATACTATTCACTAACCTAGCCCAAGTTAACCTAGGCATTTTTAGGCTAAAAAAAAAACCTAAGATAATTATGTCACATTTAGTTACATTTAGTTGCATTTAGTTACATATAGTCGCATCATAGTTGCATCTAGTAGCTAGTTGCACATAAACTTGAGGTGGCTACAAACTTGATAAAATATCTTGTAATGAGGCTCCTTAGGTTGACTTGGCAAAAAATTTAAAGCTAGGAACCTAGGTAAGCCTACCAAGGTTAACCTATTAGTAAGGTAACCTATTTTAGATACATTTAAACATACTAGATGTAGTACATTTATTATGTTTAATTAAGTAACTTACAAGGTAGTCTATATTATGAAGTAGGTTTTTACTAAGTAGCCTGCATACATAGGTGAACTTAATAGGTATGTTAACCTAAGGTAATGTGTTAAGTAGTTCAAAAGTCATGGAATTATGTGTCACCTTTTTCAAAATGATTATTAATATTGTAGCCATAATTATAATTAACAATAGATTGTTTAATACACATACACATGCATGTGAATTCATGATTTTCAAAAACTTCATGGCACACAAAAATATATGGCATGCCATGACAAATATTGGTGCCATAAATTCAAAACACACAAAAACTTATGGTGTCACAAAAAATTATGGATTGCCATGAAAATTTGTGACACCTTGTTGCCAAATGGCATGGCATGGCATGTCATCATCATATGGAAGACCGAATCGATATTAATCACAAAAGAAAAATAAAATTCAAATAGTTAATAAATTAAATTAGTTCATCAAATCAATGACATGAAGCATGATGTCACGTTAGTGTCACAAGTCATGAGGTGTTGCAACTATTAGTCAACCTTGTTGCCATGTGACATGCCACGTTAACATCACATGACCATGAACTATTATTATTCACCAAAAGTTGCAAAAATGAATGGAATTTCATTATTAAATCATTTTGGATGATTAAAAATACATTAAATTACATTTTTGGAATTATAATATTTGTGTAAAAAAATCAAGTTGTGATATCAATTATAATTGCAAAATGATAATGCCATGTGGCACCTCAATGTTTTTTACAACTACGTAGTTATTAACATGAACTTGTAATTATAATCGTAGTTTTTTTTAAAAAGTAGTTGTTTTATTAATTGGTTGCAAAACCCAAAACATGTTATTGTGTATTAATTTAAACCATTGATTTCAACACATTTTCTAGTCAAATTTTCCTTGTGGAAAAATTTGGAATTTTTTAATAAATGGTTTTATATAATATATAATGAGGAAAATTTAACATGGTCCAATTTCAACATTTTACATGGTAACATTTCGACAATTTTCTTTTGACATGTGGCACTTAGAATAATTTTTAATAAAAATTAAAATTTTATTGAAATATTGATCTTGAGCATCCATTATGATTACATAATTTAAATGTATTCATATTGTGATATGTGGCATGATAACAAAATTTATCACATGGCATATTGATTGAATTTTGGAAAATATAAATATATAAAATTAATTACTTACATAGGTAGGTAGGTAATTAAGTAAAATTATGTGTGTAAAAAATACCTACATACTTACCTAGGTTACTTACTTACTTACCCACCTACCTACAATAAATAAGAAAGTAAATAAATAAATAGGAAGGTAGAAAGGTAGGTGAGTTCAAAAATAACCATGTAAATAATTTATTTTATTTTATGTTTTGCCTTTAGGGTTAAGCTTCTTTAAGTTCATCCCAAATAACACATGATTTCTAATGTGAAATATAAAAAAAGACACTTTTTTATATATTTTGTAAGATGACACTAGAAGACAAAACATATAGGTTAAACCTTTTAATTGCAAATTTAGTTGCAACTAAAAATAATTCTCCCGCAAGCTTTGTGTTTGATTGTAGTTTTGTAGATTATACAATTAAATTGGTAAGAAATAAATAACTAACTAACTAACTAACTAATTAATTAGATAAAAACTAATTACCTACCCACCCACCCACTTACAAAACTACCTACTACATTTTAAAATTTTTATTTTAATAAATTTTAAAAATAACATTGATCATTATTATTTCATGGTTTTGAATAATCAATCACTTGGTTCATAGTAATCATTCAAAATTAATTAAAAATTATTGTAAATATACAATTATTAAATATATAATAAAAATCACGAATTAGTCATTAAATTTATCAATGTATCTCGTTATATGGTAATTAATTATTAATTTTAATTAGTAATTCGAAAATATTAACAATAATTATTAGAATTTTAATTTCTAACTTAATTAGTTTTAATAAACCAGAAATTATTAACTAAATAATGTAACTCTTGAATCATTAATTATATTTGATTTTACAACTAACTAATTGTTAATTGATATATATATAATTAAATCAGTTCTAATTAATCATTAAATTTATCAAAATAATTATTTAAATTTTTATTTATTTCACAATAAATAAATATTATATAATAGTTAATAAATTTCTGAGAAAATCATACATTGATAAATATTAAATATATATTATTTATTTACAAAATTATTCGTAGAAATTAAATAATTTTTAATGAACTAACTATTATTCCATGTTTTAAAATTAATCAATGAATTAATATGAATCATTTACGTATTACTTATTACTTATTCATTATTATTACAATTTATGATTCAATATCTAATTAATCAATGAATTTTTTTGAGGTAACTTAACTAATAATAGTTGATTACATAATTAAGGTTGTATTAGTTATAATATAATTAACTGATTAAATAATAATATTTAGTTCATATTTTATCTTAACTAAAAAGTTATTTGATAATAATTTATCAATAATTAATGTTCATTGTAATACAATGATTATATCATATTAATTTGACTTCGTTATTATAATTTAATCATACATTAATAAAGATGGTATATTTATAAATGAACCATACAAAATCAAAATGATTTTTTTTCAATCCAATATGTCCATAATATGGGCAAATATATGGTTAAGATACTTTGAATAAAATCATATAGTATATTTTTAATGTAGTCCACAAAACCTTAATGTACATTAAATGTATGAACACATTATAATTAATAACAAAATTGCAATTAATTTTGCAAGTAAATGAACATATGAGCCTATTCTTGGATGAAAACACTACAACAAAAGGTGTCCTTATATGCCAAGTGATTAAATTTTGAGTGAATTCACTAGTCTTAGTAAATATGGACTAAGTAGTGAATTCATTGGTTTAATGAATGGGGACTAGTGAACTACGCCCACATTTTGTAGTAGTGAAAATCCAAGAAGTTAGTCAATATGGAAGGATGCGTAGCTTAATAGTCACATCATAGTTGCAAAAATAGTCATAATTTTTTTTAAATGGTAACTAGTTGTAAAAATGATAAAATATAATTGCAAATGATAGATAATTGCATTTAGTCACCTATAGCTGCAAATTGAATGGTTGCATATTACAAGATTTCTTGTAGCGTGTGTCACCATACAATTGATCTTCAAAAGGTCATTATTGTAGTTGCACTTTAATTGCTTTGGCAACCCCCATAGAATAATACACATCGATAAAGTATAAATCCATACCATATATTGTCCACATACATATTGTTGCATGCAAGAATTGGTTGTGTACAATTTATTTTATGCAACTGAGTATAGTAGTTGCATATGTCACATGCAACTAAAAATTAATTGCATACAAAAATTGTAAATGACAATTTTCCTTTAGTTTTACTTACACTAAGATCATTCTATCTTTCCCTAATAAACACATTTTAAAATATTCTAATTTTGTACTTTCCTAATCCATGTACTTTTATGGTTTCAATTTGTTTACATTCACTAGCATAAGGTTAGAGTCAAACTTGTTTATGTTTAAACATGTGGATGGAAAAACTTGTTCAAATTGAACATTTTTCATGTTATAAAAAAGATCTTGAAGTTTAGATATCAATAGTGAGTTCACATTCTCAATTTAGATATCTAAAATTCAAGTTATGGCAAAAGAATGATTGGGATTCACATTGGTGATTTGATTCTTGACCACTAAAACCTAGGAAATAAAGGTCAATTGGCCTATAAATTAAGTATAAAATAAAGCATTGGAGAGATTTTTTCAATTGCTACAACATTTCCCTTTGAAGTTCCTTAATAAAAAAGAGTGCAAGAATTATGAACTTGCAAAATTGTAGGACTCATAACTTGGTAGTTGGGAATTTGATCATTTTGATGTAGTCCCCACCATCTATCACCTATTATATTAAAGGAGGAGAGTGGCACCTCCTTCCAAGGCTTTGGGCCTTTATATCAAATGAATCTAGGTTGCCCATGATTAAGTCCTAGCACCAATTGGCTCCAACTTGTGCTAACCCAAATTATTGATTGGTTTATGCAAGTATGTTCATGAGCTTACACTAACACTCTCATCCCCTTTGACACCCAAGTGCATGGAATTAGGAAACACGCCCTAGGTTACATTTTGGTACAATTTATTACAACAAATCATGGTCTTTTTTACCAAGGATATTGGTTTAAAAAAAACCCCAAAATGACATTGGCCACTTTGATCGAAATGCCTGTTTGGACAAATCAATTTTGACACCATTACTTTTAACCAATGGTCTTTTCAACTAAACCTATAATGGTTGGTTTGACTAGTCAAGTTGACCAAAGGTCTATTTGACCAATATTGTTTTTTATTGAAGGATTATTTGACTAATAGTTAAATTGATAGTCAAAATGTACATTTTGCATAGGACACATTTCAAAAGATTAAAATTGTTTTATCAAATCACAACAAGAAATCAATTTTGCCACATGTCAAAAAATTATGGGAAATATTTATGTCCATATTTAATGTCATCTCCATGTGTTGTGTGTCACCATATTATGGCTTCTATCTAGGCAATGTTGCAACATCTTTGATTGGCACGTGGCATCATAATAATGCAATTTTCATTATTGTGTATAGACATATCTACCATCCTCCAATAGCTCATGAAAGAACTACTCACAAGATACATGGTGGTTTTTTTGACCAAATTTGGTCGAATGGGTCAATGGTTTAGTTGACCAAGTGGGGTGACTTATTGACCAAACCTCGTTTAATGGGTTTCTAATTGGTTAGGCAAGTAGGTAGGAAGGTAAAAAGATAGGTGAACAAAATAATAACCACATAAAATTTTTAATTTTGTTTTGTGTTTTGCATTTAGGTTTAAGCTTTTATGAATTCAACCCAACATGGCACATGTACTTTAATGTGAAAATACAAGATAAAACACCTCCCTTATATAATATGTGAAATGAGATCTTGAAGACAAAGCATATGGGTTTATTTTTTTAATTACACCTTAGTTGCAATTGAGTTGCAACTACAAAAATATTTTTGCACATGCTATGTGTTGATTTTAATTTTTTTATCAATTTGAAAATTTATAATTAACCATCTAAAATAATTATTTGAAATTTAATTATTTGATTTAAGTATCTAATATCAATTATTTAGATTGATTATTTGAATTAATTAATATAATTTAGATAATTAATTAATTTTTTAAAAATATAACTAATTATCAAAATAATTATTTGATAATTATTTTGATAATTGATGATCTGAATTCACTTAAAATTTAATAATTATTCACCTAAATTAACAAATTTTACTATTTAATTTTTTAAATGAATTACTCAAATTTAAATAAATAATTTATTTATTTATATAATTATTTATTAAATATTACTCAATTGGGTGCAAACAAGAAAAACAAACCAACAACATTATCGTTTTTGAAAACTACATGTCCTTTTGCCCAAAAATAAATTTTCCATACAAATGAGTTTTTAAATTTTTTGAATTTTTTTATAATTGATTTTTATAATTGTCCAAATACATTACATTTTTTTAAAAATTTGAATAAATATGAATTTCTGAAAGTGTGCTCATTCCTTGTAAATTCAATGTTTCATTTTTTTAAATGATAAAAATTTGAAATCATAACCAAAAATTTATTTTTAGATTTCTCATTTTTTTTATATAATAAGTTACAAATTTCTTTAACACATCATGTACATAATTGCCCATTTATATGTGGTAAAGGACTTTTGAAGTTCTAAATTTTTTGATCAATTTTGGAAAGTTATTTGAATTTTTCAAGTTTTAGATTTCCACGTATTTTAAAATATGAGTGTTTTCTGAATTTGGCTAATAGGTTTTTACCCCATTAATTTTTTCCCCATCAATTTTGTTTTATTACATGAGTCCTTTTGATATTCCTTTGCAAAATTGATTCCTTCGAATGCGATAGGTTTTCACTTTCAAAGGTCCTAAATTGAAACTTAAACTTAAAATTTTATGTAATGGATTTTTTATTAGAATTCCTTGACATTCATATGAATGAAAAAGGAACAACTTGTAGTGATTGCCATAGTTTTAAATGTTAAAACATATATATATATTTTTGTCACATGACATCCCTTTTGGTTTGTTCAATTATGAATCCACCCAATTTTTAATATTTATTTATGCAAATCCAGATTTACTAGCAAATAATTATTTAAATATGATTAATGAATTCATATGAATATTTTATTATTCATTTTGATTAATTCATTCATAATAATTAAAGATATTACATATTAATTACTAATTAATAATTTTTATAAAATAACTCACTATGAAACATTAAATATTTAGAACCCCATGAATAGGGAAAAAAGCTCTAGATTAATTGAAAGTTAATTAATGTCAATTCAAAAAACTCATAATTAAAAAATGATTATATTTGCATTCTATCTTTTTTTAATTAAATAAATGATTTAAATTAAATAAATATAAATTCGAAATGATAGATAATGTAATGTATTACTAGATGTTTTTGTATATGGTGTAATCATAATGCAAACATGTGTATCAAACAATTTGTTTTTTTCAAAAAATTTAATAATTGCAGAATTCAACTAGTATTCTTGTTTTTTCTATTTTGTTAGATCCATCCATCATTTACTTAAAATGTGTTTTGGTGTTGGAATCAAATTAATTGGAGAGCCCAATCCAACCTACTTTCATTTGTGGCCATGCACCTAGGATGATTATGGGTTGATAAAATGTTTGTTTTGTTGGTTGGAAATTCCAAGTAATGTGTGAAGGGTTTCAACTTAAATCAAACTTAAATATTGGACTTATCACAAGATAAATGTTTAGGTAGAATTGAAAACAACTATTTTTTTAGGTGCAAAATGCATAATAAACTATGTTTAAGGTTGAGGTCAGAGGCATGCCCACCTAAACATCCTAATGTATTTTGCAAGAAAAGGCCATTAATGTTGCAACTTTAGCCTCGGGCTTGTGACCAAAGCAAGGGCTTGCGAAGGTGCAGGCCAAGAGTGGAGCATGGGAGTCACATTTCATGCTCTCGGGAGTGTGGGAAAGTGTGAGGAATGAACTCTCCACACTCCCAAGTGAACTTTCACTTTGAGAATTGAACTCCCGATGGATTCTCGAATCTTTAGAAAGAAATTTCAGGGGTCAAAACCCATTGGATTGAAGACTTCTTTATATCATTGAAAATCTCTTGGAACTTAGATGTCTAAAATGAGCTCACATGACCCATTTGGGTACTTATAACACAAGTTATGGTCAAAAGAAGGGCTGGAATCAATTTGCCAATTTGATTCCCGACCACTAAAAGTCGAGAATCGCCTTGATTTCCTTATGTGCAGGTGGCGTGCCACATACTATTGTAAAGTTCTTGAAGAAGACTACAACTTTTCTTTAGAACTCACTTTAATCAAAGGTATGCACACAAAGTTATTGGCCTCCAAAGTGGCGAAATTCCCAATTTTGAGAATTTCGAGACTCCCACTTGGGAGTCTCGGGACAAAATGACATTTGGGTGCTGGCCCCATGGCCAGCCACAAAGAATACTATAAGGGGGAAGGTGGTGGTTTGCCCCAAGTCCAAGTCGTTGTGAGTCTTGTGAGTCCATGTTTGCTCATGATTTGTCTGTGCACCAAAAGTGTCCAAGTACGCACTAACTAACTTGTTATTTGATTTGTGCAGGTCTATGTGAGTAATTGACTCGCTTATCAATCTTCCTAATCCGCATCCTAGAACTTCACCACGCCCCTCTACCTCTAAAGTGCTATGAGCCAGGGAGTGCACCTTAACTCCTTTTCTTTCCAATGTCTTCACCTTTGGACTCACGATTGAGTCCATTAAGGAACTTGGGGGTGCATCAATTAGGGTTTGTTGATGCGTATGTTTTCAAATTTAAGCAATTCAACAATTCCAATTTTGTTGATGTGAATTTCTAAAATGAATAAAAATCACTACAAATTATCATTTCCATACATTTGTATGACAAGACTCTTATGGTGTTGTTGGTTGATAAGATATGTTTTGGCATTTGACATGACAGAAAGGGAGTTTCAAGTTGTTGCCAAGGTAGATTTATTTCTTTTTAAATTGTGAGGGAGGCACGTTATATTAATACATGTCATTTCATGATATCCCATGTTCAACAGTAAACTTCATCTTTGCTCCATTATGGCAAGGAAACTACACTCAATTCATGCACCTATGTTCATTGATCAAGGGGCATCTTTTATGCACCTACAATTTGGTGGTCTTATGTGGGAATGGAACTTGATATAATTCATAATTTGTTTATTGTCATGGAGATGAATGTTTGGTCAATTGGTTCCCACATATTTTTGCAACAAAAAAGGATTCCATGGACACTAACTAGGTGAAAGCACATTATGAGGGGGCCACTTTGGGCATTTTCATGACATGTATATAAATATATATTTATGCAAAATGTATTGCATTTAATTTTGGGTTTCACTTTTAGTGTTTGGGCTTTGATATTTTGATTTTCACAAAGTTAATGAAATCTAATATTATTTGAAAAAAAATCTTAAATTCAAGGAATAATGAATATATTTATGGTATATATAGTATAATATAACTTGTTTTTATTTTTAGAATACTTTAAGTTTGGGTTTGAATTATTCAGCTGAAAAATGTTTTAAATGATTTTTACAAAATTATCAACCGCACATATCTTGTCATCTTCCACTTGAAAGTGATAGTTTGTCAAAATACTTATGTAATTGCCCCCAAAAACACCCATTTGTGATATGATAATTATCAAACTTTTCACATGGTTCACAAACTTATTCCAATCATATAGAATCACAATGTTGAATAGATACAAAATTCATAAACACTAAAAATAATTTCAATCATTTTTTGAATATATTTGCATTTTTTTAGTACATAGTGACGTACTTTTTTTTGTTGCCACAGATACATTTTGGAATCACACAATATAAGTTGGAAAAAGGAATTTTCTTTGAGATTGAATTCTTTGTGTTATAATTTCCATATTATGCAAAAAAAATAGAAAAATATGCTCCAATATTACCATGGTTGAAGTTCAAACATGGACACCCCTAGAAAACAATACAATGTGACAACATTTTTGGCCCCCCCATAGTGTGCTTTCACCCAACTAAAGGATTGACACCTTCATGTTGATTGGTAACTTTGTATGTATACCCTTTTCCTTCTACCCTAAACCCTACCACAAACCACAACATGAATAAGGAAATGTGTAATGAACTCTAATATCCCACAAGGGCCACACTCAATTTTTAACACTAAACGACTACATTATCTAAAATAATGTCAAAAGGAAACACCTTTTTGTTATAAGCATCACCAATAGGTGACATGTAGCATCCCAATATTGTGTTTGCACACTACAATGACCTTATATGGATGTCACAATGGCAATTTTTCATATATATCTTAAATACACGAAAATAAATAAAATGGAAATCATTGAAATAATAGAAAAAGGGATTTGCTTATCTAAAGTTATCATAATCAACCTTCTAAGAATGAAAAAATCAAATCAAAATCATGGATAGCTAATAAGTAATGGACTTTTGAATTTTACCCACATTTTTTGTCACACCTGCAAAAATAATGGATATGGACTTTTATTTTACAATGTGTTAGTCTTATATGTTTGAAACTATGGGATATTGGATGAATTATGTTTAAGAAATTAAAGATCCATTGAATGAATGGAATGTGATCATTCCATTTATTATGTTATGGAATTTTTAAAATCCCAAAATTTATAATTATTTTAAAAGCCCTTTTAAGCATTTAAAAATATTTATATTAAAAAAAAATTTATGATACTTTTTGTATGTCTTATAACATCATGATTTGAAATTGGAAATGGAAAAAAATGTTATTCTGAATATCATTTAAATATTCATATTTTAAGCCAATTTTCAACTACACTAAAAAAGGACTTTGAAAAGGGACTCTAATATGCTGAAATTGTGACACCTTAATGTACTTTTGCCGAAGACATCATATCCTTCATTTAATAATGCATATTTTGCCAACCTTGCACCATCCAAGTTTTAATATGGATTTTAAAAATGAATATTTTATAGCTAGTATTGATGACCAAGAAATAAATATGCAAAGGCCCTTCCCAAAAGAGTTACATTCAACAAGTACATGCACCTAATTATGTTTATCCTAGATGACAATAAGCAAATGGCAAGATTGTTGTAGGCCTCGACAAGTTCAATATGGAAGCCTGTTGAAAACTATAGGACTTTTTAACATGAACACATTTCAAAACAAAAATTCAGTGGCAAGAAGGGAAAGTAGGGGTGAGAGAGTGCGAGAAATGACAGACCAAACATGCATAGATTCATGTGAGTTGGTGGATTGAAACTACATGTTGATACCAACACCACCTACATGTGTTTCCTACAAGCCAAGTTTGGTGAGTTTACTACGATCTATAATATATATAAGCACCCAAGCTCAACAATCAAAAGGATGTCTACAAAATACAATATAAACCAAGTGAACATTAATGGCTAAAGATCTAGCACAATGGATAGAAAAAATAAATGCAACCTAGGTATGTAAGTAGCATGACATAGTGATAATTGTCCATGGGTGGTACAATGTGAACAACAAGCTCATCCATGGGCAAGATTACCTCTATTGCCTTTGAACCACTTGCAAAATCTTATATGTTTAGCACCATAGCCTTCAAATTTGGCATTAACAAAATGTATATTGGGTTTTTTAGCCTTTTTTTTATCAATGTCTACACCTCTATAGGAATAAAGAAACTTTTACATTTTATGAGACTTTTCTAATCCACCCCTTCATCAATGAACCCTTGGTCCACAAAACCTCAAGAGGCAAGGACATGCATGTGTTCTAGCCACTAATTAACATGGACCATTATAGACACTCTAGCATTAAGTGACTCCAAAACATCTAGATTTTGAGAGCCTTCAAGTTACACTCTTGAATGCTTATTTTGAATGTGGAACATTATAAAAGAAAGGTGCCTTTGTTCTTGCTCTCCATGTCCATCACATGAAGTGCAAGGCTAAGAATTAAAGGAATTTCTATTTCTAGTATAACAATACCTTTCACATACTTGTAGAATTGATAGCATAAGGCATCCCTAGCAAGGCCATGTGAGAAAAAGCAAGTGAACGACTATAGTGAATTCCAACCTAATCATTGAGAAATTTTGCCATGGCATCAAAGAATTGAACACACAATGTAGCAAGTAATTCTTTGGCCTTCGTTTATCTTCTACTTCTTTAGAGTCTCATCCAACTTCCAATAATCGGGGTGCCCAACCTTCTTATTCTAGTCAACAATTTACTTGAAGGTAGTGGAGAGATTGGACCATTTACATTCAATCTCCTTTAGTTGTTGGTCTATACCCACATTGAACATCAAGGTTGGACTTCCTTCCACTAATTTATTGTTGACTTGAAGACCTATTCCATTTATTCCTTATTCCTGCCAACTTCATGTGAACCTGTTGGTAAGCTTTCACTAGTGCATCCATTTATAGATCTTGTCACATTTTTTATTTTTATTTTTGCACTCCCCTCTTTCTTAGATCATTCCTTTCCATCTCCTTCACTATCATCTCCTTCCTTTCCAATCCCCACATTCTCCTTCCTTGATGCTCCTTACCTAACCTTCTAATCCCACCATTTGGCTCCCTAATATTATACCTAGGAACCCAACCACTTTTCCAAACCAAAAAAACACAATCAGGGTGATGGCTTGAGAATTACCAATGGGGTCAATGTCTTCTTTTGGAGCTTTAGCTAGCTTGTTCCCTTGTGATTCATGCCACTAATTTGTGCCTTTTTATTTCTTGTTGTTGATTGTGTTATCTTTCATCAAATTTTTGTCTTTATGGAAAACCTATCCATCCTTACGCACACCATCTTAAAGATGAACATCAGGAGGATAGGTGTTTTTGTCTATTTGTCGATGATGATGAGGAGGAGGAGGAGGAAACCCTTGGGATTCTCAAACAAAACCTTCTCTTGCATATGTTGCCACCTCCCTCTCTACTATTGTTCCATAAGCATCATGACCATATGCAGGTGGCACACATAGCCCATATAGGTTTGCTTTGAAAGACTTGATTCCATTGTAGCATGAGAGTTTGCCCCCTTATCCATATTCCTACACTAAAAGATTGTAATATTCACATTCAATTTCCTACAACTCATGTTACTCGCCACCCAAATTACTACGCTTTTTCACTCATTTCTAATCAAAAACCTTGATCTAATGTTGTGACCATAGTCCATGCAACTAGAATTCCATTCAACATGCCGACAAAGAAGATGAACCTTGTGCACAAAGAGGAATTAGAGGAGGTTATTGTTGTGCCCCTTCTCCTTCCTTAGTTCAATTCACAACTTCAAAACCAAAAGTTCTCAATGGAAAGCAAATGGAAATCTATTGTCCACAAATGAATGTTACAACGACAAACTCAATAACATCTACAACTGCAAACATCATGAAAGATTACAAGGAAAGAAAGGCATAAGAAAAATAAGACATAGGTGCAAGTTGTTGGTATCACAAATGGAAGAAGGGGGGGAAAAAAAAAAGCTTGGCACCTTTGTTCATTTACCTCTTCTTGCCTCTTTCTTTGTTCCCAATCCAATTTTTTCTATTGTCAATCATTTGCTCTCTCCACCACCACGTCCTTCAAAGTTTTCTCTAAACGCTTAGCGCTCATTGTCAACTATAGTGGTCAATAATGTCCAAAGATTTTTTTTGACAATAGTTGTAATGTGTGGGGGTGGAAAAGGACACGATTTCTTCATGTGTTAAAAACCAAATATTAACATTTCCATATCAAGTTTTTGAAATTTCACAACTTACTAGCATGGTCTTCATCACATTACGCACCAAAGTAATGGTTGTCCATGTTTCATCACATTGTGCACCAAAGTAACGAGTGGGTGCCCGTGGCCGAAGGCCACTGTGAAGTCCCCCGTGGGTGCCTGTAACCTTCGGCCACTGTTTTTTATTTTTTCTTATTTTTTACTCTTTATTTTTTACTGCCCTGGACGCCCTGCCCTGCCCTGCCCCTTCCCCTGCCCTTGCCCCTGCCCTTGCCCCTGCCCCTGCCCTGTTTCGAATTTTCCTTTTGCTGCCAGGGACAGGAAGAGGAAGTTATACAGGGAACGGGCAGTTTTTTTTTTCCTTTTGCTGCCAGGGACAGGAAGAGGAAGTTATACAGGGAACGGGCAGTTTTTTTTTTCCTTTTGCTGCCAAGGACAGGAGGAGGAAGTTACACAGGGAACGGATGGGTTTCAGGACCTGGACGGACAGACATTCAGGAGTCCGCAGTGTTGTTGCGCTTCCCCATCGCTGCCATCGCCTCTTCTTCTTCTTCTTCTTCCCCCATGGGAGGTTCTACGCCTTTGGATTCCGTGACAGTTGGAGGTGGAGTCAGGTTCGACGGTTCGCTTGTGGCCGGGATGGATGAAACGTCCATCCGGCTGGATGGATGACAGTTCGGGCGGGCGGGCGGAATCAGGGGTTGCTTCATTTACATCCCCAAAAATACACTGGGGCAGAATCAGGGGTTGCTTCACCAAAAGCCTTCATATATAGATGGTTGTCTGGTGCTATCTATTAGTTGAAAAGGTTTTAAAACATATTTGTGGTAGACAATTGAAATTACAATCTAAACAACAAAATTTAGGGTTTAAATTTTGTTCATCCCAAAGGATGGATGTTATGTTTTTATGTTGGAAATCCTAACAAAACATGCAAATGTGGGGTTTAGGTTTGTTTAATATTAGAGTGCATGGATTATTATGCACACTCCACATTGCACATTATTTGCAAGGATACAAGAGGTAGGATATACAACCTTACGACATGACAATTCTATTGAAAACCCTATGCCATTTTACACATACTAGAAGTGTGATTATGAGGTTTCCAAAGATGCACATGTTGCATCCCTTGAATATACATGGAAGTCTTTACAAGATGCATCAAATGAATTATACATGTTTAATATATGTTTTGTTTCCAATGAATAATCAATGACGCAACTTTAGGTTTTGGTGCGAGGTTTGAATTTCCCATTCTATTCTCAATCATTGGACCTTTCTAAGTATCTATTTTTACAAAGTTGTGTTATTCTACATTTCTAATATCCATGTTTAAAGCTTTGACATTCATTTACAAGTTTTGAATTTTGTATTAGGAGCTTTTTTTTTCAATCCTCATTGTTTGGTTACTCTACACAACATTGAGTGTTTCCATGTAGGAGTTTGGCTTATGCGATAAAAAGGATTCGATGAAAACACGAGTTCGTACTTGAACCCAACTTACCAACACAACATAGTAAAAGGGTAACAACTATCAGTGGCAGTTTGATACCTAGTAGTTCTGAGTTTTAGGACATATTGAAGGAGAATATGGATGACAGGGCCTTTATAAAAACAAAAACAAATGACAATGAATATAAACCAATTGTAGTGCTTTTTGTGGGTTTGGGTTTTCTTAATGCATAATGGTGTTTGGGGTTTCTTTTCTAGGAATTCACACATGAGATTTATAAGCCATATTTGTATTAAAAATTGATCAGCATGGTCTTTGTCACATTGTGCACCAAAATAATGGTTCTTTAGTGGTATGTGAAGGGGATGTTGTCTCTTCCAAAATTGGGGATTGTGTGCATGTCTCTTTTTGCCCCCCTTGCAAAACAACATGTAATGTTGTTACTTGGTTCAAGCAATTATTGTTGTATTGTGTTCATAACCTTAAAATCTTTGAGATGAAATGGAATATCCTTTTGGTAGCTTAATCAAGTCCTATTTTTTCTCATGTGATCCAATTCCATTATGATGAAAAAATATGCATCTCCTTCTTTTTATTTCCAATCGTTGTAGCAATGGAATTGCGATTACTTATTGTTTCCTTTTAAAATTCTTGCATCATGTATGTGCAACTATTATTGAGCATTGAATAATTGAAGTGCTTGATATTATTGTGGCTTAATCATATTGTAGTCTATAGTTCATCTTTTTAGTTTTTAGTCACTATTAAAATTCCTTTTTTTTACTATAAATTTTGGTAAAAAAAGACCCATTTTGGACAAGCATAAAAAAAACCTATTAGTCATTTTGGACAAATCGTTTTGAACTTGTTCATTGTGACTAGGCCTAGGTTGACATTTTTGACTAATACTTTTGACTAGTCATTTCGACTAATATGTTTGACTAGTCATTTTCATTGGTCAAAACAACAATCAAATAATTTTTTGACTGGTCAAACACCATTTGATTAAGCGAATGCCATATGGCATTTAAACAATGGCCACCCAAGTTAAGCCAAGTGGCATTTAAACATTGGCCACCAAGGTTATGCCCCATGGCATTTAAACATTGACCATGAAGGTTATGCCACATGGCATCTAAACATTGGCCATCTAGGCTATGCCACATGGCATTCAAACATTGGCCACTAGACTTAAAATTAGATACCTACTCCTAATGTTCTTATGTTTAGGAACCTACAACCTTAGCCCCTAGGCCTAGGTCCAAGAACCTATAATTAATGATTAGGTAAAAAAGCCTAAAGTAGGTTAGGGCAACCAAATCTATGACTTTTACTAGGCTTAAATGTGCACCACTTATATTAAGCCTACACCTAGATGGCCTAGGTAAGAAAATCCTATTTCATTTTGAATTTGGCTTTTAAGGTTAAGCCTTTTCAATTGGCTCATCCCAAGTGGCTTTCCTTTTAAAAATATTTCTTATGTCTTGGATGCTTATGGTGCATTTATTTATATTGCTCATCATTTGGAAAGGATGACAAATAATATGGGACAAACTTTTGGGAGGGAGAAACATTTTCATGTCCACACAACACTAGAGCCTTTTAGTTCACAATGTACTATCAACAATGTATTTGTAATAATTAATATTTAATCACTTAATTACACATTCATTAATGTATTTTAGGCAAATAACTAGTTAACCAACTAATAATTTATCATAGGTATATAAATGGACTACCCTAGCCTATATAATTAGGTTACCTATAGGCTAAAGTATAGGTAAATAGGTACAATATGGGTAGGGTATGTATAAATAAATACACCTACATATAAACTACTTGTATTTAGGTTATTTAACCACATATTTACATTACATTAAAAAAAAAGGTGGCTAATTTGATGCAAGAAAAAATAATTATGGCAAAATTAATTATTGGTAAAATAATAATGCTTAAACCAACCACAACTTAAAGTAATTATGGCAAACTTAACGATTATCAAACTAATTATGGCTAAACAAACCAAAAGTTTCAAATAATTATGGAAAAAACCATGATTAGACTGATTATGGTTCAATTGACCATATTTAAATAAATAATGGCTAAATATATAATGAATAAACTAATTATGGGTAAAATAATTATGGCAAAACTAGCCATGGTTAAATTGAAATGGTCAATTAAATAAAAATAAAATAAATATGGTGAAATTAGCCACGAATAAAATAAATAAGGTCAAGCTAACCAATGAATGAATATTTTATGGAGAACATGACAAATCAACCAAATTAATAATTTAGGTGTAAATTAATTGGCACGAGAATTGTTCTAGGGGGGGTGGGGTAGCAATCTTGTACATAGATTTTGAAGCATATGACTACCATGTTTTACATCCCAATTTGATCATTTCTAAGTTATTGAACTACACAAAAAAATTATTATGACTTCAATTTATATTTAGGATAGTTCAACTACATTTAAAATATCTATGTGCAACATACTCAGTAGGCCTTGTGGTAAAAATAAATGTGGCATGTTACACCATGTTACAAAAACTAGCCACATGTTACAATTTTTTCTAACTAAGTATTGAAAATTTCATGCTACACATCCATGTTCTTGAAACTAAAATAATTGTGTTCACAAGGAGGACATGCAAACCTATTCTTCCAATAACCCATTTAAAATCAATGTATTCTCTTCTACATCAACCATTTTGTGAGCATCGGATCAAAGGAATTGCTAGCAACACCCCAGTCATGAATCTACCAATCATTAGTGAAATCCTTCATGTTGCCAATTGCAAAATCTTGGATGTCTTGTACACTAATAGAAAACCCCTTTCTTTTAACCAAAACATTTTAAACTAGATGTGATTTGCAACTATGTTACAACTAATAAATAAATAAAATAAAATAAAATAATGGAAATTACCAATGAAGTGAATTATAGGTGGTGTTTTGTTGAATATTCCATTGAATATTCTTGGCAGCAACAATGTCTATAAGTTGAAATGTCTACTACATTAGTAAATAGTGAAAAACATGTATTGAGTAAAAGGTCATTCTTGGAATATTCTTAACATTTAAGGTTCTCTAATTGACACATAGTCAAGACGTTAACCAATGTTCAACTATTTTGTTGACACCATCAACACATACATGGATGATAAAATGTATTAAAGGATGAATGAAATGTAATTTCATTTGTAACTTTGTTGCAACTATCTTTCAACTCAATTAAACAACTAATAGGTGACTTTGCTTTTATACATATCATATATGTTAATATTTATGCTAAATTTTGATAACATTAAATTACATGAAAAAAACATTTGTATAAATGAACAGTTATGTGTGACATGATTTTTGCAATGCATGTAAATTTTGAATAATTTTTCTTGAATAGAAATTAGTAATTTAATCATACATGTACTATTTGATTTTTATGTAGACCAAATTTAGTTTATGATGTAATTGATGATAATTAAATTGTGAAATTCTAATGTTCATTCATTTCATTTCATAGCTTAATATGTATTAAAAACTATGATCAAAATTCATTAAACATTAAATCACATCTGATTTTTACTAATTAAAAATGAATGGTTATGTATGATGTAATTTTTTTTTAATGCATTCAAACAATAGTATTCAATTCTGAAATAAAAGTAAACAAAATTTTGAAATATAAGTTGATAATAATGCATATGTTCAATATATTTTATTTTTATTTTTGTGTAAATCAGATTTAGTTTTCAATATATCAAGTGATGATAGACAATTAATATTTTTGTGGAACTCTAATGTTTATTCATTTTAATACATATGATAACTTTATATTGTTCAAAAATTTATCAAATTTTATTAAATTGAAATTACGTGTAAATTTTATTTATAAAAACGATTTTTTTGTAGGATGCATTTTTCATTTAAATAATCAATTAAATTTATGATAATAAGAAATTAAAGTATAAGTTCAAAATATTGTGTATTGAAATATTAATTAGACTAATATGTTTGTTAACGTGGTTTTCTATTACCTTGCTTTTGAAATCGATTTAAGAGCATGAGAAAACCAAATAGGTTCCGATGTTATTATTTTTCAACAACTTTTGTGGGGTAGTTTTTTTTATGTCCCTTATAAGAGTATTCCAATATATTACAATTATTTTATTTCATAAACAAAGGGCTTCCTCTTTTTCCTAATTAAAAAAAACAACACAAAAGCATGTCCCAAACCAAAAAGTTGTCCAATGCAAGTATCAATGTTCTTATATACTTTAGTATTCTTTTGTTTTAACAATAATTAGGCAATACATTAGATGATTTTTTAAAAAAATCCTCCTAAATTCAAATTTACTTGTTTATTTAACCACCTATTATACCTTGTACTACCAATTTTGTTCATAACTACATGTTCACTTATCTACAAATCTTTTTTTAACTAATAATGTTCAACACACATAATGATAGTTATTTCTAAAAATTTAATGAAATAGAATTAAGGGCATTGATATGGGCATTGAAAGTAGGTGAGGTAAGTGTTCGATCATAGTAGGTTTAATTCACACATTCCAATTTAGTACATTCATGCTCTTTGTGGTTCTTCTCCATTGGTTTTTTGCATTTGAAGTTTAAAGAAGTAATGTAAAGCTTAACTTGGTGCACCCATAGTTCTTTAGATCATTCAAATTGAATAAGAAATGAATAAAATATGACATTTTAAAATAGTGGGTCATTTTTGGAAGAAACACATTATCTGATTTTGACATGTTTTATACTTTTATGTGTTGCTCCGTTGCTTTTGGAACTTAAAAGAGATAATGTGGTCTTACTTGAACATGCCCATTGCTTTTTACATCATTCAAATTAGATAAAAAATGAGAAAGATCTATAAGTTATAGGCCTATGTGTCGCAACCCTAACCTTGGCTCGCGACCAAGGCAAGGGGGTTGCAAGGTGCGGGCCTAATAGTAGACCCGGGAGTGCAATTGTGTGAGAGGAAAACTCTAAGTGTCAATGAGGACATTGACTTCTTCTTCTAGTGGGGGAGAGTGTCGCAACCCTAGCATTTGGCTTGCGACCAAGGCAAGGAGGTTGCGAGGTTGCGGGCCTAGAAGTAGACCCGGGAGTCACATCACATGCTCCCGGGAGTGCAAAGAGTGCAAAGAGTGTGAGGGAGTGAACCCTCACACTCCCAAGTGAACTCCCATGTTGGGAGTTGGTGAGAGTTGGAGTCCCAAAAGGACTCCCGAAACTTCAGAGAGCGTTTTGAGGGGTCAAAACTCCATGGCTGGTTGCGCTC
>Ga0209208_10001206_pt1 | contig 36135 bp, 25 predicted proteins | sample S1TSphfallax_3_FD_187694 | JGI IMG/M metagenome (GOLD analysis project Ga0209208, IMG submission 187694) | Host-associated microbial communities from peat moss isolated from Minnesota, USA - S1T2_Fd - Sphagnum fallax MG (SPAdes) (version 2) | ecosystem: Host-associated > Plants > Peat moss >...
TCTTTCCAACGACGTATCGCACTCTCAATTCGGAGGTCGGGAAGAGGTCAATTCCCGACTTTTTGTGGTCGGGAGTCAAATTGCCAGTTTGACTCCCGGCCCTTCTTTTGCCCATAACTTGGGCGACAGATGTTCAAATGACCAATGCAAGGCCATTTTCGATATCTACGTTTGAAGAATTTTCCAATGACACCAAGAACACCCCAATGCGAGATGTTTTGGGTCCTGTTGTCGAGCTCTGAACATTCGGGAGTCCCGGAAGACTCCAAATCCTCACTTTTTCCAAGTGTTGGGCTTCACCCCACACTTGGCCAAAGTAGGGTTGCGACAGTGAATGTCATCCTCACACTCTTCCAAAAGTGGGGTTGCGACAGTACGACCCAACAACATCTTGAATTTCTCTAGATGGTAGGTGAATTGCAAGCTGCATAGGGCATCAACATCCTTATTTTGAACTTACTCATCATAGAAGAACACATCACTATTGTTGTTAATCAGGTCGGCAACCACAAAATTCGACACCATGAGGTTAGAGTTGAAATAATAGGCCGATGGGCGCGAATGCCCATAATGAAGCATGGCGAAATTGCCACCAAAATCTTCGATCTGGATTTAAATTTCAGGAGCAATAGTTGAGAAAGTCATGTCGTTGTCACCACCATCATCATCACAATGCTTGTCATCATAGTGATCAAGGCTTATGGTAGGCGAAACAGGCTGATTGGGGACAAGATGCCTGACGAACTCTTTCACAAAATTTGACACCATGTGGCATTGACCAATGGTGGCATCCAAATGCGTTTCCTTCTCCATCAGTAGGTGATCACGTTTATCAACAGGAAGGTCATCGCGTTTGAACTGGATATCAATTCGAACACAATAGTCGCATACGTCTCGGCTGAGCAAGTTAAGCGAAGGCCAAGATAGAAGAGGTGCACGTACTGAATCCATTTCAAATACGATATAATGCGACCACCATCATTGGAGGTTTCGATCTTGGCCTTGTACCGCTGATGCAGTTTAGTGAAGGTTAGAGTTACATCAAGAAGATATTGTTTCGGGCAACGATGTGTTCAAGGGAACTCGTCCTCAACCTCCCATGTCTCAGCATCTGCCTTGATTGCATCCATGTCGTTACTGTGGATTATATGAATAGGAATATGAGGGGGATGGCGGGTATGCAGCGTGTTGATGCCATTCTTCAAGACGTTACGCAATCGATCGATCCTAGCGTCGTCAACTGGAATGATGGCCCGAATCTCGCACTCCAAATATTCGCTTTGGAAAAGATTGATTACGATGCCTTCCAATTGTTGCCATTTGAAACCGGCCCAATGTGTTGCCATGGAAATCTAATTAGCCCAAATCTGATTGATCGCCTCTTGACCCATCTTTGAAATGACCCGTTATAGCACATTCGCCTTACAATTTGATGGAAGGCGACATTGCCGCTACAACATAGTCTGATGGGAACCGCCAACTTTGCCTAATCGGCATTAAACATCATGAGCCTGCAACACTAACATTGATGTAGCATTGTTGCTCGATGTTGCACGGGCCAATGTCACTATGGATTCAGCTGGAGAAGGAGCAACCGCCTCCGATGCTATTGGTGTCACGTCCATATTAATCAAGTAGTCGGTGATAGTACTCTTCCATCTCTAGGCCAAAAAACAACTGGGGAATCTGACAAGAAACTTCTCCACCTCCCTGTACACTTGCATCATAACGCTTAACGGTTTGCTTCACTAATCGTCATTGTTGTGATACCTAATCAAGCAATGCATGTGACCGTTCAACGTTCCATAACACTCCTCCTCATTCATCATTGATGATTAGCTAATGCAATAATGGAATGTGCACCAGGTAGGACCACACCCCTAAAAAAAGATTAATTGCCTATTCGAGGATGGGTTTATTTGGGACCCCGGGGTCTTACCATAAGGTTCAAATGGAATAACAATGAATGTGTCATGCACTACCCTATTTAGGCACCTATATTCATAGCTACCAACAATACATAACATGTTTTCTTTTGGTCATAGTGTCTATGCCTTCCAAAAGTGTTGATTATAGTGTCTAGTTCTCCAAAGTATTCAAGGTTTGGTCATTGTTTCAAATCCAATCCCAAATATCTTCATTTTCACGAATGTCCATCCCCAATGCTTTTGCTTGAACCCTTGTTTTTTTCAAGATGCCTTGAATCAATTTAATAGTCCACATGGAAAGTTACCATAGCTTTTAAATTTGCATCGCTCATGAAGAATAATACCTGGGAATTAATTAATTCGACCATGCAAACTTAAATTATTGCCTTTTGGAACAATTGAACATTACAAAACTTGTTTTGTTACTAAAGGCTATTTTCAAGTTGCTAGCTTTAATTATCATGACACATTTTCTCATGTCATAAAGATCATGTCTATTCAAGTTTCTTTGGCACTTGTTGCCATTCATAATTGGGAGATTAATCAAATGAATGTAAATACGATTTTTTTACATGGTCATCTTCATGAAAATAATAATATAAAATAACAAGAAAGCTTTGTGCAACCTAGTTATGAACATCAAGTATGTTGACTTTTTTGTAGTTTGTATGGCCTTAAACAAGCTCCCCATTCTTGGTATGAGCACAGTGATTGCTATTTACATCAAGTTGGATTTCATTACACAATTGCAGATTGTTTGTTTATGTTTAGAAGCAAGGTGGTTTCATCATTCTTGCTTTGTATGTTGATGATGCCCTTTTGGTGTGCAATAATCTCTCTTTCTTACAACACACTAAGGCTGAATTAAAATCCACTTCTACAATGATTGATCATGGAGTAGTTCATCACTAGTTGGGCATTCAAATCTTTTGAAATCATTAAGCTAGTACTTTGTTCCTCATTCAAGCACATTATGTTCATGCAAAACTTGGAATATTTGGCATGCATATTTGCAAACTTGTTGCCACTCCATTGGAAGTGAATTAACATCTTTAAAAAACTCAATCACTTCACACTACTGAGAATGTGGAGGCCATGTCTCATGTTCCATACCAATGTGTATTTGGCTCTTTTGGCTTATGCCATGGTATGTATTCATGTTGATTTAATGTTTGTAGTGGGAGTAGTCTCTCATCATTCTTGAGATCTAGCACCAACACATTAATAATCAATCAAACAAAAATTTGGATACGTACAAGGAACAAAAACTTTGGTCTTTTGTATTCAACACATGCAATAACTAAAATCACTTTAGTAGAATTTTGTGATGTTGATTGACATGAGGAAGTAGATAGTAGCAAAAACATTACATTTTATACCTTTGTATTTAGAGGTGGGGCTATTAACTGGAGTAGTAAATGTCAACTTATTATAGCCTTGTCAAATATAGAGGTAGAATACAAGGCTATTGTCAAAGCTACAGAAAATACAAATTAAATTAGGCAACTTCTATAATATATTGGATGAGTCCAACTAATTGCAACAATAATCCATTGTGATAATCAAAGTTGTATTGTTCTTTTTCAAGATCACAAGTTTCATGTTCACACTAAGCATATTGAAATACACTATTATTATGATCTGTGAAGTAATAATAAAAGGAATGATGAAGTTACAATATTATAACACCAATGAAAACAATTGTTAACATTTTTACAAAATAATTTATCAAAGATAAGCATCAACATTGTGCTATTCACCTTCGTATTATCTCTACTTGAATTTTTTAAAAACTATTATTCAGATATTCATTTTATGTTTCATTATATAAATTTTTTATCAAGATTGGCCACCTTTTTTCAAAAACAAGATTTAAATATGTCTATATTCTTTAAAATGTATCAATTACAATCTAAGTGAAGATGCTAAAAACTTAGTAGACAAATTCATCAATCAAATATGAAGTAGTAGAACTCATGTTCAATAAACATGAAAATGTGAAGAGACACAAAGTTATTGATGTAATATAAAAACATGAATACAATTAATTGTATGATGAATCATCCTTATTTTTTAAAATGTTTTTCCTTAATTTAAGATTATATCTTCAATTCTTCAAAAATCAATATTCATTCATAATATTATATAATTTTGATATGATTTTAATAGATCCCACTAACTGTTCTCATACCGGTATTGCCAAAATTTGTTTTAGTATATGAGTTCATAATGCAAGTATTGTATGTTATGTACATTGGAATAGTAGGTATTTTATATCATGATATGGGTATTGTAATGGGAATTCCAAGTCACAACATTGATTTTAAAGGAGCCATGTATGTATTGCATTTGGGTTTTTGTTCAATGATGAATGTTTATAGAATTATAAATTATTTTGGTGTAGGAATTTGTCCTACTTCCTTCAATCATGGGAAGGGTTCCAAATTCCCATTCCATTCATGTCCAAAACCCCACCAAGTCCCCTTTCTCAAACAAGGACTTGGTGTGGAGGTTCGGGATACGCCATGGAGGGCAAAATAAAGTGACCATTCAATTTGCTTATGTTCCACATGCTCGCATCTCAAAATTCTTGGAAGGTGAATGAAGGCATACGAACACCCTTGTGGAATGGAATGTTTACAAAACTTTTTCCAAGCCAAATGGATGTAGAGCAACCAACTATCAAAAACCACTTTGGGCATACATGGTAAACATTTATGGCATTAACCTTTTTAATTTCTTTAATTCATATACTAAAGATGTAATCATTTATGTTTTGAAAGTTTTTTGGTCTAGGTATCAGTGTGGATATGGACCAGAGGACTATTGGGAAAACTCAACCCACACACGATTTATTAAACGAAGATGCTTAGCATCATTCTTAATCAAACATCTATACACACGACCTGATGTGGCTGAGATCACAATTTATCATAAGGCCCATACACAAACTGATGGGTTGTTCGCACATGGTGAGCATGACCTAATCCATTTCTCGTATGTCTCGTTATGTTCCACGCATGTCACAAACATTGAAGGACCACATATGGGCCCAATTAAGCTTAGGTTACACGACCAAAAAAAAAAATGACAAACATAAAGCAATTTGGTGGGAACGTGTGAATGTGGGTCAAAACATGACACGAGATGATTTCATTCAGCTTCAAGACATTGCATATTTGGATCGAAAACATAAAAAAAGGAGTTGGTGTTTACACACCAACCCTGCAATTTCAATTCGGTTTCAGGTTTTCTAACATTCGAAAGATGTGTTCTTTTTCCAAGATGTTGGTGAAATCAACAGGACTCAAGTCCCATTCACCATAGGTATTCAAACACCAACTCAATGTGAGTCCATGTTATCATATGGTCACAATGGTGCCATTTCTATGGATGCCACATTGGCACAAATGACATGAAATTCCATCTATTCACCTTGATGGCGTTTGATGATCATCGCATGGGTGTCCCTTTAGCTTGGATCATTACAAGTAGCAAACAGTTCAGGATTTGATCAAATGGTTAAAACCATTAAAAGATAAGATGTTATCACACATGCCACATTGGAAACCATCATGTTTTCTCGTTGATGATGCACCTCAAGAATTGAAGGCATTATGTAGTACCCACTTTGTATTTTTTTCCTTAGATGTTTTTTAATATCTTTCATAAAATTCTCAATTACTTCAAATGCATTTTATGTTATACAAACCCCATCCACTCATGGAGATTTTATTGCATATGTGTCCTTATTAAGGTCGTATGGGGTATGGACAAGGTTCCCTTCTACCTTTGTTGTTGGCATGTTTTCAAAGCATGGCATTTACATGGTATTGAAAAAATCAAAGATGTGGAAATGCAAGGTGGAATCCTCCAAAACCTTCATGATGTGATGTACATGTCCATCAATCATGGAGAAATAATTGATGACTTCAAAGAGCATGGGAAGGTTGCTATGAGATAAAGCCTTCATAAGCATAGGCTTAGTGATGCGTGGACAAATTATTTCTAGACTTATTACCATCAGTTTGGTAAGTGATAATATTTATCATGGTTTAGTATTCAAAATTCTCTTGTAATAATTTTATTCATCCTTGTGCATTATGTTTATGTTTACATAATTATGGATGATGGGTGTTGGAAGAATGCCGCATTCCAACCAAGACACCTAAGTGAACATTGAATCATATTATGGTGCATTGAAACATTGACTTGTTTTTGACACAAAAGGACCTTAGAGGGCGTAGGATTGATTGGTTGGTGTGGCGATTGACAACAACCATTGCACGTCACTACATGCACACATTGGAAATGAAAAAAAAAGGTTTCATAAAAAAAGAGGTTATGGAAGCCATTATTACATGAAGTGTGGAAAAGACAACCCTTATTCCACTCACCCATGTGTACCAACCAACCCTTGAGAGTGATGGAGCTTGGGGCGTACAGAGCCAACACCTTCCCAATGTTATTTATGTGGAAAATTTCCCATTCACCAAAATATTTTGTTGCACATGTGAATGGGCATTGCGAAAAAACATGTGTAAACAACAAATTATGTTCATTCTCACATGCATAGACATTTTTCAAGAGGTTATCAGTCATTACTGTGGAACATGGTATGGATCACATCGTGGAGGGTTGGGTCACATGTTTGCGGACCCACGACATATTTTAGATGATATGGAGTCCAATGATGATGACGAAGATGAACATCTTGAAGGTGATGATGGGATCATGGAATTGGATGGGCTCATGAACATGGAGCAAAATGATCTCCCTATGGGTGCCATTATAGGGTCTAATGACACAATAAATTCATCGACCCCAATGGAAAGGGCTCTTGCACAACTGGTCACTACAATGTAAAAGATAAAAAATGAATGTAAAAAAGGCGATGTGACACTTTGTGAACATGCCACCTCACACATGAAAGTATTGACATCTAATATTTGTAACATACACCTCACAAAGGTAAATGCAGTTTCCCACCCAGGATTGGTGTTACATTATGTAGAAGATGGATTGGGAAATAGTGTCAAATAGCTCAAAGATTGGCATGAAACAATGCTCAATTACACAAATGTACATACTAAATGATGTCATGAATAAATGTTTCAATTACTAATCAAGACTGTTACCATTGGCACTAAAGTTTTTGTTTTAGAATCAATTTTGTATGGAGAAAACCATAGCCCAAATTTTTTAAACATCATGTATTCAACACACACATGAAGTCTAATATGGCATAAATGTTATTATTGTTTCCAAGTAATAAACAAAAAAAGTGTGAAATGCAAAAACACAAGGATAGTGATAATATTAGTGTTAAATGAAGGTATTGTAACTAGGCCCCAAAATCCCAGTTGGTAGAAGTAAGTACAAGTGCAAGTATTGTAATTAAACCCCAAAATTCTAGTTGGTAAAGGTAAGTATGGGTGTAAGTATTGCAATGAAATTCCAGTTGGTAAAAGCAAGTACAGGTGTAGGTATTACAACGAAGCCCCAAAATTCCAATTGGTAAAAGTAAATATGGGTGTAGGTATTGCAACAAAACCTCAAAATCCAGTTGGTAGAGGTATATATGAGTCTAGGTATTGCAAGTTTAAATGAAAAATTAACCCTAAATGCAATACTCACGTTTCAAAAGAACCCATCTAGATGGTTTGGATACCCTTAAGTGAAGACCTAACCCTAAACACAATACTCACATGCAAAGTCATTTTGAAATAACTCAACCCTATATATAATACTTGCATTCAAGGTTACTTTGAAATTACACGTGTGGGGTTTAAACCTCTTTAAATGAAGATCCTACCCTAAATGCAATACCTGCATTTTGGGTCACTCCAAAATAATTAGTTAATTTCAAAATAATATGCTAACAAAAGTGTGTATAGAGGTTGGGGTTGTTGATTAGGAATTCCATGATTCTTACTTTGTTTCATTGAATTTGAAAAGAGGTTGTATTGTTTGTGGAACAAATAGTACAATGACAATTGTGATCAAGCTTATCTTGGTGTAGGAATTTTTTTTGGGAAAAGTTGAATTTGCAATCCATAATGTGGAATAATTATCTTACATAGTGATTTCAATAACTTATTAAAACAAAAATATAATTAAGTTAATCAATCAATATCAAATGAATCAATCTCATTTTTAATCCAACTTTTTATTATCCAAGTAAATAAAGTTAAACCAAATGATTAATTAATTATTGATAATTAATCATTTAAATTATCCAAAATATTGGTCTATTAATTATTTAATTATATGACAATTTTTTTGATAATTCATTAATTATCAAAAATATTTTACATTAAATTGGGGGGAAATTCATAAGGTTTAAACATATGTGAAACAATACAATTTCATTTAAAATCTTCTTCGAAGAAATTGGAAAAATTAGGTTGGCGAGTTCACACAAAGGTAAAAAGCAAACCTTATGTGAAAACCTAACCCTAAATGCAATACAAATTTTGTCAAGATCATAAAATAAAAAGTTCAATTTTTTTCAAATATGTTCATATTTATGTTTTTCCTTTTTAAAGTTGTAAACTCATGTCAAAAAACAAAAACATAAAGTCTTTAATTTAATAAGATCTTAAACTATGTTTAAAAAAATTTAAAGCACATGAATTTTAATTTTTAAATTTTATTTCACATAATAATAAAAGTGATATCTCCCATATATTAATCCTATGTCTAATTGAAATTTTATTTTATACTTTTATGTTACATAGTAAATACTTCTTGGTTAGAATAATCAGATAGTGGGTCAAAAATATTTTTATTTATAACACATTGTATATAAATAATGATATTATGGAATAATATTGTTGATTCATTTCAATACATATAATATTTTCATATTTATTTAAAATAATATAAAACTGATTGATATATATATATATACCTATGGTATGTATATTGCAATTATTTTTAATAAAACTTTTCTTAATGCGAATTTTAAAATTCCAAAATATTTATAGCTTAGAAGCCATGCCAAAGTTTGTGTGAATTTGGAAACTTTTGTGAGGGCCAAGTTGTTATGTAATGTTTTCAACACCTTCAAAACTTGAAACATAACTTGACTATCCAAAAAACACAATAGTGTTCATAAAAAAAACCAAGAATTTGTAGTCTTGACAAATTATTAGCTTCAACAAAAGCTCATTGCCAAGGTTGTCAGATTGACTAAAGTGTCGACATTGACCAAGCTAAACAACCTAGCCTAAACATGAATAACAGGTTAGTAAGCTACTTGTTAAGTAACTTAATTAACTACCTAATAGGCTACCTACGTAATATAGGCCTATTATGTAGTTTATTCATTAATGTAGGCCTTTTAGGTTAATATTTTAGATGGTCTATGTAAATATTGAAGGTGGTTGAGCTTATTAAGTAAACATACTAATTATATAGGTAATGTACTAGGCTAGGCCACATAAGCCTAATAAGCATTTATGACAGTTTAATGTATATTCCTTATTATATTATAACATATTAAATTTGAACTTTAAAAATTTATTAAAAAAACACATTTTTTCATATAATTATTATAGGTATATATTATTGGATTATGATTCAAATCTAGAGTTTGGGAAACCCTAAGTTAATTAACATTTTTTTAACAATTCTATAGTAAATAAATCTACGATGCATTTTAGGGGGAATTTTATATGCAAAATAATGGAACATATATATTTAAAGAAAATGAAAGAAATCAGCTTGGAGATATTAAGAAATGTTAAGAAACATACTTTCTTTTGTGTTTTGTTACAAATTTTATTTAGTTATTAAAACATTAAAGCTAAATTTGTAATTGGTGAAAGTAAATACGTGTGTGGGTATTGCAAAATTATATGAAACCTTAACCTTAAATGCAATAGCTATATTCAAATTCATTTCAAAATAACCCATAGGTGATTAAGGCAAAACTTGTAGTGCAAGGGCAACCTTAAATGCAATACCCACATGTAAGGTTGCTTTGAAATACCCAATATGTATTTTGGGTGCACCTTTGAATCAAGACCAAGGCCTATATGCAATACCTACATGCAAGTTCATATTGAAATTATCCATATGTGATTGAAGTAAACCTTATGTGAAGACCCGACCCTAAATGTAATACCCGCATGTAATGTCATTTCAAAATAATTAATAAGTGGTTTGGGTACCCAAAATATGTCTTTTTATATACCTAAATTAAATATAACCTGAATTAATTTTATGACAAAATGTGAGTTTTACAATGAATGTAAAAAACCAATGACTATTATGTGACCTATATGCAGGTATTGCAATGAATGTAAAAAACCAACAACTATTATGGGACCCATATGCGGGTATTGCAATGAATGTAAAAAACCAACGACTATTATGGGACCCATATGTCGGTATTACAATGAATGTTAAAAACCAACAACTATTATGGGACCCATATGCCAGTATTGCAATGAATGTAAAAAACTAATGACTATTATGTGACCTATATGCAGGTACTGTAATGAATGTAAAAAACCAACAACTATTATGGGACCCATATGTGGGTATTGCATTGAATGTAAAAAACCAACGACTATTACAAGACCCATATGCGGGTATTACAATGATTGTAAAAAACCAACAACTATTATGGGACCCATATGCAGGTATTGCATATTTGATAATGGCCTTATGGAATTTATAATATAAATTGATGTAAGTATTATATGTTTAAAATGTATGTCTTGCTTTAAAAATCTTTAGGTGATGCGAGTTTTATTACATTAAATGTAAATATTGCACAATGTTCATTTTGATCTTTGTAGACCCTAGACAAATTAATGTTACCTATTCATATGGGCCGATTTAAAATTTGATTTTTACATTTTAATTGCTAAGAAAATTATGACAAAGAAGACATATATGATTAACCATATACCCATCAAACAAGTGTGACTAAAAGAAAATATTATATTGATAAAAAATGTACAAAAATGGGTGGATGAAAAATTGCTAATAACCTAATGAAAAAAAAAGGTTCTCTATAACATATCATAGGACCAAAGTTCAAAAACTCGGTAATTCAAAAAATAAAAGGGCTGAAAAAACCTAGCTAACTATATAAAGTGAAAACCCTAAATCATATTAGTATTTATAACCCCATGTTTAGCTCGGTAAGTAGTTGTTGCATTTGCAACCCTTGTTGCATGATGAGTAGTGTAGAAATGGCGATGTTGCATTTCAACTTGAATTGCATTTGCAACAAACTCTTCTTTTGTTGTTTCCTGAACCCTATAAACACCCAAAAGCCACCAAATTAAACCTTAACACACCTTGGATGAAACAAAATTATGAAAAAACAATAAACATTGATTATTATTATTTTTTTACCTTCCATGAATCATTTTAAATTCATGAAAATCCAATACATTTGTTGATTGTTCTGTTCAATTTGCTTTACTAGACTCTTGATCCCAATTTTTGACATCCCATGCCATTTTCAATCATCATGCATATACACAACGAGTGGATCGAATCATCTCTTGTAAATCTTCATCCTTCTCCATTTGTGATGTTGCATTTTGAAGACGTTTCCCACGCCCTAGGCATTGAGACCCAACACCTGCAATAATTGCTCTAAAGTTAATTTGACCAAAATTGGTTTTGGGAATGGTGGACATTTTTTACAATAGTTACTAACTTATCCCACTTCTGTTGTGCTTTGACAATAACATGATTAACAACCTTTTGATCATTTTGCTTTTGCACAACCATGGCATTTCCCAAGATGTGAGCATTCATTTTAGCATGGTTTTGATGTCGAGGACTTCTTTTAAAAGTTGAAGGCTTCCCATGTTTAACCTTTTCTATCACCAAGCCATGCACCTCCTTCGAATGCTTCGTTAACAACCATTTGGCACAATATGTGACAATGTAAGTGCCAACTTTACACTTCCATTTCGACCCAACCTTGTCCATTCTTTGTCCTTCTGAGCCAAATTAGGTGGGCAAGGGGGTGCCGATGGCCAAGAAGCTTGGTCGATTTCAAGTTCCGAACCCAAACCAAAAAATATCAAAAAGTAAATCATTATTTTGTAATAAAAAAGTTTTGCCTTAAAACCTTACACATAAAGAGTTCAAAAAATAGAATGTAGGTATTGCAAAACATAAAATCACACAATTAGATACAACTTTTGCAAACTTTAATTATTTTCAAGTATTGTAATAAAAAAAATTTGACAAAAAAAATCCCACACCTTCCATCATTTGATGGAAGGTGTGGATATAATTAAATTAAAAAAAATTTTACAATTTTTTTAATCTGCATTTAATCTAATGTACATAAATTTTAAAATAATCCATCATTTTTTTATCGAAATTTTCAATCTATATTGTAAACTGTTATCCTTGTTAACTCTAATCCACATAGATTACTTGATAAATCAATTCTTAATTCTAATGAAGCATCATTTTGTTCCTTAGGTTTCAATTTTGATGGAGTAACATTTTGCTCAACAATTGTTTGATTTGATGAAATAACATTTTTCTCAGCAATTGTCTATTCTGATGAAGCAACATTTTACTTATGAACTTCCAAATCACCACCACCTTTCTTCAATCTCCTTCCTCTAGCCATTACAACCTTCAACATAAAAAAAACCACCATTCCATTGTTAATTGTCAAATATAACCAAAAGGACCAAAGAAAAAAATAAAAGAAAAAAAGAAAAAAAGAAAAAACTGCGGCCAACGTTTTTCTCACAACACCACCACCATATAAGAAGGCGATGACATTGCTATTGTCACCTTTCTTCACAGCAAAACCACTAAAAAAGGTGAAGGTAGTTACTGTCACCATTTTTTTGCAGCAAAGCCATTAAAGAAGGTGACAGAAGCTGTCGTTTTCTTCTTCTTCGTTATAACAAAAACACAGAAGAAGACGACAATTCATTGTAGTCGCCTTCTTCGTTGCAACAAAAGAAAAAAAAAGAAGGCAATGGTAGTAAAGTTGTTGTTGCCTTCTTTTTTGTTGCAACAAAACCAAAACATAAGGTGACAGTAACTTTGTTGAAGTTGCCTTCTTTGCCGCATAAAATATAAAAAAAAGGTGATGGGAGCTCTGTTGTCGTCACCTTCTTCGTTGCAACAAAACAAAAAACAAGAAGGCAACGACAACAAAGTTGTAGCAAAACCAAAACAAAACGCAACAGAAGCTTTGTTGCCGTTGCCTTCTTCACTACAGCAAAACCAAAACATAAGGCCTTTGTTGCCATTGCTTTCTTCATTGCAATAGAATCAAAATAGAAGGGCTTAAGGGAGGGAGCTCCCATCTGGGTCTCGCTTCAAGCTCACGTGTTGTCGTGGCTCTCACTCCAACTGCTCCCAAGCCTTGGCGATGGAGTGAGCACAAAATCAGGTGAGGTAGGTAGGAGGGGGGAGGTAGGTGGGAGGGAGGTAAGTAGGAGGGAAAATTTTGGAGGCAAAGAAGAGGCTGAAAAAACCAAAAACTCTGGGCAAGGGAGGATGTGTTTTTGGTTCATCCCCAAAATGGCTTCAACAGCCTCATCCTCAACTGGTGCATTGGTGGCTGCTGGTTCACTCCAGCCATTCATAGGCATCTCACAACAGTTCACAGTAACAACAAAGCCTGTGAACATTTGTTAAAATGTGAGGACCTAATGAAAACTACATAGATACATCAGACTTGTGTTGTCTCTACATTACAAATGGCAGAGGGAACAAAGGCAAATTATAAGCTTGGGGAGTTGCATTTCCAACTGGTTTTGCAAAAACCCTGGTTGGATTGGTACAGAAGAGAAAAACCTAGCGTAAAATGAAAGGCCAGTTAGCAGAAGATCGCAGAGAAGTAGGTTGAAAGGCTGCAAAGATCACGGAGGCATGGAGATGGCTTGGCCTCCATCTTCTCTCTCTCTCTCTCTCTCTCAGCTCTCTTTACCACCCATTTCTTTCATCTCTCCATCAAAGAAACCAAACCCTTATCTTGGCTCTTGTTCTTGTCCCTGTAGCAGCTGTCTCTAGTCTTCACTACGACGCACAAAACTTTGAAGAGCCCTTTTGTTGTATGGTTTTGTCCACATTCCTTCTTCAAATTGTCAATTACAGTTGACTCCCCCAATTCTTCAAAGCAAACCCTAGCTTGGTTGCAATCACTGGTGCACAATTGTTGTAGTTTGTGCATTTTACAATTGTTAGATGACTGTCACAGATATAAATTCCAGCTTCTTTTGCATGGAGATTGCTTGTTGCAGAGAAGGGCATGTGCTAACGCCCTTGGGACACATATGTCAAGATGTCTGTTGATCATGTAGTGAGTCTTGACTCTGCCATTCATGTATGATTATTCAAGCTTATGCACTACTGCCTCAATTGTTGCAGATTTCTTTTTGCCCTTTACTGTTTGTTGTACATCTTTCTGCTGCGTTCTGATTCTTGGGTCCCGGTCATCCCCACCACTTTTGGAAGCAGGCATTGTTGTTGTTACAATAGAACAATTTGTGGCCATACATGGGGATTCATTCCATCTAGGGTGTTTGTGTGCTTGGGTGGCTCAGTCCTGTTATGAATGGTACTGACATCCCCCTGTTTATTTGCAACTGCTATGTCTTTGATTTCTCTATCATGATATTTGATGAAACCCACATGGAAGCACTTGATTCTCCAGCTACTCCCTTGTATGCAATTTGTCACCAGTGACCTGCAACAGTCAGAATGGGTAGATTTTGCAAGGCTCTCAGGATTTTAGAGCATCATGATGAGTCAATTATCTGCCTCCTTTGACTGTAGTTCTTTTCTGCCTTAGGGTTACTTTGAATGTTGAATTTGTGGATTTGAGGAGAAGGTAATCTAGAGGAGCTATGTCATTGCAAGAGGAAATTGGAATGAAGGCTGAAGGTCTGGACATGCCAATCCCAATTTGCCAAAATTGTGGGATGCCTTCAACCAAGGAGGAAGAAACAATTGGGATCACTCTCTTATTCTCAAAAGTCAGCCGACAGGTGCTGTGTGTAGAATCTGGAAAGGACTTTGTTGATATGCTTGTTGGCTTCCTTACCCTTCCCATGGGCTGCATTATTAAGCTCCTCAGTCAAGCTGCATTGATCCATAAACCTGAGATGTACTGCCCAGCTCCAGCACTACCACTGGCAATGTCTCCTCTTCCCTACACCCCAAGTTCTAAGAAAGTCAACAGAGGAAAATGCAATGAGCATTTTGCCATGACCTCGATTTCCAATGTCTTTGATAGTGTGGTAAGGCTTGAAGACTCAAGAATGGTGACTGACAAGAAATGTTTGCTGGATCCCAAACCCACAAACGGTTTTGTTGGCAAGCTGTTAAGCTCCATCAATCCAACACCTGAGGTTTCCACAAGTGGGAGTGTCTCCCAACACAACTACTATGGATGTGGTCAGCAATGTTCTTTTGTTACTGCAGTACCTGGCACAAAGTGTCCGAAACACAAGTCCAAGAAGATGGAAACCCTTTTCAAGATTGTTGAAGATATAGAGAATTTGGAAGCTGAGGAGGTATGTCCTTATGTTTCAGGGCTTTGCTGTATACAATGTTGAATCCTTCAGCTTTGATGGGCCTCTCTGCCATTGTTTGGTTGTTCACTGATGAAATTTATAAACCCCCAAAGATGCAGCATTCAGGATTCAAATCCAGACACATGTGCAAGGTTTTTTCCTGTAATGTGAGTTGCTTGGGGGTTATCATCTAACTACTGTGTAGAACCCCATGTGGGCAGGCATTAGGTGGCCGCCATTGTGCAGCTCCTGTTTGCATTCCACCCTCTCCACCCAGTCGGCGCTCCACTAGAGTAAAGAGTGTCAATCCTGATGTGCGGCCTCAGACACCTCGAGGACTTAGTCTTGATGCAGGGCTGGCCCTGGCCACCACCAATGCAGCTCTCTCTCCCATTGTAAGTTGTGGGAAACAGTTACACAGTTTCCCTTGTTATTCAAGACCAAATCAAAATTCTACTGTTTGGTCTTCCCCTCATCTGCTGTAGTCGAAGAGAGATTAATCTAGCCTGTGTACTCATATATTGCAGATGCTTGGATGTTGCTGGAGATGTAAATGAATCTCCTATGACAATTGCAACATGTCTAGGCAATTGAGTCACAATGCATGTGCTTCAATACTCATGAGTACAAATCTGAAAATTGTTGAGTATCTTGTGAATGTAATTTGGGTGGCAGGCATCCCGGTTAAGTGTGACTGATGAGTTGTTGAGAGGATATGTGAAGGGTGGAATCCAATTTATGATCACCAATACACTGGATATTTTTGCAAGCTCTGCAATCAAGGCTCTCATTGCTCTCAATATGATCAGGACTGAAAAGGTTGGCGACCTGGACACCATCGATGTCCTTGTGAATGCTGAGGAGGTAGACCCAACCATTATGCTGGGTCTCAAAAACTTTTAGGGTTGTCATTTTCCATGGCATGGCAGTCATGTAGTCCTTGTTGAAAACATAAGGGATTCATGGGAAGTTTGTGCTTCACTACAGCCAAAAAAATGACCTACAGTAAGAGTTTGGTGGGTGTGCACACTCAATTTTGTTGCACTTGAGATGAGGAATGCTCCAATATAGAATGTGTGGGATGTGCAGATGTTGCAGTTATTGAAAGCTTCCATTTCTTCCACAAATGTGCTCAATGATGTGTTTGGCAAGTACTGCGCAGATGTGCAGTGTGCCCCTAGTAAGCTCTCCTCACATGCTGTAACCAACAAGTTTCATCTTACAAACTATTGAGGTGTTTGAATGTCATTCTGATGTCACACAGTCTATGTTCTAGCTTGACCTTGTCATATGTTCTAAAGAGGAGTGGCAACATGATCAGTTGTATCCTCATGAGGTTCATGATATAGGGCACTGTGTAATGCAATAGATCCCACCAATCTACGATTTTGCTTCCTCTGTATGCTGGATAAAAACACTTCTGGAGACTTTATTGGATTAATCCACTGTGAAACTTTGGATATCACCACTTTGGAAATGATAATGCAATCTTGAATTCTACTACTTGGCACAAGTGCAAGAAACAACTGTTTACCTGTAACTGTAACCACTATGGTGAGGTCATGGGATTGGACTCTTGAGGCGGTTTCTGAACCTGAAGGTATCCAACATTCCCTGGTTCCCAATACTAATGGAGTCCTGACTTGCTTGCCACCTAGTAGATCTGACATCTGCCCTTGTTGAGATGATTGCAGTAACAAAGAAGAACACAGTGTTCTTCCCACAATGTGCAGACCCACCTTGCCACCAATGCTCCAGAATGGGCCCTCCAATCTATCCTGCACACTCTGATTCTTCTGAGTAAGCTTTACATTGTACCTTTGAAGCATTTGGCTGTGTTACCTGTGTCAAGAATATCATGAACACCTCTTGTGTTGTAAATTAATACCTACCTATTTTTGTGCATGTTTGTTGCAGTTCCTGCAGTAATTAAAACCCAACCGGCTCATCGATACCAACAGAGAACTCAATGATTTGGATGTTCAGGGATTAATGCAAGACCTGAGTGCAGTTGACAGCTTTTAGGGTCTGATGGTTGAGATCTATTGATATTTCAGATGAACTTTACATATGGAGATCAATCATGACTTGTATGTTCTGTTCTTCTTGACATTCATGATGATTTTGGACTTCTGGCATGAAAATGGTAAACATGGGGTTTTAATAAGGACAACTGTGAAGTTGTATGGGTGACGTCTTGATGTTTTGAGCATGCTCTTGCTTGTGAAGTATTGTAGTCAACTGCACTTGTTCAACACCTCCTAAATTTCCACTATTACAACAGATTTGTGACACCAGCCTCATGCTTTAACTTTTTGCATCAGCCTCAGCTTAACTTCAGCTTTCTAATACCCATTTGAGTTGTTACCATTCCATTATTGCTCCCTCTGGCATCAACAGATTTCTGAGGAACTGGTGGCTGTGATTATCCTTCCTCACAAACTCATGTTGAGACTAGTAAAGAGGGAAAAAGTATTAAGAGTCACCATCCTATGGCCAAGGCCGCTTCTGATCAGTTGTTTATGACCTCCTTTCAACACCTTTGGAACCTCTTGTATGTAGTTGAACAGACTGGTAGGTTTCAGACTGTGTTTCTCAAGTTCCAGAGCAGGGCCCAGTCTAAACCCATGTGTTGTATGAGTCTTGTCTTTTACCCAGATGTGCATGGAGCCATTTATTCATATACTATCTTCTCAGCTGGAATAGTGTTTTGTTTACTTGACATTAACCCTTTACTTGTAGGAACAGGATCAGTGAACAGAAGCCTTCATCTGGAGAGTGGAATGTGGTCATTTGGCAACTATGAAGGTTGTGTATTTCTGCACAAAATTGGCATTCATTTTATCTTTTTTTTTCCTGAAGACTTCAAAGCATAGTGACTGCCTCTGACAAAGTTTACAATTTTGGAATCTGAATTTGGTTGGAATTCTTAGGGTGCAATTCTCTGACCAATTTCTCCAATCTAGAATTGCATCCTTCCTTCAACTTTCTATGTCCTCCTTGAACAAACATCAGGGAGCAATCCATAAGCCACTGATGTCAAAAGGATTGCAGTAGAAGCAGATTGTTGCATTTCTATCCATTCTATCAACAATTCATGGCATTTGTGAATAGAATTGTACAGCAACAAATCCTTCACTTTTTTATCCAAATGCTCTGACCAGGTTTGGTGAGATTCTTGTTTTGCAGAGCTTCTTGGCAGTTGAAATCCATCAACAGATATTGAGCTGGGATTTTTATCTTTCCCAGTCATGATGCCACAAAATGTGAATGCTGCAGGCATTGAAACATGTGGAGAGTACTAGAATTGTAGTGGTTGGTTTCCAAGAGTTTTTGTGTTTGGAAATCTTTGATGGGTTTTTTGCAGGGTTTGGTTGTTGTGTGAACTTGATACTTGATGCACATGGGATGTCTCTCTTAGGTGCATGTCAGAAATTTCAAACATAGCAGCAAGCTTGGTAAGGGCACATGAGAATGCTGCTGGGATCTGTTTGATTGAGTCCCGCTATTTGTGCAAATCAGCATTACAAAAACTTCATGTTTTGGTAAAGAAATTTGCAAGGCCAATGTCAGGCTTGAAATTAGTATCTCTCAAGTTGTATTAAGCATGTAGAAATATTGTTTTTTGTATTAATCAATCATGAATTTCAGGAGACAGTTCGAAAGCTCAAGCAGGTGATGAGAAGAAGCAAATGTGATGAAGTTACATACATGTACTGCAGCATCTTCACAAACACTTCACTGAGGACATTGCTGGAGGTGAATGATGCTCTTAAGAGCTGCAATGTCCGGACATACATTGATTCAACATCATGGCAACTCAAACAGTTAGCTCCAATGAAATCTCATTTTATGGGAAGAGTTGAGCTGCATAGAAGTTTTTGTCAAAGATTCAACAGAAGAATTATCATGCGTGCATGACTATATATATAAAGCCGTGCTGCAATCATGTGCAAATGCCCAATCTTCTTTGCCTTGTGGCATAGATCTGGGCACTTGATGAGTCTTATGAATTGACAGAAGCAAAAACTGGTTTTTCTGAAACACATAAGTTGAGCTCAAGGAATTTTGCAACCCCAAGTATTTACATCAATGTAAAACTGCACAGATAAACTCCATCTTAGAATTTACATCAACAGACATAATGATGGAGCTGCAAGAATCCTTGGCTGATTGATCTTGCTAGAATCATAATGAACTGGCAAAATTTTCTTAGCCTAGTTGGAGGGCACCTTAAATTTTTGCCAGTTCCTTGTTAAAAACATAAGATGCCTGCCTCGCAGCAGAGGTAATCCTGAGCATTTGCTATTCCATTGCAGCTTCCTTTCTTGATTGTCCTTCTGGAGCTCCCTCTTGCAACTCTAATCTATTTTTTTTTGTGAAGGCAGCCTGTCCGGGTCGACAATTTTCCTGCCTTCACAGTTGGCCACATCGCTCATTCAGTCAGGTCTCATATAATGAGGATGTAAAAACGTCATACAAGATTCTTAGTGTATTTGGAGGAATGCTTCTCGAGTGTAAGAACCTCTGGGGGCATCTAGGAAATCAAAACGCTCTTCTGTTTTCCGAACGCCCCATATCACTTAATTATTTTTTCTCCCTTGATACCCACTGGGTATCCCAGAACTTTTTGAAAAAATTCTAAAAAAGTCATCTCAAGAAGTGGTGATGGATCCAAAGACCTCTGAAGCTTTGTCTCAAGATCTCGGAAGCTTTTCTCGATAGTTCAAAGGTGACCCCCCTTGTACTACACTATGATCTTTTAGCCTCTTCACAAAACTTGTAAACTACTCTCTTAAGAAACTTTAACATGGCTAGTGATCACGAAGCGGCACAGCAGCTTCACCTGCCATACATAAGAAACTGGGCCCACGGAGATTGAGTATATATATTAAGTATGGTATTCACAATGATGTAACAGGGTTTGACCAAGTTAACAATTTGTCGTTCTGGTCTGGTCTCATAGGTGCTTACAAATCCTTTCTCATAGACGTTTGTTTGTATCAACATCAGGCTTTTTCATAGAAGTCGCGGATGGATCGATGTAGCAAGAGTTGGCCCACTTCCGGATTGCTCCGGTGCCCTCTTCTGGTGGCTACTGATTCAGAGCTACACAAGAAAGATTTTTTTCCTTTTCGATACTAGTTTTGTGGGCCGGTTTGGTTTGTGGAACAAATTGGTCTGAAGTGTTTTTTCTTAAGAAGGGTTTTCAGTGTGCAGATCTTCGTTAAAACCCCAACGGGCAATATTACCATCACGCTTGAGGTGGAGAGCTCTGACACCAAAGCCAATGTCGAGGCTAAGATCAACGATTTAGGGTTGTGGATCCTGCTTAATCCTAATCTGCAGCCTTTGTTTTTCGACGACGTGCGGTTGGAGGATGGGCGGGCTCTGGACTACAAATTTCGGAAATGAGTCGACTCTGCACCTGGGAGATGACTTGGCTCAAATACGTCTACTTCAAAATTACCGTAATGAAACTTGCGGCTAAGCACATTTCTTGAGTACTTTTTCATGCTTGTATTTTTAAATCTTTTTTCAGAAGGAGCCATTTGATTGGCCCATCACTGATATTCTAGATTGGACATTCTCATTATAACCTGGCTGTGCAAATATAGGGCAAACACTAAACAATAGCAACAAGTTAAATGTGGCATGGGCTGGACACATTTGCAGTACAATGCTCAACATTATTATACCCACACAATGATTAACATCATAAGCATCTTTCTTATACAATAGTTTCTAAGAAAACACATATGATGATTTTAGGGTTCAATTTTTTCTTAATTATTTTGATCAACAAATGAAATGGATGAAAAAAAATATAAAACATTTAATTAAAAAAAGAAAGCTAATTGCACTTAGGAAGCAATTTCCCTAGGAAAAATAAAATTAAGTGTTGGTCTTAAGCATATTGCTTTACGAAACAATGTTATTGCCCCATGGAGCAAAATGAAGTTCTTGGTGAGTCAAAATGTTTTTAAGGAATAATTTAAAATATTACGAAAAACAACTTGCACAAGGAATAAGAAAAATTCCTCAGGGAAAAAAATAACTTCGTTGGGGAGCAATGAATTTTTATCATGGAAAGGCTGAAGTTCCTTAGGTAGTAATGAATTTTCCTTGAAAAAAGGGCCCAAGTTCCATAAGGAAACATGTGTTCTAAATCCTTTTGCAATCACAAACATTTCATGTTCATTTTTATATAGGCTTGTGACCTATCATTGAAAAAGGTTTAGAAAAAAACTACAATTTTGTAGTTCAAAACACTTCAATCAAAATTCATTTGAAAACGTTATGATCACACAAAGTTTCAAATGCATTTGTTCCCTATGAACATGATTGTACCCTAGGGCAACTTAAGACCATTTTTCTCCAAGGGACATGGTTGCTCCTTAAAGCAATTTAAACCCTTATTCCCTTGGGCAAATGGTTGACCTTGGGGACAACCATGTGTCCAAGGAGCAAAGGCTTAAGTTGTTCTAAAAAACAACCATGTTCCCCGAGGAACAAATGTGTCAGAAACTTTGTGTGATCGTAACTTTTTTTACAAATTATGATTGAAGTGTTTTTAATTACAAAGTTGTATTTCTCCTTGAGACCTTTCCAATGATAGGTCAGAAGCCCATATAAAAATGAACATAAGATAGTTGTGATTAAAAAATAAGTCAGACCATATTTTTCCCGGGCAATCTAAACCTATTATTCCTGTGAGGAACAATCATGTCCCCAAGGAGAACGAGTTTAACTTGCCATGGGGAGCAACTTAAACCCCTTTCTCCTTTGAAAACATGGTTGTTCTTTGGAACATCTTAAACCTTTATTTATTTGGGAACATGGTTGTTCCATGGGGAACAATTTATGCTGAGGAATAATTTAAGCCCCTTTCTCCCCTAAGAATATAGTTGTTCCCTAAGGCATCTTAAACCTTTGCTTCTTCAAGAACATGGTTGTTCCCTTGGGAGCATGATTTTTCTCCGGGGCAACATAAGCCTTTGTTCCTTTGAAAACATGGTTCTTTTCGAAGAAATTGTTCTTGGGTAAAAACACAATTAAAGGAGTTGCCCAAATGAGTGGACATTCTTTCAAACAACATTTTTGTATGTTTGAAAAATCACAAAGGAAGCATAATAGTTTGGATTATCATAATTTGTTTTGGAATATTTTTCATTAATTGCCAAGTTTATATGTTCAAAGCTTGACACATATCAAAAATGTTTTTGCATGTTCAAAGCATTCAAACCTCAAGAGTGGACAATCCTTGTTTTTTTCAAATGTCTTTTTTTCTTACCAAATGTGCACCATTCTTTTTGAAAATTAGAGAGGATTTTAACATTGATGATTATAAGGGCAAAAGGAATTGAATTAATGAAAATTGTTCATACAACCAATTTGAGCACATTTGGTTCAAACTTGCTTTTGACCTTGAAAATTATGGATTTTGAAAATGTGGCTTTAACAAAAGTTTTTTATATTTATGTGATAGAGGGCATGAATGTATAATATTTATGATATAAAATGAATGTGTAGTCAAAATATATTTATATCTAACATGCAATGATAAACTAGGTGTCCAAACTAGAAAATTTTAAGTTATAAACCAATGTAGAAATGATACATGTCATGTGTAATGCTTTGAAAAGGATTTTTACGTTGGCACCCATGGCTCCTTTGACTATGTTTTCACCCTCTTGAGAAACTAACTTAAAACATTTGCCCAAAAGTAATGTATTTTCATCCATTTTGTTTGTGAATGAAAAACAAATTAAATTTTTTTTTGAACCCATGACCTTTGGGCTATAAGGGGGGATTCTAACCACTGCATTAGTTTTCTTCCCTTTGAAAATAATATTAAATCAATTCAAGCATTAATCATTGTGTAGATATAGTTAAAATTTTTATTTTTATTTTCCTGTTGGACATTGTATTATATTATACTATAATTGCGCAGAGCTTGGTGGTGCATTTAATTTGTTGCCATTGTTTAATGGTATAGGGAACAAACAACATAAATGTTCAAAATGAGGACTCTTACAATGCATAAAATCTAGTTGTTTATGTGTAAATTGTTAAGCCCATGATTTCTAGAAATATATTGCAGTACATCTTCCCCCCAAACAAATGATTTACAAACATAATCTCTTCACTTCCCCCTAAGGTTGGTGTTCAAAATTAAACCCAAAAATCAACAATATTTTTTTGTGTAGGGGAGACATTGTTGTCAGTGCCCCCCTTTTTGTAAACAACTATTAAAACAAAGGCCATTGACAACAATGCCTCCCTTTCATAAAAATTATTGTCCATTATTATAAGGATGGTTCAAATGCATTCAAATGACATTATAACAAATCTCCCCCATCCACCCTAAGGATATTACATGTAATCTCTCTTGTTTCTAGAAGAATTATGAACACTTTTTAGGGGTGAGAAGTTGTGGTCAAGAAGGTTCCCCACATTACTTTACAATTTTCAGTGGAGGCTTTTATGTGCAGGATAAGGCCCCAAGAATGGAACAAGGGCTCATTGTAAAGTGGGAGCCAAGTTTAGGGCCTCAATTTGGAAACTACGTAACTCCAAGGGCCTTACTTGGCATAAAAACCAAAGTTGTCATTTTTAGGTCCACATTACACCAAAAACTAAAGCTTGACATTGGCTTGGACCAAAAAAATTAGGGCGTTAAGCCTTTGTTATTAAACATAAACACATAATGTAACATGGCATTCAACTATACTATAAAGTAATGGTTAGGTTAATGGTTTTTTTATTTCAATTTTGTGATGTAGCTGAAGTGGCAATCATCCATAAGGTCATTTAGCCAAATTTGGATATATACTAGAGATAAAAGTTTTAAAAGACCAGAATTGTTCTAAATTTTTAGCTACTTGCTAGAATTTATCATAAAAATTTAGTGATTTAGATTTTTTTGGCTTTGAAATCATGTGAATTTGGGTCATTTTTTCCATGAAAAATCCTTCTCAAAAGGAACACATTGGCTAGGTTACATGGTGAGAAACGACCCACCAAAGGAGGCACCATAGCAACCACCAAAGCTAGGTAGTCCAACACCAGCTATTCAAACACCCACTAGTGGAGTCACTAGGGTAGCCACAACACCACTTGTTCAACACCCACTTTTGCTGTTGTATTTCATAGCTGCCAAACTAATTCAACATGCCCCCTTAACAAAGGGAGACCAAGAGTGGATGTAGAACCATAGTGTGGTTCCTATGGACTTGATTTAACATTGTAATGGGAGGGAAATGATGTTGAAAACTTAATTATAAGTCCATATTGCTCATTTACAATTGAGGCTAAAGATTGGACCATGGATTGGTGTGGAAATTGAGTTGCATTTGAGGATGAAATTTCCCCAACCCTAAAAAAAATCCTTTTTTATCTGTGATGGAATAGGTTTTTCTTGTTAGAAACCTCAAGAAGTGAGCAAATTTGAAAATCATGCTTTCAAAATTAACTTAATCATAGTGAAATTAATAACAGTGGCCTTAGGAGTCAAGGCTTATCTATCATACTTGCTATTAATATTTGACATTTTCCCTTGAGATAATATTTAAGGAAATGTGGTTTGGTAGCCCCGGTTTGAATATTTCAAATTGTTGTGATGTAGGAAATTATGAATTTCCATTGTAAAAGGAACCTATGTAGGGAAGTTGACTACAACCAACTTTAGCTTGTCATTTATGCAGTTCTATAATGTAAAGTAGGCATCATATTCATAAGTTGTCTCTTGCCTTGGATTTCTAACATTTGCATTCAATCTCCTTGTTTCACCTTGTTTCGCTTATATGTATTATGGACGTTTGCATTACAATTTTGTTTAGTCATACATTAGAGTTCCAAATATTATTAAATATGTTATAGTGTTACTCCCTTTGATGTATCCTTGATATTGATGGGGTATGGAGTCTCACATGGACATTCACCCTAGTCATTAAAAATGAAGCTGCAAAGTTCATGGAACTAGGCACTTGCTCCTCATGCTTTGTGAAGACAATAAGCTACGTAGGTTGTTAGGGGTGATGCTTGTCACTATGGTTATCAATAGAAAAAAAAGGTGCCTATATAAATTAAGGGGTCACAAAAAAGTGTAATTTGGCAAATAATATTTATCTATATATTAACATAATGTTTGTTTTGTTTTTATGATCACACCTTAACCCTCCCAAATTGTGCGCCCCTTGTTACACTTGTGGTCATTAGAAAGCCCTTGACAAGGTGGTGTGCACATTTGTTATTTTTAAATTTTTGATCCAACAAAAAAATTATTGCATTTAGATTGATTTTTGTTATGACAAATTAACTAATATTTACAAAAATATTTTTTTCACAAATGGTTTTTCTGGAAAGTCATATGTCTTATAGTTTTGAAGAGACATTTGGCTTGGAATATGTTTTATCCTATCATAACAAGTCCTTTTTTTGGGGTAAATTCTTTCCAAGAAGTAGAATTAAAAATAAAAAATAAAAAATGAAGTGAATTTGGAAGGTTTTCATCACCAAAAGTGAGAGAAAAAAAAAGTGAAAATCGCCAATTCCTACATTTGGTTTTGAGTGTGTAGCCATAAGTATAGAAGGTTCACTAAAAAAAAAAATTTCATATTTGGTTTATAGTTAAATGCCAAATCTTCCTAAGGATGATTGCTATTTTTTGTACATCTTATGTATGATCATCACTTGGGCAACATTAAAAATTTCCTTAAAAAATAACATTGATCATCAAGATCATTACAAATGGGTTATTTGGAGGCTCAAATCCTTTTGAGCCTTGAAATTGTTTTCAAAAAGTTGTATCCTTTAAAACTTTGAAAATGATTGAATTGAACCAACAACACAAAGACCCACAACTAGTAAGAGATGGAAATAATGATAAAATTTCCATCACATTGATGGAGTTCTAATATAATGGTGGTTTTGAAGCATACAAAATATATGAATAAACAAAATTGATTGAGCTAGGGCTTCATTTGATGCTTGAATTTTTTTATAAACAACAACCTTTAAATGGAATTAAATGCATCACAACATGAATTTTCAAAATTACCTTGTTCCAAAAGATGAAAATCTAAAGGGTCAAACAAATGTGAGGTGTATGGTAAAGCCAAAGGTTTAAGGATTACTAGAATAAGGGCCCACATGACTCAGAGTTGAGTGCAAGCCCAATTTAGGTAATGCCTTCACCATGGTGTAAGATCATTGCTAGGTTTATTTTTTCCCCCTATACACGATGGTCTAGATGTCAAAAAGGTCATGATTTAGTACATTATTATTATTATTTATTTTTTAAAACAAATGGAAAAGTCCATTGCAAAGAAAGACACCATATAAAAGGGTAGAGGGATTGGGGGAAAACAAACCTAGAATTCAACCAAATCTTGAAAATTTACCAAGAAATATTACCACTAAAATGTGGTTGATAACACCATTTAACCTTCTAGCCATCATACAAACAAATAGCATGATGCAAACCCCAAACCATATTAAAGGCTTCTAATATTATATTATCATTGTCTAGGTTTTTTTGAATTTGTTGCAACACATCTTGCCATTCAAATGTCCTGTAGTCAATCAACCCTTCCCACATGACTTTTCAGAACTTGGCCTCATGCCATTTGTTGTTGAAGACTAGATCGTTTCTTTCATTCCAAATGGTCCACCTAGTGACTCCGTTAAGTAAGGACCATAAGGAGTTGAATTTTTTAACCCTATTAAATAGATTGTTTGTTGAACAAACATTGTTCAAGCTTCAAAGCTTTTTTTTGACCCAATAGTGTTTAGAGGTAGTCGAAACTAAAAGAGGAATGACAAGGCAAATTCCCATGCCTTGGTAGCTTTTCAACAAAACTAGAATTTATGAGTGACAAGTTCCAGAGTTGCACACTCACTAGATAGGCAATTTGTTGGGATGTTATGATTAGTGTTGGCCCACCAACTATTGACTATAAACACTTGGTGCCATAATAACCTAAGTCTTTCTTGGCTCTATGTTTGCTCTAACAATTCTCCAATTTAATTGAAATTTTTGGGGAACTTTTTTAACACATTGTGGGCAAGAAAACTCCTAGATTTAATTAGTTACTTCCTTTGCTTGGCCATGTAATTCATTAGCTCCACTTGCTTATTCCACTTCCAATTTCCAAGGTCAAATGTGAGATCACCTAAAGCCCATAAGATAATCTCACCATTCCCCCCCTTACACTTATTTTAGTGCAAACTTGGACTCTACTCAAGACCCCTTTAAACACCTAGGTCAGCTAACAATTAAAGTGTTTTGGAATATTCTATAACTATGAATATTTGTATTTCCTTTGGAATGACCACTTTTTATTGAATTGAATTGTTAACATATGGTCAGAACCTTCAAGTAGTAGCAAAAACCCCAATTGGATTAGATGTAATTCCATCATTATGGATACCTAGCTACTCCCCATCACAAGATCTAAGATTTAACTATTTTAGTTCCTTAATCCAACATTCAAGCAAACTACTAATCAGTCGTTGCCAACAACTATATTCCCCTTCTTCCAAACGAAATAAAATTTTCAATTCATCCCAAGAATGGAAGTTTTTGGTTTCAGCTTTCCAAAGATCCTTTAAAGTGCATAAGCCAGACTTGTACAATTCTTGAGCTCTAAGAATGCACAATCCAAATTCCAACCCCTTAAAATTAGAGCCCCACCATATGCTTACCATCTTTATGGCTTTAGCTGTTTGTGATGGGAAAAGTCCAACTTTTCAACCATCCATTTCCAAGCCTTTGAGATCTTCCCCCATACCTTTGATCTTAGAAATGGATTGTGATTTTTGACTAGAGTCTAATTCACTTCAAAGCCCCACTTCATGAGGGTTTGCACATCGTTAAATTGAAACCTAATAAAAGTTTGAAGTTTGAATTGCTAGGTTTTAGGGCTTTGATAACCCATTTACAAAGCAAGGCATCCATAGCTTCTTTTGGGTCAATGAGGCCAAGATTTTCAATACTTTTATTTGCACAACAATCAAATTAGTTTACCTTAGTTTTAGTGCATTGATCACCTCCAACCCATAAAAAGTTCTAGAGTAGATATTTACATTTCCTCGTCAAATTCTTTGTACCCCCCAATATGTTGATGAATAACCACAAGGTTGATGCCAAAACAAAATTGACAACTATGGCCCAACCCACTATCGATAAGTGGATTGTGTTCTAGAATTTTAACTTTGTATGGATCTTTTCAATCAAAAAGGTGTCCACCTCTTTGCCATCCAAACTAATCCTAAAGGGCATGCTGAACATTTTGGATAGTTCATTATTAGGGGCCCACCTCCATTTGAATTTCTTTGTCCATGTCGATTTCTTGTAACTTTGCTTTTGATTTTAATAGGTCATGGACTTCTCCTTGTTTAGCTTCAACCCACTTATGGCTAAAAGAAATTATAACACATTAACAACATTTTATAAGTTCTTTTGTTTTCCCCAATAATTAGGGTTATATCATCAACATACTACAAGATGTTTGTTGCATTATTTTTCCTGATTAAATGTCCCTAAATTTGATAGCCTCTTTGAACATGAAATTCAAAACTTCCCCTACAATAAAAAGACTAGATAGGGAATTAACTCAGGCACCTTTGCCTAACCCACTTTCTATTTTGAACGATTTGGTGATACACTAATTTAAATAGATTGCTTTTGCAACATCCTTGAACAACAATTTTACCATCTTAATGAATTCTTGAACCATTCCCATCTTTGCCACGACATCAAACATAAAAATTCAATTTAGGGAGAAAACTTCTTTGGGTGGACCAGTAGGAACCACCTGAAGGAATGGTTAATGGACCAAGAACACACAAATCATTTTCCTTGGCCTTTTATTTTTATTTTTTTCATAAGTTATATCCATATTTCCTCATGTTTATCAATTGCATGCACTAATATATGACTTGGAATTTTTTTTGGAATTAAAAAAATTGGAAATTGTTAAAAATTTGTTTTCTTAATTAAAATGGCCCCTTTAGAAATTGATAGTTTTAACTTTGGAAATTCATAAGCAAATTATAGTTATTCAATTAGTTGCCTAGTAAGTACCTAAAAATAGAATGACTTCCAAATTACCTTAGGAAAAAAATTCTCGATTCATGTTTCAAATTTGTGTTCCTAACCAAAAAGTTGAAGGAAAGATGGCCATGCATTACATTCCTGAAATTTTTTTTAATGAAATGATTAGGAACATCAAAATAAAAAATATTTTTTATGTTATTGGAATTTCAAAATCTATGGAACGTGTAAATGTATTCATTAAAAAAAATTTATGAAAAAATTTATTTAAATGTTTCTTATGATTTTCCAAAGTTCAATGGGTCTAAGAAAATGAAGGTGTGACGTTCCTAGTGGTCCACCCAAGGACACTTTTGCCCTTTAACTTGTCATACACCTTTGCAAAATCCAACTTGAGCATAACCAATGGTTGGTTAATGTTTCATTTGTCAAGAGAACATTGTCCAAGATGAATATGAGTGGCAAAAATGTAGATTGGTCCTTATCTATTACTTCCATGGAGATTGGTTGCAGCTTCATCTAAAAAGTTTTTGCAAAAATCTTGTAGGATGCATTTAACAAGGTGATCGAGTACCAATTGCTAAAATTCTCTTTATATTTAGCTTTGAATAACATGGTGATCAATTTTTTGTCCACCTCGTTGGAACAACCACCATCCTTGATTGTTACTTCAATTATTCGAAAGTAGTTTATACTAATTAGATTTTAGAAAAAGGTGTAAAATTCCATTAGCATGCCATCAGGTCTTGGGGCCTTGTTTTTTCCCATGGAGTTTGTTGTTGTTTAAAGTTCTTCCAAAAAAAAAGGTGTGACAAACTTCTTATTCATCCCTTTGAAATTTTTTTTATGGAGAAAGTCAAAGACCTTATGTCATAGCTCTTTATTCCCAAAATGATATTTTTGGGCTTTATAAAACTTATTGTAGAAGTTGTAGCAAATCCATTCCATCTTTATTTGACTTGTGGTTAACGTTCTTACATCATCCTTAAGGGTAGAAATTCCCACTTTATTAGGCTTTGGTTTAATGGTTACGAAGAAATCCTTGGTTATAATGCAATCCTTTTTTTTCCATGTGAGTCTCACTTTAACATGTTGTCTAGTTGCTTTCACATTTTCCACCTCCTTGATTCTTAGCCTAAGTGTATACGATTGCTATTGTAGCCCTTTGTTTTGAATCGTGTTTTGTAGGTTACTTTGAATGCATTCCAGGTCTTGCTTTAGCTCATACCCCTGTTTGTGGAATTTTGCAACCTTTGTAAAATTCTTTATAAAACTTAATGACTTTCCTTAATTTTGTAAAAAATATAGCCCCTTTTGGTTGGATTTTATGCATTCCTTTTTAACCTTTCCAAAGAATATAGTATTCATTTTCCAACCAAGGTCCCTTGAAAATTTTTAGCAATTTCTAACACACAATTAACAAGATCGTGATTTGTCTTGATTCCATCCCCTTTCTCAAAGTAGTGGGAGCTATTGCTAACTTGGTTGGAGGTTAAGTAGATGGGAATGTAAATTCAATCCAATCTTAGCATAATTTCTTTCCTCCACTCTTCTAATTGTCCCATGAGAGTTTTAGACTTTTATTAGATCTTGTTGGCTCATGGATTTCCAAGGCCAACTTCAAGGCATCCCATGAGAATCTCTCTTTATTTGGGATCAATTTCCCACACATTGAAGATTTATCCTCCTTGTCCTCAACCATGTTTGTGTAATCTGTCACAAATTTTGCCCATATAGGATCCATTAAGATGCGTGTCCCCTTTTTACATGCTGTGATTTGTTATTGTTCGGATGTGTAACCTTCTTTTGCTTTCACGATCCAAAGTAGAACATTAGGCCATATAATTTTTCCAATGTTCATTGCCATATTTCTTTGAAACTTGTGCTCTTCAAAACAAAAAAGTCCACCTATGGACCATGCATGCCTTTTAAGTAATGATTTAGTTTGAAGGTTTTTTTATCTTCATTCAACCTTCAAGGAAAATCAAACCTAATTATTATATGTTTTTCATCGATTTCATGGTTTTTTGCAACTAGTTATTTGTTGTGTTGGATTTTGACATATTAATTTCTTGGAAGCATCAACCCTAATTGTATGCATAATCTACAATTGTCCTATTGTTAAATGGATTGTAGGGCTCTGATACCAACAATGAGGGGGTGCCTTAATATTTAGAAAAACCTTTACCACACCAAATGTTTCAATAATTGTTTATGATACATGGATAATTTTCTCACCAAACTAATAACCAAGCTCAACTTCCTGTAATTTTAAACTATACAACACCAAAACTATGACCTCAAGGGATTCGTTCGCTCAATGACCTCAAGAGCCAATAGATCACAATTGTGGTAGTTCTCCCCTTGAACATAATCCCAAATTGATTGACCCATCCCATCAAATTTCTCCCATTAGCAGTTGGACAAAAAAGAAGGAAGTCATGATATTGCAATATTTCCTTTTGAAACCCAATGGTATTCGCGGAATTCCATTTTCTTCAGAGTTCCCACAAAAGTGTACGTACTTTGTTCCCAATTTAGATTATCTGATACACTTCCCCAACAACCTTGAGAAATTATAACACATTGAACTAGCCACTATGATCACTTAAGAAATTTCTAAACACTATCATCATCTCCCTTGATCTGGCCCTGAATTTTAAAGAATATCTTCTACTCTTACCTTAAAGCTTATACGCAATAGAAGTGTTTGCAACAAGGCAGAAAACCAAAGATCTACAATGGAGCATTCTTCCCCAATTGCACCACAAAGACCATGATAAGTATTGTGCAAACTCACAATTCATCACTTAAACATAGAAAACTTAGCTCTTTGTGTTTCTGCCCCCTTTTAGTCCTAGCAAGGCCTTCCTCTTATCTTCGCATTGCATCTTGCTCTTGCCATTTTTGAAGCACCAACACCAACCATTTTTCCATCATGATCCGCATTTCCTCCAAGAATAAACACCAAGCAGCTAAAAGTCCACTCCATTGCAAAAACCAGCTCAGTAATGCTGTTCTTATTGAGTAACAAGCAGCATTAAACACATGTACATGCAAAGAAACAAACAACACTAAAATGCAAAAGATAACAATAGACATTGGACTATTGGCATCCACAACACTTCATGATGAGTAACTGTTTGGTAGATTGGCAGCTTCTACCAATCACCCCTCAGAAATTAGGGTTATCCCTTTTTCCATATATTCACCTTCATCTCCTCACATAAAAAATTCCAGACACTGGTTTTGACCCTTGAGGGGGCCACAGAAGAAGGGGGGGGGGATCACAAACCCATGATCGACATTTAACTGAGGTTCTAAAGAATCCAAAGAATCGGGTTAAAAAACCTACCCTAAACTGTTGATTCTTTGTTGATTTTTTCATGAGAACCATTAGGCTTTTTTGGAAATAATTCAAAAACCTGGATCCAGAGACTTTTTTAATTCAGAGACTTTTGGAAAATTAAAGAATTGGAACCAGAGCTTCTATGATTCTATTTTTTTCCATAAAACTGGAATCGGAGGTTCTGCGATTCTAATTTTTTTCATAAAACTAGAATTGGCAAATCTTTTATTTCTAAAATTCACGAGAATCACTAGTTTTTTATCACAAATTTCAAAACCCTGGAAAGGGAGGTTTTCATAATTTAAAAAATATTAAAGAACTTGAATCGGAGGTTTTGGAATTCTGAAATTTTCCATAAAATCGAAACTGGAGATTCTTAACAAAATAAAAAAACCACCCAACAAACACTAGTTGTAACATCACACTTCTCACACATTTAATAAGTACATTTAAGAGGAGTACTGGTTCGTACTAGTTTGGTACAAGCGCCTGATTTGGTGGCTTTGAACCATCAATTCTAATTTTAATTAGTAAAAATCGAATTGTAAGTGTGTCTGATTTTTGAAACTAAAATTATAACCTTTTAAAAACCAGACTTGGAACCGGGTTCCTAGTTCTATTTATTTGTGGAACCAGGGTCAAAACTAAAACTTTCCCCCCAAAAAAGAAAAAGAACTGAGGGCTAACCAGAGGTTAACCAGAAATTAACCACCATTTTTGATTTGGGTTACTTAAAATAGGACAAGAACTGGGTCTAATTTTCAGAACTGAAGTCAAAAATAAATTTTTAAATGACCATAATTGTTTTAATTTACTCTTTAGAACTGGAACAGGACGCTCTTCATAAGAGTAAACAATGGCCCAACATGTGTTCCTACCTTAAGGTCCAAATTACCTACTTTCAAAATGAGGAAGTGACCTGTTGGCCCTCTGCCAATGAGCTTGAGTTGGGGATGCAAATGGCTTTTCAGGTTGGGTCTATTGTCATGCTTCAAAATAACAAAAAGAGAAAAAGCAAGTGGGTGAGAAGTACTTGTGGGGTTTTTGGGCTTGCCTCTATCCTTAAAATTTGATCAAACTAGGTCTGAAACAATCAAGAAGGTCCTCATTTGACAAAAACTTGTAAGTTCCTTTCACTCAATGAATAAAACAGCAAAATGACCTTCCACTTTGGTAGTCAGTTCTTATCAGGTTCAAAAGTGCAATCAATATTTGATTCGTATCGGAAGTGGAAGGTCACTTTCTCATTCTTTTCATTAGGCAAAAGAAACTGATAAGTTGTGGAAGGTTGTTTCAAATTGAACTTACAATTTGGAACCCTTTACAAACAAAACTTTGTTGCAATGGATCTTTATTTGAAAAGTTCCCAATCCACATTAGGAACACATATTAAAACAACAAAGGCACCTATTAGGTTTTCCACCGAAACAACTGTCTAGAGCATCTATGCCACTCTTTGATGGGTATTGGTTTTCTTAAAACCCAAGGACAAGGTGTAGAAACATTAAGATTCAATTACATATTTTATGGGCTCAAAGGCATGCCCTCTGAATCCATAACTCTTTTATGATAAAAATGTGGAGCATGTACTTTATAGTTGTTTAAATGGGACATCATTACATCTTTGTGTAGTTGTTAAAAAGAACAAACACCTTGTACACATATCAACTTCAATAATCCATAATGCACTTCACTATTTAAAAAAAATCTCTTTGTATTTGAAAGCACCCTCCCACACAAAAGATGCTTTCATCAATGGAAGGAAGCCTGCACCATTTGAATGAAAGACCTTTTGTACCTTTTATACTTGATGCTGAGAGTGGCTTCGTCTTGTCAACCTCCCCTATTTTTCACGTATCCCCTTGGGAAATTAGGCTTGGCCCTTTGGAAGAAAGGCCCTACCCTTTACACATAACTACTTAAAATGGCATCAACTTTCCAAGTGTTTTAAGTTTAATGTTTTAACCATGCACTATTCCCTCTATGTTTAGTGGTTATTATAGAATTTTGTTCCCTAATGTAGGTGGTCACAGACCTAGATATCTCCAATTTGGAGAATATTAGCTATTTTGGGTTTACTTGAAGATCCAACCATGGGACTATTTATACAAAGACACCATCCAGCTTATAGTTTGGAATGCCTATCATTAATGTTCATGCCACATAAAAAGCTCCAGGCAAAAAATTCCCTCCACGTTGTTAGTTGTCCTTCCATTTGTATTAAAGGCTTACAGTATTTAACTTGAAGTGAAGGGGTATGATGGTGGAGAGGAAAGCTAATCCATAATTGAGGAGTCCCATTTATGGCCTTACAATTACATAATTGTGATGGATTTAAGTTAATGTCACAGGCCAAACTTCGTCCCCTCTTGGGCTTGAAGTGAGCATGCCATGGCAGCCACTTGCATATCCTAGTTGTATGTGGGGTTAAGCTAGCTTACAACCAAACAATTAATGGGTGTCAGATGATCCCTTTCAAACAGGTCATGAGTTGATATCAAATTGAATGTAGATTGGTTTCGTCATCCCTTCTTAGGCTCTAAGTGAACATGTCATGTCAACTCCTTGCATGTCCAAGCTGTATGTGAGGTTGTTTCCTCTTGGGCTTTAAGTGAGCATGTTGTGTACACTACTTGCACATCCAAGCTGTATGTGGGGTTAAGCTAGCTTATGGCCCAACAATCTATGGAGCTAAACAATCCCTTTCACTTAGGTCATGGGTTCATATCAAATTGAATATAGATTGGTACCTTACTCCCACTTGCAAATATACTTGCCCAACTTTATTTATTTGTAGGGTTTGGTGTCAAAGTGAAAAGTAAAATTTAGAGAATGATTTGACATACACTTGCACTAATGTTTGAGTGTAAAAGTAAGTAGTACTTAATAGGACATCATTTTATATACACCATGCAATGATGTTTGAGACAACTGTGGATTGTGAAGGGGGGGGGCTTCCTTGCAGTGATTTATTTGGTGACAAAGTTTTGTTCTTATAAATCTGATTTCGACCTAGATATTGTACAAAGGTTTTTTAATGGAAAAAAAATGGTCCAAAATTTCTGGATTTTGAAAGAAAGAAAGAAAAGTTTCCAGATATGTATAACATGTTCTAGTAGGTAGCCAGAAGTATGGAAGGATGCTTAAATGTTGTTTATTTTGTCATCTAGTTTATAAGCAAATCTGGCAAAACCTTCTTGGGGAAAATTGCCACTTCCTGCTCAGCACAAAAACTAGGGAAAAAAGCGAAAGTACTTTCTAAGCATTTCC
>Ga0209208_10001207_pt1 | contig 36099 bp, 22 predicted proteins | sample S1TSphfallax_3_FD_187694 | JGI IMG/M metagenome (GOLD analysis project Ga0209208, IMG submission 187694) | Host-associated microbial communities from peat moss isolated from Minnesota, USA - S1T2_Fd - Sphagnum fallax MG (SPAdes) (version 2) | ecosystem: Host-associated > Plants > Peat moss >...
TTGCATCTTAACATTGGAATTTAATTTGTTTTTTTGTGTTAGGTTTTTGGGCACAACAAAGGAAGCTTTGTTGTAGATGTAATTTGACTTGCTGATGCACCCCCAAGATCCTTGATGGACTCAATTGCAAGTCCAAATGTGAACAACTGAAAGAAAAGGAATTGGGGCGCGCTTCTTGGTTCGTAACACTTCGGGGGTAGAGGGGCATGTTGGAGTTTCAAGATGGGACTAAGAAGATTGACAAGCAATTCAATCACTCACACGGACCTACAAAAAACTAAACAACAAGTTGGTTAGTGCATAGTTGGAGCATTTTGGTGCATGGATGAGCCACAGGCAAACATGGACTCAAAAAACCCACCATGGCTCAGAGTTGGGGGAAGCCACCACCTTCACCCTTATAGTATACTCTATGCTTGGCCATAAGACCAGCACCCAAATGTTATTTTGTCCTAGCACTCCCAAGCGAGAGTCTTGAAATTCCCAAAATTGGGACTCCCACAACTTTAGGGGCCCATAACTTTGTGTGTAGACCTTCGATTGAGATGAAGTCAAAAGAAAAGTTGTAGCCCTTGTTGAGAGCTTTTCAATGGTATGTCGCACGCCACCTACATGCAAGGAAATTGGGGTGATTCTTGACTTTGAGTGGTCGGGAATCAAATTGCCAATTTGACTTCCAGCCTTTTTTTTGGCCATAATTTGTGTTTTAAATGTCCAAATGGGTCATGCAAGTCCATTTTAGACATCTACGTTCCAAGAGCTTTTCAATGATATAAGTAACTCCTAAATCTAATGGGTTTTGGCCCTTGTAATCGCTCTCTAAAAATTCAGGAGTCCACTCAAATTTTAACTCCTAAAGGGGGAGCTCACTTGGGAGTGTGAGGGTTCATTCCCTCACACTTTCTTGCACTATTGGGGGCATGGGATGTGACTCTTGGGCTTCCTTCTTGGCCTTCACCCTTGCAAGCTTTTACCTTGGTCGCGAGCCCAAGGCTAAGGTTGCGACACTTGTGCTTCAAAATCGTTAACTATTTATTCGTCATCATGCGACAAAAGTTGTAGAAGTTGCATCAAAGTATCACACCAATATGGGCATTGCTTCTAGTTCATCATCCTGGGAGGAAGAATTATAGATATAATTTTAATGCACGTATGCACCATTTTGTATTAATCCACTTGTTTTAATTTTGACCTCTAATTTTAAGATTTTAAGATTTTGGGATCATCTTATGGCATGTTGCACACAATATCCCCATTCACCATGAATGGATTACATTTGTACTATAAACCAAATGAGTAATACCTTCATTTAATATGTTAGCACATTCTGTGGCCATGTTAGAGCATTTAAGTAATACTTTCATTATCTTTATCATGAAATACTTACACAATAACCTTGATGAAAAATTATAATTTAATATTTTATATAACTACATTTTTGACTTTCATGAAAGGACCCCTTGGTGCATAAACCAATTTGTATATGTGGGTTTTTCAAACTTTTGATCTTTTCTTATTTATGGTTGGGTTTTCCACGAAGTGTTTCAAATTGTAATATTTGCATTAAAACCAATTCATGTTCGTGTTACATTACCCTAATTTAAACTTTTTCCTAATATATGTTTCAAATAAATAGGGAAGACATTGGGTTTAGGGAAATTAAGCCCACCTTTTTGTCATTAATTGTTTTAAGGTAATTTTTTCCCTAATTTTTAAATTATTTTCATGGAATATTTTAAAAGTGAATTTTTGTATTCACATACACAGATATATTTAAGGAGGTTCCTATTTTTTTATTTTTTTTCATGTATTAAAGGAGAGGAGAATGAAGGTGGCTCCATGGCAAAGGTATGAATGATAAAAAACCTTCCCACTGGTTGGGATCCCCTCCCCCCAAATTAGGTTTAAAACACAAGTTTTATTGATACTTATATAAAATTGTTTCATAGTCTTATTACAATTATGTATACAATGTTGATAGTTTATACACAATTTAGGGTTATGCAAAAATAATTCTAAAATTAAGTTTAACATTTAGTTCTAAAAAAATTGTTAAATTCCACCATTAAAGTTATGCAACTAATTCTTTTTGTGTTTATTTAATTTAGGGTCAATGTAGGGATTTTTTGTCACATACAAAGGGTTCAGCTCAACATTTTAAAGTTCATTGTATAGGTTTGCTTAATTTTTCAAATTTAAACTTGTGCATCCATTAGGTTGTAATGTCTACATAATTTATGGTTTATGCAATTTTTTAAACCAATATTAGGTTTTTGGTTTTTTTGTATGAAACTATTTAGTTTTGAGATGAGGGTTAAAGTTTTCAATTTGTAATATTATACCCTATTACCCTATTACCCTATGTCAAATCCCAAATGCATCCCCAACCCCAAATTGCAATACTTAAGCAAATCTATGTTATGTAACCCCCCTTGATTTAGTAATTTGAAAACTTGTTTATTCATCATCTAAGTTTATGTAAGTACATCTTGTTTACCAAATGTAATACTTGCATCTAGTGTATAAAATAAAAATAAAAATCAAAAGATATTTTAAAAAATAAATCAAACATTTATCAATACATTCATCTTTAGGTGTAAGCATTGATTGTGGGCATGTCCCAATTTTTCTAAACCTTAATTTGCAATACCTACATCGTTTGCAGTTAGTATTCATGTGATCATTGAGGCAATTTTGCCTTTATTATTGTAATATAATATTACCGGTCTACCATAGTAAGCTTATCATTATACCTACATAAATCTATATTGTGTATCCTCACCAAAGCCCCCTTTTGGTTAATAAGTATTTATTATGCAAAAATTGCAAAAACTTAATCCCTCATCATTTAGGTTACTTAGGGGGATCTTGTACACCAAATGCAATACCTACATTTAATGGATTGAATGTAATAAGAAATATCCAAATGATATTTATAAATAAAACAAAACCATTAATACAAATCATCATTATGATGAGAATAGGTAGGACAATACCCGTGTTAAATGGTCAAATCCCCCTTTGGAAGGACTAGGGAATTTGCAACACCTTCATATAACATACTAAAATGTAATTAATACCCACAAAAGATATGAAATTATATGCAATACTTGTATTAGTGCTTGTTAACCTTTAACTATGATATTCCTTAAACCTTGCAATACCTGCATGCAAGACCAATTAAGTGCCACAAGAAACAAGATGGGTAAGCATTACTCGCATATTGACCTAGTGATTATTGCACGATTGACTTGTAATACCCACCTTTATATGACATTTGAAAAAATATAGGTTTTTCCAAGAGAAAAGAGTTTAATTAGTAAGATATATTGGTTTAGCCAAGAAAAAAAGTTTAGCCAATAAAATATATAAGTTTAGCTAGTAAAATATATAAATTTAGCCAAGAGATAGAAGCTTAGCCAAGAAATATAAGTTTAACCAAGAAGAAATATAGGTTTAGCTAAGAGATATAAGTTTAACCAATGAGATATATAGGTTTAGCCAAGAGATAGAAATTTAGCCCATAATAAATATAAGTTTAGCCAAAAATAGAATTTAGCCAATAAGATATATAAGTTTAACCAATGATAAAAGTGTAGCCAGTAAAACATATAGGTTTTGTCAAGAGATAGAAGTTTAGCCAAGAAGAAATATAGGTTTAGCCAAGAGAATATAAGAAGGTAAGTAAGGGATTAATTGTTAGTTCATAGGTAGGGCTAAGATTTAGGTCAGTAGGGTAGCTAGCTGGGTGGGTAGTATGGAGGTTTGGGTTGGGAAAAAGTTGGCAACGAAAAGAAAATGGTCAAAGGTCAGCATCCAAAAAAGATTGACTATGGTAGAGTGTTGATTACCGTAAGGTAAAGAGGTGAATGAAAAAAAGGCGAATCATCCAGCCCATTCTAGACAAAACAACAAACTGGTGCATACATGGGGCTGGTTCATTCTGGCCCTGAGATTTTTGATATCATTTGTCGCCCAACAGAAAAAGGTGTGCTATTTAGTTTTCGATATCCTAAAAAAGGACTGCTTGTCGCTAGACACATGATCAATAGTAGCCCTTACTAATATGACCAATTAATAACGATTATCACAGTGGATCCTCAATTAAAATTCCACTACTAGTGATGAACGTAAACTTGGTTATTAGTTTTATTGGTAGTCTCCTTAGTTATTACTAGTGTAGCTTGTGCTGTTGGCCCAAGTGTGAATTTACATAACTAATTTTTCCTTTAAAAACTATCTTTTGTAATTTAATTGAATATTCAATGACAAAAAACTACACAAAATTCAAATCTCTTGCACATTAAATTCAACTCAATGAGAGGTTTTCAACAATACCAAGAGCATGCCCAAATTCCTCTATAATTTTTAATTTTGAATTAAATAAAAATTTCAATCGAAACATTGTTCAATTTTAAACAACTTCTCCATGATAGGTCAAAACATTATGAAGCCAACTTAGTGCACCCATACTCATCGAGGGTTTTCCAACAATATTAAGAGCATGAAAGAGGTGCCATGGTTTGGAAGATCTCAATGTGACAAACAAGACAAACAAAACAAACAACCTTCCTCCAGGGATAGATTTTTAGAATGGGATTCTCAGCATGGATTGAATCTTGATTACACTTGACATTGTGGAGAACATGGAACCTGACCAAACTAAGCATGAAGTTGCTGTCACGTTGTTCTTGATGTATCCCTCACATTTTGTTGTTCCTCTCTAACCCGACAGCTCCAATATTTGTAGTATGGTTAAATTCAGTTGCTGTGATCCCAGTGATGAGTCCCAACTTGTTGCATAGAAAATACAAGACAACAACAACTGAATTTCTGATACTTGGTGAAAGTTCGTAGTGCTCACTAATTAAATCCACAATAAAGAACTAGTGGATATTTCAATGGGACCCAATATTGGACCCAGATTATTATGTCAACTAACATTAGTTAGTTTGTGCTGTACACAGCAGACAGTACACAGTAGCTTTGCCTGCCACAATACTATGTTGTATTGCAAGGAGAGCAAGATCATTTGGAGGCAACTCATTGTTATACCCTGCTATCTTAGCAGCATCTACATTAATTAGATTATTCTCAGAAATGTTGAAATTTTAAACAGATATTAGTTTTCAAATAACAAAAAATTGTGAAGGAAAATATTGAATCTTCAAGGTTATTCTTTTTGTTAAAACAAGAATTTCAGAATTAATTAATTATTCGATTGACATGTGTTGAAGTTGCCAAGGTAGTATGATATTTCCCTACTAAAATGAAAAAGTCATTCTGTCAAAAGTTTGCATACCTAACCAAACTTTGGGAAGAAATCAGGACAATGATCTTATATGACCATACTGAAAAAATCCCCCTCGCATGCTCTTATATGCACAACAACAAGCAAAAAGACCTTTGTAACACCCAACATCTACTCAAGCGTTGCTGCTGAGGATATTAGGATATTAGCTCTCTTGCTGAGTGGACAACCCTCTGAAACCTTGTTGTAGTGTTGGGTACGTTGGTCATCATAGAAAGAGTCACCAGTCAGTCACCAAACAAAGTTAGCAATTTTATTAATAACCTTCATTTATCTGTGCATGAGGTAGACCAAGCTTATGCCTGCATTTTGACTATGTCTGCTGTTGGATCAGCTCATACAACAGTGTTTCTTTTTTTCACTTTTGTAATGTGCAAAAACACCAGTTCAGATACTATTATTATTACCACTATTTTTCCAATTTTGTAATGTGGCTTGAGTTGCAGTCATCCATAAGAAAAGTTAGCCAAATATTGTTAAAAGAATGAAAACATATATATTTTAAGAATCCTTCTATATTGCTGGCTATCCATTGGAACCAGACTTAAAATTTGGCATTTTATTTATTTATTTATTTTTCAACATTTGGCAATTAAAAACCTCAGATAGCACTAATTTATAGCCTTTAAAAAAATCACTAGCTAGAAAAAAATTTGCCTGAAATAAAAACTCAGAATTTTTGCCACTCAATGACTAAAAAATCTAGTGTGATTCATAGAAAGGATTTTTATTTTAAAAAATGCACCAAAGCTGGCAGATTTCAAAGGAATTTGTTTTCTGAAATTGCCATATTCAGACAATAGATTGTAGAAGGTTGCCAAAATATAACAAGATTCTTTAATTTTTCTACTATCCTCTCTGACCTGTAGCCAAATTTGGTTAATCAATCTTGTGGATGAGCACCGATGTAGGGCTACATCACAAAATTGAAAAAAAAATACCATGCCCTCAAATATGAGATCAAACACTGGCCATTAATGGGTAAGTTGGGGTTAACTTTGTTGGTGTGAAATTGACCCTTCATTTAGTACTGAGAATTTGTTAGATTCTCAATGAAGTTTACTTTGGATAATTCTTGTGTGAACAAGGGCTTCATGCATCATGACATCCCCTATAAAATTTGCACTTCTGATTAGAAGGGTTGCAAAGCCTGAGTGCACTTTCAATCTACTGTCAAGGGCCTGTACACACTACACTGAAAAGGACTTGAAAATGGGACCCCTTGCAACCAAAAAGATCCAGACAGGCCTTTTTCTCTAACTGACTTTTTTTCTCTTCATGCCGGACTCAGATTTGGGCCCCGCGACATAATTAGCAGCAGACATGTTTGTGATGCCAGGTTTGGATCTGTGTTTTCCTTTCTTGTGGGCCTGAGTGAGGGGAATGCAATTATTTAAATTTGACAAACAGCAGGTGTGCTTATGTCCAGGCCGACCATCTCATCTTCTTTTTGCTACAGGCAAGGATTCCAACCTGGGACCCTGCATGCCAACAATCAACACTTAGACCAGTGGACCATGCCCTTGGTGGGGTTTCCCAACATACTTTTGTAGTTGTTAGCATCATTAGGTGATTTCAACCTGAGACTGCCCGCATGCCTACTATTGACATTTCTGACCGGTGGACCATGCCCTTGGTGGGGTGGGGTTTTAGAATGTGCCTTACCTCTGACTGATGTTTGGCACTTCTTTGCCAAATGTTTATTTATTTTGAAAAATGAGGTTAGGCAGATATAAGTTAAATTTTCCAGAGTTTCAACAGTTGCAGAATAAGTATGCAAAGTAGATAATTTGTTGCATATTTTTAACAGTGACCCAGTGGTTGGGACAATAAATACTTGATTACAAGTTGGGAGTTCAATTGACAAATATCATTAGGTTTTCCTTTTGTTCCAGCTGTAACTTTTGCGAATTATTTTGTGTTGACCATCTGTTGAAGGTATGGTAATTTTGTAGTTGTTTAGTGTCATTACTAATTAGCCCCAGAATATACTTACCTTAGGAAGGTGTGTTTGTGGGCAGAAAACTTTGCATGTGTTGAAAGCTGCATTGTCAAAAGTGGAGGGCCGGGAGGGCTGTCAGCACCAGCTGACAGTCAACTTTTTTACCCATAAAACTGACCAAGTGCAGCAAGCACATCGGCAAAATCTCCTAACCGACCAGCAGTGCATAATTTAACATACATGAGTGGTTATGCTTGCAAATGGGTTTTGCTTGTGGCTATAATGTGTCCAATACCAGTAGTCAAGGTTGCAAGTAGTGGATGGAGCTAGGTGATGGCATGTCATTTAGGGCACTAAGGAAGGTTTTAGGATTGAACACCCACAATGCATGTGTTTCCTTTCTTCAATGTTTGTTGTACTAAAAAATGACTTGACATTTTATCTTGAGAGACATGTTTATTTGGTTCATGATGTATTGGGAGAGAGTTTACCATATATTTGTGAAAGGAAAGGAAGGGAATCTTCCCTTAAGTTCCTTTTGCTCCTTTTTGCCTAAAGGGGAAAGTTAATTGGGGATTCAAGGAAGGAATTTAGTTTTTCCCTCTCCATCTTTTAGTTACAATACCATACCAATGTTCATATACCCTTGTATGAAATTCAAAAAAAATAAATTTAATTCATATTCATATCCAACCCATTCACAAGTTTTCATACCCTACCAAGTGATACAGAAGTTCATATTCATACCAATTGAATGTGAATAAGAGGTGGGATCCTTCATACTAGGACTAGTTTGGCATCAAAAAATACATATACCAGTACAAAATTAGTACACCCCAGTGTAGGGATGGCTCTTTGATTTCTCCAATTCTGGGTATTTGAAAAAAAAGCAGAATCCAAGAACTGGTGGTTATGGGTATTTCAAAAACCTCAAGAACCACTGGGTTTTATGAAACAACCAAAAAAGAACTGACAGTTTTTAAGGCGATTAATTGACATTTTTTACTTTTGCAAGGTTAGAGCTGGGGGTGGGTATGAAAAAAATTCTATTTTCCAGGGCAGATCAAGGGGCCTTTGAAATTTTGGCCTCTGCTGATTATATCCCTATAGGCTATATACCTTATCTAACTCTGGCAGGGGTTTGCTCCAAATCTAAGAACTCTCCAAGACTGGTCTACACCTGAACACCTAATTGCATTGAGCAGCTGAATGACAGTATTACAACTTAGGATCTATCTCGAAATTTTGGTAAATTTAAAATTTCGAAATTTTGTGTTCTGTTCACTGGGGTGGTCAAATCCAGCTCCAATTTCACCAAATTGTGGGGGTATGTGACCATATTCCATTTGTGTTCTCTGGTTGCTAGAAATTTTGAAAAAGTCGCTTAGGCTGAAATTGTTTTCTGCACTGTTCATTGTTCTTTCCCTCAATAAATTCTGGTAATGCATCCTTATTGAGGAAAACAATAAAAACTAGACCATTTGATGGAATAGTCCCTGGGGCCTGGACCCAGACTGTGCAGTACTTCCTACCTTTAGGGTACATTCTATTTTTAGCAGCCAAGTACTTTGATACCTTTCCAGGCGAGAGATGATGTTCTTCAAAAGCAACTCCAATTTCAGGCAGACAAATCATGCAAATACACAATTTGCTAATAGATTCCAAAATCAAAAGTTTGAAACAAAATCATCTTAACTTTGAACACCCCTTTCAAAGTTGAAGCATTTCTGATTTTCTTGTCAATCCAGAGCAGGATCTAGGTCATGGAATCAAAAACTCTAGGGTGAAAGCACACTAGGGTGAAAAAAAACCGTTGTTTTCTTGGATGTGGGGCTTTTGAACTTCATGTTAATATATATATATATATAATCACAATGTTTTTTAATATTGTGTGTTGCAAAAAGTGATTCACCCTAGGTTGCAATGTCTTGGGTGAACCAACACCACATTGCTAGCATGACAAAAACCCCAATTTTTTTTGAGTTGCATTCCAACATTATAGTCATCAAATCCCTTGACCAAATCAAAGAGTCCAAATTTAACATTTTCTTTGTTAAGTATTAACCCCAAGAGGCCTTCCTCAAGAAGGTGAAGGTACCAATGTGGGTACTTGGTCACCTTAGCCAATTGCAACTACCCAATAGCTTTTGAATGTGAAAATTAGAATGCCAGTATTAAAAATTAAACTTAAAATCAAGTGGCCCACATTTTTGAGCAAGTATAATATATTATAATGTTGGACCAAATTTTGCCCAAGCTGACCCTGCAATACTCTACTTTCACCCTTTGGCTTAAACCTTGAAAATTGGACTCTCCCTTTTCAAATTGAAAGCCCTAGGCCATGTTTATTCTTGTAGGCCCTAGAACTTATTGTGAAGAAACCCAACAAACAATAATGTGAATGTTCAAAATTCATTACGATTATGGCTTCCACTTTAGAGAGAGCTGAAGTGAACCAACACTCACCTAATCTATGGATGGTGTGTGGATTAATGTTGCAAAGGTATTTGGTTTGCACTGTTAAAATATGAGAATTTAGGTTTAGGTTCCTGTGACCTGGATCCAAGTTGACACCCTTCCTTGGAACCAACACAAGAGCTAGACCATGCAATTTGTCTTTTGTTAGATCCAAAACTGAAATTGGAATTATGAAAAATCATTTTGAAATATAGGGTCGAGTTTTCGAAGTAGGACAGTTGATTTTTTTAAAAAGGTTGATAAATAGGCTGAATATTAATTTTCATTAGTTGTTGAACTCTATTCTTGTATAGACCAAAGTTTTAATTTGTTGTAAAACTTTGCATTTTGAAAAAATTAATCTTCAGGAGTGTGTAGTGTGTACATGAAACTAAAATCAAATTTTGAACCCAACATGAAAGCTTTTGAATTTGCAAAAATGTGTTTAAATTCGAACCAAAGGGTTTAAATTTTGTAAGAACTAGACTCAAATCCCCACCTAAAGAACCTGCAAATAAATTTGAAGTGTCAAAACCAGGACCAGAAGATATCTTAAAGAGGAACTGTACAACATTGGGTCGACATCAAAAGCTTTTCTGTTGCATCCCATCCCACACCTATTATGGTAGATAGCTATGTATTAACCATTCACATCCATCTATTTACCTGGTTGCCACCAACTGCCTTATCTACTTATATACCTATATAGATAAAAATTATGTTTCCTACCTATTTACCTATGGTATTTACCCACTTACATAGGTGGTTATGAAGGTAGGTACTAGGGGAAAGAGGAATACGAGGGTTTGTCAGATAAATTACCAAGGTGAAACCCTGGTAATTCAGTTGTGGTTCATCGACATTGGTCAAGTTGAACCTCCCTCCCTCGCTCTGGTCTTGATGAACTGCACCAATTTCCTCCACGCATCCCAAAACTGTGTATTGGGAAGTGGGAGAGGTTACCAATTATGCTTGTTAAGGTAGCAGATTCATCAGGGTGCATACTCTTTTGCAGTTAATCACAGGAGTTATGCAGTCCCATGAGTGAAAACGCTTGAAATGTCAACCCTCCACTTTGAAATGTTTTCGACATCAAGATTCATTGAATCATTTATCATAGTCTCTTACGTGCTTGTAAGTAGCTTCAGTTCTGTATCAGACCACTCTGGAGTCTGCACCCAGGACTTCTAGGAAAGCATTTGGAAGCAGCTATTTCTCCACTTGCTATAACTCGTGGACTAATATGGAGTGTGTTAATTTGGTTATGCTAGTTGAAACCCTTGAGCTGAATTGGATATGGACGCTGGTTAGGGACTTTTAGATTAACTGACAACGGCACAAAGGGTTCCAAATTACACAGTTTGAAAAGGGGATAAGTGATCTTAGTCTACTTGCCGCCCATAGGAGATAAAAGCATTCATGTAAACCATTGATATATAGTGGTGTTCACATGGAATGAGAAATATTGTGTAGAGATTTATATTAGTTCATTTCACAAGCAGTTGTTAGTAGACATGTCCTGGCACGCATCTAGGACAGATGCTGCAGAGTTCACTAGAAGCCATATGGGTATGAATGGGTCTTGGGGACAGATTGAGCACTGGTGTGAATCAGTGTTGGCTGGTTATTGCTTTTTTAATAACTGCCAGTTATCAATTTCGTTTTTTTGAAAAATAGAACCAGGAGTTATCAATTTCATTGTCAAAATAATAATTCCAGTTATAAATTTATTCAGTATTTTTGGTGATAGGCACCAGTTGTGCATAACGGTCAGTTCGTAAATGCCTAGTTGAGAACTACTGGTCCTACATCCCCATTGGTCACAGGGTATTTCTTTAAAGAAATTAAATGTGTTTTCTTTTCTATCATAAACATGTTTAGTGTTTTAGAATTGATAACCTAACTGGCACCTGATAATTGAGTGATCTAGGTAGGTTATTAAAATTTAAAAATTCCATATCAAGCAATCAGGTTATTGAACATTTTTATAAAAAATCAATAACTGGCTGGTAACTTATTGAATAACCAGATTGGTCAGCGGGTCTTTTCTCAATACCCTAGGTACCATGTGGTCAAATTCAGTAGCCAAGTTTCAAATTGAATTAATTTTAGAGCAAGGGCTTTTCAGCATTTCAAATTAAGCTTTTCTAGTTTTCAACACATGTCCTAAATCTTAATATTTTGACAACTTGTATAAGGGACAACTCCAAAAATAAACTTGTTTTTTTAATTGTGATTGTGACATGTGTTAAAAGAGGATGTAGAAGACTAGGAATTTGAAAAACTTTTTAAAAATGAGATTGCACCATTAAAGGTCAAATGTGTTGTGGCTTCAAGTTTTGTGTTATTTCAAGACTGTACTTTATTGAGTTTCATATTATATATATTTTTGGTGAACTTAATTTTATATAATTATTTCTGAAATTTCATGGTATTACAAGTTTCATGTGTTCTCAGGTCAATACATATGGATAAAACAGTTATGGTGTTTCACATTTGCCAATTTGAAATTTTCATCAAATTAGGCAATTTTACAGCCAGACAAATGTGTAAGAAAAGGTTTTTTCTGATATTTATAGTCGCCAAATATGGAAAGTTTTTATTAAGAAGATACCAAATTCTATTGGTTTTCGATAGGTAGCCAACAATATAGCTGGATGCTTAAATGTTTTGTTTTCAGCCAAATTTTGATAAATTGTCTTATGGATGACTGCAACTCCTGCAACATAACAAAATTGAAATAAAAGATAGTGTGTTATGGTTGTCCCTACGGCTATTGGTCGAAGAGATAGGCGCCGTAGGGAAGCTGATCAATAACTACTTGCAGAATCTAGACACAACAATCACTAAGACTAAGTCGAAATAGAATCAAATTTAAGTAGTTTCAATAATTAGAGCTTTGCAAAAAATTATCACAACTTTCAAGCTAATGTTTCTTCGACAATTCTTTATCTGCGATATTTAACACCAACTTTGCAAAGTCAAATGAAGTAATAAAGCTGTATTAAGTAGTAGTAATAATAATAAGACTGTCTAGCAAGTGAAGAAGTTGATGCACTTGTACTTTAAATGAAAGTAGTTGATCATGTGCTGCGGGGTCTGTGGTACCCACATATAACACCGGTTCATAAGAAAGGTACTGATAACTGTACTCTAGGGCATCTGACTAATTGAATCGGGTGAAGATAATAATTACAGGACAAAGTCAAGATGAAAAATGTATATAATGAAAAATTAAAGAACTTTCTGCACAAGCTGACTTCTGTAACTCTAATTAGTGTAAACAATAATACCTACGTTCATAAAAGTCAAAATGAACTCAGAAGTAATTGATCTAAGAAAATGAAGAACGTCGCGTGTTTTGCACACACAAAGGCGAGAGTCAAGACATAAAGACAAATATTTTGCAGATATTTTGTTCCTGATCACAATATAAGAATGGATTAATCTTGTTCAGGATCATCTGATCACACACGGTACTTACAATGACACTGTGATTACACACGCGCACACTGCACAGGCCACATGACAGGGGAGTCTGATCACAGACACAAAAGATAGAATACAGAGCCGATCACTAGCACATGCAGACAGAATACACTGCACTACTACTGTACAACTTTCTGATCATTAGCTGAATTTATGCCTTTTGCTCTTACAGTAGATATTCTGGTTATCCGTGAAAGACGGCTAAAACCTCGGCTAGTAGGCAGGTGCACTTTTCCTCTCACGTGCTGTTTCTGGCGCCCACTTGGTAGAATTTCTTGTGCGTTAATATGATGTCTAATTATGATATCGAAACACTTATTCAAAATGTTTTTCTAGTTTCGGTCATTCTGTGCGGTTCGATTGTGGAATGACGAAGGTTTGTAGTGAATTGACATGGCCAGTTTTAACATCTGGACGCTAAAACCAAATCAGTTAATGGTTTTCTTGGCTCTGCCCTGCCCTTCAGAGAAGAAACATTGTGATGCACGCAGACACGGGCCAAAGTTCCGTATCCCTCCATTCTAGAGTAATTTGGAGCTCGCTACAGAAATATTTCCCACATAGCTAAGTGAAGTATCCACTTTGCCTTCACCATGCTAATGAGCACCTTGTGTTTCCAAGTAAATATGTTGAACATTTATGATACTTATGATGCCATTTAAAAGGACAGAGCCATTATGCGACAAACCGCTTGTTTTTTGTGTGTAAGGATCGACAAAAGAATCTGGTCAAGGTGATCTGGTCATCGCTTTTGCAGCTCGTGCACCAGCGCAAATGTGTTTTATAATATATACCTGCAGCATGCAGCTGCGAGAGTTGCGGATGAGAGAGTAAACAAGCTGCTGGTTCCAAAACATACATATTCTTCTGATTTAGCACAATTCGTTTAAGCTGGAAGAGAGATTGGGACCAGAAATAATCCGAGCAGACCATGGATCATCCTGATACAGTTATAAATAGAGAGAGAGAGAGTCTCGACCATGTATAAGAGTCGAGGACATGAAGCTTCGACTTTTCATTGATGTCTTGGAAGTTACAAGTGTGCGCCAGTTTGATGAAGCAGCTAGCTAGCTAGCTAATGGACGCGAGTGTTGTACATGCTATGTACATGCAGTGCACACTGTTGTAATAATCAACTCGTGTCCGAGTCTCTTCTTGCATGCATGAATCTGTGAAGATTTTTGTTGCAGGAGGGCTCTGGAGCTAATGCTAGCTACTTAATCACACGCGGATGATGATCGGATCTACCAGGAGATGCTCTAGTAAATTGCACACTGATTCAACCTGAGGGTTGATACAAACAAATTTGGCTAGGGAAATAAGGTTGCTCTAGAAGCTCCTCATGGATGCTAACTGGGTTGAACCTATCTGCATAGTAGTACATGAACTCCTGGGAATTCCTTGGCGGCCGGGAGTGTACTCTACAATTACGATCTAGTTGCTGATCTGGTCAACGATATTTCTCTTGTCTGGCATCAGATTCGGAAACTTTGGAAGCGTAGTCACTGCAGCACCGATCATGATCAGCGATCGAGAAGAAGACTAGTTAAAACGGATTGAAATGGAAACCAGCTAGCTGTGACATGATCTACAAATTGTACTTGTTTTTTTCCCCTGGAGGATCGACCGAGGACTACTACTGTAGTCGTCCTGCGTCTGCGCCATTCCTCTCCAGCCTCTAGTTTGCAATCGCATTCACCCGAGTGACAACAAGGAAGACCTGTTGGAAGAGAACAAACACGATTTGAGACTCAATCTCCAGGAGGTTGAGTAAAGCCGTGTCAGCTGCGCCTGCTAATTCCTTCCTTCGCTCTCCCGGCATGCTAACTCGTACCGCAAAACCCAAGCACTTTTTGATAGAAAAGCATGAAATGTGAAATGCATGAAATCTGCTCAGCTAGCTAGATAGTCGCGGGCATGCAGAGAGGTGAGGATAAGACGTGTACCTCATGAGAAAGCTGTGAGACAGGACGTGCTGCTGCAGCTGGAATCAGACATCGAAGGAGACATAAGCTCCAGGTGACCAGAGTTGTGACCTAGAAGCTCCTCGATCATCTCCGAAGCGAACTTGTCTTCCTCACTCATACAACTGTCTGTCGAGGGTTCAGGCTTTATAAACGGGGAGCTGCTGTTGCAGCTTCCGAACTCGACTTTTCTCAGCCAGTTCGCCTCAGCTTGCCTGCCTGTCTTCTTCTGCCATATCCCAAGATTAGATTGCTCCGTGTCCAAGCACAAACACGTGAGCGACTGCTCCATATTTCTCGCGTTGTCCTTCTTCTTCACCTGCTGCTGTTGCACCAAGTTATGATCCTGCGAGGCTAAATACCAGCGCTGGAGTTTTGCAGTCAGAGTTGCTGATAGCATCTGGGTTTTGGGATTTTGAGGAGCATTTGGGTCCAATGGGAAATTGGTGCGTGCTCGAATACCACACATGAGTCGGGCAGCTTCGTCGTACGCGTGCGCTGCATCCTCAGCCGTTTCGAAAGTCCCTAGCCAGACTCTAGTCTTCCTGCAAAAACCGAACCCCGGAAACAAATGTTATAAAAACTGAAAATTTCTTCTCGCAAGAAAAGTACTACTACATATTTCAGCAGATTTGAGGAAAAGATCTGATATACAGCTAGAACACAGTGCCATTGATGACACCAACTATCAAAGCTGTGCATGCATGCTGTTCAAAGCACATCACCTACTACGGCAGATATATAGATATGCAAGATGAAGTCGAGCGAGCTTCGCTTCAACCATAGGCTTGTCACATTACCAAAACCCAGCAATAACAAGCTTCAGATTGTTAGGGCCTTGCTCATGTTGTGGATCAATTAGAACAGTTTTAATAATTCTACCCCGGGGGAATCGAGACAGATCTCATTCATCAGATTCAGCAACAGCTTACAATCTGAGCCCAGAATATATGCAACTCGAAAAAGAACTAGTTGGCATGACGCGCAGCAGCTGGTACCCATCAATTGATAAAATGTGTGGCTACAAAGACGCCTGCAGGACTTATAAGGAGAGAAAAGAAGAGAATTGTGGAGAGTCCTCGCTAAACTATCTAACGAAAATGTGAAGGAAAGAGATCAGGAGAGTCCAGGAATGTACAAGAGAGGGTGACGTATCTCCGATACCCAAGAGCCCCAGTGTCTCTGTCGCACTCCTCTATATCTCTGAGTCCGTCCCATGTCTTTGAACTAGCTCGCGCGCTCTCTCTCTTCTCTGCTTTTCCCTGAAAATGAGGAGTAGTGGGCTACGTCGCTTCTGTAAAAGCCTAACCTACGCGCCTTTCTTTACCTAAGGCGCACAGCTGCACAGCTGCAGTTAACAATAAACTAGAGATCAAGCTGGGACTGGGACCAAAGAACAATCGAAGAGTCAAGACCACCAACTGGCTGTAGTTGAGTCTCGACACGACAAACAAACAAACAACTTCGATGGTTTGAACCTTCTGATCAAGTCCTCTCTTTGTAAACACTCAGCGCCGCCGCTCTTCAATCTTTTATTTATATGCCAGGCTTAATCTCAAGAATTCAGGACTAGTTTTCCGACGAGGCCGGCAGGCAGACAGACAAGCAGGGGTAGTGCGTCCGTCCGAGGGGGAATAAATCACACTGCCAAAACAGGATCTTGGACTCCCGGACGGACAGCAGCGGCAGTGAGCACTGAAGAGGAGGAGGTCCACCACCAGCACCACCTCGGTGGTAACTATATTAGATTTTACAACGGGGAACTACATTCCAGGGCCTATGTATCCACCTCTATCCCTTGGTCGGTTTACGACCAAAAGACCTGAAAAAATAATATTCCTTTCAAGACCCCGTCCCGTTTTGGAAACCCAACTTCGTGCTGCCAGAGGGGAACCAGCACCCACCCGCACATCATCCACTGGTTGCCCCTTATGACTCAGTTGTGGTTGAACCTCAGTGTGAAAGTATATTGAGGTGCTACTATTACTAGCAACTTGGCTCAGTTCATAATTTAATACAAGTTTTATGTAAATTAACTTTAAGTAAGTAGAATACCTTTAATCATGCAAGCCATGTGGTAAGGTGTCCATAGATATTCATGTTTAGTACTTTGCTTGCCCCTGTTCAACTCATGAAGATCTTACATTTGAAAAATCAATATTTAAATTATTAATTTTATTAAATGAATGACAATCAAATTTCAATAAAAATCTGAACATTTTGATCATTGAAATCCTTTTTAAATGTTCATTACAATATTAATGTCATCACACCATATTTCATGTCAAAATATTTATTAGAATGGGCACCCTATGATGACATATTGAGTTCATAGTCATTTTTATAGGTTGTTAAAAGTGATTTGCTAAAACTTTAAACTCAATCTATTTTGTCAACTTCAAATTTTGTTATGAATTTCATTTCATGTGATTATATCATGTAAAGGTTGTTTTATGGAATCTTTTCTTATCTTAACTATTCTATGTATTTCCATGGTCAATTATAAAACACTAAATCTTGCAAACTATGGACTATTATTAACAATAAAAACACTTACACCTTAATGTGCTTTCATCCCTGAATTGAGTTAATAAATTTCTTTCCTTTGAGAATTATAAGAAGTAGGTCCTATATATAAGTACAAAAAAGGTGATTACTAGGTATGTAGCATTGTTGTTTTTTAAGAATTTTTGTTTGTAGTCAAAGTGCTAATCATCCTTAGAAAGATTTAGCCAAATATGGTTATATAAAACAAATACGAATTACAACTTTTAAAAATCATCTTTCTATTTTATTTTATTTTAATAGACACTTAAACCAAATATATAAATCTGGTTACTTTTACTGTTTTTCACTCACTTTTGGCAATTAAAAACTTCCAAAATCATCTCATTTTCAAATTTTTTAATTTCCTTTCTCTCTTTTCAACAAAATTTTGCCAATGAAAAAGAGGCTTGCTAAAGTTTAAAGCCATCTGTTTAGCTAGTAATCTCATTACCTAATAGCCATGTATTCTATGGGCTGGATTTCCTACGTACCTACTAACATAAATAGATAGCTATTGAGAAACTGCAACTGAACCAGTCACCATGGTTAGCTCGGGAACCCAACGGAGAACTGTTTCCTGATCACTTACCATCTATCCTTCATGCTGCAAGTAGTGCGTGCTGGTTCATTCTGGAACTAGTAGATGACCACTACTTTGTAGCTTGCTAACGTCGTAACGGAACGACCACTTGCTAGATTGTGTGCAAGGTGGCAGCAGCAGGACGGACGGTTGCAGCAGACTCCGTTGCAACTGACTTACCTGGGTACGAGCCACTGTTGGATATTTGAAGAGTAAGACAAACTGTAAGTTAATGGAATCCTTGTGTCAGTGAATCACAGTATTTTGGTAATGAATTCAATGCTTGCTGCGGTCTGCAGAAAACACCTAATTCAACTCCCAACAAGTTACAGCACTTCAATAGTCAACCTCATGACTTATTGGTTTACCAGTTACCTTACTTATAAGCAGGGTTTGTTTTTTTCAATTGTGTTATGTAGCTGAAGTGGATCATCCATAATTGATTTAGCCAGATTTGGCGATAAGAAAATATGAAAGTAAAAAAATCTAGCATTCTTCTACATTTTTTGTTACTTTCTAGAACTTAGGATATAGTTTGGCGTTTTTTTTTAATTTCCAAATTTGGTGACTAAAAAACTCTAAAAGACACTAGAATTTTTCCAATTCAAAATTTTGCTAAAAAACAAATCCCTTATAAGCAGTGCTTTTTTTTGCCAATTTTGTGATGTACCGAAAGTGATCATCATCCTGGAGAAAATTAATAACAAATATGGCTGGGTATATGCCAGATATGAAAGCTTTTTTGTGAAGAATCCTTCTACATTCTTGGCTACATATTGGAACTTATCATAAAATTCTGACAATTTTGCATTTTTATAAAATCTAGTAAAACTCAGGCCTTTTTTCATAAAATATCTTTTGTAAAATGTGAAATCATATTTTTCAGTTAGAAATGCAGTGAAAACTTGCCAATAAGAAATTCATTGCTTATAAGTCGCCATGCTTACTGCAATCTAAAGTTAAGTGCAAACGAACTTAATAACAGGCCGGATGTTGGGAGGAGATCCAAGAGAGAGATTGAGTGGAATCCAAGTCATGGGATTCATTTAGTCTGTTGAAGGACCAGCTCATGTAAGTAAGAATTTCTAGATAACCAATAGCTTGTGAGAGTGAGTTTAGTTTCAAAGCTGTGTAGATTTCAGTTAACTGCCATGATCTAGATGATCAGCTCCTAAACACTTTTGCTGCCACAGATTTCACAAGCTTTGACCAAAAGATGATTTTTTTTCAATCTTCTGATGTAGGCAAATTGGTGATCATCTGACAAGATAATTTAGCCAAATTTGGCTACAGACCAGATATGAAACTTTTTTAAAGAAAGATCCTTTTATATCTAGGCTACCTGCTGGAACCTGTTGTACAAATCTGGCCAAAAAATCAAAATCTGGCGAATTTGGGCTTTCTTTGTTACAAAAATCCTTTCTGCATGTTGAAATCATATTTTTCAGGTTGAAAAATACGAAATTTTGCCCAAACCACAGTTCTAGTTGACTGTTTTTAAAATTGGAATTTTGTGATGCAGCCATATGAAGATATAACAAAAGTGGTGTCATCCATAGAAAGATTTAGCCAAATCTGGCTATAAACCAGATATCAAGTACATATCATTCAATCATTGTTCTACATTTTTGGCTACTTAGTGAAATAAAGTTGCGATTTTTTTTCGAAAATCACTTCATATTTCTTTTTATATTTTCACTTTCGGCAAATTTTCTCCAGTAATAAAAAGGAAATTTTTTGAATGAGGATTTGATAGCCTAGAATATATATCCCATCTTCTTGTCAAATTTTGGAGAAATTAACCAAAAAATTGAATGAGGAGAATTCTCAGAAATTTCATGGGAATTTTTATGAACTGTATAAAAATTGTATAATCCATATAGATGAATATTTTCAAATTGGAGCAATGAAAATATGAAAATTGGTTCATGTTGTCTCATGTCAGCTATAACTCACATTCCATAAGAGAAGAAAGGAATCTTTGTACCTAAAAAGTAGGGGAGACAAAATTTAGTCTGAATTTAGAATTATATCTTTATTCTTGAATCTCAAGAGACATAAAAAAATCAAATCAAAATATTTGATAAACCCATGTGCCAAATCTTAAAACTGTAATTTTAAGTGCCTAAATGGCTTGTAACCTAAAATTTATTAATTTTGACTTGCCTCCTGAAACTGACCATCCCATACGGATGTGAAAAGCCAGGTTCATTCATATGAGCTTTCTCAACTTGTTCAACTATGAGCATGTGTGTCTTGGGGGGAATTCAATATTGGGAGAAGTTCGGAAAAGAAATACAATCCGTAGATTTAGCAGCCAACAACCGCAGCAGATGGGATCTTGGTCTGGATCTGATGGCAACAAAGATCACTAAATTTACCTTTTTTTGGGAACTCCTGCACAGATCAGTTGTGTGTGTCTCTACACATAACTTGAAATCTTTCAATTTGGTCAGTTTGTTTTTTTGTTCATCAGGACACGATAGTCCATGACCTGCCCATATATATACCACACCCCCCTCCTCCCCCTAACCTAGCTGCCCAACGCAAGGGCAACAGCTACTGACTGTAGCCATGTTGGTGGTTTTGTCCTATTCCTTCTGACAACAACCTGCTGCAGCAGCTCTTGCCAGGAGACGGGTGGGGTTGTGAGGGGGTGAGGGAACAGGATTCCAGGAAAAGCAGTCACTGGCATAGTCGTCCACCACGACTAGTAGTGCAACAGTGGCCACACCCACCTCCTCCATGTTCCCAAATGCCCACTGGTTTCACTGCTCTGGCCCATCCCTGGAACTTGCCATTATAGTAGTAGTGGCCTTCCCACCGCTACCCACCAAAGCTGGTCATGTGTTGTGTGGCCCACCCAATGTTTGCCTGCCATAAGCTGGTTGTTTGCACATGCTAATCCGGGCTTAATTAATTAGCAGAGAGGTGGAGTGGGCCATCTAATTCACACTCAGTGTCAATTCCAAACAAATTGGCTTCAGCCAATAACTTATCATTGCAGTAAACATGAAGATCAGATGTGTGGACTTTGAAACAATTTTAAGCAAAGATTACCTGCACATAAGTTACTTAAGTCACACCAAGACTAGAATAAAATTTACTGCAGAAGCTATTCAAGGATGATCAACAATCATTCCCTTGAATCTTGCTTCACCACTGAAGTTTTGGTCAATGGTTTTCAGGATTCAGTTTGTATTACGATCTGAATTATATGCATTCAAACTGTGTTGTTCACCTATTTGCAGTATCAAGTCAATAATCAGTGTTGATCAGTTATTGAGAACATGATTGGTTATAAACAATGATCAGGGGCAAGTTTCATAACCAACCGGTAAGGTGTGAAATTGTTTAAGAATTGGACAAAGACCCTACCTATCTGGTATAGACTTTGTGGAGACTCAACAAGATCTTAATGGGCTGGGTATTGCTTTGATGAAATAGGAATTTTCATATAACTCCCTGTGTGCAATGTGGAAAGCTTTCAGTTAATCTCTCTTAGAAATCCCTCTTAAAATCAATGTCAAAGGAAATTTTATTTCCCCCAACAGGTGCTTTCCAACTAACAAAAAATTATCAAATTCCTCTTTGAGATTGGTTCACATTATCTTTCTGGATAGCATAATTCAACTTTCCTTGTGAGGAGGATCCCTATGAATGTTCCAAAACTCCCTATGTTGGACAATTCCCTAATACTTGTGTTTTTGGTCTACTCTTGGAAATAAAGTTGACAATTTTCTCACAAGTTAGAGAATCTACCTTGACATTATACTACAGGCTCAAATCAGGTCAGGTATTTCAAAACCAACACTTATGTATGAGGTGGAAATTATCAAACAAAAATAATCATGAAAATTGGACACAAGGGGCATTTGCTTAAACAAGCAAATTGATAATATTGGGTTTGAAGTTTGAACTAACTTCAGAGGGTGACAAACTAGCTCACTCATTTACTGTTGAAAGTTGAGTCTTTTTGAGGCTTCAGCTACCTAGACTAGTTGATTTAGTAGAGGGTGTTGTGATGAATGAAGCAATATGGATTTTGAGCTGAAACCAAAGCTCTCATTGTGCGACATAATTAATACAGAACAAAGTACCTAGGCATTAAATAGTTAGATATGGGATCCAGGTCACAGAAATGCACTTAAATGCAGTATGAGATATGATTAGGATTCAAATACACTTTGCATTTGACCTTGGATTCCAATTAAATTCTTACCTGCCACATATCTCCTTCGTTTAATATGGTTGATTATGTATACACTCGTCATTCTTTAAAGTCCAGTGCAGACCACTGGTGGCCGGTTTTGTTTTGTCATAAACCACTGGATAGATTATTTTTTATTCTTGGACCTCACAGGGTATCAATATCTTTAAAAAATTAAATTTCAACCCAGGGGTTATCAGTTTCACTATCAAAGTACTAACCCCAGTTACTAATTTAATCCATTTTTTAGATAACCGCCTATTATGCACAAGGTTTCAGTCTCAAATACGTGTTTTGACATAACCAATGGTTAATACCCAAATGTTTCGAAAAACTACCTGAAAGTCGAAACATACTGATGCTGATAACCGGTGGTCTCAAAAAACTGAAAAAACCTACCCAGCGGTTATTTTTAAAAGCAATAGCCAGCCAACACTGTGCAGATTTGCAGAACACTGAAGTTCTAGGGGTCAAACTAGGAAGGGAAGTGTGCACTGTGTGCTAACTGATTACTGCTTATGGTTTTTGAAAGGCTTTCCGCACCAGCTAAATCATATCCATAATACCTTAGTCCCAAAAGGATTCTAGTTACTGCAGGCAGCTTTGAACCTTCTTCATTCAGCCTAGGTCTCCATGTTTGGTCTGGCAGCCTATTATTGGGTTCCTCCTTAATTTTGGTAAATTCCTTTTGCTTGGTTTCCTTGTAGGCGGTCACATGAATGAAATTACTTGGACAAGACACGTTAGTTTTGAGAGCAAGTTGGAAGATATAACCAGCTTTAGAGGTGTCATGCTGATGTGTCTCTTCCTCATTGGACATCTATGGCCCAATTATATCACACATTAGACTGCACAGTGCCTACATGCAGTTCCACCTAGGTAATATAGGTGTGACTTCAAATGGGTAACCTGCTTAGCACTTTGGATGCAGCATGACCTCAATATGCTGGTTACATCCAGCAACCAGCCAGCTCTTGCCAGTTACCCAGTCCATATATCTCCAGGACTTCTAAGGTAGAACCGCACTTTCCAATATTTTCTTCATTCCCTAACTAAATTGAGCGATTTTTCTGTCATTGGGTGTGGTAACTGGAAGGCTACAAATGTACTTTGAGCACTAGAAGTAAATGAGCAGAGCGGAAATGACAGGAAGAGGATGACTGTTAGTTTGCTTCCAAAACTTTGAAAATATAGCTCTAGACTCTTCTCTAGATCCAGCCTTATATCTTCCTCATTTTTAGTCTGTTTTGAGTGATTTAAAACTTGATGGGTGTGCCAATAAGGTTTTTTACAAAAACTTCTTTGTATTCCAGAGGCAAAGATGCAATGATTAAAGATTTTAAGCTTGAAATCCTAATCTGTTTTAATTCACCCATCACCAAACACTGAACCCGCTTACACCAAACACCCCAGATCTTCCCTCATTCCTTTACTGAATTGAGCAATTTTTCCAGCCTTCAAAGTGCTAGGTGGAGCGCTACAAAGTTTCTTTGGGCTTCAGAAGCAGAGGAACAATATGCGAGGACTTAACCTCCTTTGAATTCGTAAATGTTCGCTTACTGGCCTATCTACCCTACATCCTTTTTGTGGCCTACAGAATTTGAGACTTCTCGGATTTGGGTGAGCTTCCTCCAGTGTCATCCAGACTCAGGGACTCAATTGTTGAGAAACGTACTACCTTCTTTTATTGTGGAATTTTTCCATTTTGAACTCCAAATTCATGAGCTTGATAAATGGCACATGCATCAAAGGGCGGCAGGCGTGTCACTGTATGGTCTTGACAATCTAATTTGTTTTGCATCAAACTGCTTCAGTTTAAGATGGGCAAAGAATGAAACCCATTTTATTATCGCATCATCCTCCAACCCACAAGAGAGTAGTTAGAGTATCTGGATGTGTAACTTCTTGAAATTTACAATTGTGAAAGTGTTGTCAACAAATCTTAACTAGACTATTGCATACCAAAGTTCAAACTTTTTCCAGACGAGGTGAACTATGATATGTGGAGTGCTGCCTTTTCAAGGTTGATTGTTCAGGTGGTCTATGTTTTTTCCTCTCAATATAAAACTCTGCACCCAAAAGTCATTGAGCCTTGAGCATTCTGACTTTGGCCACACATGAAGTAAGAGTATTTGAGGCTTTTGAACCCTTTGTGTCTCACTTTTCAAAAACAAAGATCTGAGATATAGTGGACATACCTACCTTGAGAAAAACAAGGGGGTATACTGTAAACTTCAAATTTGTGCACTGACAAATTTCAAATCACACTGACAAACTCTGTGAGGAGGTTTCAAAACAAAATACAAGTAGCTTAGGTACCAGGACAATATGCGTTCACTTAACTTTCATTGTTTTGGTCACTCTAACATACACTGACAGGAGTTAAACTGCAGGCACAGAATTGAGGTTCTAGCCCTTTGTTGCCCCCATTAAATAGGACAAGATAAAATATGAAAAAAATAACGTTTCATCTTGTGCACACAATAGGTCCCAAATAATGAGTTTGATGAGTTCACCCATTCAATTATCACACGTGGAATCATATGGCTTCCCATATACCTCACCATTTACACACCCCATCACTGCAATTTTCCCTTGGACTTTCAAGTTTCATAACAAAGAGGAGGGTGAGAGTCTACAGTATCACCTCCTTGCCAAATGTTTTATGGGGCATATTTTATTCGGGTGCCTATTATGATTTCTATTAGTTAGAGGGCGGGGTCTCCCAAGTTATCCTCTTTTGTTTTTTTTTTTTCTTGCAATAGGCCATTTTGATTGGCCTATTATAGTTCACTATTTCAACTTGAAAAGTTCATAGTTCTTAATATTCTACAAATTCTGCATTAAACAAACCTAGACCATGTACATCTTCAAGTTAATAATCTAATTATTTTCATTTTTGCAAAGTAGCCAATGGGGCCAAAATTGAAGGGTGTGGGGTGATAAACTAGCTAAACTTAAGATGTGTTGGGAGCTCTATCTAGCCTTATTTTTAAGTTTTTTATCTCAACATGGTTGCCACTTAACACTTGAAAGTGAAAATTAAGGCCCCTCCCCCAACTTTAGAGGTGAAGAAATGTAGTTATATTTGGAATTCAATTAGAGGATTTTGGCTAATCTTATTTTGCATTTAAACTTTTTAAAGCAATGTGTCAAACTATTTTGTTGGCATCTTGCACTTGTGCCAAACTGAAAAGTTTAAAGCATGTGAATAAACACTATGAAATGCATTTTGCCACACAATTCAAATTGCTAGCACACTTAAACAAAAAGCACAAACAACATATGAAAATGCACTAACAAACACAAGCATTTTATAGGGGAATTGAACCCTTAAAATTGGCCTTTCTAACATATGAGACTTACAAAATCAAGCCAAGTTAACATACATTTACAACTTTGAAAGGACATGCAAAAAAAAAACATTATAAGTATTGAACTATGAAAATTGGTAGAACATGTTAATGTCATGGAAAGGAAGTTGTTTAACTTGTAAAATGACCATTGAAAGCAAACAAAATTAAATGCAAAAGCCAACACATTTTTGCCTTTGCAAGAATTGGCTCAACAATTATTCAAACAATATTACCTAACTATCAAAACATTATCAATGTTGTGTTGTTTTCCACTGTTTAATGCATTATGCATATGGGAAATTTTACAAAATGTAAAACCACTATGCAAACATGCACACAAGTGGCATATGGGTAGTGAAGTTGTTTTGGAGTTTTGACTTTATAAAAACCAACATAAAAAGCACCTTTCATCTTCCACATTATCTACTATTTACACCAAAGCCAATTCAACCAACTTCACATTTAAGGAAACTATAACAAATGTTCAAGATGTTATGACCAAACACCACAATATGGTTAAAGAATTGATATCAAAATGTGGAGCCATGCACATTGTTGCATTCAACTTCATTGTCGACTTGAACATGCCCTATTTGGCTATCAAGATCACCAACATTCAAAACCTCCGACACAAAGGTCTCCACCCCATCCACCAACTAGATTTTATCAAATAGAATGTTGGTTTTTAATCATTTGAAGGTGTTTTGGGAAAGACATTTCACAATTTAGGTGTAACCAATATTAAGAATACATAATCCCAAAAACATCCATGACACCATCAATTGAAAACCTTGTTTCCAATTCTTGAATCAAAAATTTTGTAACCCCTGCCAAAACACCTACAAAACCACAAAAATACGTTAAAAACAAAACAAAGTGAATTGAAAAGCAAGCACAATGAAAACCTTGTTATGGTTCTTGAACTAAAGTTTTTACAACCCATGCTTTACAAAACAAAAAATTACATAAATAAAATAATTTGTAGAGAGGAAAGTTCCGAGGATTTACCTTTCCATTGGTTTTTCATCAATGATTCCATAACAAATACATCTTCCGTTACAAAGGTAGGCATCATGGTCTCCAATTCTCAATGCATTGCCCATTTACCTCAAAGGCCAAATGTTGAACTCCAAATTAAAATTGGGTGTCCATTTCATTTGGATGTTTTCATGCATGCATTCAAGCAACAACTTGAAGGCCCAAAAAGGCTTTAGAATAAAATTGAAAGATTGTCTAGACAATACATGTGTTGCATAAATCACCTTAGCAAACCTTGATAACAACCACAAGGTCACACACAAACATAGTCCTCATTTGTCCGAACTTAATAAGAGCATACACAAATTCCAATAAAAGTAAAATACAATAAAACATAACAAAATATGGAGGTCACATAAATGTTCATAGTTCATCTTTACTTGTTGGTTTCTAGGTTTGTTTAACATTAATTTCACCAAGAATGTTTTATATTATGCCATTAATTTTTTTGTGTTCAACATCGAAATCCACCTCATTTTCACATTCTAGAAAATTTTGTTACCCTTTGTTATCAAAATCTCAATAAGTTTTGTACACTTTAAGTGCCTCTTAATTGAATGTGCAATATAGTTGTACAAGGTTTATAACATATTTTCAAGGCGGATGACCAAAGGTAACCTTAATAATGTTTGCACTACCAAATTGGTGAGATGGGCCATACAATGGATCCCTAGAAAATTAAATGCATAGTTATCATGGATTTATTTTCTAATGCCAATCTTAGTGCCTTGAAAAACATTAATGTCATCTACCCCAAAACATATGAGTTTCTAAACAATCTAGTCTTGTGGCAAATTAGTCACCTATCAACAATGCCTCCATAATCACCTAAGGTGGTTAAAAATGACATGACCTACAAGTGAATGCATGGTACATTAACTCATTTTTGGCAACTTTTAAAGTCCATACAAGTCAATTTTTTGTCTTGGACAGGGATGAGGTGACAATATAGGGTATTTTTATTGGTCAAACTAATGTCACATTTGGTAGTAGGTCCCTAGTACACATGCTATGCAAAGGGTAAGGAAATTTGAAATTTATATGTCAAAAAATTCCCTACTAAAATGATAACCATCCACATTTTTGGCTTGGATCTTATTGGACAAGATTGTATGTGTTTTCGCATTTGTCACCAACCTCGTAGCTCAATCAATGCACGATGCACGTGTGTGGTGCAACATTAGAACTTTGACGTCTTACACACAACACTTGAATGTAGATGCCAACTTTGTAATGCACTACAGTTGTACACATACACCAAGCTTTAGCTAATGTCACTATTAATAGATGCCAATTTGGCTATGCTAGGTAAAAATGTTAAGGTAAAAATAAAAAGAGCTTTAATGAATTGCTACATAGGCCTTTTGTACGGAGAAAAATTAGACAATATTTTTAGGGTCCAACCACACTATTATGAGCCACACGTGGCCCCTTAGGCCACTACTTTATTCTCAAAATATTCTTAGAATCTTTTTAATACGTCTTTCAAAAAAACATTAAATAGCTTCAAAGTTTTCTTAATATTATTATGTTAAGGTGTATATTAAAAAGAATCCCAAAATATTTTCAAATTGTGCTTTTAGTGTCAAAACTACTGTAAAACTGCTTTTATGTAGCTTTTAAGCAGTGGTTACAAAAGGTTAAAAACCATTATATGTATTTTTCACTCATTAGATTGATTCCAAATTTTTATGATAATATTTACATAATGTATTCTCAATATTTTTTTAAAAAATTAAATTTTTTAATTTTTTTTACAATCCAAAGTTCAAAAAATAAGTAGTGGTTACAACTACTTTTGGTACATGTTAATATGACTCCACCCTTTTGACAAAAAGATTGAACTATTGCACCAAAGCTTTTGGGAAAAATATGGGATTTTTAATGAAGGGATACCACCAAAGAGACTAAGGATAGGGAAGGAAATAGAAGACAAAGTTGTGGCTTTGTTTGGCCTTTGTAATTGTAATGGCTATAGGTATTATCATAATGAAGATGAAGCTTTGATAGTTAAGGTGGAGACTTTGTGGATGATCATGCACCAAAAGAAACAAGTGCCCAACACTCAAATGATCAACAGAGCTGAAGCTCACAAGATTGCATATGAAATCAAAATCAAGAAGAAGGTGAATTGGTGCATTCTTGCTGAATGGACAATACACAACCAGTTATGCATACTACAAACTCTAGAGGTGACTCTATGTGACAACGTTAAGCATGTAGTAGATATAATCAACTTTGTCAATTCAAGTATGGAGGAGGAGGAGGAGGGTTCTATGCCAACTAACAACATGCCTAAAGCACTTAACAAACAATAAGTTTATGTTTTCAAGGAGTCTCAAGTCCAATGCATCAAAATTTGGCAAGAATATATCTATAATCTACATAAGGACTTGCCAACATTAAAATATCATGTTTTTTCATTTCAGAAGTTGAAAGATGAGGCTTAGAAGGAGTTCGAAAAGGTTGAGGGACAAGTTGAATACCACCTCATGCTTATCGCAACAAGGGAGGCAAAATTGTTTTGATTGCAATCAAAGCTTGACGCCTAGGTGCAAATGGAATAACATGAACCACACCCACCAACTTTGAAACTAGTTTTGTGACTGCTTTTGGGGAAATATTCTTGGAATATTCTTGAAAAGTTTTTTGATTTTCTTTAAAATCCTTTAAAAATATTCTTCATATCATTTTATTAAGGTTCATGTTAAAAATTTGGCAAAAAATGTCATTTTCAAAAAAGTTGAAATCCATTTACAAATCCTTTTACTACTTAAAAGCAAACGTTATAGTGTTTAATGATTGATTTATTTTTACTTTTTATTCATTGATTAATTTCAAATTAATTCACATGTTCCCATGATATATTAAAAATACAACCATGTAAAAAAATCTTATCATTTCAACATCAAATTAAATTACGGCTTTAAAACATGAAAAAACCAAGCAAGCATTACACTTGTTATGGTATGTGTTATTGTGATTGCATGTGCCTAGATTTTGAGTGTTGTTAATCTTCAGTCTCAAAATAGCTCTACAAAGCTAATAAGTGCAACTCTTGTTGGGCAAGAATTTATGCAAAACAAGCTTGATTCTCAATTATGCTTAGTTGAAAATTTTATAGACATGTCCCAAATAGGGTAGGATGAACACCTTAGGTTACAAAAGAAGCATGTATCAACCAAAGATAGAGGCCACTCTACATTAATCAAATTGGATACATGGAAGCGATAAAAGGTCACACTTTGCCTTCAAGTACTATTGATGATGAGTGGGAATCAATGTCCAAATCTAACCCTATCACCATTGTCTTTCTTGGGTTTGGAGGGTGAAGATTATCTTTACTACCCACATCTTTTAGCAATTTTGCGTTACCCATAACAAGTAAATGAACCTACTTGGGACTACAGTTTGCTTCTTGCAAACATGCTTATCACTCTTTGTGTGTAATAAGTCATTTTTCTACTTCTATTAAATGTTTGTTTGAAGGGTGTGGGTAAGAAATGCATTCAGATTGGTGGGTGCTGTCAGGAATTTTAATACCATCTATTGTTGAGGATGCAATACCAAGAATAAATTGGATTGCAACAACTTTTATTTGTAGCAATTTTGATGGTGAGTTTAACTTGAGACCATTTTCCATTTCTTGAAACCATTTTCCATGTTGCTGCTAAACTTTGCATTAATCTTATTTTATCGTTTAAGGTTCAGTAACCAATCCATGGCTGCACTACAATATTTTCAAGTTCATTTGACAAATGTTATCCTAGACATTCAAAACTTATGTTTGTGGCTAACAAAAGCCATGAATTTCAAGTAATGGTCTAGTACATTGATGAAATTCACTATTTATTGATAGTCCATGTTGTTGAATCCCACATGTTGTTGACAGTCATAATTCATTAAAACCCTAAAGCGATTCACATACTTCTTATATTGAGTCCTTCAAGTTGCTAACAATCCATCCTCCTTATTTTCCTCCATGTTTTTTCCATATTTGAATCCCACATGTTGTTGACAGTCCTTTGAAAGCCTTATAGGTTTTTTGTCCAACCTCCATCTTGAGTAACATATATTGTTACCAATCATTAAAACCCTTCTGTCCTCTGTCTAACCCATCTTGAGTCACATATTTTCTTGATAGTCACTAAAACCTTATTAACCTCCATTTATTTTCCATCTTAACCCCATATTTCATTGACAATCACTACATGTCATGAATGTAGTCTATGGAATTCCATGTTAAGTCCCAAATGCCTTTGAAAGTCCTATTGCAATCCATGTAAGTCCACCATGAACTTCCCACATGTTGTTGGCAATCACTAAAACCCTATTGTCTTCCATCTAATCTCCATCTTAAGTCACATTTCTTCTTGACAATCACTAAAACCATCATGTCATCCATTTGTTTTCCATATTGAATCACATATATTTTTTGACAGTCATTTAGAATCTATTTTGCTCCATGTATATTCCATTTTAAACCCCATATTTCACTGACATTCACTACATGTCATTAATTTAGTCTATGCAATTACATCTTAAGTCCCATATGTTTTTGAAAGTGTTATTATAGTCCATGTAAGTCCATCATCTTCATCTTCATCTCCATCCTAAGTCCTGCATGTTGTTGATAGTCATTACTTATCCCTATTATCCTACATGTAATTTCCATCTTTAGTCACATATCTTGTTGACAATCACTAAAACCCTTTTGTCTTCCATTTATTTTCCATTGCAACTCACATATCTTGCTAATAGTCATGTTAAAACCTTATTCGCCTCCATGAATTATTTTCCATGTTTTATTGACAATCACTACAACCATATCTTATATAGTTTCAAATGCTCACTCAAATTAATAGTGGTTCATAATTGGTAGGCTAATCTTACAATAGTCCAATGTAGTGTGTCATCTTGACTCTTGTATTTGAATCTTGTATGTTAATAACAGTCATTACAATTGTCAACCCTATCCATGCATTTCCATCCTAGATCCCAAAGGTTTCCGCCAATCACTACAACTTCCTACATATCAATGGCTTTTCATCCTGAGCTTCTTGATAATCCCTTCTAGTCCTCATTTAACATTGAAATCTCATTAATGTGCCCTTGAATTGCATAGATCATATTGTTTGCAACCTAATCATATATACACAATTTTAATTACTTATCAATTTTTATGTTGTTGTATGTTTGTCCAGGTCCAATATGAACCTCTGTGTCATTCTCACCACCATGTGCCTACACAGTCCACCACCATAAGCCCTTTAATTGGATCTATCAAGTTAGATCCAATGCCACAAATAGGTGGCCAACAATTAAATGTTGCAATCCAATTTTGAAACACCACCATCCTTTAGGTTTGAAGGAAATCTATGAGCCACCCATATGCCCAAAGTCGCATTTACAAGGTTGTCCCCTAATTAGAAATGCAAGAAATCTAGTCATACTAAAAAGAATTTGGGCTTAGGTGCTATTGGTTGAGAAAAACTAGTGCTTGAAGATAGTTTGAGGTTTCCAAGATGGGAGGAGGAGGAGGGGGAGAAGACAAAAGTTAATACTAGTACATCTAGCAAGGGGTGATTTGCTTGGTCCCAACCCATGTGTGGAAAATCACCTCCACCATATGAAGTATCTTTTAATTTGGATTTTGTTTCTTCCCACTTAAATTTGTCCCATATAGATTTCATTTTTGGTGGATATTGAAAAAAATCCTTGAGACTTTATTCTTGAAAATGATACCCTAATCTTGTAACATAATGCACACATATTTAGTCACAAAATTTGATAACATTCCAATTAGATAATTAGTCATTATTCATTTCATTTTGAAAATTCATTGGTAAAAATGAACAAGTTTTTTTCCCAAAACAACTATATAAATGTTTTTATGATGAAGTTGTTAATTTAAGACAAAATTATAATTAACAAATTTATAATTTTATTTTTTGTCATAAGCATTACATGACATGTATTGAACAAAAATCGTCACTATAAAGTAAAAAATGATCCACCCAAACTTGCAACTAACTTTAATCAACAACCCCAAAAAACTAGATTTTGAAAAAAACAAAAGCGGAGTTTTATCTCAATCAAAAAATTGTAAAATAAAGCAAAAATTGAAAACCTATGGTGGAAGAAAAAAATGTGTATTTTATGTGTGATGGAGAAAAATAAAGATAAGAAAAAAAGTGAAACACAAGGGAATCGAGTCCAAATTCTTTAAGGTGTACCATTTAGGACAAAAAGGACATAGTCTTTAATGGAGTCCTTTTTTGTCTTATATTTTAATCCCCATCAATATTAATGAATATAAATGTGTCAAATATTTTATAAACCACTACAATTCTAGATTCCATCCATTTCTTTTGTGTTTATACATGATCAAATAGGACTTTGTAAAGGAGTACAAAAAAGGTGACATTATGACAATATTTTTGTACTCCCTAAAGAATTTGGACTCAATCACAATTTTACAAATGTTATTTCACTTCCAATTGAAACCTCAAACAAACAAGAATAAAGTCACAATGGATCAAATAAACTTTGCACAATTAAAGATCAATGAACATCACTCAAGGATTGATTAGTGCACTTTAAAAAGCTAATTAAGGACCTCAACACCAAAAATTCATGAAACTTAAACATGAATATGGCAAATTTACCATGTGCCATGTTCTCATTTGAAAAAATAATCTCATGTGCCAACACTGTTGAACTTTGTGTTAAATCCATTGACATGTTACAACCTAAAGATGAAATGATTCCATGGCCAATATCTTATGAACTTGCAATGATAGTTACTAAATTCAACTTTGATGCAAAAAATTATGATGCCATAATTACCAACATTATTCTTGAACAATGTAATGGTAGTAAAGGCAAGATGTCATTTGATAGCCCTAAAAGTAATGAGATCTTTGAACAAAAGTATAAAAAATATGATAGCTATCTACTTAATTATTATATTCTTTTAATGAAAGTTTTTTTTTTTCTTAACATTTGCAATAGTCTACCCCCATGTGCATTTGTGATTTTGGTAGCATAATGTAGCAATATTTAAAAGGGAACCTTAAAATAAACCCAACGAAAGGTTTGGTTTAAGGAAAAATGGAGTACATTTGCATGCATTTCAATGCCTAACACATGTTTGTTACATAACAATATCACATATATACAACACTAGAAAGCTTTTTTTTAAAGAATGTCATCAAATGGAATTGTATGATGTTTTGAACGGTTTTGGACTTGGATCCCGATGTTGCAAGTTGTTGTGCACTTTTGAACTAGAAATATTATATAAAACATCTAAATGACTAACTCAATCCCCTTCATCAAATTCCAAAATCTTGTTCACATTGAACATGGTTCAAAACCAAACTTAATTTAGCCAAAATGCTAAACCCTAAACCCTAAACCCCTAAACCCATTTGTGGTAAGATGGGGAAAAAACCATGTTTTTATAAGTGGAATGGACAAACTAATGTTGCATGGTTATTTCAAATATATTTCATAAACATCCAATTCAAGTTATTCTTCATTTAATTTTCTAAAAAATAGCAACATTGATTCATATAATATTATAGTTCTCTTTTCTAATTGTTAATAGTACAAATTCTAGTTGCATCATTGGTTATATATACTTTGATGGCTATAAAGATGTAATGATCACCAAATTTTCCAACTTCAAATTTGACAACAATCTAATGTTAAACATTGAGCTAAATGGTTGTAAATCTAATTAACAAAAGTCAAATATTTCAAATTCAATGCTTTAAATTTTCAAAGTGTTGCCACTTTTGTGGCATAAGTTGAAATAGCCAAACCCAATTTCATTGACTAGATCCTATAAACAAACCAAGATAGTCATTTAACCAATAAAATTGGCTATGATCTTTGTATGAGGGTTTGGGATGTAATGCATGTGAAATAAACATAAAACACCACCTTTTTTTCTTTTTTTTTTGCAAGTTGGAATGGAATCTTGCCATTAAAAATTTAAGTCAATTAAAATTCAATTTTCATAAGAGGCTATTAATGTCACAAATGCATTCTAGACAACAAAAGTTCAAATATCTATTTCATTCTTGCTACTTCTTGAAATTTGCGATGAAAATATGATTAAATAGACACTTAAAATTAGTAGTGCATCCAAATAAAATCCATTAAAACAAAAAATAATTTTTTTTAACATATTCATTCTAAACTTTTTTCTAGGTATTAATTAATAAATTTGGAAACAAATACTCATGTTTTGAAGGGGTTTTTCTAAATTGGTGTATCATATCTCATCCCTAGTGAACTTTCAAAAAGTTAACTTGAAGTTTTTGGAATTCTTTTGGAATTGTGAAGGATATTGGTTTGGTTCCCTAAATCTTAATGTGTTGAATGCTTTATATACCATTGATCATGTCCATGAAATGTGTTTTTATTATGATAATTCCCCCCCAAATCCCTAAAAATTAACATTAATTTGGAAATACTTTTAGGCACTTTTATAAGTCCAAAATCTAATGAAGAATTATAGCATATTAAGATTTTATGAGGACATTAGGCATAGTGACTTTAGATATCTAAATCCAAACATCAAACTCCTAGCTAAAAGTATATGTTTTGTCAATTTTTTGAAAAAAGGTCAATATAAATTGGTTGTTTATTTCACTATGCTATCATCAAACTTTTGCATTGTGGAAATACAATTACAATTTTTCAATGTAATTGTTATATAACAATTTGTGACCTTATTGAAATCCTCAATAAACACCTAGGAAAATAAAATTGTGGAATGAATTTTCAAGTTTCACATATTCATAAAATGCCACCAACTTAATGCCCATGATTAAATAGAGAAATGTTACGTCATTGTTCATAGCTTATTAAACAAGCCTTCAATTTCTCACTAGGTTGTGTTTATCTTATTATACCCTCCACATTCATGGGTTTTGTGTTGTTTTGCTATGACCTAAAAAGAAGCCCTAAAGTAAAAAATTTCAAAAGGTGTTGCCTTAATCCAATGGTTGATGGACCACTATAACCATTCATGATCATGTTGATCACGTTTTGCTCAAAACATAGCACTTTTTGTGTGTTATATTTGTAAGTGTTTACATTATGAAAAATGAATAATCACTATAAAAAAACACAATTTTTTTTGACTGGGAATTTCAATTAACGCCCCCCCCCCCCCCCCCCCCCCCCCCCC
>Ga0209208_10001209_pt1 | contig 36077 bp, 30 predicted proteins | sample S1TSphfallax_3_FD_187694 | JGI IMG/M metagenome (GOLD analysis project Ga0209208, IMG submission 187694) | Host-associated microbial communities from peat moss isolated from Minnesota, USA - S1T2_Fd - Sphagnum fallax MG (SPAdes) (version 2) | ecosystem: Host-associated > Plants > Peat moss >...
TTGCTATTTCCTGTGATGAAGTCACCACAATTAATAACCAATCATGGATTTCAATTCATTCCTACATTGTTCAAAATTGGTGTCATTTACATGTATTGATTTTTTTTTAATAGGTCATTGAAGGAGGAGGTTCTGATAATTTAACTAAAGTGAGTATGGATGCCCTAAGAAAACATGCATGTGATTTTGATATAGATGTTGTTGCAAAATTACATTTGGCATTGATGGTGCAAATGTTTTCTAGGAGGTGAGGAATGGTATTACACGCCAAATACAAGATAAATATGTTCCCCACTTGGAAGGTATTCATTGCATGCACATTGCACTAATTTGGCGATGCACATTCTATTTCATATCCTTGTTGTGAAGTGCATAAAAGATTTACTTTAGTCATTATATTCATTTTTTTCATAGTTCAAAAAAACACTTTGAGTTTTTGAAGCTTGTAGATTTGATGAAGGCGAAAGGGAACAAGGTCTTGGAAAATGTAAGAACATGTTAGATTAACATGCTCAATCTAGCAAAACGAGCTCTTTCAATGTACATACCATTAGTTGCAAATATGGCTAAAGATAGTTCATCTTTGATGGCCACTCAAGTGAATTTTGAGCTTCTTTGTGATGTAAATTTGCTCATTTCCCTATCTTATTTGATGCCCATGTTGGAGACTATCCATGCATTAATCAAATTTACACATAAAAGGGATGTTTTTGTTTGTGATTATGTTGTAACAATCAAGATTTGCCAAGGACAATTATATATTCACTATTCAAATCTTGGCAAAAAAATACACATTTAATGTTGTCAAAGAGTTCCATGATTTGGCTGATTGCAATCACAACATAGTGCATTTAAAATGGAAAGCAAGTTCTTTGGACCTCAACACCTCAAGTGTTGGATTTTTATGTTTTGATTATGCAGGTTTTACTTTATGGGCTACAAGTTTAGATGCCCATGGGCAAAAGATCCATGTGTTTTAGGAGATCTTCAATGGTCTTGTGGATGCTACAAATGCATTTTATTCAAGTTTTTTTTGTTTCAACCCATTTTGAGTATATATTCATTTGAGTTCATTTGAGTTTGTGTTTGTTTGAGTAATGAATACATTGTTTAAATACATTTGATTTTGATTTTATCTCTATCTATTTTAAACCTTTTTTATTTGAGTTTATTTAGGTTTGTGATTCTACATCTATTTAAGTGCAACAAGGGTTTTGCACCAATGCATGCAATCTTGATGTGAATACCTAATATGCAAAAACTCAACATGTTTGAGTTAGTTTGAATTTTTATTTAAGTCAATTTGAATCAGTTTGAGTTAATTAGAGTTTTTGCTTAAATCAATGTGAGTCAATGTAAGGATCTAAGCTTAAGTCTACTTGAATTCAGACTTTGTAGGAAAAAAAATAGTTTGAAAGTCTTTGTTTGAGTCTGCTTGTCTTTAATTCTTTAAGTTTGAATTTGTCTTTGTTTAAGTTTATATTTGAAATTTAGGTTTGTGACTCTATGTCTATTTGAGTGTAGCAGTGCATGCAATCTTGATGTGAATACCTAATGTGCAAAAACTTAACATGTTTGAATTAATTTGAATTTTTATCTAAGTTAGTTTGAGTCAATCTAAATTAGCCAAAGTTTTTGCTTGAATTAGTGTGAATCAATCTAAAGCTTTGAGCTTAATTCTACTTGAATTTGGATTTTGTTGGAAAAAAATAGTTTATAAATCTGTCTTTGAGTTTGTTTTTGTCTTTTTGAAGTTTGGATTTGTTTTTGTCTAAATCTGTCTTTGAAGTTTGAGACTATCTTTGTTTCTTTGAGTTTGTTTGTGTTTTAGTTCGTCTTTGTCTTTTTTAGTCTCTTTTTGTCCAAGTATTTTTTTGTCTCTTTAAATCTATTTTTGTTTATCTAAATTAATATGTCTAATTTATTTGTAGGTGTATAAGTTTGTTTGAACTTTTTAAGTAGTAGAAAAGAAGGGTATGTTTAACTCTATGCATAAATGCCTTTTCTCTATTACTTTCAAGGTATACCACGTTAGAATCTGGATGTTTGGTTACAATTTGTGACCTTGTAATCACTTGTCCTTTGAGTGGTTTTATTTGCAATTGTAATTGAATCACTAATATTGGAATTAAGCTCAAGGTTTCCACCATCTCATATCATGGACGTTATGGGAATTTGCTATCCCTAGTATCAGTTTCAAGTTGATGTGGAAGATAATTTGAATCATCATCTTTAGTTGATCAAATCACACTAATGCACTAAATGGAACCTGTCAAACTTTTAGACTCAAATACATCCTTGGAAGTGGCCATGATTCGTCCATCCATTTTATTCACAAGTGGTCTTGAGATGCAAGCTAACATATTTAAGATCACCATGAAGTCCAATGTTGTTGCAACAATGGAGGCTCCATTTCATGTTAATCCTTTGACATGGCTTTGAGGCATTCATTCTAGAAATTTTCAAGTTGGCAAAGATAACAATAGTGCAAGTGTTGGGGTCAATGGAAGATGAACACACAATTTCCACATTATTTCATGAAGTCAAAATTGAGGAATTTCTTCAATTAACACTTGCACACAATTATTGGGATGTATTCCCAAACTTTTTTCACTTTGAACACCTTCCCATATGACACATGTTTTGATGATCGGAAGTAGTAAAAACCTAAGCGAAGTTTGAATTGAGTTATAATGGAAATAATTTAAGGCCTTCTCAACTCTCAATGATGATAACTTTTGGTTAGAGTAGTGTGGTTTTTTGCTAAGGAAATTAGAACATCAGGTTTAGGGTTGAAGTTGAAGATGCACCATTGAAGGTTTGTTTGATTAAGTCTTATTGAGTCTGTTTGATTCTATGTTTGTCTGTTTGTCTAACTCTATGTCAATCTACGTTTGTAATATGTATGAGTTTAAGTATGTTTTTGAATAGTGAGTATGTTTGATTTCATGTATTTTAAATTCTATTTGAATTAGGCAATTTGCGAATTTGTGTCTAATATTTGAGTCTTTCTAAGTTTGTGTTTATCTGAGCAATGAAAACTTCTAATTTTGTGTCTTTTTATTATGTTTGGGTTAGAGAGTCTATGCCTATTTGAGACTTGAGTCCATGAGTTTGTCCATAAGTTTGTGTCTAAATTTGTCTCTGTTTATTTGAAGGTCTGGACTTTGTATGTCTAAGTTTGGTTGAAGCATCAAATTTCAAAGTATATTTGCATCTTGGTTTGAAATTTTGAATCTTAATTTGAGTCTTGATGTCTAATTGAAGTTTAAGAAACAAGTTTGAAAATCTCTATCTATTTGTTTTGAGTGTCATGTATTTGAAGTGAATGTCTAATATATATCCACTATTCAATATTATGTTCTATTATATACTGTCCAATTTTGAGTTTGAGCTTGTGTCTGTCTGCATAGTGTGTCCTAAGTTCTACCTCCTAATTTCTAACTCCTGTTGTGAACAATCAATCACCCAACAATGACAAAGGACTTTATTCAAGTTGAAGAGAGTTCTACACATAGATAGCTCTATACTACATAGATGATAGTGCAATGTATATTGCTATAGAGCTATGTAATATATAGGTTCTGTCGCCATATTTTAGATTATGTGATATACATTTTGCCAGTTTCTGCTGGTGCAAATTTCCATATCTTGCCAACTTGTAATGAAATTTTTTTATTGCACATAGCCAGATTTCTATTTATTGAAATTTTGTGTAGCAAGAAGTTCCACAATACAACATCTGCAGTATTGCCAGATATGAATTCCAATTAAATGTCTAAGAGGCACCCGCTCAAAATTACAAATTCCTTAAAAAAAAGGGCTGAAGGGATCTGACCCCAGAGACCTTTAGATGCTGTACTTAGTGTTGACAGCAAGAGCTTCTGTAGGTTTCAAGCACCAGGCACTTAGTTTGTTTGAAAAGCGTCTCTTCTCTGCCATGAATGTATGCATCTCTGGTTTCGACGTGGATTGACATACTGGGTGAGATTATGTGTGCCCTAGTTTTTCGCTACACAGTGTTTGTGCGGTTCTTAGAATTAGAGACAGATATTGAAAGAACCGCCCAACACTTTGCCATAATGGGCCTACTATCTTCGTCTTGTCTTTTCCAACTCTTTCGTCGTGCTCGTTGTCTCCTTGTTGGTGGTGGTGGTGGTCGTTGTCGTCTTCTCCTCTTCCTCTTGCCCAGAGAGATGTCTTGGAGCTGAAACTGGACGGACGATTGTACACTTTTTGTTGTCGTCTCGCAGTAGCGTTTCCTTTTTCCTCTGCTAATTTCTTGTACTTTTTTTCCCCCCCCTTTACAAACTCTCTCCCCATCGGACTGCCTCTTCTATTTCTTTCATGCTTTTTATCTGGCTTGATTTCATCACCTCGCCGATTGCTTCAGACCTTTGTATACGACGTTGATTCCTGGAGCGGCTCCTTCATTATATGTATCTCGCCGTTTCACCGATGCCTTTCTCCTTGCCCTCCTTTTTTTTTGGATTTGTTTGGGGGGGGAGGGAAGGAGGGGTTTGTGCACCCTTCCACCATCAACACTCCATGCACATCTTGAGGATTGTTTGATATTGACGACTATTTGGTGATATTTTCAATGGAAATTTCTTCAAGGAGGGTCTTCTAGTGTGGAAACCACGCCCTCTCAGGCTTTGACCGGTTGGATCTGTTTTCTCTTCCCTCACTTCCCTTACTCAGGTGCATTTTTCTCTATCCTATCTCTGTGTAGTTTCGGGTTCTTTTTCTTCTCCTGCCTGTGTGCCTGTTCCAACAAATTGTCAGTATTTTTCGTTTTTCCTTGATTTTCGCATGTGGTTCCGTGTTTCGATCATACTCTGAGGGGGTCTTGTTTGGGTTCAGAACGAGTGTTGTTTGAGGAGTAGGAGCTTGGTAACTCTGACTCCTTTTTTGTGTTCCTTAAATCAGCCAGTGCAGGATATCAATTTCAGACATATTGTTTAGATTTCTCAAACTAGTGTTCCCTCTGGAGAAGTATTGTTGGGCTTCTTTGTGGTCCTTTCTCCTTCAGAGGGAGGACTTCAGATGGGCAGGGGAGCTTTGTTCAAGAAGGGGCCATAAAAAACCTACCACCTGCAAGTTCTGGAAAAAATTCAAGAAATCCATTACTAGCATTGACAGCAGAAAGTTTTATCAGGCATTTGAACACTAGTAGAGAATGTTCTCCATTGTAGCTGTCCACAAGTGACTGTTTATCTGTTTTTTTGCAACAAGGTCTCAAAAAGAACCCTCAATAAATATCGCTCTTCAGCATGTTAAATGAAAGTGTCGAAGTTAGGATATGAGATTTCAATAATCAGCAGCTCTTTATAGTATATACTAGGTGTGCACAATTCAACTGATAACTTTAAGATTGAAACTCAGGATCTGAGATTCTCTACTGAGATGAAACTGAGGTGTGCTGTATTCGGGACTATTATCAAGGTGAAGGGTACTATGCTTGCTACTGTAGTTCATATGTGAGCTGCACCATCTTGTATCTGCATGACAAAGACTGTTTGTTTGTGAGTTTAGGGTTAGGAAATGCAGATTGCAGGTTCCATTTCCTGCTATGTGGATTGTTGCAAACCGTGGGTGTACCCTAGTCACAATCTTTGTCCTGCAAAAATAAAATATTTTAGCCTTTTTCAAACTTTTTCAGGCTACAACAGCAGAAAGGATGCCAAGTGCAGCTTGCAGTTCTGGAAAGTGCTGCTGTTACCATTCCTGGCATTGTCCTTGAGAAGCTTGCAAGGACATCAACATTCGTATGCTTAGAAGTGAAACCTGGACCTCCCAACTGGGGCCTCCTGCACTGCATGTATGGGGTGTGTGTTTCTCCTCCTTGTATCTTCTGTTCTCTGATGACTGCAAAGAGAGCATCTTTGTTTCAAGATTTTATGTCATCTGGGAAAAATAATATCTTCCCTTAATCTTTGTGCAAGATTCTTGTATGAAATCGTTGGCAAAGTTCATGGAAAGGATTCAAAGACATATCTCTTATGAGAGGTTGGTGTGCTGGGATGGGGATGGGGATGGTAATGCATGCATTTGCAACAGAGCAGTGGTTGTGTCGGAGGTTTTGCCAGGCCTCCACCTATAACTGCCCCTGAGAAATCCAGACCAAAGAAATCCCGAGGATCCAAGCGGTATGTTCAGGGCCATACTGCCCATCCTCCTCGAGACTGGTGGACCTCAAGCTCCAATGACATGGACAGCAATGGGATGCTCAATGCTCGTTCTTTTCAGAACTTCCCAATTAGCACCCACTCCCTCCATATCAACACCTCCAGCAACTCCACCTTTTCAAATCATGGTTAGTATTTTTTCCTCAGGCACATTACTTCTTTTTTGACCTACTTTTCTATTGGAGCAATTTGTTATATTGGATCACCCTTGATCACAACAGTGAGTGCAAGGGCTAGGAAAACTTAAACAAGATTTTCTGTGGCTTGACAGCAGTTCTACTCTTCCAGACTTTGAGAATTTCATGTACCTTAACCAAGACTCTTTTGGTAGCGGCATATACCCAAAAACATCTTGTGAGTTGAATTGTATGTCTAAAGGCTTCTCTTGTAATTTCTTGGATCTAGCTGTGATACAAAGTCTTCAAGGTTTATCCTGTGACATTTTTGACAAATGCTCTCAACTGGAGTATGCAGGTATTGAAATGATTAGAATGCCTCATGTTCAATCCAATATCTCAATTACTGTGAAGCTTGGGGTTATCAACAGTCAATTTTAGAGATTCTTGAGGCTTTGTAGTTGTAAAAGTTTTTGTCTTTCAGATGGTCAGTCTTATTGTCTTTCTGAAGGAAAAAGGCTACCCTTTAAAAATTCTTCTAAAGAGAACTGGAGGGTTGCTTATTAAAGAAAAATTCCTTTTTGGAATTTCCGCTTTTGGAGTTTTCAAGATGATTTTGTTTAGAGTCTTGTAAGTGGGGAGCTTCTTGTAAGCCCACTTGTTCTTAGTTTTTCCCTGCCGTCCTTTCTTTTCCCTTTCTTTTGGTCTGTTTTTTGTCTTGTCCTTGTTGTTGTGTCTGTTGCTAGCCAGTAGTATGGCTGAGTCTTCTTGTTGCTTCCAGAATTGCAGCAGAAACTCAGTCTGCAGGTTGGTGCTTGTCACTGACCTTTAGCCACTGTAGGGAGCTGATGAAGTCAGTGGGGAAGTTGTGGTAGTTAAGTCACTATCATACATACTACTGTTGATAGTCTCTGAACAGGTGTGAGACTGGCACTTTTGTTCATACCGGTGTGTGCTTTTTTGTTTGGTCTGTCTTTCCTAGTTTGGATCTTCCTGTGGCTTCCTGATGAAGTGTTAACCTTTCTGTTTTTTCTTCATTGTGGAATGGAGATTTCTCTATTCTTATGAAAGATATACTCTTCAGCTATTCTTAGCACAGCAACAGTGAGGGTTTCCAGTGCTGGTTCATGACAGAATGCATGTGAAGCTTGAAAAACTTACCAAGAGTCATATGCATTGCTTCCTTGTAATCTGTCCTCAAATTCTGATGTGGAATGAATTGAGTTGAGAAGCTAATGAGTGCAGCTGCATATGCAGGGTTGATGTTGTGGAATGAGCAACGGGAGGAGTGGGTGGGAAATAAACCTAGGCAGCAATCACAAGGGTCCCGTGAATCTGTAATCAGGTTGACCCTTCTTCACTCATGTTGTCTGTGGGATGCAAACCTACTACAGTCCAGTATAGCCCCTGTAGGATAATGGGCATGCAGTCACCCTGTAACCACTCAGTTTCACTGCATGCGAGTCCAAGAAAGCCAGTACTTATGTGAATGAGCTCCTGCACTCATGCATTTATACTGTCCTTTGGAAACCATCCTTTTTGCCCTTCATGCTTTTAGGAGCTTGTTTAGTGCTAGTTTTGTGAACTGACATCATTACCAAGTTAGAAAGAGCTCATATTAACTATCAGTTGACTATGTGGTGCAGTGGGAGTACAACCTATGAGGATTTGCTTGGCACCAGCCGTCCATTTCCACAGCCTGTTCACTTACCGGTATGTCTGTATAACTCCACAAGAATTTTCTCCTCTCCTGAGTAGCTTGAGCTCTTGTTTTGGCTGATGATTTTTATTTGCTGAGCAAGCATGGCTTATAAGGAGCACCTTCTGCTGCAACATCCACATCCAGTTGTTTTGTGTCCAGAACTGCAGCTATTTATCTATAGGATGACTAGTCTTGTCACCCTCTTATGGATTTCCACTTTCCACCTCATTCCCCTTGGTCAGTTCACTTGACCTGACAAATGCTTCAGTTCTGTTTTCATCTGGGTTTGTAACTCCTGCAGATCTCTGGTGATTTGCATAATGTGTGCAGGAAATGGTGGAATTTTTAGTTGATGTGTGGGAGCAAGAGGGTTTATATGAGATACGATGACTGAGATTCTCACATCAATTCTTTGTGGTTGGCTCTTGATTTGTGTTCATGTTCCTGGGTGGGTCACAAACAGCTCACTGAAAGTATATGAGTGATGTAGAAGTGACACATGGATTTTTTAGCCTGTGTTATTTACATAAGCAAGTTGACTGGTTGATAAGGAATAGAATTGGCAAGATGGGGCTGAATGGTATTGGTCACCAAATGTTGTCTTGAAGAATTTTTGCATTGGATGTCAAGATGTTAAATTCCAGCTCCAAATTGACCCTCTGAGCAGCTTGTGTTCTCTACTCATTTGACTTGAATCAAAAAGAGATTCTGGGTAGCTTCAGTATCAGTAAATAGACCATGAAGTCAACCACACCTTCCACTAACCATACATTGCAGTTTCTCACTTACAAAATATAATAAAAGATAGCGCGGCGTCTGTCCAACTGCTTGTGTTGTAGTGCTTGCTATTTTATGGCCCAATTTTGTTTTGGGTGCACTATTGCTTCAAACTACGATGTTGCATTGTTGAACTTTGTGTGGAGCAAAAAGGTTCAATCAAAAATGTGATCAGAATTTCCAGTTGGAGAAGGTTTAGAAGATTTATGTTCAGTGTTTTTTGAGGTCAAGAGAGTAGAGAGTACTGCCAAGTGCATCATGAAACTGGAGATGAAGAGAAGCAACAGTCATGGAGACTGAGACAAAGCCCTGCCCATCATAGCCAAACTGAAGCCCATCTTCTTCTGTGGGAGTTTGCATCCCTTGCCATGCTTTTGATCCTCCCCCACTTGTGATAAAGTGGACATCACTGTGATTCCAAAAGGCCCCCCACAAAAAAAATTAGTGCAGCAATCAATAGTAACCATTTGCCTCCTCCCCAGTCCATCCATTGGGAACTGCATCCCTTCATAGATGTTGAAACAAGAGCCCAACTGAGACCAGAAATCAGGTCTCCTCACCCATGCACCAGAGGAGTGTCCACTGACTAGGCCCACTCCTACATTAGCTACTGCACTCTAATGCTTCCAAGGAATGGAACTTGTCAGCAAATTATCATCATGTCTTCTACAGATATGCTTGCAAAACTCACTCAGAAGAGCATCATAACTCTCCAGATGTACGAAATTGTCAAATAGTTTGCAGCATTTCCTAAATGCAACCAAAAAAATTCATGGGGTAGTTAGGGTTGGGGATATCTGTGAACACTTCTCATCTTAAAGGGATTTGAGCAGTGAGATGAGATCCAGATGATCACAGCCTGACTAGGCTGAGTTCACATACAAATTTTTGGTCCAGTTAAACGCATCCTCCATAGGTAGGTGAGTAAAGGACGGTCTGAAAGGCATCCAAGGCATGTTTAAGCAAGAAGAATAGGAGATAAAGGGATACCTGTCAGAGTGCTTGATGTATTCAAGGCAATGGTCATGACCATTGATGTAAAGATCAACATTTTGGGCCTGCATCACCACAGCCATTTCCAAGCTCTTTTCAATAATATCAAAATAAGCAAGGAAGCATTGGTCATCTCCTTTGATAATATGATTTGGAACTGGTCCTCCCATTCAAGCTGGATATTATTCTATTTTCAAGTATTGTCACACCACAGTTGTCTAGAGACACACAGAAAACCTGAGTCCTGACAAAAGAGAAAGAACTTGATGTATAAGTCAAGGACAGCTTGATGTGTTTCTAGTCCTTTAAGAGAATCTTTCCCACTCCACCTTTTACAAACCTGAGATGAAGTTTATAAAAGAAAAAACCCTAACTTTGCAGTTCTTGAGAGACAAATGTGAACTGTACTCATTGGGCTATCATTCACTTGGTGCCTACATGAAGTACAACTAATATTCATGTATTGGCAAAATGTGGATCTCCTATGTGGAACAACTGGTCCTTTTTGTGCAGGTGGATGGCAGCTCTAAATGGCATAATCTGCACTGGATCCAAATTGTGAAATCTCAATATACTGTGACAAGCAGACTCTCCTTTCCCAACAATGTATAATGGCTGAGCAAAACATAGTTCAAAGCTTAAAACTGAAAGCTCTATCAGAAATTTCAACAACTGGAGCAGGGAGAGCAAATCTTACTTCTAGAATTGGAAGCACTTGTTGGACGAGCTCAAGAGTATCCCCATGGTGGCCTAAGCTATGAATGGTGTGGTGCCCTACCACTATCTTCCATGTGGCTGCAGACTGTTCCAATGCGCTGCTCAGATTCTGTTCACCAACAATAAGCCATAGACTTGTCAACTATTTCTCCAGTATATATGCTCAAGTATCAAACTCTTTAGCAAGCCAATTGACCTATGAGGCTAATCTATGAGGTTACAGGGGTTCAACACAACAACACTTTGCAGGAAACTGTTATGTCAGTTCCAGCCAAATAGAACAAGTACAAGTGTGCCCATAGTGTGTGGGTGTTACTCACAAAACATCATACCATCACCTTTATCATAAATGCCAGCAACTAGCTGCCAGTACTTCCCTCTAACTTCATCAGCTCCAGATGGTGGGTGTAGATAAGTGTATAACAATCTGCTCAGAATTCCAGGCAAAAAGTTTATACAATTATTTATGTCCTGAGTTTTGCACTTCTGGAAGCAATGGGAAGACACAGTAATCATGTCAGTTACCACTCAAGAGACACATCTAATCAAGAGAAGTCAACAACATTGCCATTCAAGCTGCAAATTTTTTGATCAGCTTCATTTCATTTTATCTTGCCCTTGTACAAGCAAGGATCTACCCCAAGGCATAGGGGCACCTGGATAGAAGGTAGTGGTTGGGAACTTCAAAGTGTGGATTTTTGTGATAGACCATATGCTTTCTAGTGGCTAAAGTGGATGTACTGCATCCAAGTTCATGCTTGCTTAAAGGTTATGTTCAATACACGGGCCCATCAACCACACATTGTAGTGTATTGACAAGTATACCTGGTGATCCTTTTCCTCTTCTTACTGAACCTGTGTCTTTGTCCCACAATTCACCTTTTCCAGAGTATATAGTACAACAGCACAACATAAATGGATGATCATATATACCGATTCACCTATATTCACTAAGCACCATGAACCATATCTATAAAATTTCAGAGAAATTTCCACATGTACACTGTCAATACTGATCACAGAGATTTTGACAGGTCACTAGAATGGAGATACAAACCTGGACTTGTGACCACAGTTGCTCTTCTCGAGGAGCAAGACCCCTCGAATCAAAAGTCTCCTTGCCTGTTGAATTCCAGTACTCATCCACAAATGGTGTGGTATCAATGAAGAAAAATTCCACAAATTTTTCACATTCTCCTGCAACACAACAGCTACAAAAATAAAAAACTGCCACTGTGTAACATAATACGGATGCAAGGAATCTGGAGCCACAATGAAATTGCACAGGGGTGGTGCTCTTAGACCTGATTATAAGGTGAGCAGTTTGCACATAACTCATTAATGATGTATCCAAGACAAGAGCACAAAATTAGGAAGGGTAGAGGAGAAACTCTTTACAAGCATGAAAATTCTTCCCAGAGATGTACTTCCATACCTATGTAAGAAGGACCACAGAGGGGGCATTGTATTTGAAACTGACGGTGACAAAACCAGCGCCAGTCCCTTTGTGGAAGAAAATCACCCAGCAGTGCTAGCACATCGCCCATGTAGTCATGATTTCCTAAAACTGTCACAGCAATTCCTCCCAACACTCACATCAGGCAATGCAAGAAATGGGCATGTCCTTATCTTTCAAAATGTCAGAAGCCTTTTACACGCAAAATGAGAATGAGTGCAGTTAAAACCTTACGAGAGTCACTCATAAAGCGTCAGACCATCATTTCAGGCTTTTGCAATGGTTGTTGGGGTTTTTTTGGTGTTGAACATAGAAATCCCCAAGGCAGGAAAAAGAGGAGATGTTGATATATACCAGTATACCAAGTTTTCTGCAAGCTTGGAGCTGTGTAAATGTCAGTGAATGAATCTGAAAACTTCTGGTCCTCAGGTCCTATCAGTCCATGCTGATAGAAGTTGTCTCCAGCAGAAATCACAAAGTCAATGTTGAGATCTTGTCCAACTCTTCCCATCTGCACATGAACCAACAACAGACAAATGCCTGCTTACAGGGCCCCATCAACAGATCATGTTTATGGTTGCAACAGATGATTGTCTGCAAAAGAACAATCCTATGGCAATGAGACTTACAAAGTGATCTTGGAAATGCAAAAGTCATCACTGAGTACTCTTTTCTCCCCATGAATTCCAGTCATATCTAAATAGAATCAGGCATCCTCGAAGCACAAGTGCTCAGAGAATATGATCCCAACCCTTCACAAGATATATACGGAAATGGGGCAAAAGCTTGCATAAGGTTGATTTCAGAGAGGTTGATGATCTCAGATGAGAGAGAGAGAGAGAGAGAGAGAGAGAGAGAGAGAATGAAACAATTGTTTCTCGGCAGACTCCAACTGTTTCTCTTCTGCAAATTCCATACCTGTGCCGCAACCAATGTTTGATTGTAGCGTCCTCTGCGGCCCCAGTCGCCTACCACCAAGAAGTTCAATGGGAAAAGCGAGGGTGGAGGATAAAGGGGTCCTGCTGCAACCATATTCTCATTTGTGGCATACCATGAAGCCACCACACATCCTAAGCAAAATCCCACAAGCATTGCTCCCACCGTCTTCCCAAGGCAAAATCTCCGTCTACTTCCGCTATCGCGAACTGGCACCTACGGTGATGAACATTCCCCATTCCATCTTCAACCTTCCAAGCAGGAAAAAAAAAAGGTTTCCCGGGAGAGAAAACGCTACGACAACTCTGTCGATAAAAATATCATGAATCCAAATTGGACATAACTAGAGAGAGAGAGAGAGAGAGAGAGCACGAAATGGAAAGGAGAAACGAGAATGAAGGAGATGGAAGTCTATAGTACCAAGAAAACAAAATAAAACACAGAGCGCCGACATGAAATGAGCAAAGAACAACAGTAGCAGCAGCATTTAGGTACCTGCAGCGCAGAGAGCAGGCCGATCTCTTCGTCTCTGAGCGGCCTCGCTTCCCAGCTAGCCATTGTAAAATTCCTTCACGCAATTCGGATGACAAGCTGTGCAACAACGATTGAATTCTTCTGCAACAACAAACAAACAAACAAAAACACCCTGTTGATTGAAAGAAAATGACAAGCTACTGACTTACAACCCAGAGAAAAGCAACCGAGTTGCAAATTTTTAAGAAAGTGGGAGCATGCAACCAGATCAGCACTCACAATCTACATACAAAACTATCCAACCCACAAATGTCGTAAGAATCATGAGAGACGTGAGAGAGGAGGAGGCGGCACACGAGGGAGAGGAAGGAGCGAAAGAGAAGGAGAGCAGCGGCGGGGAGCATGCTGCAGACGGACGCGCAGTAACTTCCGTATTTACCATGTATTCATCTACAAGTATTTACCAGGTAATCATCCCCTAATCTACCATTTAGTAAGTGTTCGTTCTGCTGATGAGTCTGCTGAACTAGGCTCTCAATGGCTCTCATCCATTTCCTAAACTAACTTGGACTTCGATCATATTAAATTGTTTCAGTTTTTTTATGATCATATTACTTGATAATTTAATTTTCATATTGAATTTTTATTTCAAATTCCACAATCAAAGTTATGATTATTTCAATATTTCATTGAATGAATGTTTAAATTCATCATGATAAAATTCAATTCATGTTTCAATTCTCATGGGAAAAAAAAAAAAACACAAACTTCATAGCATAGATAACATTAACATGAAAACACATAACATACATCTTTTCATGTCCATATTGGTGGGTAGTTATTAGTTACATAGGTGTGGAATATGTAAGTGTGAACAACACAATCAAACAAACAACATTTTTTTAATTATATAGATTACATGCCACTTGAATTGAATATGAAGTGAAATGAATTCAAATTCAATTGAAAAAACAAGGATGCAAATTAGCTCATCAATATGGTGTTGGAAAAAAGTAAATATATTCTGAAAACACACCTTTCCATGCCTTGGAAATAGGCTAAATAATTCCAATTTGGAATTGTCCCAATTGCATCCAATTTTTTCCAACCATGAGGAAAGTGGCAGCAAACTTTCAAAGGAAGTGGAAATGTGGAGAGATCAAATTTTATCTCTTTTTATCAAGCATCTATGACAAAACATTCCTTTGGGGCAATGGTGGAGGGGGGGGGGGTTGTGTGTTCATTGTGATGTAAAATTTCACTACCAAAGAACACTCTAAATGGAGGGTTACCCCTAGCCAAGCCAATTAAACTAAGGCCAAAAATTAAAAATTTCAACTAATAATGATTTGATATGAATCAAGGCCAATATGCTTGAAAGAGCCTTTTTCCCTACACCATAGCTGTTTGTTTCCTTCCGCTGATGGGCTCCAATTTTTGCATCACTATGACAGCTTGAAGAATTCACTCACCCTTCCTAATGGTATTTTCAAAGTATAGTGCTTTAACCTTAAAGTTCATATAGGATTTAATTTGTCTATCTCATATATTATGTTTTACAATTGCTGAGAAGACATTCAATGTGATGGACGGTGAGCCTCTTTGTTGAGTGTAAAATGGGCAAATTACACCCATTTCAATTCACAATCACCATGAATCTGTTAAAGAAGGTTGTTTGTTTGAATACCAAGCCACAGTGCCCCTAACTGCGCTCCTGGTACTGTTGGAAAGCCCTCAATGAGCAATGGTGCACTAATGTGGTTTTGTTAAGGTTAGACCTATGGTGCAAGGGTTATTGAGTTTGAATAATTTAATTAATTGAAAAGTCATTAGAATGAAAACTAAAATTTATAGGGAAATTGGAACGAACTTCTGGTATTTGCTGGAAATAGCTCAAAGATTAGGATTTTATGGAGGTAAGATTTTTAAAATTTAAGACCTAAGGTGCAGGAGACAATGAATCTTCATCATTGAAAATTCCATAAAAATTCAACAAAATCAAAAAATCTTAGAGTTCACACTTGGGCCCAAACATAGGCCATACTAGTTTAGACCAAATGTGAACACCCATTGCCCACAACCTTACATGAGTGAATTGCCTCTTGTAATGATTTTTCATTCAACTCTAATAATATGCCGAAGTTGTGACAATTGACTGTCTGCAACCCTTGGTATTTGTGATATCTGACCCTCACATCTTATGCAACATTTCATTAGACTCTAAAAATGATGAATCTCTAGAAGAATTTGGGTCACAAACCCAGCAGCTTGGTGATTTGTATGCAATCTTGTCTACAGTTGGCATTGGACCTGAACTTGCCAGAAAATTATCATTATTGAATCTTGAAGTCTGGCTAGGACAGAGCGGTTTTGCATGGTGTGCATGTCATGCTCTTTTGCTTCTGGTTCAGTGGATTTCTTTCCTCAAGGCCTTGCTAATTACTTTCAGGGCACTTCATCCACAATTACGTTTTCTATACTCATTATCTTGAATCCTCATGGCTTCTGGATCCTCCTATGGTCATTTGAGTGCTTAATTTTAGGAATTTGGTGTATACACTTTTGCCAAATCTGAAACCAAGGTAGAGCTATGTACCATGCATGCTAGTCAACATCATGACTGAGTCTTCCTGTTGCATCTAGAAATCTGAAAAAAAGAAAAGGATGTAGATTTAGTTTTGCATACATTTTGCTCTAAGTTTTGAGAAGAGTATTATTTGCTTATTGGCTCCCAATGTTTTGAGTCAATGAAGTCAGTAGAAAGCAAATGCCACCTAAATACTATCATTCATGATGAAGGTGATCATCTGGTACTTTGTGACATTCACAAGGTTATGATCAAATGTATTCTTGTTATGTTTGTTTAAATGCTTGTCCAGAATTGATAGAATATTTGTTTGAATACTTTACTGTGGAATTCATGGAGTTTGTCTCTGTAATCACATGGATATGGCAACCCAATGATCCCTCCCTTGCATCAGACAACACCCTGGTCTACCTCTTTCCCCACATTCTATACTATGGGCTGAGCACTTTAGCACATGAAAATCATCAAGCATTACTTGTAAGTATCTCCAACATGCAATGTGTTTCAACCATCAGAAAGAGCACAAGAGTCCTTGTATGTGCAGTTGGTAGCTCAGAAAGTCAAGGTGCCAAATAGTGCTCAGAGTGGTAGGTGTTCATTATCAGACATGGTGTTGGGAGTCCTAAACATGTGTACAACAATTATTGTTGTTCAAACCACTGCTCAGTTTTGTTTTTGGTTCTTGTTCTCTTTTGTTTGGGGTTGGGCCAACTTAAATTAAGTACTGAGAAATCCTCAGTGCCTGGCCCAGATGATCAGATACTATGGTGCCACTAGGCTTCATGAGTCTTAGAGAAGAATGGGGTATGTAAGGAGCACATGCTTTTCTCCCAGTACATGCTACAATGCAAACTTCCTGTGCCATAGAGCCACATGCAGTGCAGTAGGGTTGTCCATGAATAGCTGAATCAAATTTTTAATGGTCTCTGATGCACCATGGATTGAACTGGTTTAAGAATCTTAAGCCTGACCTTGAGTTCAAAAATGTGTTATGAACATAGCCACTCAGATGAACCAAAAAAAGTCAAATGAAAAGGCAGGAGAGCCACCAATGCACCAATCCCAAGTGCATTTGTCCATTGGGAGAAAGACCTCTTGCCTTGAAGAAAGGCCATCCTGGGAATCAACAACAAATGTTGAAAGATGCTGTGTTCCACATTACAAGACTGTGTAGCACCAAGGAGGATGATAGTAAGAAAGACTGCCACTCTTGATACATAGCAGGAGGAGAAAAGGAATTCTGGAAGATCTTGGAATTCTGAAGGAGGTTAATGGAAGCCATGTGCTTGCAGAGCACCAATGATGCAAAAACTGAATAATAGATTCATTACTTTGTGGGCACTTGTTCTGTTTGTGGGGTAGATACATGGGGTAGATACATCCCCAGGATGGCACCACTTATACATTTTGTTTATTCCTTCTTCTATTAGATGGCAATGTGTCAAAATGTCATCTACAAAAAATTAGATTTTCACCAGAGAGTTTTTTTGGGGATGTTTTGCATGTATCAGATGGACAATGCATCCATCCTCTCAGATGCATTGATTATGCCAAAAATCTTCAGTAACACATGAAGGAGCTTGAAGAACATAAGGAGCAACAACAAAGCCCATGAACATGAATAAGATTGAGAAGTTGACAGATAAACATCCCAAAATTCAGTTGGCTGATAAACTCAGTGCTCTTGTAGTGTAGCCAGCCAAAGCTAGGGATCCAACTTCAACAGATTCCAATCTGCATGAAAATGGACAAGAAGTAGCAAGGGATGCTGATGTGCAACTCTTGATTGAGGGTGATGAAGCAATTTTGAAGCTTGAATGTCCCTGGAGGAAATACCTTCTTGACATTTTACAGACCCTGAGCAATTTGATATTGCACAAGCCTCCAGATGGAATGGCCACTTCACCACATCCTTGAAAGCCAAGGTAACTGCTATGTTGCACACTTTGTTCATGGTACTTTGAGGACAAATAGAAGCATACTTGCAAAATTAGATGTGGATATTAGATGCAGGATACAGGTGTTAAATGATTTACTCAAGAATTTGCACTAATATGCCAATGTTGCATATGTAGATGAGAAATGGTGCTCCTTTGACAAGCTGTACCTTGCTGGAGGTTCAAGAAACATTATGATATACAGTTGAAGGCCTTGGAATCAACCAAAATATTGCATCTTCACCTAACTAGGAGATCCATTAGCCACATCTTATATGCAACATGGGCAACTGGAAAATGAAGCTTATCAAACTAGGCATGCTTTCTGTGGTTCTATGCCTTTTGAGACCATCATCATGGTCGTTTCCCGCACTGGGCTTGGAGTTGTACTCCACAATTTATATGAAGTGGAGAACTGCTAATATTTCTCTCTCTCTCTCTCTCTGCACCTAAATACCCTATCAATACAGGCTGTCATGCAGCAAGACTTCCTGACCTTGTGTCCAGTTGTGATGTGTTGAACATCAGGCCAGCAACTGTACCAGTGTGTGAAACTCTAATCAAGAATTGTAGTTTCACATCTAGTTCATGGTATTTAAGGCCTGATTCCTGAGTTTATTGACAGAGGTCTGATTCCTTCTCATTGACAATTTCGAGTACTCCCTGATGCCTCTCTTAAGGGGCACGTGTGAGATTTAAGAGCTGATTTGAAGGGAGTGGTGTATTTCAACCAATAAAATGTCTTCTTCAGACAACAAATGGTTGTGATAGATTGTCCCAGTCATGTAGATTACATGTGTATCAGTAATATGACAGACTGATCGATTGGTAACATCTAATCATGCATTGCCATGGGGTGTATCTACTTGTATGTGATATATTTTAAATTGTTCAAGAGCTAATCACCTTGTATGTTGAATTTGGAGGTAATGGCATTCCAGCACCATGCTTTTCATAGTAAAACATTCTGAGTATTGGCAGCTTATATGTTTAAGGAAGCTGGAGGAAGCCATCATTGTAAACTCTGAAGTTTGGGAGCTGGATTGATGCACCAGGAAAATTCTTCATGTTTTGGTTTTCCATCTTATTTGCAGCCTATGCAGGGTGAGCCTTGAATGTTCCTACTGAAGCATGACAGACAGCAAGAGGAGGGGATTGTGTGAGCTTGCAGGTTCTGAGAAAAGACTCTCAGCAATATCACTGCAGATTCTGAGCTCATCTTATTGTGGTCATCACTCATCACCTCACCTTACCATTTTAAGAAAGAACAGGTAGGACTCAGTAGTGCTGTCTCTTCGATTCATCCAAGTTATTTCAACCTGGTTTAAGTTTGGTTCAGGCTTTTGTTCCAAACACTTGATGCTATGCACACCAGTCAACTTAGTGGCAGGAGTTGATTCACTTTGCTTGCTGGGCTTTTTCTCCCAGAGAAAAGAACAACCACAGTAGAGATTAGGTGTGTTGCAGATGCCCAGTAGAATGTACCATACACATTTTATCCAGAAAAGAAACGGACCCTAGACACTCCCATGTAAGAGTTCTACAAAACATTCTAAGCTTTGAAACCACATACATACCTTGAAACTTTCAGAGAATTCATTTGGTCCTCAATGTTACTGCCATATTCAGATTACCCAGCAGTGCTAGTGAATGACGGCACCAACTTCAACCTTTACATATCTGCAATGTAGTTCTATCATTGGAATGAACAAAAAAGGACAATTGAAAGGGAAGATCATGATTGTTAACTGTTACATAGAAAGTCTGAAAACATTGTTATAATTAAAACATCAGCATAATGTTGTCTTCAAAGATGATAAGCTTAATCTAGATAACTTCAACAGCTGCCAGCAGTCAGACACTATCTGATATTCAAACTGCATATACATAAGGTGAGGTAATTTCTCCAGTAGAGATGCATAGGTTGGTAGCCAGTGTTTAACAGGTTGATTGTCATTGTTTTGTAGCACATCATCTTGCTTGTTGTCTAAGTGTGTTGCTAGAGGTGCTGTACTGCTAGGCACTGTTTGCCTTCCCATCCTCCATTTGATGGACACCCAATGACTGTGCAAAGTCTGCCCCTATAGCTCGACGATGTGACTCTGGCAGTTTCCATTTTTCACATTTTCCCTGTGCCTGCTTGTTCCAGGAAACAAAAGTACTCACTAAAACTCAGTTACTTGCAGGAAAATGTGACAGTTGCCAAATTGAGAAGAAAATCACTAGATTCCAAACTATAATCCATATGTGGTAGCAAGGACATACCCAGAGTCTCAGAGGCTCAAAACTTTGCTGCAGTCTTTGGACTCCAGGTTGGAAATACTCATGCCCTTGAGTACGAATGTCTTTTACCTGGTTGCAAATCAAAGCATGACTCTGTTTGGATTAGTTTTACCCTTTTACTTAGCAAGCAGAAACTTTGCCTTCAAAAAGATCTACCAATTAAGGCTACCATTGTAGAGCTTTAGACCATCATAGGCACTAGCTGTGGCTTCTTTCTGCAATTAGGCTGAATTACCCAGCATAATATCTTCCTGTGAAAAGGATCAGACAGTTTAGATTCCGCAGGGCAGCTTTCAAACAGAAAGAGAAATGAGGGAGAAAATGAAATAGAGACCGATTGGATATCAAGTAGAGCACCAGCAATTGCTGCTGTAGTCAATGCGCCTCCAAAAACAAGTCCCGTTGCCACCATGAAAGCTTTAGTCACTGTTCCATAACAAAACTTTTATGACCACTATTGATTTTCCTCAATCCCCCTGTAGAAGGGACTTTTGAGTAATCCAACTCCTGTAATCTTGAAAAAGGAATTGCACAGCTTGTATGTGCACAAACACATAGTGAGGAGTGAAAAACACATCCACCTAATTGTTGAATCTTCCTCCCAGTTGCAACTAAAGGTTTTGAGATTATCAATTTTGGGTGGTAGAAACTAAATCCAAGGACTTGTTTTCTTCACCCTTGTGCAGCATTTTGCATTAGCTTATTCCACCATGTGATACTTATATGTAAATTTTGTACATTGTCAAAGGTACAGATCAGATGATTTGTACCTGCTTTGTTTTTCTGGATTAACAGAATAGAGAGTGAGCAAAACAGAAGACCTACAAATAACACTCCAACGAAGCCTTATGCTCTATTGTGCTGTTGATATCAGTACATGCTTCATTGGCACTTGAGGCCAATGCAGAAACAAAATAGAGTGCAGAGAACAAAGCAGAATACCTACAAAATAACCCTCCATCAAAGCCTTCTGCTTTGTTGTGTTGTTGATATCAGTACGTGCTTCATTGGCAGTTGAGGCCAATGCAGAAACTTCTGCTGTCTCTAATCTCCATCTGCCAGGCTCTCCCATGCTCCCCTCCCCATCAACAAGATGGTTTGAAATTTCATAACCATGGGAAATGGAGTATTGTACTTGAGCATTTCATCTCAAAACTTACTTCACCAGCTAAACCCTGCCTATAGATTTCTCTAACAAACAGTTGTATACCCCACAAGTGAGACAAATTACCCTTTGATGACTAATTGAGAAACCACACAATGCATTTCTGAGAATCATTTCACGGCAGATTTGAAGCATTTGTCAGAAATGTCAAAGCCCAAAAACAGAGAAATGCTGCAAAACTGAAACTGAGCAAGGCCAAGAAACTGAAATATGCTTTTGCTCTGAAATGGCAACTTAGTGAAGAAAGTCAATGAGCACCAAACCCTAATCAAAACACATAAACATGAAAACATATGAGACAAAAGCCCTGGGAAATTGAGTAGCAATTTTGCTTGCATCAAGAATCTGTGACACAAAGCTCTATGATAAAGAGTATTGCATCTTAGAAAGGCAGTAAAAAACAATGAAATGCTCAGGAAGGCACCAGGAGCTTGTGTGTTCTCAGGTCTAATAGAGCACAGAGTTCAAAACTACAAAGACTATGGAAGAATTGTGACAAAAGCAAGGCAGTTCAGAGGCTTTGGGAAATCTTTGATAGTGATGAACTCCAGAAACATGAAAACGAAGAAGAAGAAGAAGAATAAGGAAATTGGGAAACAGGAGGAACAAAATCACAGAGGATTTGTTTCAAAGGCAAGACAGTTTAGAGGCGTGGCAAAAATCCTTGACATTGATGAACTCGAGAAGAAAAAGAGAAATAAAATTGGGAAAATCCTTGAAGTTGAAACATGAAGAAGAAGAAGATGGAGAGGAGGAGGAAAATTGGGAAGCAGAAGGAACACAATCATGGAGGTTTTTACCTTTTAGGACCGAGAAAGGTCTGGGGAGCAGTTGCGAAAAGCTCTACAGGCAGACCATGACGGAGTCCATCCCCCGAGGGTCCTCCTGTCTTCGCACCTTCTCGTGTCGCCAATGTGAGGTTTAGAGATGCAGCCAAAGAGGAAGGCGCTGTTGCGGATTGTGTCTGCGGTACACGAGGTACATGTTGCAATGGGAGCGAATGCCGAAGAACCTCGGGAAGAACGTCTGCTTCTGATGCGCTCAGGATCACAGGGAAACCATTATTATTGGGACTAGGCTTTGGAGAAGAGGAGGAGGGGGAAGGCGAGGAGTCGATCTTTTGCCTGAGAGCGATAGCGGCTTGTTTCGAGTGTTGTGTGAAGAAAGCACCCTCCGTGGCCGCCAATCTACCCGCTAGGAAACTCATGTTTGCACCTTCCCCTCCTCTGCTCTCTTCTCTTCTCTTCTCTTCTCTACTCTCTCCGCTCTGCTCTCCCTTCACAACTTTCTTCTTAGCAGAAAGTCTGCCCCCATTTCGTGCGGCGCAAGTGAAGAATCTTCGTAAAGAAGAAAGTGTAGAACTTTCCTTGGAACCGCTAGGGAATTAAGAGCGAAGGAAAAAGAGGATGAAGAAGAGGTCTGAAACATGTAACCGAATCAAAGATTTTTCCTACTGCCCGCTGAAAATCCGACGTCGAAACTCGAAACCAAACCAGCTCCATCTTCTTCTTCCGATTCCGTCTGGTGTATCCACTTCCAGAGTCGAATTGGATCTTGCTTCAAAAAGCACCAACGGCTTCCTGTTGTAATCGTCTTGGGATCTCGAGATTCAGAGACAGGATCCAACATATGTCTTTTGCTACACCAGATCAGTAGACTTGTGCCTCTCTGTGATCGTATGGCAATCACATAAAAATAGTTCTATGACATCTAGATGTTGACCTTAAAGGAGGTTACTTAGGAGGTTACTTGCTCCTTGATGCTTCTTGGGTAAATCAAGGAGCAAGTAATCTCCTTGCCTCTCTTTGTATAAATAGGGAGGACACAACTTGCTTGCTCGGGACTTCCACGATGCTCCTCAGCTCATAATTAATGAGACCTGAGTTGCCCCAGTTTCAGACTTGACATATTAGTCTCCTTCTCGTCAACTCAGTGGTCATTTGCACAATAGCAGATTGATGGATGTTTTGTAAAATTGGTGTTTTTGGACAATAGTAGAACCAAACCACCAGGCACGAAACTAACTGTGTTTGAGTCTTTGGCTGTGAGTTGCAACTCCTCTTGACTCCTCTGGCTCGTCCTTCATGATACATTCCTATCACAATTTTCCATGGAAATGTGCAAAAAAAGAATCTTCAGCCTGCAATATGTGGTTTAAATTATATCTGGCCAGCATTAAATTAGTGGGGGTTGGTGGCAGAACGTTAAGCAGATAAATTAGCCAAAATCATGGCAGATAATTGCCACAATTATGTACTTGATCATTAAGGGTCAGAGAAAGCCAAATATACACCCAAAAGCTGACCAAATTGGTCCACCCTGACGTTTAGGGGTTAAGAATTTTTGGATCTGTTCTCTCCTTTTGATTTGTTCAAGGAGTTGAATCCGTTGTGAATATTCCCCTCTTCACTACTGCACTTGCTAGGTTGTGCAATGTTACTTGGAGATCAAGTAACTCTACCAAGTTCATTTTTCTGCCAAATTTTCCCCCTTTCTGCCCTGTCTGGTATATGCTCATGGTTCCACTATGTATAGGAGAAGGTTTTGTAGACGGTACCTTCCAGATTTGAGGTCCCCTCCAGAGGCCGGTAGGCTGAGGGGAGGGGCCAAAAATCCGGAAGTTACAGGTTACAAAACCTTCTCTTATGTGAAATCCAGCTCAATTTTTCTTTTTGCATCTTTCTGGCTTTTTTGTTGGGGGTCATCTTTTCGTTCTTTTCTCATTTATGTCCTTGGTGTAAAAGGGGCATCGAGCGAATCTCCCGAGACACAAGGATGACAATGACAGGCTGCATGGGGCCAACTTTATTGAAGAGGAGTAAAAAAAAGTGATGAAAAAAAAAATGAAAAGTTGAAATTGAAAACCATACTTTCCCGACTTTGGAAGGCCGAGTGACAGGTTGTACCATACCTTCCAAAATCTGGAAGGTACAATGCAAAATGTCAGGCAGGTAAAGGACCTGAAAATACACCACTCAAAATCGAGCTGGTCTTTAGGTTTGTAGAGCGTTAAGTTTCTAGTAACAATATCCTTGACCTAACCTTTGTTGACCCTTACCATGAAAAACCCCCCATTGAAAAGAACAGGCAAATTTCTTCCTTTGCATTTGGAGGCTCCTTTCTCAGGCAGAATATTTGCCAGGCATCTTAAGCAGTGGTAGAATTCTTACCATATGTAAATTGCGTGATCTGATTTTCTTTGTTAATGAAGAAATAAATAGATGGATGTAAACTTGTTCAAACGAATGAAAAAACTTACCCATTCATTAAGCCAGATAATGGCAGCTCTTTCTGCTCTTTCATGTGTTTCAGTGGCAAATAGCGCTTGGGCCATTATCCTATACAGAAGTTGGAACAAGCCATACACACTGTAATTCAACTTATGCCCACCCACTCATACGACACACACTTCAACAAAATCTTCATGGTATATAATTCTCTATTGTCTGTTCGCCATTCAAAATAACCCATAAAATTTAGATATGAAAAATAATAACTTGACATACATCAATGTTTGTTTTACGAGTACTACAAAGGCATTTACTATATATGCATGTTATATCGTGATTTTGGCTGTTTAATGTGAACTTTACTATGACAATGTCATTTAATTGTTAACAAGTTTGATGGCCTTATCGTGGCTGATGGTTTGTGACTCGGGAGTGGTGCAAGCACAGGGTAGACGTACTCCTTTTTTACAAAGTTATTGTAAATGAAAGTAATAACTTATTGGGGATCAGTTGATATGATTCCAAGTTCCAATGTTAATCAGTGTAAATTTCCAATCCATTCTTGTAATTAAAACATTCCTTGGAAGCCAAATATGGAAACATGTATGGTGTGGGTTGCATGGAAACAATATTCAACAGTAAATGAACCCATTGTAGCCCTGAATGATGGGGCTTGATTAACCTCATAAAAGACCGCCTAATTTTCCTGTCAATTTCTGTAGAGTAATTGAGCCAAGTCACAAAGGCGGAAAGCATGGTAGGCTGAGTCATTGTTCTATCAGGCTGAAGCTGGATACTTTCAGAACAAAATACTCACCCATATGATGACGGTTATATACAATATAGTCTATTGTACTGAGATGCGCAATTCATCAAAAAGTTCTTCAAAGCCAAGAATGCCCACCTCCTTCAACTTAGGAAACTTCTCTTCTTCCGGATCAGGGTCCAAACACACATAATAGATGTTCTCTTTTCCACATTTCAGCTTCTGGTCAGTATTCTCTCTTTGCTTGTTGAAATAATCAGCTGTAACTTTATTCTCGCGGAAGTCGCGTGCAGAGAATTTCTGGTCCACCTTGTTGAATACAACTTTAATATGACCTGTATCAAGCCTTTTCTTCATTTTCTCGTACATCTCTAGTTGCTCAGCCTTGATATCATTCTGCACAATCATTCGCAAAATTATGTCCCAAATGGGGCTAGGACTCAGTGGTAAGATTGCAAACAAGAAATTGAGGTTGGCCCAGGTGAAGCAAAACTATTTCAGAAGAGCGTTGTATTACTTGTATTATATCTGTCTTGTCTGTGCATGCATGAAACAATGATGGGAACATACATTGAAATCCAGAAGGAGCACACAGGAACCAGGGAGTTCTGCAAACTGCTCCCACTTGCCTCCATAGGCACCCAGACCATTGCCTCCGGGAAAATCCACCAGCCATATTGAGTTCAGTTTGTACAGAGTTACATCTGTAGTGTGATTATTTGTCCCACACTTAGGCAAGTTCTCTGTGTTCCCGAATCTTTGGAGTGCTTTCTGTGAAACAAAAATAGAAATAATGCAGTCAATACTCTAAAAGCAGTATGATCAAGATCTGAACTTGGAACAACCTCACAAGCAACCTCAAAAAGACGAGAAAATCAAATTGAACTCCAAGAGGTTAATTTTAAGAGAAAGATACAAGCTCGAGATGGAGAATTGGATGGAGATGGAGAGATGGAATATCTCTGTCTAGCCAAATAGATTTCTAAGAATCATGAATCTTGGATTAATTTTTGGACACCATCGACATTATAAATGAAAAATTATAACATAGGTTGGCAAACCAATGACAGCCATGAATCTTCTAAATTATCTTTTCTTGAAGGAGCTCAAAAGAATGACCTTTGGATTGTAGAAGATCATAATAGAGTTGATGCATCTACTAAGACTGCGAGGTAGGGTTAGATAAGGAGGATTTGTTCACTAGTAGTAACCTTGATGAAAGTCGACTTGCCAATATCCTCAGCCCCCAAAATTCCCCAGAATTGTGTTTCCATAACCACTTCCTTGAACAGGGATCTTGTGTCCACCACTATCTTAATCTTTTTCAGAAACGTCAATTGGGTCACCGGATCTGCGTGTTTCAAGAACATACTCTCGATATTTGGAGAAGCTTTGCAGAGATCGAAATCGTTGACCGTTTTGATGATGTCCAAGAATTCTTCACTGCTTTGAACTGAAATACAGATGCCAATTTAAGTCAATACCCAAATCTAAGCTCTTGCACATTGAAGGAACAAGTTACAACAGTAATTGATTTTTTGATTGTGTTGCTAGATGTGCTTTACCGATTGCAAGACTCTTTTCAATCTGTCTATTCTCCTGTGGCTAAAAGGTTATCAAACCATATATTATTCATCCCTCACAGTGTGAATAGCATAAACTAGTTCAAAGCACTTTGAAAACATTATTAAACTGGAAGTGCAAAGTTGATCCAAGCATGAATTGGCTTAGTACCCTGCTTTTGGAGCTCTTTCTCCAACAATGTAACATCGGAACATTCGTGTACACTCGTGGGGTGAGAGGTGGACCACTCAGATGCCACGCAACATGCAGCCCGTAACATATCTGAGTAATCAAGCACTTTATCACGCTGTGATGGTGCAGATTTTTCCAACATTGCAGATTGTGCCACTTTTCGTGCAATGAGATGTCGTGTTAGTGCAGCAGAAGTCCGTGGCATAATCGGCTCAAGTCTGGCTGCAGTGCCGTACAATAATATGCGAGTGATACGCCCAATAGTTTCTTCATAAGGAACCACAGTGCTGCAAAATAGACGATGCAGAAACAAACCCTACAGGTGTTAATTTAACGGGCATGGCCATGACTGTACATTGAAGTCCTGCAGAGCTTGTGAAACCTTTCTAGATTGTTACTCAACGGGTTATGTCATTTGGCACTTCACTTCACTAGTAACGCAGTTCATTCCAAGAAATGTCATAGCTTATACCCAAAAACAAATCTTCTACGGGACCGGGTATCTTGCATTTGTATATACAATCCGCACTGCCATCTAGCAAACCACTTACGGATCTGTCAAGAAGCTTGTAACAGCCTGGACCATATTGTTGGCTCTCTCAATCTTGCCACTGGAGCCGTCACCTTCCGATATTCTTTGTTTCATTGTTGTAGACAGCATCTCGCTTTGGTGCTTTGGTGCACCTGCAACATTTCAACTCCCCTCTGAGTTAGAAGTATAGACAACACCTCATCATTTGCACTTTGTGAATTATCTATGCACCAGTGTTATCGAAAACAAAGTGGAGTGTTTTTTCTAGCAGCTCCAAATATGGAAAATATGTACGTGTACATATTAATTGAAGCATATGGAGAACACACAGAAGAACATGTCGAGTCTGAATGTAAATATCAAAATTAATGTTGACAAATTTCATACTTCTTCATCACTACTCCATTATTTGTGAGATACAGCAGAGTACGTTGTAGAACAAACAATTCTGTAGCAGAACAAAACGTCACTGAGATCTCCTTTTTATTTTGATGCCATCCAACGACCTGCTGCACTAACCTGATCTGTATGGAGACATGTGACGCGTGAGTGACGCCCCGACATGCCTCCGGACAAGCCCCCCTAAGCCATTTGTTCACCCAATACTAAGTAGGATTATGGGATTTTTAGGTTAAGCTTTTCTAATTGCCTTTTCTGCTGGCCCTGAGAATGCAAAAAAGAGTAGGTACTCAGGGACTGCCAGTGCATACTCAGTGACGTTTGTTATGCACGGTGCACCCCTCAGGGTGGATTACACTAAAATCCAAGCACTGGCAACAGTGAGCATAATAAGCTCTTGTTAAGGTTCCAGATCGCTTTAACTCATCCTGCTCAGATTAGTCACTCACATTGAATAATTTTGTCCAAACGCTCCAAATGATCATCCGATGGCATGACTCCAAATGTTCCCTTCAATACCATGCATTCCACAATTTTTGAAAGCAATTTGCTAACTGAAGTAGTAGTTGGCTCCGCTAACAGGCTCGGTACCTGGAATTAGGGTTAGTAACACAAATATTCCTTACGCCACCAGCGACATAAACTTCCCATGGGCTTGTGACTAATACGATACGATACAAAACATGTGACTCTGTAGTTAACCGACCATGTGGCACGGGCAGAAATAATAGAGGAAAATAACTGAAGGACGTCCTCATTCCAAGAAAAACTGGGACTGAGAAAGAATTTTGCCAAAGTTTGTTGGCCGGATCTGCAGTGGTCGCACCTATATAAGTCTCAACCCCAACGGTGAGTATTTATGTAGGCCCACTAGTCTATTTTATTGCAATATACACAATGGTGTTTTGTGCAAGTGTCTGTCGGTCTGGAGTTAACTGATAGAGGGATCGTGAGAGAAAAGAATGGGAACACGCTATAATTAGAATTCTACCCGACTTTGTTCTCGCCTCTTGCTTTCTGTGTCCCCGGGATGTTTCTTTAATCTATAGAAACACAGGACCACTAGTCAATATGCATGACACACCAATTAAACCAGCGTGTCTGACGTGCCAACTTAGATCCCATTACGTCATCGAACATGTCAGTAAGATCGAAAGTGAGATTCCTTACTGTAATTCAAAGTTGTTTACTCTCGAACCATGTTAATTCCAAGTACTACCATTGCTGAAAGTCTCGTCACAAATCTAGATGTTAATGTGTAGCATTGCAGCTGAATATTAGGCCTGGATTTGGATGGAATTGGAGCTATGTATAGTACAACTACTAAATTACCTTATCAACGACCTTATCCGCTTGCCCAAAAGCTGTCTTAACGATGACCACAAGAGTCGGTGCAGTTTCTGCTGCGCTCTTAGAAGGCTCGAGAATAACAAATATATCGTCTCTTCGCTCAAAGGTCTGCCAAGGCTCCTTGTCATTGAGGCTGACAAGCTCACGGAGGAATAGAAGATTCGTCCCCGTTATGGTGATAATTCGCCCAGAGCCCTGAGCACACTTAATCCGTGCAGATGTGATCTAGACAAGACGATGAGCATGAGATTAAAAAGAATCTTCAAGTTTGGTGACTGGGTAGTACAAGTCTTAATGCAATCTTTGAGCAAAACCTACTTACCTGCAAAATCTTTTGGAATTTAGGATATGAGGACTCCCATGAGAATTCGGATTCCCGGGCTTATGATCTTCACAATACAGTGTGGCTTGTGATTTACTCTAGCGGCCTATATGCACATGAGAATAATATGATACAGTTTTAACCATAGTTACACAGGAACTTAGTCTACGGAAGGAGAGATAGAAAGCTTTCAAATGAAAATAGTATTATTGAATGGTTTGATTGTTAAGAAGACCAAACGTCGTTTGCACTTACTGTTGGGGCAGGTGTAGAGACAACCAAGTTCACTTCATACTGAGGCTCCGCTACAGAGCTATGAAGTTTCGGGCCATCAATCAAAGAAGTAGCAGCCATTACCGATCTGTAGCTTGCAATTTCGTGGTACTGCACGTCTGCAATTCCAAGCTTCACCTCTCCCAGTTTCCTTTGCATTTTCACACTCTCGTCATTCACACAGTGTCGAATATATCGAGTCTCCTTGTCACCCCAAGGATTGCTGTCCTGTTCCATGAAGACGTAGTTGCCGATGGGATAAAAATCGGACTCATTTTTTTATCTTTCCATGTTTTTATGATTACGGGCCCGCAGTTGTTTTGACCGCCGTTGTGCTAGCGCCCCGACTTTAATGGCAACAGCAGACGTACCAATGTCAAATACCCCTAAAGCTGCCACAGTCACACATTTGACAGCACTACCGTCATCATACGCATCTATGCATTGACCAATTAAGGCCCCAGTGGTCCTCCATGATGCGGGATGCCGATGAGGTAACCACTCTTGAAGTTCTCGTGTAATTTCCTTCACTGTATTTTGTATGTCATGTAGAAGGCATGGTACAGGGTCTGATTGGTTCACAATATTGATGAATCGCCACTTGATATGCTCATTTTCATTGATGTTTCGAGCAGCCTCCCTGTCACAAATATGAGGCGCCCCGAATGCAATAGAGATCATTGAATGAGGAAAATGGGCCTGCGATTCGCGGCGTGCAATAAACATAATTAGCGTACATCTCAGAGGGATCTCACTGTTTTTTTAATAAAAATTGTGAGGTAGGTGGGTTGGCCATCATCCACTAGAAGATTTACCCTAATTTGGCGACAGGTCAAGGAGGAAAGTAGAACAAATTTAGGCTTCCTCCTATATTTTGGATGCATGTTCGAACTTTTTGTTTAGATATAGCAACGTCAAAAGTAAATCCTCATAATGTGGCGACTTGGGTCCATGCTTTCTAAGAAAAGTCCTTTCTATCATTAGCATCTTCACTTTTTTACCGGCATGATGCGCAAATTCCAAAAGCTAAACAATAAAATTCAGAATTGAATGTGCGATCTGCAGAAACTATTGCACCGTTAAGATTCGATATAAATTTTGCAAGGCCGCAGGACAGAAATTGCAGCAGTACCAATAACTTAGTGACTTACCAGCTCGTCGTGTAGCCAGTTTCCTTCAAGCAGTATGAGTAACAACACCATGTGCGCCACGGCCCCGCCCAAACTATGCCCGCAGAAGACGATGCGTTTTTCAGACGCATAAATGAGCTCCCAAACAGGATGGCTTGCCAGGGTTTCATCATGAACATGCAGGAAATCATTTGCGCGTTTAAAAAACCCGGCGTGGAATGAACCCCCAAATTTGTGATGATAGTCTGTCCGTAAGTCGGACGCCATGTCTTTATGGGTTGTCGTGCCCCGGAACGCGATAAAGATCGCATCTTCCGCATAGGCGGCCGGGAACTTCTGTCCATCGGAAAATAAGTCGACTGACATGTGGATCTTTTGAAATTTTACACTTGGGTTTCCCCTTTGAGTCTCTCGTAGCAAAACCTCGGCTCCCGCGACATCTTTGTAAACGGCCTCAGCGCAGAAAAGAGCTCGAAGTAGGTCGTCTCTGCTTAGAGTACTGTCAGGGCAGCCGAGCGGGATAGAATTGGACGACATCGTCCTGTAGTCCACTGTCAGAGAGGATGCGCCCGCTCTCTAGTAACTCTTCCCTGATAACAACACACAAATCAGTTCAAATCAGATCCAAACTTGGAATGTGACTCACTTAAAGCATAGGCAGAAAATTTCTATAAGATCTGGACGGCACGCTACCATAGACTTTTGCATGCATAAGATACCTGTACAATTATTATTTAAAAACAATTTCAATCCCCTGATTCTTTGCGGGTAGGTCTCCACCTAGCCGCATCAATGACGTGCAGGCATATCACAAAAATGCCCGCTCTCCTTTTGAAAAAATGACACGCTTGAATTTGTGGCATTTGTTTTCAGTCACTCACCCTTTTCGTTGCGGGTATTCGCCCAGCCGGGTCAATGACGGGCAGGTATGTGGAAAAAATGACACGCTTGACTTCGTGGCATTTTTTTAAGACACTCACCCTTTTCTTTGCGGGTATCTGCCTATCCGCGTCAATGATGAGTAGGCTCGTGAAATGAGCTGATATTGTGGCGCTTTTTTTTAAAACACTCACCCTTTGCGGATGAAAAGTTACAATGGCACTTAGGCTTTCAAGTTGCCATACATAAAGACCTGTAACTGTTTTTTTAAAACCATTTCCATCTTGTGATACTTTTGTGGGTATCCACCTTGGTGCTTATATCATGTGGAAATAATTTTTAAAGGAGGGGAGGTGTTCGGAAAAATGCCTGCTCTCATTTTCAATAATGAAATGCTTGTTTTTGTGGCATTTCAAAAAAATGCTCGCCCTTTGCGGATGAAAAGGTTCAATAAGGAATATCCCTCGAACTACAGTTTAAAAATCTTACAATCTTTTTTTTTGGAGAAATTAAAATTAATAATTGAAAAAAAGATGTTTTAAGGTTTTTTCCGATGGCCCCTGGAAAAAAAAAAGTTTGTCAGATAGATTTCACTGGGCAGCCACTTATATAGAGCAATGTTTATGTGCTTTTACTTTCATGTCTGTTTCTTTATAGCCAAATTTGGCAAAATCGTCCTTCAGATTATCAGCGGTTGATCTGCATCACCGAATTGGAAAGTAAAGAAGGAAGCTGCAATACAGAGCCTCAGACAAGTTGAGGTGTGAATTCCTTTCTTTGGAAGGCACACATTGCCTTGGGTGAACCAGCAGTGGCACCATGGTAGAAAATAAATAAATAAATAAAATAAAAATTATATATATATATATATGTTGCTTCTAATCATTATAAATATCTCGCTTTCACGCTCACCAAAATCAGCATGCTCCCATTTGAAGCCATGTAGAAAGCCATGTAGAAATAACAGGTCTCCCTTTCGACGTGGCCGATTGCAATTGTGGGATGCTACTAAGTCAGGTATGGATTTTTGAAGATGCAGCATGTAACTTACTTAATTCACCTTTGTTCCCAAGGCAAAAGAACAGGTGATCCAAATTTAGATTTCAGATCATGTGTAGATGTATAGACCAGTGTTATGCAGTTCTTCCTTTTTGAGAGAACCTCCTGTCCAGTTCTAACATTTTAAAATTTATGTGACCATTCTCTGAGTACAGGTTTGAGCCAGGTTTTTCCAAACTTGAACCCTTTGGTTCCGGTTGTATCACATCTTTTCAAATTCAAGAACCTCCAGACCCGGTTCAGTTCCATGTACACATACACATTCCCCAATGCTAAAGATTATGTGAGTACAAAGTTTTACAACAAGTTAAATTAGGGGTCTTTCTAAATATAGAGTTGAACAACTAATTATAATTAATAATTAAATATAGATTTCGGTCTACTTATTAAAATTTGAAAAAAGTCTACTTTTTAACATACATATCCTGATTGTTGTCAGTGTATATAATTGGACTAATAAGACCTACTTAGTCCTGTAAAACTGAAAATCTGGAACTCACAAAGTTATCATACCAGTAAAGAGGAGTATGGAACAGTCCAGGGACTTGATTATCATATCAAACAATTGGACAACTAATAACTGATCAGTCACAAGCAAGGTTTTTTTCCCTTCACTTTTGTGGTCTAGCCACACTGACAACCATCCACAGGAGGAGCTAGCCAGATTTGGCTACAGCAGGATAGTCAAATTGTTTTCTAATGCTACTGATGTTTGGTGACATCCAGATCAGGCGCTCTAAATCTGGGGAACCCAGTCCAAAATCCATGCTTTTTTTGTTGAAATTTTTTCCAAAATATTCAAAAAGGAATCCTTGTAGTAGTAGCCCCAATTTTTTTTCTCTTCCTTTTGGCAAAATTTTGCACAATAACAAAAGGCCGGTTACAAGCAGCGGTTCTTTTTGGGTGAAAAAAATGTTTTTGAGAAACTTTTGCAAACTTTCTAAAAACAATATTAGTTTAGGGAGTTAACTTCAATTAAGACTGAATTATTCTTATTTATATGAAGTAAATTAGACCATGAACATATGATGGGTATTAGTGGCCAAGTGTCAATCTTAAACAAGGGGTGTGTCACATTGTGTCCTCGCCATTTACATTAAAAAGTATCTTAAGGCAAAAGGAGAATTATGGAAACTCAAATATTTCAGCATGGTAAAATATAATCTTCAAAAATTCCTCTAAAAGAAGGTCTGTACAAAATGTAGAAAGCCCACTCTGTTGGATAGAATTTTATTTTATTTTTTTGGGTACAATACTTGAAATATCACAAGAAAAATTTGAAAAAACAAAATTGTGGATGCTTTATGTTGGTTAACACCCTTGAAGTGGTGTGTTCTTGAAATAAATGCCCTTTAGCTTGACCTCAAGTGGGTGTTTATTTCGAAAATGCCAAGTTGTTCAATAGGTGAATTACCCTATTCATAATCACAAGAAATTTATGGGCTAACTTTAGCTAGGGCAAATTGACCACCATTTTGGAAAGTTACTCCAATTCACCACAACAAAATTATTGGACTTTTTCATCCAATACTTTTAGGTTGTGTGAGTGTATTGTCTACTATTTCATTAAAAGTTTATGTTCACTAAGCAGTTGACACCATAAGGATTACAAAGTGATCTACAGACTTTGAAGATGAAGGATTGTAAAACAAGATGAATCGAATGGTGACCTAAAATTTACAACAACAAATAGACTTGGAGGCAAATCATCAAATCACTAGAAGACAAACATAAGATAAATTTGAAAATGGACAATAATATGCAGGGCTTATAGAAACCCCATATTGGAATTTGATGTTGGATAGATGAGTTTTAAAATTGAGGAAATATTTGCAGGGTGTAGGTCGTTTCTATGACAAGAGGTGGTACAACGTGAAGTATGGACTAGGGGTCTTTAAAAAAGGCATAGTTACAAACGATAATCTTCACGAAGAGAGATTTAATCAACTATTCACCCAAATGAGTGGGTGCAGTATACTTTTTCGTTGCAATTTGTGGTTTAGAATTGAAGAAATCAAGATGGAATAAGGACTTTTATAATACTTGATTAACCGCAAGAAATCTCAAGTCTAGAATTGGTGATTAACCGAAGAAAGGATGTTACAGGAGGTATCCAACCCAGGTTTGTGTATCAGTTTACATCTCCAAATTACTATGAACTAGTGGAAGACCAAGAGGTGGAAAAAAACACCAATATTGATTTGGTTGAGGAGACTGAGGAAAATTACATACAATCATATAAATATGCAAAGGCATAGGTGAATGAATTAGATGAAATACCACAATCATATTCACATTAAGGAAATCCACAGTTGGATCAAACAAGGTACCCAACCAAAACACGGGATCATGAATATAAATAGGTATTGTTAGACATGTGGAATTACAAAATGTGGTAGGAACATTAATGGATCAATCACAGGACCAAGAACTAGGAAATTTTATAATCCAAAATAGATTGAAAGGTAGGGAGTTGGGAGGTTAATTGGGACCATAGAGTCAACAAATTTGTTCGTCCATTCAGTTTAGGAGTAGAATATTAGAGTTGTATTCACATCCACATTATGCACCACAAAAAATACCAATAGGTAACCACAAAATGGAGCATTGTCACACATGAGTCAACCCAATTTGACCAAAAGTGTTAGAAGCAATAATTGCTGAAATTCAAAGACAACCTTTTAAAACAAAGGTTATTCAATCACCTAATGTTGTCATAACAACCACAAGATTGGAAATGGTGGTTGCACCCAAGACAAATGTTGTTAGAAGTGGAATATTAATTAGATCTACAACAAATTTGGGTAATGGATTTGATGCACCCCCAAGCTCCTTGATGGACTCAACTACGAGTCCAAAGATGAAGACAATGAAAAGAAAAGGAGTTAGGTCACCCTCCTTGGCTTGTAACACTTTGAGAGTAGAAAGGCATGTTTGAGCTCCGAGATGGGGATTAGGAAGGTTGACAAGCAACTCAATTATTTACATGGACCTACACAAATCAAAACACAAGTTGATTAGTCCATAGCTGGAGCACTTTCGTGCACGAAC
>Ga0209208_10001210_pt1 | contig 36072 bp, 29 predicted proteins | sample S1TSphfallax_3_FD_187694 | JGI IMG/M metagenome (GOLD analysis project Ga0209208, IMG submission 187694) | Host-associated microbial communities from peat moss isolated from Minnesota, USA - S1T2_Fd - Sphagnum fallax MG (SPAdes) (version 2) | ecosystem: Host-associated > Plants > Peat moss >...
GGCAATGAGAACTCACAAAACGAAGGGGGGAAAAAACTTGGAAAATGTTGGAACTTGAAGCATTGGAGAGCTTCAAGAGAAAAAAAACAAAAGACAAAATGGGGAGAGGAAATGGGAGGGTTGTGGCTAGTTTAGAAGGAAATGGAGCATTGAAAAATAAAACATTACCATTTTGTTTATTTTTTTTGACCAAAAATAAACCAAACCACCCAAATACTATTGGAGTTATGTTTCATCCCAAAATAAGGAATCCAAACTAGTGGAGTCATGGGGGCTAGGTCACTCTAGGAACAAATTAGTTGACATTTGTTGTCTTCTTTTTCTTCTTCTTCTTCCTTACACACAAGACACTCATGTTGTGGATTGAAAAATATAACATTAATTGCAAGGAAGTAGATTGGATGGTATTTGGTCATAGTATGGAGCTAGCTAGAAGGTCCCAATTTTTTGTTGGATTTAATTGAAGGAACCAAAGATGATTAGTGGATTTATGTTAAAGGAAGGCAAGGAAGTAGGAAGAATTCTTACCCATTTGGAACATGAATATGCAATGAAGAGGCAAAGAGTTTTGTGTTGTGTAATGTTCCAAGATAAGAGGTCCTAAGGCTTTCCCTAAATGAGCACTAACTTGCTTGAAATGGAACCAAAAAACACTAATTTTGGAAATGGCCTTTTTCTAAGGGCATTAAGGTACCCCAAGCAAAACATCAACATAATATTTTATGTTTTTTTCATTTTTTCCATAATATTCTACCTTTCAAAATGTTGATGTGGGTGCTAAGAATATTCCATGAATTCCAAAATAGTTGGGATTTGCTTTCATTAATTTGTCCATGAAAAGAATAGGCAGTTCAAATTACTTGGTAATTGTGAATAAAATTTTTAAATATTCAAAAAATTACAATTGAAACGTAGTCTAAAATGACATCAAGTCAAAGGTGGGTTGGTTGAAAAATAAGGACTTTCTATTAGTGATTTAGTTGGCAATACATGAAGGTAATTCTTTCAAATTGAAACACCTTAACAAACTAAGTTCATTGATTACATTTAAGTGGTCAATGTACATGTAAGTAATTTTTGCAAGTTGAAGCATTCACACAAGTCAAGATTTCCAAGTGCACTCAATGACCAATACATGAAAGTGGATTTTTCAAATTGGAACACCTTGACAAATGATGTTTTTGGAATGTAGTCAGTTGGCCAATAGATGAAAGTAGTTATTTCAAATTGGAACACCCTAACAAATAAAGCACTTTGAATGCATTCAATTCGCCCATAAATGAATGTACTCCTTTCAAAAATGCTTTCAAGTTAGAGTAGTTTTATAAATAAATGTTTGGAGTGATAATAGATGAAGGTAATATTTTCAAGTTGAAACACCCTTCCAAATCAAGCTTTTGGAGTACATTCAATTGGTCAATAGATGAAGGTAGTTATTTCAAGTTGGAACAATTTGATAAATCAAGCTTTTGAAGTGCATTCCATTGGCCAATAGATGAAGGTAGTTCTTTCGAGTTGGAACACCCTTCCAAATTAAACTTTTGGAGTGCATTCAATTGGTCAAAAGATGAAGGTAGTTCTTTCAACTTCGAACACCATGACAAATTAAGTTCTTGGAGTGCATTCAATTAGCCAATAAATGAAGGTAGTTCTTTCAAATTGGAACACCTTGACAAATAAAACTTTTAGAGTGCATCCAATTGGCCAATAGATGAAGGTAGTTCTTTCAAGTTGGAACACCATAACAAATTAAGCTTTTGGAGTGCATTCAATTGGCCAATAGATGAAGGTAGTTATCTCAAGTTGGAACACCTTGATAAATAAAACTCTTTGAGTGCATTCAATTGGCCAATAGATGAAGGTAGTTATTTCAAGTTGAAACATTATGATAAATCAAGTTTTTGGAGTGCATTCAATTGGCCAATAGATGAAGGTAGTTATTTCAAGTTGAAACATTATGATAAATCAAGTTTTTGGAGTGCATTCAATTGGCCAATAGATGAAGGTAGTTATTTCAAGTTGAAACATTATGATAAATCAAGTTTTTGGAGTGCATTCAATTGGCCAATAAATGAAAATAATTCTTTCAAGTTGTAACACCATGATAAATTACGCATTTGGAGTACATTCAATTGGCCAATAGATGAAGGTAATTCTTTCAAGTTGGAACACCTTTTCAAATTAAACATTTGGAGTGCATTCAATTGACCAATAGGTGAAGGTAGTTTTTTCAAATTTGAACATTCTTTCAAATTAAGCATTTGGAGTGCATTCAATTGGCCAATAGATGTAGGCAATTTTTGCAAGCTTTGACACCCTTCCAAATTAAATTCTTGGAATGCATTCAATTGGTTGACATATGAAGGTATTTTTTTCAAACTTTGGCATTGTGCCAAATCAAATACTTGTAATTGGAAACAATCAAACATATTATTTGGCAACTTTTGAATCATGCATTTTTTGAGGCACAACCACTTAACATTATTCAAATTTCGCCCTTGGATGCATTTTTCCACAATAGTTGGTGAAGCTTCTGTTAGGTCAACCAACCTAAGGTTGCAAAATCCCTTTGAGCTGATTTGGGACAATGCAGGCAAATTGACACATTTTTTCAATGAAATGCCTTCTAAATTTTCCACCACCTATCACATGAAATGAAAAAAAAGGATTATCAATATATAAAAACATTTCATCCTAATGCCAATTTTTTTAGAAAAACATGTATTTATTAAATCAAGATTCAAAGTTAAAAATATGGTTTTTGACATTAAAAAAAATGACAGGAAAAATAAAATTATATGATTGAAATAATATGGTGACAACCTCGTCCTTTTGTAAAAGGAAATTTGATTCATTTGATTTCCATATAAATCGATTCATAATTGAAAATTCCATTGCAATATTTTAACCCATGTCTTGTAATTGGTCATGTATGTATAAGGTTCCACCTTCTATCCCTTGAATTAAAGATCTATGTTGTAAATTTTGTAATCCAAACTTTGGGTGTAAATAATTTCCACTCCACACTTGATAAATTGTACTTATTTTCAAACCACCCAAAAAACAAGCAATATCCAAAAACATGTTTTGATGTTGCTTATCCAAGTGGTCATAAGACATCCTCAATTTACTCCAAAGCTCTTCATTATCATTGCCCCCAGTGAAAATTTGCCCGCTTTTCAATTTGCTCAATGCACCTTCCCAAATTTCTAATTCTTTAATATTGCACAAAAAAAACCCAATACTTTAAGACTTAAAGGGAGCCCCCCACAAGATTTTATAATCTTCATACATATATCTTTGAAATCCTTTGTTGGAACATGATTTGCATTGCCAAATGCATGGAACAGAAAGAGTTCCCTTACTTGCTCTTCCTCCAAAATATCCACGTCCACTTTTCCATCTTCACTTACATGAAATTTTAGACTTTGCCAATTTTGACAATTCACAAGTACTCTACTTTTGAAGTTGCATTCTTGCCATCTTTATGAATGAGAAATTGCAAAGATGTAAAGTTCTCTGCCTTACCAACATCATCCACCACCAGTAAGATTTTTTTCGATATCATACATTGCCTAATTTTGTCAAGGTTTTCTTTATTCACATTATCATCCTTGCATAACCTTTTGCCACACAAATAATGTAGGAGTTGTTTTATGACATCATTAATATTGTTCTTTGATTTCATATCCTCCAAAAAATTAGATTTGTCATATTGGTTGTGGAACAAATGATAGAATTTTTTGCTCAAAGTGGTCTTCCCAATCCCACCCGTTCCAACCAAACCAACAATAGATTCCTTTTGTAACAAAATGTTTATGTCTTTAGCTTTGTCAATCAACGCCACCTCATGACATGGCAAAGGTGGAAGCAATATATTTTTCTGTCAAAATTTACAAAATATGGGTTTTTAAAAAAATTTGATAATCAATATATATGACATTGCATATGCAATACACATCAAGTGTGCTATGACTTAATGTGTATGAAATTACATGAACATATATGAAATCAAAATACTTAGATTTGATTTTTTATTTCCATACATATTCTCAAACATTTTAACAATAAAAAATAGCTTGGATGATCTTTGTTTGGTGGCTTGCAAATTGTCAAGTGATTAACATTTTCAATTTTGTAATGGTTGTTGTTTGACAATTGAATAGTTGAAGCATATGGCACTAAAATTCCCTGCATGTGCAAAATATTAAGTTAATGGAATTCATTGATTTGTTTGTTGACTTATGCTTTAACTTATAAATAACATAGTAATTCCAAATGGTGGTGGGAACTATAGTTTAATAACTATTGATGTTTGAATAAGAATGAAATACCTTGTGTAAAATTAATCTCCTTCAACCCTTTGGCAAAAAAATTATATAAATACATCACAAAGTTATTGGTTTTTAATTTCATTAATCTTACATGTTTTAATGATGATATGATTTTCCTTACAAATATTTATATGGAATTGATTTCATGAAGGGAAAATTTAAAACCTATTTCCTAATGTTTGAAATCAATCAAATTTCATTTCCATCAATAGTAATTCATGAAACAAAGTTCATAAAACACATGACCCATTCACCACATTAATATATTCAAAAGTATTGAGTACGTGATCCCACACAAATTTTGACAATACAAAAAATGTTCAATGATTGAACCTAGTTGGATAACTTTCAATGTGTTGAAATGAAAATCTTACCCATTTCTTGTTGAGTGGTAATCCTTTGCCAAATGCATGAATGTTGAGGTTTTCATGAATAGTATTTTAAAAATCCATTGAAAGGTGCTCCATTTGTGGGTTGAAAAATTTTAATTTTTTAAAAAAATAGACTAGGTTGCACACTTGCTCAATGTGTTGATTTGTTGATGTTGCCAAATGAAATAATTTGATAAATTTTGGGTAGCCCAACATGGGGTACACCACAAAATACTACATCTTTAACAATGTTTTAAAATGTTGTACAACATTTGTGTACTTCATCATCCAAATTACTTTTTCACCTTTGATGTACATGTTTGTGAGCTTCAACCACCAAGCTTTTGAGTACAAAACCTCCAAAATTATAAGCAACTAATGCCACCGGTCCATCTCAAAGGGATTGATAACTACAAAATATTCAACAATGCACCAAAATTCCATTATCAACATTGTATTAACATGTACAAATTTATCCTATTATACTTGAGGCAATTTTCCAGTTCACACATGACCTAAGCCATAAGTTCCTAATTGATTTGCTTGTCATTTGTCATTTTTCATTTATTGACTCCATTAATCTACGTAAAAATTTGTGACAACAATGTTGGTAAAAAATTATTATGTACAAGTATGTAGGTGTCTACATTCTTGTGTTAATGTACAACTTGTTTCTATGTGTTACCTTGGAAATACCATTGAAATTAATGAATTTTAAAATTAAAAAAAGGTATGCACTTTCTTGAAATATTTTTTTTGCAATGAAATGGATGCAAATTTTCTATGCATGTATTAATATAATATAATTTAATTCAATTACATTATCAAAAATAAAGCTTCAAAAAGTGCGAACTAAAAATTGCCATCAAAACCAAACTAGTTGTACCATGAATTTATAATATGAACATAGACTTTGCTATTATCCTCAAACAAGAACATTTGCATTTAAGCCTCGTTTTATGTTCTCCCACATGAATCTAATAATTCAAATAAATTGAAACTTGTTGGTGTGTATCACAATACTAGCACACATGAACAATTAACTTGTACAAAACATTTTAAAAACTCTAAAGATGTAAACAATTATTTTTAATGTATAGAAGGAGAAGTAATTAAGTTGTCCATAAATATAGGAAATTGTCACACCTTGAATTTGTAACCAAACTTTGAATAAGGTTTTTGCCAATTTCAGTCACATCATTGTGAACACTTGTCACAATGTTAGAATCATAGGACAATGATAAAATTCGAACATTGTTGTTCAAGTCTTCGGGTAGCCACTTTTCAGGCCAACATATGCACTCTTCTCTATTGTTGGTGGGGATTGTTGACCATGTTTCTTTCCATTCATCATTTCTACCAAAAGTAACCCCGTGAAAAAAAATGATAGTCAAGTTTGAATTATTGGAATTGCAAGTGGGATTTAAATCATGCACTAGATATTTCTGCAAAGAAATGAAAAAGAGTTAACACAATCCTTCAAACATCTCTTGAAAATTATTTGACTATACATTAAATTAGAGAAATGCAATATACAAATTATAGTAGTTAGATAAAGACAATAATTAATTGAAAAGACTAAGTTTAACAAGAAGACAATAATAGATGAATTGGAGAATACCAAATCAATCTTGCATGACTAACAAATGAAGATCATTCACATGTGTGATAGACCTCAAAGTTTCGAAAAATAGTTCAATAAGTAAATATTGTTACATAGTAGGTGGAACATATGCCAATCAATAAAGGTTAATGCTAAGAATTGGATTCTTTCAAGTTTGGGTTGATTAACTAAGCCATCTAGTTTGGTTCATTTGTGTTTCATGACATGTTCCCCAACATTTGGGCCACTAAAGCCTCCAACTCCTAAGGAATTGGGACACAAACCCAATAAGAATGTCCAAGAGCATTTTAATTATTTGCTTTAGGTTGTTGGATTAAGACTACACATTGAACTTAACTCATAATCTCTAATGAAAGTTCCAATCCTCACAGGTTCAATATATTCTTAGTCAGTGCCAAATTTTAACAAATTTCCCTTTCACCAATTCTACTTGTTACAGCAAGTGAGTCCCTGGCCTAATGTAAGAGGCTATAGCGATGACTCCATTTCATATTGTTTTAAACATCTTTTCATATTGTTTTTATCTAAACAACCAAACTGGAATGTAAGCAAAGTGAAAATGTATGACAAGGAAGCTTGTAAATGATCCAGGACATTCAGGTACCCTAGTGGCTAAAGGGTATGGTTGCGAAGCTGTTGGTTGGGAGCTCAATTTTGAACTAGACCTCCTTCTCCTGATGCTTTGTGAGGACAGTAAGCTATCATGGTTGTAAGGGTTAAGGAAAATTGTCAACACCCAAACAAAATAAAAAAAGAAAAGAAAAATGAAACTTCGACATGTAACTTGGGAAAGCCCAAGAAAAAACTGTGCAAAGAAAGCTCATCATAAGATTAAGAAGAAGCCCCACATGGCTGTGTGATCCAGAGCTTGAAGGAGCATTTTCAGCAAGGACCAAAGGTGTTTCAATCACAGCAGGGGTGCACACAACATCTCTCTTTCTTTTTGGTGGCCCTTGTGAAAGATCAACTCCTTTTCGCTTGAGGCCATATGAATTTCCCATATTTCACACTACTGAAATTCCTTTTGCTCACTGCTCTCATAATTTTTTTTCTGTTAACCTTCTGCTCCCATAAATCCCAATATAAATCCTTTGCCATCCCAATGGCATACACAGGGTACGATGGGTGTCCCTCACATCACAGATTCCCGCAAGCTAAGCTGATCTTTCCACTAGATCTCTCCAATAAACATCAACCCCTTTCCTCTTCACCATCTCCCTTCCCACTCTCTTCTCTTAGTCTTTTTTGACGTTTCTCACAGATGTTTCTTCTTCTTCATTTTCTCCTCCCCCAGAAACTTCTAGAAGGGTTTTGCCATGACTCTTCAGACTGTAGCATATGCGCTCTACCGATTTTGTCGCCACTGAACAATTCATTACTTTCTTTTCTGGAACACATGTCTCTATTTTCTACTCATAATTGCGGATGGAATATGCAATGTCACCTTGAGACTTGTCGTCGAACGTGCTTTCCTTTTTCTCTCTAGCCTACTACATTATCATCATCATGACTTTTGTTCACATCCACACACCAACCCTTCTTTTACCAAAAAACTATAGCTGGAAAAAGCTAAGTCACAAATTTAAAAATGCTAAAATCAAATGCTTTTTGAGATTCTCAATAACCAAAATTTAGCAAAATTCAAAGAAAATTCGTCAGATTTCCATACATGGTTTTCAAGTAAGTAGCCAAAAATAAGAGAAAGATGTTTAAAATTTTCTAATGCCATATTTAACTCATAGCCAAATCTGACTAAATCTTCCTACCGATGATAGCCACTTGGGCTATAGCTCAAAATTGACCCAAAAATTCATTGATCCACATATTTCCTCCTGTTCGCTGATTTCACCCGGTGCATTATTGAAGCATTCTGCCAGAGCTCATGTTGCAGGCAATGCATGGTTAATTGGGCCTTGGGCGAACCGGCAAGGATGAATTGACCCCCACATTGGGATCATTGTAAAAATCCCCAAAACCCATTCAAATGGCCATATTAGGCCCCAAAATTTATAGATCTGGAATTTGGGACCCCGATTTAATCGAGAGAAATGATATTTTTAATATTTAGAACATTTATGAGCAATTTAAATGGGCCGTTTTTACCATGATCCCAATGTGCAGGTCAATTTGCCTTGGTTGGGTGAACCTGGCCTATAGGCCCCAAAAATTATAGATTTGAAATCTGGGACCCTGATTTTGTCTTAGGAAATGATATTTATAAATATTTAGAATATTTATGAGCAATTTAAATGGGCTTTGCGGGGTCAAATTTGCCTTGGTCGGGTGAACCTGGCCTATATTAGAGCGATGGTGAAAATCCCAAAGTTTTTGCGGGCAGCTTCAAATCATTATAGATACATGTAGGCTCCTTAGACAAAATCAGGGTCTCTGAATCTACAACCCAAAACCCTAAACCCAAGAGGCCTCACTCAAGAAGGTGAGTTTACCAGCGTAGTGTTGGTCCGCCCTGGCCAGTGGCTCTGAATGGAGGAGCCTGGGGGGAGAAGGAAAAATTACATGGTTGGTCATAGCAAATAAATCCAGAGTGGAAAAACAAAAAGAATTCTGTCCAGACCAGTGATTTTTCTTGGTGAATTTTCGCACTGTGGCTACAATTTTTTTGAAGAAATTGGGAAAATTCGTTTTAGCAGTGTGAATTCGAGGAAAAAAAGCTCAAAAAATGGAAACTTTTGACAAATTTTACAAACCACAAAATTGAAAAAAAAAAAAAAAAAAAAAAAAAAAAAAAAACAAAAAAAAAAAAAACAGTGATATAGAGGTATATGTGTGTGCACTCTAAATAAATTATGAAAAAACATTGTTGTGAAATTAAGGGTGACTTTAGACGAGGGTCCAAGGTTCAGAGGACAATGAATTCAAGCAATCTTATTGGTGGAAAGCTTTAAATTGGTCCCAAGGCCTTTAGACGAGGGTCCAAGACAAAAAAGTGGCAAATTGAGGCTAATATGGCATCTGTTTTGGAGGGGAAATCAATTGGTTGGAACCAAAAGACAGAGCTAAAGGGAGAGTTCCTGAATTGGAGAACCAAGAATCAGGCTAGGGACCCAGGTACACTCCAACTCAATGATTCAATTTGTTTCACATGAGTCCAAATTGGTTCCTAGGAAATTGGACCCTGGACCCTCGTCTAAAGTGGGCCTAATGGTGTTTTATTGCAAGACCCTTTTTGACTCCTTATGTGGAGAACCCCAATCAGCAAGATTGATATCTGGTGCAAAGTGCAAACATGTTGGATCCGAGATCTGAGGCCTTAGCCTAGTGAAAGCCAACACCTTTTTGCTCATTTTTGGTCTTCTTACTTGCTTTGTGTTATGGTGCCCACAACCAAGTCTGTTGTTTGTGAAGCAATTAGGGGAACCTGTAATTAATGGCCAGGCTGAACCTGCACCTAATATTACATTCACCGTCTTGAATAAGCCCTTTCCCCCATAATAACTCCAAGACACATCAAAGAAATGTTAAATTTGAACTTAGACACCCTCACTTAGTCTAAGGCCTGCTTTACACTAGGAATTGGGACTGAAAAAACTTGGGGCCAACTTTGAGCATTTTTGGCTTTTTGTCTGGCCCCAAGTTACTAATAAATGCTACAACATTGGCCATGAGGGTTGCAAATTGGCTTCCCAAATTTGATGGTATTCTTTTCTTCAGCCTTTGGGGCCGATACAAGGCCATAAGGTTCAGCATTTATTAGTAACTTGGGGGCATATTGAAAAGATTTTTTCTACTTCAGCCTTGATTCCTAGTGTAATTTAGCCCTTGAAGCTGATATCAACAAAAGCACCAATAGGAATGCGTGATTTCAGTTGAGCATCGGCCTCGATTCCTAGTGTAAAGTGGGCCTAAGAAAAGCTCCACAGTTGCTGGGTATATGGCCCTGGACAGTACAATTTGACTCAACACAATGGCTTTGGCCTGGACATTTTGCGTGAGAATTACAAGGCAGGCAAAAGGCTCAGCAAAAGACAATACCTGTTGTTGATTCTTAGATAAACTGTTAGACGAGTGGTTGGTCCAAGTGGGTTGCTAATATCTTTTATTGGTTACCGATCGTTTGCAAATGTCAGTTTTAGTGTGGGGTTGGGAAAAAAAAAAAACTAATCCTGGTTTTGGGAAATGTTGTGTTCCATTGCCATATCCCCAGAGCACTAAAAGGATGATTTTAGCTACAACAAAAGGTGTATTTGTTTGTCAATGGATTTCACTAAATTTTGAATGAAGAACTAATGCTAATCACAGATGAAAGTTACCGTAAGAAAACAAAAAATTTGTTCACAAAACAAAAATAGAAAGCCTCTACAAATGTCCTAAATTTGTTCTAAATATAACATGCATACTAGAAGTCTTAACATAATCTATCCAAGGGATGAATGTTATTAAGTTCAAAGTATATCGATTCCAACACCCTTTTTTATGCTCAACATACATAAACACCTTTGATTGGCAAGATATGGTGGATGAAGGAGATCAAACAATAAGGCAACATAGATTCGCTAACTTTACAATATCTCCTAGCAAGATGTCAACATTGTTTTTTCATCAACAAGACTTAAGCATCTTCTTCGTCAGTTCACAACATCTTTTCCATCATTCCTATCTCATCATCAGCATTGTCCTTCACACTTTACTAGAAAAAACAATTCCATTTGCAATGTAATCACATTTGCACAGACTTTAACTTTTTTGATCCTAATCAAATTTTTAGGAAATTATTTTAAGAATAAACTCATTAGATCATTATCTAATTTTTAGACTTAACATTATTTAGATTGAATCTACTTCTACATGCTTCAAATTTAATTCGACTTAAATCCTTCGTGACCATATCAACAAGTTGCTTTGTTGTATTGATAAAATCAACATGAACTATTTTTCTTTTACTTTCTCTCATATAAAATGCCAATCTATTTTGAAGTGTTTTGTTTTATCATGAAACATCGAGTTCTTAGAGAGTTTAATGGCGCTTTAATTATCACACATGATTGTTGTGGGGGCATTCATCTCCAATCATAGTTCATGCAATAATCAACGAATCCATACAACCTCACAACAACAATTTGCTAACGATCAATATTCAAATTCACATGACAACCGTGAAATTGAATTTTGCTTCCAACAACACCATGAAATGCATGTAGAGTCAAGGAGGAAAATGTAAGATGTTACGTAGGTTCAGTCATCTAAATCAAATGTGTAGTCTGCATTAGAAAATCCCTAGAGTTGCATATCCTCCCCATCACCCAAGAAGAGGCCAAGTGACGGGTATTTTTGGATGTAATGAAAAATTTATCGAATGGCATGAAGATGCTCAATTTGAGGGGCTTATATGTGCCGATTAACAATGTTGACAACATATTGAAGGTTAGGTCAAGTCTTGGTCAAATAATGAAGTTTACCTACCATCCACTAATAAAAAGTAGCATTGACTAGTTCGATGTCAATATCACATCAAAGACGGGTGCTCTCATGCATGGGAACATGAATTGGTGTGGAATCAACCATGTGGAATTCAGTAAAGAGATTGCGGGCATAGGGTGTCTAGTGAAATAATAGATTGTGCGTGGTGCGATTGAATTCGACAACAAAATACTTTTACACAAGGCCCAAATTAATCATATGAAATTGTGCCATCAATTGATACTTGAATTGGGCTAATCCATGTTCATCATTCCTTGTGATAAATAAGGCATCAAAATACAAGATCAAAATAATGATCATATTTGTAATTTCACGGTAATAGGTATTGGAATCGGTTCGACTCTTGACCAAGCTAATTTGGAGTAGGGCAAAATCCATTCTAGATTACCAAGCACGGGGCTTTATTTGAGACCATACAATGCGTGATGAAGTTGACAAACGAGGTGTTCAATGCAAGGAGTTGTTAAGCCATTAAGTTGAACCATGTACATTTCTTCATCAATAACCCCATTAAAGAATGCAATCTGGACATCGAGGTGGTGGATGGGCCACCCATAATGTCTGGCAAGGCCACTCACAATTTGAATAGTTCCCACTTTACTACAAGAGTGAAGGCTTCAAAATAATCAAACCCTACTTGTTGTTAGAACCCCCTGGCAACTATATGAACCTTGTAATGATCTTCTTGTCCACTAATTCCAAGTTCAATTTTTAAAAACCATCGGCATGTGATGGCCCGTTTACTAGAAGGAAGAGGAACAAATGACCATGTGTTGTTATGGAGGATGGAATTGTATTCATCCTGCATCATGTGATGCCATTTTTGATGAAAAATAGATTCATAGAAGGTGAGGTTCTCTACACCTTCCTCAACCAAAAAAATTGAAAATTTTATAGTAACCACAAAGTCCTCAAGATATCTGGGTGGTTCCTTGATGTGCTCCAATCGAAAAAAAGGAAGAATCAATTGAAAATTTGATGTTGAAACTACTGCAAGATGAAAATAGGCAATGAATAGTTCACTTATCAAACTATGTGATGGCGGGTTGTTGCAATTAGTATGGGGCTTAGCGCATTGCTTTTCAATTGGCTTGATGTTCTACTACTCAATCTACATGATAAGGGGTCGGGAGAACACATGGTAATGAAGGGTTCATCAAGTGATGGCAATGAGGTCATGATGGGAACTTTAGATCTTGGCGATGAAGACATATTAGACATTAATGTGGGTGATAATAGTGTAGGTGTGGTAGGTAAATCTATGGATCCTCCCAAAAAGTAAATCAATGATTCAAATTCCATGAGCAAGTCAATGTGGACCACATTAGATTCTTGGATCCAAATATCTTCAAATGTATCTCTTGAAATGATGACTTTTCGAGTCTTGTGGTCATATAAGCGATAAACCTTGATTTTATCATCAAAATTCAAGAAAATGCACTGAAAGGAATGTGGGTCCAACTTCCCATGCAAATGATATTTTGGTGACGAAAATCTAGAAGTGTATACAAGGTACATTTTTAACCCCAAAGTAGATAGAAAAAGTTTTATGCATGCTAAGTTGTCATTAGTCCCACCTTTCAACCCAACTGTCATATCAATTATATTCATTCTTGTAAGACATGCATTTTTGGTGGTGTAACCAGCATTTGGATTTCTTAATCATGCTGTCAAATTGTGCATGCAAACATGTTTTTCATCATTCATTATTAGCTTTAGAATGTGGGTCAAATTTTACTTTTTATGGTAGGACCACACTACAGACATGTTTTCCTAAACAACAAACTTCTCCATGGTTGGCATGTTCACATTTCAGTTTTTGAGAAAATTTGTGGAACCAACTTTTCTTATTGTGGCACAAGGCCTTCATTCAAGAAAATCATGTTAACATTGGAGAGTATATAAGGGCTCATAAATGGAAAACTTGTGATATGTTATTTCATAAAGTTTTGGCCTATTTTTATTTAACATCACCAAGTTATAAGTAGAATGCTTGTAATTCTATGCAACTAATTGAAGTATTATAAAGCAGATAATAGATTTTAGTTTTAGTATAAGGAAAGTGTATTTGAAATGCTTAGGATGATTCACGAGTAATCAAACATGTCTTTAGACAACATTTCAATCATTTTGAAATTGTTGCCACACTTTTATTCCTCCGTTTGACATCTACTTCCATGGAATGGTGGTAAGGGTCAACATTAGCTTGTTTATGCAATGGTGTATTTGTGTTATATTAGTACTTGAGATTTTATTATTTGGTTCCATTATTGTGTAGGAAGTGGATGATCACAAACTTAGCATCTCATGACTTAGAAATGGAAATTGTGTAACATTAGTTCATTCATAATTCGTACATTTCACACATTAATATTGTGAATTGAAAACACATTTGACACACAAATTTATTGAAAGATTTGAAATATGTGTAACATTTATTCATTCAAAGGTTTGTACTTCATCTATCAACACATTTATCCATGTGTCAAACATGTTTTCAATGTATGATATTCGTGTGTAAAATGTACGAACCTATGAATGAACGAACTTCACATGATTTTCATTATTAATTGCATGCTAAATTTATGATGACAAGAGTTTGACCAAACACAAATCTTGAAAATCTTTACTTGTTCGAATACAATGCTACTATTACATAATGGAAGATAGCCATGAAGATGATGATCTATTCAACTTTAACAATTGTACCATATATTACCTCATGGTTGTTGTGAACTTATTATGGGTTTCAACTCCTGTTTGTTGTTTGATATGTGGGCAAAATGTTGTGATTGAGATTCTATGATGTTGTTTGGGATGCAATGATTTTTGCTGTATGTGAAATTCGAATGAGGCAAAAGGTGTTGTAATATTTGGACTATGGGGATCACATCATTTTCCTAATAGTTATGAGTATGTGCTCATGACACATAAGGTGTACAAATGCAAGTAAAATCATGTGATACATCAAAAGATTGTCAAGCATGATACATGGTGAACACCATAGTTGTTAGAAAGAACTCACAAATGTGTTTAATGTTTCATTTAGATCCTTTTTTCAAGTAGCACAAATTGCTTAATGACTTGGCAATAGGGATCGACCATTGCCTTTATATTCACAACGCCATGATGTAATAATCACTACACCAAAATGCATCCCAATTCACTCTGGGTTTCACTAAATTTTGAGTGAATATGGACATTTTTCTTGGTGAAAATAACTAACCCCCTACTGAACAAGAACCAGTTATTACGGATAATGAATTGTTTCACTAGTTACTAGTGAAACAAAGTCACTCTCAAGTGAAATACAAATTTATCAAGCCATTCACTTACTAATTAATTAATTCACTAACATGAAAATCAATTAAAATTAAATTATTAAATATATAATATTATTGACAATTTCATGATTTTCAGCCAATGATTTATTGACATGTGTCAATACCTAGGTTAGGTTAAAAATCTAACCTATGTAAGTAGGCCACATAATCAACCTAGGCACCTAATCTAAGGAACTAAATAAAAGAATATTTAATCAACTTACCATTGTTGACCACACACAACACCGTTAATGAGGTTTGATCCCTTGGTCTTCAGAGTGGAGGTAAACACCCCTACCATCAAACCACTTCATTTATTGTGATAATATGTTACATTACATTTTATTTATCAAATACTTCATTTTAAACATTACAAAAACATAAACTTTAAAAAATTCATATTTTATTGAAATTTTGTTAAAATAAAATGATTCGAGTTTACTTTTTTTTAAAATTCAACAATGTACATAATTACATTTATTTTCTTTTGAAAGTGTAAAATCATTTTAACAAAAAAAAAGGTGAATATAATTATTCAATAACATTTCAATAACCATTCTTTTGAAAAAGAAAATGTTTAATAAATGGATTTTCTTTTGCTAAAATAATAATCCTATTTATGCTAAGCTATTTTCAAATTATATGGTTATTTTTCATTGATTTAAATTATTTCACCCTACATTATTTATGTCTATTTATGGTTATTTTCAATTATTTTTCGTTATTTCACTTTATGTTACTTTTGGTTATTTTTGTTTATTTCATCTTAACATATTTTCGCCTATTATAAGATTTTTTTGCTATTCTATGTTATTTACTATTGTAAATAATTTCACTTTAGGCTACTTGCAACTATTATAAGTTACTTTTAACTATTCTAAGTCATTTAGGCTATTTTTGATTATGTGAGGTTATTATCGATTATTTTTTGTTATTAAAGGTTATTTCATCTTATGTTATTATTAGCAATTATAGGTTATTATAGGTTATTTCATCTTAAGTTACTTTTGTCTATTATAGATTGTTTCACCCTAAATTATTTTTGGCAACCCTAACCAATTCTAATATATGGTTATCAATTATTATTTTATTGGGGCTATTGGTGGTTATTAATGGTTATTGGTACCTATTCTATTGGTGACTATTAATGGTTATTTTATTGGTGGTTATTAGTAGCTATTAGTGGCTATTAGTGGTTATTCTATTAATGGTTATAGGTGATTATTCTATTAATGGCTATTACTAGTTATTATGTTGGTGGTTATTCATGGTTATTATATTAATGGTTATTTGTGGCTATTTTATTAATGGTTATTGGTTATTATTTTATTAATGGCTATTAATTACTATTCTATTAATGGCTATTGGTTATTATTCTATTAATGACTATTGGTTACTATTTTATTAATAACTATTGGTTGCTTAATGGCTATTGTTTGTTATTCTATTAATTGTTATTGCTTGTTATTCTATTAATTGTTATTGCTTGTTATTTTATTAATTGTTATTGGTGGTTATTCCATTAATGGTTATTCTATTAGTGGTTATTTTATTAATGGCTATTGATGGTTATTTTATTAGTGGCTATTGATGGCTATTAGTGACTATTTTATTAATGGTTATTGGTGGTTATTGTATTATAAGTTATTATTGATTATTATATGTTATATTATAACTATTGGTGATTATTGTATTATGAATTATTTTTCATAGGTTGTTATTTTCTATTTTAAATTATTTTACCTTAGGCCATTATATTTTATTTTCGATTATTTTAAATTATCATATTTAGGATAAAATAATTTATAAGAACATAAAGTAGAATGACCTTCAATAACTTAAAGTTTAACTTGAAATAACATATACCAACTTAAAATAAAATAACCTAAGGTATAGTTTAAACTTAGTTGAATAATTTAATTTAGAATAACTTAAAAGTTTATAATAAGTTAGTTAAGATACTTTAAGGTAAAATAATGTATAATAATTTAACGTACAATAATTTATAATAACATAAGGTATAAGTTAAAATAACTTAAATAACTTAAAATAATATAGGGTATATCATAAAATAGCATATATAAAATATTTTTAAAAACATACAAATAAATCTATTTACTACAGTAAATTATAATAGTGAATTATGTTAAGTAGTAATGAAACATGATGTTTATATAGTGATATTATAGTGAAATAACTTTCACTAGGGTGAAATCAGTAAAATATAATTAACTTATTTCACTTTTAAGGCCATAGTGATTTAGGCTAGTGAACTATTCCCCACTTTTGTAGTAATGAATCTTATTGTCAATTCCATGCATCCAATGTATGTTTGAACTTTTATATCCTTCCTTGGTCATTAACTTTTTCTTTTTGCAATTATATTTATTTGCCAATGATCTTGATCTTCCACAAATTTAAAGTCATTTCATTAAGTTTTGAGAGTCCTTCCATGCACATAAAACACTTAAAATGTAGTCGTTAAATAGTGTTTTTAAATTTGAACATCCTTTTTGTTTATCAAATGTGCACCATTCATTCCTAAAATTTGAGAGCAAATTCATATTGATGATTAAAAGTGCAAAAGGAGTTGAGATTAAATAAAATAAAATTTGTTACACATATATACACATTTGGTTCAAACGTGCTTTTGGCCCTCTAAATTACAAAATTTGTTGATGTGTCTTTAACAAAAGTTTTTCATTTTTATATGGTGAAGGGCATGGATAAATTTTATGGAGGAAAAAATATTAATTAATTGGTTTATTTCATTGATTTCTATCATGTTGTCTTGAAAAATGCATAAATTATGTTCAATTTTCAACTTTTGTATGTTTAAAAAATGATTTTATGTGATAAAATTCTTCCAATTAATGTAAAGTTCAATTTAATTGACAATTTTGGGATGTGTGGTTTATCTTGGAAATGTAATCATTTTTTATATTCAAAGGATAATCATTTTTTCTACAAATTTAATTTTTTGTACTTGAAATTCATTAATGTACGTATATAAATAGATAACATTGCCAAAAGTTGGGTGAAATTTTTTATATATTTCACAGTGAATGGTGTAAAATATGATTAAACCTAGTCATTACAAAGCATTGAATCCTTGGCACTTTTGGTTCCTTTTACTATGAATGCACCCATGTGGCTTTACATTTATGTGCAAATTTGTTAAGACCTTTATACGATGCTCTTGTGATCTTTTCACAAGTAAATACTCATTCGTAAGTCTCTTTTGTATCCATTTGATATACATGATTTTTAAAAAAAAATCCAAAAATAGTTTTTAATTCATTAATGCAAGTGTACTTAAAATATTATCTAGGTATGTCAATTTTATTCAAATCATTACTAATGTTGTTGTTCTATTGTGGAAGAGGTTGTGGCTAGGAAGTGGGCACACGCTATCACAAAACTTGATTTTTTTTTGGTTTTTTTTCCCCTCTTATCATTTCTACTGCCAAAAGAAGTTTTGGTTGAACTAAAGAGAACTAGTTGGCTTAAGCTTCCATAGACTTTTTATGTCTTTTTTTCATCCTCCTTTTGTTTATTGCTACTCTTGCCATCTTTGCTATCAAAGGGGCTCCGACCAAGTTAAAGAAATGGGTTGACGCAAGATTCAATACATTTGAACATCTTTGTTTTCCCTCTTCTTGGCAATTTGTTTGTTGTTGCTCCATCTCCATTGTCACATGTGTTATGGACAAGTTGATCAAAACATCCTACAAGTTTTGATGTGTTTTCTTTTAGTTGGTTTTGTTTTGTTTATCATCCATTTGTGGCTATTCCTACCATCTCGAAATGGGTAGGTTGTGAGTGAGTTGAGGAAGTCTGTGATGTTGATGATCAATTTATATATATATATATATATATATATATATAAATCATTTAAAACATAGTTGCAATGCATTGTGAGAGCTGGAATGTGTTCATGTGAAATAGATAGTAAGGATACAAGGACTACCAAATGAACAAAATTGAACCTTATGTCGTATATAGATGAAGGCAACAAAATGTTATTGATGCACCCTTCGAATGTTCATTTCAAGAGGTGAAATCTATTAACCCTCCACATCAGGTTTCCATGAGGTGAAATTATGGTAGGTTTATCCTTATTTTACTCACAAGATACTCAACAACAAAATCTTTTACTTTGAAACTTAAATTTCAAGCCTTTAGCAAATAGATGGGTGACACGATTTTCACCCCCAAAACATCCACATTCAAATCTTATTAACAGATGGTAAATGATGGAAAGGAGAGGACACACATGATGATTGTTAAATCTAATGCATTGTTTTGACCATTATTGGGAAAAGTTGAAAAGAATTCTTATTTGCATTGGGTGAAACACAAATGCACCAAACATCTTCATTGAAAAAATAATAATGGTAGAAAATGTAAAAACCTTTCAAAAAATTCCATGCATTTTTTAGTCATCTCTCTTGGTGAAATGTGACATTTCAAAATATAAATGAACCTTCTTCCATTTGGGGTAGATCCCAATTTGATTAGGAAAGGAACTTTCCACTTTTGTAAGGTTCCTAGAACTTGAAAAGTTTTTTAAATGATGAGTTTGGATAGAGTTTTTAATTTTGTTTGTTCTTTTCAAAATTTCTCCATTCCAAGTTTCTTGTGTAAAGTAAATCCCTAGGATAAGGGCATTCTCAAAATAAGAGGTCTAAGATGAAACAACAATCAAGTACAACCCCACATTTTGGGATGTCCCCCACCCACTCGGGTGGAAGGTGTATGACTAGATTAGGGTTATAGTTGGTTAAGTGAATTAAGAGAAGAGCTAGTAGAAAAAGAAAGGTACGCTATTTGCAATAGCCAGGAATAGAGAAATTATAACCAAGAAACTTAAATAAAAGGAATAGTTAGAATAAGAAGTAAGGTTATTGTTTACAAGAGACATGAAAAGGAACTCTAACTAAGAGAGAGGGAAAGGAGTTGGTAAAAATGGGGTGCTTTGGAATTAATAGGAACCTATTAAGGCATAACTAAGGATTAAGGGGAGAAGAAGTTGAGTGATGATGTGTGACTCCTCCTTTTGACCACATCCAAGGGGGTAAGAGGGAAGGACCTAGGTAAAAGTGTTAATGATGTGCCAACTTTGTGTTTCATAATACGCATAATATACCTCCCATTTTTGAGGAGAGAAATTGATATGATATAAAGTGCCCTCAAAATGCATTGCAGATTCTTTTGGAGTACTCTATGTAAATGCAAATGTCAAGTCTTACAAAATCACTAGGGTATGGAAAGAGGGTGGTAAACTCCTCACAAATGTATATGCAAAAGGGTGACAAACTTATCATCAATGCAATGCAAAATGTTACAAAACCACCAAGGTATGAAAAGAGGGTGGCAAAGTCCTCATAAATGTTAATGCCAAGTGGTACAAAACCACCAATGTATGAAGAGAAGGTGTCAAACTCCCCATTAAATATATAAATGCCAAGAAATGCCAAGTTTTGTGATAAGAAATAGGTCTCATGCATAGGTAGGTAGGAAAATAGTAACTATTAGGTAAGGAGATGGTTTATACATATGTAAAGACTGTTTTAACTACCTACCTACTAACAACGTGCTTGTGGGCTGTTAGTAGATAGGAAGGAAAGAAAGAAAAAGCAACTTGAGGTAACCAGCTAGGGACCATGGATGGGTTCAAGTTTCTTTTTTTCTTTTTTCTTTTGTTTGGCGTGTCTGGATTCGGTGCTGTGTCCACACACAGTGCTGATGATGATCAATAATGTGGGTTGGAGGATTTACTGTAGCAATCCTAGAATGAACCAACAACACCTACCATGAGGGTACCATATTCTACTGGATGCTTCTTACAACTCAGTTGTGGATGATGCTGCAAGTTGTGTGAATGAGTAGAGCTGCAATCCAGAGAGATAATGTGTCGTGATGATTCTGTAAAGGACCTCTAGATATAGATTGTTATAAACTATTATAGGTTGATTGCACCGACAGATGCAAATTTCAATGCAAATTTCATGAGTTTTGAAAGACAGTGAAGACCAGCTGCAGGCATTCTGTTTTCATAAATTAGCCCAGCATTGCTTTCTTTTCTGTGGGTACCCACACGAAAAAATTGAAAACAAAATGCAAGGTTGGTCTTTACTTTCCGCAAAGCACACACCCAGCTGAGGGTCTTGACAAAATAGTGCAGGCCCTCATTTTGGTAATGCCCTCACCCTTGTGCTCTACCATAATTGATGCTTCAGAATTGATTGGGAGTTGATAGTTGACACCTACCTAGCAAGCAAAATAGTGGCTGCTTTTGTTTGGTATATTCATCATGATGTAGTAGTATATAGTAGTAGTGGTAGTAGTAGGGGATGCGGAGCTGGACTGTGTTTTGGTGTGTTGTTGCAGGCAGGCGTTGCTTGAAAAGCAATGATGTCCAAATGCTAACTACTTAGTAGCCTAATGATCATGTAGAGATTCCATCCAGCTTTGAGGTGGGGGCAAGATAGATAAACAAGGAGCTCTTGAATGACTCCCTTGTGGGAAAATTGTCTAACTTTACCTCCAAAGAATAGACTAAAAACTCAAGTAACAGGGAATTGTGCAACACAGGGGTTTTGCAACATTCCTTCCCGGGGAGCCAGCCTCACAGGGAGAGTTCGATTATGCCATGATCTAGAGAGCTTTCTCACATTGCACACAAGGAGTTGTGTACAAAAACTCATTGTGATACATCCCTCCAGATTTCACAGGTCCTGTGTCTCAATGGGAGAGTGGTGATGTGGTGGTGGAAAGATATGCCTGAACAGGCTAGTAAGTTGTTTCTTTGTTTTTGCACCCACGTTTGCAGGAAATTTTGTGAGGGTTTTGTTGTTGTTGTTGTTGGTGGTGGTGGTATTATGAAAGCTTGAACAATGGCAGCCTATCTAGATACAGCCGATTGAATATAGCCAACACTTTGAATCCTCTAGTACTTCCGAGCTGGAGAAAGCAGCTGTGAACTGAAGGAACCAAGTAACTTCAAAGACGGACGTGATCTCCCTGGGAGATCAGTAGACCGTGCATGGGAGCAGCTCCTCAAGTCCTGACGGTTTCTGATCGTGGCAGAGCATTATGTCAACAACGGGGGATCATCAGCGGATACCCAAGTCTCCTCATCAGCCTGCAGGATGGACGGTGTCGGGTCTTGTTGTGGTGGTGATGTGTGTGTTTGTAGGCGTGTATGGTCTGGTGGGTCTCCTGCAAGATGTTGTGTTCCAATGTCCGAGATCATCTGTGCGTGTGTTTGGTCCCACTAGCGGAGGATTTGCAGGAAACATGACTGGCCAGCAGCTGATGCCCAAAGAGACGATCACCACAAGTCAAGAAGATACTAGGGAAATCTCATGTGCGGGTAAATACGTCTACCTCTACGATCTCCCGCCAGCTTTCAATCAGAAGTTTGTGGACGATTGTCGTGTGGATCCTCCTTGGGTGCACATATGCGGAGCTCTGACGAACAATGGACTGGGCGAGCCACTAGTCATTGATCTTGTCTCCTCCAACGATTCTTCTTCTTTCTCCAACATCTCGCTCCCTCGTGACGCCTGGTACAAAACACACCAATTCACGCTTGACCTTTATTACCACCAGAGATTGAAAGAATACCCTTGTCTCACTCATGATCCCGACAAGGCGGTCCTCAGTTACATCCCATTCTACAGTGCTTTGGACCTTACTCTCAAGCTGTATAACAAGTCTAGCTTGGAGAAAGATCGGGCCAGCCAGAGGTTGATTGGGTGGTTGCAAAGCAGTCGACACTGGCTGCGCACTGGTGGTCACAATCACGTGTTGCTGTTCGGCAGAATTATCTGGGACTACACCAAAGGAGAGTTTGCAGCAGACGGGTGGGGGAACTCGCTCAGTAAACTCACAGAGTTACAGAATGTGACCAAAATCTCCATAGAGCGAGCTTACTACAGTCAGGATCAGAGAGCAGTCCCGTATCCAACTTCCTTCCATCCTTACTCAGATGATCAGATTGTCGCATGGCAAAGGGCAGTGTTGAGCACGAGACGAGATGTCCTCGTTGTTTTCGCAGGTGCTCCTCGTAGTAAAGCTCCTGATATGATTCTTGTCAGTTCCTTACGAAGGCAGCTGATGACCCAGTGTTCCAATTCTCCTCGCTACTGCTCTCTTCTCAGCTGCAACGTCGTCGACTGTGAGAGAAGCCCGCACCTTCTTACCCAAGCCTTTCTCAAGTCTGTGTTTTGCTTGCAACCCCGAGGTGACAGTGCCACACGTAAAGGCGTCTTTGATTGCTTGATTGCCGGCAGCATACCCGTGTTCTTCAGTAAGTACACGGCTTACAGACAATACATGTGGCATCTTCCTCACAACGGCAGCAGCTACTCTGTTTTCTTGGATGCCAAGGCCGTTTCCAATGGCACTGTCAATGTCATTCGTGAGCTCAAGCGTATTCCCTTGTCCACTATAGCTTCCATGCAGCAAACCATCAATGGGTTTCTACCAAACATCCTGTACAGTAAACCTGGATCTAACCTCAAGACCAGAGATGCATTCAACATCACTCTACAAAACCTACTTGATACATTCAGACAACGACAGGTCGATCAACAAACTAGAGGATGATCATCTAAACCCTAAACCTTGCAATTCTTTTCAGATAGATAGTTTGTGAGTGCAATTCATCAGCTTGTGTTGCCCTTTTGTTTCTGCCAACCTTCAATATGTTTTGCTCCTTGATTGAGCTCAATGCACTTATCGTCCTTGAGGATTACTAACTATTTCATTCTCTATGTTTTGCATAGGTGGTGCAGTGTTAAGCATTGCCTGATTCATGCACCCCCAAAAACCAAAGGGTCCACTGACATAAATGTCCTTAGAAGAAATTCACATGGAAAAATATCTCTTTACCAAGTCCTACTACTCTCTGTAACAAGCTGGATGTGCAAACCCATGTGTATATTCTGGAAGACACAACCACAAAGAGTGGACACTCTATAATTTTGAGCCACAAAACCCAAAGCATTTAGCAGGACAGAATTAGGAAAGTATACACTCTCATCCTTCTTTTTCTTTTCAATTCTGTTGCACATGATCTGAGTCCCTGTGTTGATGTTGAAGGAAAAACAGCTGACAGCACCAAGATATCAAAAGAATAAAGCAGCAAACAAAGTTAAGTCTGAGCTTCATCTGTTACTTGGCATAGTAACCAGGTAGAGGACCTCAAGAGCAGGTCATCCTTTTCATTCAATGAGAAAATAAGGCAATTGAAATATGATCGAAGTACAAATGCTGACATGTCAAATGCCGGATATCATGCTGCAGTTCTCAGACCTCTCCGATGTTTCTTATCACGTGTATGAGATTTGCACAGAAAACTCCAAACAACACTTTGAAGATTAACACAACAGTGAGTGAAGTAATAACCCCTATAACTGTTGCTCAGCAAGTGTGAGACAATCACCTTCATCATGAATAGCATCGATGAGATGCCATGACTCCCACTGCCTTCATGAGCTCCCAATAGTGAGTGTTGATATGTTTATAATCATTCACCCAAAATTTTGGGCAAAGCAATATACAAAAACCTCTGTGTCCTTAAGTTTCTGCTGGAGTTTCAGATGCAATGGGAAGACTCAGCATGATGTTAGCTAACACTCTACTGTTACTTATCACATGCACAAACGATGAATACTGACAATAAAAGTACAATCTCTATTCACAGGTGTGTACAATGCTAGTTAGTTATCATGGTTATCACCACTAATTGCTGTATGAACCATGACTGGAACATCAATTTCACAATCTCTGGAGGCAGAGCTTTAGTCCTGACAACAAGCATCATACTTGAAGTATCATCCTTGTGCCTAATTGAGCTGCAAACAATTTCCCCTTCTAAAACAATGGTCTGTTAAACACTTACTTCTCAGGTGGGACAAAAAAAACCAGTAATACTTTCTTGAATTTTTGAAGTCATCAATATCTCTCACCCAGTTGCCACTGTCAGCCCCTGAGCTTTGCTCGCTCCAAAATGCAGGACCCAAGCTCAGGCCAGAAATGCCTTGTCAAACCTTGCACAGGCCATGCAGCAGCATCCCACAAAGCACAAATGGTGTGTCCCATAATCTGTTTCGGAACCTCCTGTGACAAGAGACAGCCAGCCATTCAACACTTGGCTCATATTTATTTGCTCCACTGCACATTCCTGCTGCAGCCATTTGAATGACAAGCAATGAAATTCCCAGCCACCAACTTTGCAGAGCCTTATTGTGTGTATGTGATGCATTCTGTTAGTCAGCAGCACAGACAAAGAAAACACAATCAACATCCCAACATCTTACTTGCAGCATGTCAATTTCTTCAAGATGTGCATTCCCAACCTTAAGCCTCTCCATCATGTGCCATAACCAAGGGGCTCCCTCTTGACATGGTGTACATCGCCTACAACTCTCATGCTTATAAAACTAGGAAAGTCATGCAATTGCATCCACAACATCTCTTGACTTGTCCATCACTATAACTGCCACCATTCCAAGACATGAACAAACATCAAAGGGCTTGCTCTGTAGTCCCCCTGTACCAGAAACTCAATGGTTAACTGCATTCAGAACAAAGTGGACCATCAAGTAAATGAAACTCGCCTGACTGGACAGCCTTCAATGCATCAAAGTCCATAAGAACATCATCACAGATACTTTGGGGAAGAAGGGGCACCAAGGATCCTCCAGGAATGATGGCCAACAGGTTATCCCTACCGCCTCTCACTCCACCACAATGTCGCTCAATGAGCTCCTTTAAAAGAATGCTCATCTCCTCTTCCACCATGCACCGCTTGTTCACATCTTCAGACACAGAACAGTTTGGTACCTGAGTTGTTCTTGTGGCCAAAGCTTGCAAACCACTCAGGTCCGCTTCAGAGAATTTTAGGTGCAACAGCAACCATTTTGACATCGGTGACTGCTGTTGGGCATCGATAAAGACTAGCATTTGCAGGAAAGGGAGGCTTCAACTGCGGCTGGCCTTGCTTCCCCTCAAGACTCTCCAGCAGTGCTGTCTCCTCTACGCAGATGTTCCCCCCACGCTCCATCACATCCGTGGATGTGAACATCAAACGCATAGCCCGAACCACAAGCATTCTTTCCAAGTAAACCTGTTGCAGACAGACACAAAGACAATTCACTCAAACTAAAGCTTGAACAAAATGCACTTGGTTGAGAAGGGAATGGCAATCTGGGGAACGGAGAATTTGCAATCTGGAGAATCTGGCAATGTGCTTGGTGATGAAATCAGAAGAAGAAGCAAAACCCATCAAGAGAAGCCGGGGTTGAAAGATGGGAAGAGAGCTCTCGCCATATGCTGTCCTCGTCTTTCCTCGTCTTTCAGTCCTCCGAAGTGGGATTTTTCAGCTGGTGGGGGAGGAGGAGGAGGATCAGAAACCGTTGTCCCACTCCCCGATGTAGCAACTTGACTTATCGCTGATCTGCCATAGCCACTACTGCCATTCAGACAAACTGCAGCCTTCCTCGCAGCGCTTCCGAACCTCCTCCACATTGCACTCGTTGTGCTCTCAAGCTTTATTCCTGGACAAAACCGCCAAATGTTGCAAGTCTTGCTCTGAACGAGGAACAAAGATCTGCATCCTGGGAAGGATCTCATCAGGTACAGTTAGCTAGAAGAACACTACTGTTCCAGCTAGAGACTGGGAAAAGGCTCGGCACCGGCAAGGATCGGTTGGTCGGTTCCGTGCGATCAGGGACGAACCGGGTGGGTTTGCAATCATAGTAGAAGTCTGTATTCGAAAGCAAACGCAGCAAGTAGGGTTTGGCGCTCCAGGGTGCATGATGGCAGCAGGAGAATCGATGGGTTTCACCAAAGAGATGCTGTCTGCTGCTGCTGATGAGCAGGCTCATGAACAGGAGGAATCATGGGGAGATTGCCACCAACGAACTCCAGTAGAAGGAGTTGTAGTAGTGCCGCCACAGTCGTAGTAGCTGAGCCAAGCGGCAGCCGAGAGGAGGAGACGGAAGTTGCTGTAGCAGGGCAGTTGGCTATGAAGCAGCAGCGACGTCTGAGAAGAGAAGATTGCCATTATGTGAAACATGATAGATTGTTCTCCAGCTGGAAGGTAAAGCCAAGCTCTTTGCAGCCTTGCTTTCTCTCTCTCTCTCTCTCCTCCACTCCAGGTTGGTTGTTTGTTTGTTTATTTGTTTCTTCTTCATCATCATCATCTTCTTCTTCTTCTTCTTCTTCTGCTCTCTCTCTCTCTCTCTCTGTCTGAATTTTTCTGATCTGACTTAGCTGAGTCTTCAGTTATTTTTCCTCACGAGATTCAGGCTCGCTGGCTGACTTCTTTGCCTAGATCGTATATTCCCTTCAGATTTTCTGGGATACCTGAAGGCTCTGAAGTTCTACCAAATCTTTCATTCCTTTCATCCTTTTGGTCTCTCCTTGTGATCGAGCTTGATGCTTAATAGTGGTGTAACATATAGATTTGCAGAGTAGATTTGTGGATGATTGCAGAATTTTGACCAGATGTGGGTCTATGCTTATTAAATTGCTGCTCATGAATGGGGAACCAGCTCCAATAAATCCAATCCTCTTTTTTTTCTTTTTTTTTCTCTATTTGCACTGTTGGTTGAGTGTTTTGTTATTTGATTTGTAACTACTATTGCTGTTACAATATGAAGTCTAATTCATTACATGGGTTGAAATGCAGATACTCATAGGTCCATCAGACTGGAAGGAGCATGCAGCAGGAACAGAAGGCATAGGCAGATATCAAATTCACAATTTACCTATTGATTATTTTGGGCCTGGTGTTTATGAGCTTGGAGTGACAGTGCCTGCATGGCTGCCTACACAGCACAGTCGGACACTGTCACGCCATCTGCGGCATCAAGATGTGATCACATGCTATGTAGGCCAGGCTGAAAACATTCGCCAGAGGCTTCAGAGATATGGGCAGGCAGGTGCTCACCTTGAAACTCCCATGTAAGTCATTTCTACTTAAACCCTACATTTGATCAAGACAGTCTTTCATCATGGGTTAGCACCTTAATCTGAAAACATATCACAGTCTTCGGCAGAAGGATTGGTCAGCCAAGTTGCCCTGGATCCCAGAAGGTTTGTACCTCTGAGATGGCCAGTAGCTGTGAGGCAGTGAAAAAACAGCATAACTTATGTGGGTCAGGAGACACTGAAAGTTTGCTTCACACTGTGTTCATGATGACTGTCCAGAAACACACAGAGAAACAGACAGGCTTTAGGATTCTTTCAGAGATCAAGGCGTGCTGTGGTAGCCATTCACTTAGTTTTAGCATACCTGGGAGGGATCCATTACTCCCTGTACACTTATCAAACGCCTTCTAAGATGGACTGTGAACAAAGATTATACCCAAGGGAGTGTTCAATCTCTTAAGCTAGGTCCAGTGAATAATTTCAGAAAGCTGAGTCTGCTATATCCCAGCTTCTACATTTTCCTTTCCACTAGCTACCCAGCTTCTGATTGGATTTCTAATTGATCTTGATCCTTGGCATCAGTTGTTGGTGTTGTGATACTATGAACAAATGCAAGAAAGCATCCAATTGTTGTCGTTAATGGGTGTACATTGTGACAAAGTGTCATGTTGTTACTCATTTAAATGGTTTGTTTGGTGCCTGGCAGATCATCAGGATTGTCACTGATAAAGAATGAGACACAGAGTAGTGACCTGGAATCCAGGGTGCTAAGCCCTGCTGGTGACTGGAGAGCAGACAATTCTTTGGCCTTGAAGAACAAAAGAAGAGGGTTGCCTCAAGGTCCCAACCTCTTTTCAGAGGTCTTTGCCCTTGGCAGTTCAATTGCTTTCCGATGGGCAGCGGTAAGCAGACAATTCTTTGGCCTTGAAGAACAAAAGAACAATTTGACATCTGACTGGTGCAGACAGAACCAGCCAAACATGAAGAGTGAAAATGCTGTTGACCCAAATGGTGTGCCAGATCTGAGTACTTGTTTTCATCCCTGTATCAGCTAGACTTGAGGTTTGCAAGATGTAAGTAGTTCGCTGATTCATATGTGGATAGATAATTCACTAGATTTGTGGATTTGGGATCACAGACAGATAGCAAGGCAGTAGCTGTGCAAGTGGAGGCAGAGCTGCTGGCTGTCTTTGACTATGCTTGGAACAAGGGTGGGAATGGCTCCCGCCGCTCCGAGGATATTCTGGCCAAGCTTTTCATGGGGTGCCCTGTGGAGGACTCCAGCTCTTGCAGCCAGAAGTCGAATCGAAAAAGGTGGGTTCTTTTTGGTACCAAGAGGGTGGGCATCACAGTTGCAGTACAGAAACCACAGAATACCAACTCCTGGTCAAAATTCAACAAGCTGGGTAACTTTTGTTTTCTGCTGAAGACTCGTCCACAATTGTTAGCTGCTGTTGGAGGTAAAACTGCTGAGTTTACAAAGCTGGACATTGGTGGACACTGTGGAGTGATCACCGATAGTGGCCTACCCTGTTCTGCTCTTCCAAGCAAAGGACGAAAGCGCTGTCTTATGCACAAAGGGATGAGGGTAAAATGTAATCCCAATAGGAAATCCACATTGAAGGGGACACACCAATCTGTTTGGCAGATTCCAAGTATCAGTCTGAAGCAGAAGGAAGTCTTAACAATTGACCAAGTTTGTCTACCAGCTCGCTCCTTGTGTCTGCCTTCTTTGTCAGGCATGAGTAAACACCTTCCACTAAGTGAGAGGAGGTGTCTACCTTCTTTGTCAGGCATGAGTAAACAGCTTCCATTAAGTGAGAGGAGGCGCCGAAGGAGCCTCTCATTTAATACATGGATGAAGTTTGAGGATATTGCACAGACAAATGCCAATGTGATTGGAGACGGAGGAAGAAATAGTGAACTTTCAGATAAGCAGAGAATGGAGTTGGAAAGCCAGAGACTGAAGGACAAAAAAGCAGTTGGTTTCAAGCTGCCAGATGTAGTGAGAAGTAAACATTGTGGAGTGATTCTATCTGATGGCTACCCTTGCTCAGTGGCTCCAATCAAAAACAGGAAGCGGTGCCTCCTCCATAAAGGGATGCATATTACGAGGCATTACACCCAACAGAGCAAACATATCTCAGTGTAGGCCTTTTTGTACATTTAGTTTTATATTCTCATGGAGTCATGGCCATCACAAGGTGATGGGTCTCACACATTGTGAGTGACGCCCATCAGATTACGATGTGCACTCATTCTTGTCATGTTAGGTTTTGGTTCACTGGAACTGAACAGATGGCAAGAGTGCACAAAGTGTTGATGCAGAGTTTTCTTTGGAAACTCATATACATGTAATTGGACTACAATGGAAGTCATAGTGGAAGTCATTGTTACTGGAGAACATGATAGATCATCAAGCACATCCACATACTAAGATTTTCCAGAGGTAGCTGGGGTTGGGATTATACTACTACATTTCTTTGCTGTAGAATAGAATGTGTTCCTCTATTTTGTAGATTCCTGCATTCTTTGGACTACAAATCTGCTAATTTGTTACTAGATTTGCAAATCAAAGAAGATTTAGGTGAGTTTCCCCCAGCCATGAGAGTTATTTTGCTAGCAGGGATTGGTGCTTAGAGTGAACCAGCACCCACTAGTTCACTGTAGAGATCAATGCTGTGTAGATATAGAAAATTTTAACACAGGCATATTCTCTACCAGGTATCAAGTTCCAACATTGTAATTTGACATGTAATAATGCCATGGACATGAGCATCAATCATGGACTTTGTTTAGCTGTTTCAAATACGGATCATCACAGGAGAGAACAAGGGACAAAAGCCTGCAAGCACAAAAGTTTAGCAGCTATTACAAATGGGACAGAAAACCTACTGGTTCTGAGGATGATTCTTCAATCTGGATCCCAGAGCTCTCAAAAATCAAAGAACCAGTTCCAGCATCTAAACCAGAACCAAAATTTTATAATAAACCAGAACCAACAGTTATGAATAAAATCAAATACCTGCCAAACACTGGTGAGCACCAAAATCAACAGAACTGCAGGCTGTTATGCAAACCCCCCTGAACTCCTGTGGAGAACAAAAAAGTGATGTTCTGCATATCCTGCTGCATGGACAGATTTGATTGGACCTTTTAACCTACCAACCTAGTTCCCAATGTAAAGCAATGACCTTAAAACCTTGAGCTGTTGGTAGTTAGAGCAACTAACACAATTGACCTTTTAGCATACCCAGAAAGACACATGCATCTAAAACAGGAGCAAAATGCCTGAAAATTGTTGATTCATAGTCAATCATTGGTCTAAATTACTCCTTCAGAAGACAGCATTATGCCCTACAAGTTAGCAATCTTCAATGCAAAATCCATCCAATTCACTTCTTACTGACGGGTCTTAATTCTAATCAAAGAATGTAATGAATAACTCTGCAGGCAGCGTACCTTCTTAACCTACAAGAAATTTGATTTGGAAGGTATCTGCATATTAAGGCAGGATAATGAAGAATTTGACCTCTTACTAATGCTGGGACTTCACCCTCAGCATTTTGGATCCCTCAACATAGATCCTATAATGTGAAAGGCTGCATAACTTCTCTCCATAGAACCACAATGAACTCCCAACCAGTAAAGGCAGCAGAATGTATGTAGGAAAAATTGATTGATGGCTGCATGAATCAGGTAAATGTTGGACTGGGAGTGCCCCTAATGAGTCTGGTGTTGTAAGAGTGACAACCTGCGCACTTGTGTGCAATCACATGATAGAAGACTTCATTTGTGGACCCACAGTCATTACACAGAATCCATACCTGCATGCAGTATTTCACCTTTGTTTACTCAATGATCAATATGTCAAGCTCACTGCAATTTTGAGCCGCCTAATCATCCTTGTTCCAAAATTAAATTGAAAGAAAATGAAACAAAGTCTCTAGTCTAAGCCAGAGAAAATATGCAATTACTCTTAATTCTTGCCTCTTTACTTCACTTACCTTGATGGCAGAGTGATAAGACTCCATATGTTACTGATATTGCCAGAAACTCATACCATGCAATGCACCATAAAACAAAAAGTGTTTGCCTGTGAAAGTTCCAATCACAAGTGTGGACTGACACATGAAATTTTCATGTGGAAAGAGATTCACATACTTACCAGCTTGTTCTGGTATGGCTCAGGCATTGGAGTTGCAGCAATTTCTTGATCAAGATGCCTCCAGATGCTTGTCATGTCACAAATGGACTTGGAACAGATTGGGCAACAAAACCTGAGAGAAACACCAGAATAAGAGAACATTGACTACTGAACACCCTCACCCTCACAATTTGAGGTCCCCTTGGCCACTGTAGCAGTCCCGTCAAGTTTCTAGATTTCAGCTCTTGAACCAGAAACTGAAAAATAAAGCAGACAATACTGACTCCTCAAGCACAAAAGCTCTTGTCCATGAAAAACAGCACACATTCCTACATTACTCAATTATATCTAAAACTGAAACAAATATTTTTCACAACTCCAGAGATGAAAGGTCATCGCTCATTCCTGCAGTATTCCATGTGTAAGAGAAGCAAATAACGGCATGCAAGCCCTTCCAGGGTAGTAGGAGAGGAAGTTACTGGGCATGACTGTGCATATCACGCATACATTCCAGATGCATTGTATGTCCACAAGGCAAGACGGTGATGTCCTTCATTGAGTCAAATAAGTACTGCACAAGACACAAACCACATGTAAAACAGAGTACAAACTGCAAGTTACCTCTCTGATGGAACATTAGTTGATACAATGGAGAGACCCCACCTGATAAGCATGCTATTTGAGCCCAAATCAGATTAAATAGGATACGGTATATGGATCTGATCACAAATTCAAGTTGAAGATGTCATTGGAGTTGATCATTTTTCTCTTCAAGACATGAGGTTCTAGAAAAAAACTCCATTATGCCACTTCAATGGTAATCATTATGTCAGTTCTGGCAAAACCAAAACCAAGCATGACAAGAATGACTTGTAACTCATAACCTTATGAGTGTCACTCACAAAGCATCAGACAATCAACGTCATCATGAATGGCAGCTGCCATTACTCCACACTGACTTATCAGCTCGTCACAGTAGATGAATAAAAATCTGCTAAAATTTGTGGTAAAACAATTAAACAAAGACACATGTCTAGAAGCAATGGGAAGGCTCAATCCTGATTGTGCCTAGAAATCAAGATACATAGCAATTCCATGGGAGAGAAATGCCAAAAATATTGAATATGAGAGGGTACCTCAAAGCACACAGGACAATTGTGATGCATGGACTTCTCGATACAAGGGTGTCCATTTTGCAGAGTAGTTGAGTAGCAGCAGCCTGCCACACAAATTGAAGACAAAAAACACTGAACAGGATTGTGCCATATTTCTCAAGCAGTCTCTTCATCATCTTGCCACCTCCAACAACACAAATAATGTAGTAGCCAAAGACAGTTCGGAATGTTACAAACAGCCCCCTACGCCCCCACAGGACAAGTACCCCATAATCCTAGATGCGCAGTCCTAGCTGAGGCTCAAGACTAATTCACAAGTGTATACCACATCGATCACAGTGGAAGAAATTATCCCGCCCTCCAATCCTGCAGATCCCACAAGAATTGCAATGATACTGCCTCTTTTTTATCTGCAAGACACATGTTCCAAGTCAAAGTGTTGATCCAGAAAGTGTAGCAACCGCACAGAAAAATCACATCGAAAATCAGGCATGGAATGTTGTTGAACTCGATAAGAAGGTTTCAAATATATCTTTTAGAAAATAGAGTTGACCATCCACATTGTGAGCTAAGAAAAACAGTGCTAAGTCAATATCCAATTATTGAACCACTTGCTCACATCTGCTGATGACAGGAACTTACTGATTTTAGTATCATTTACACCTCAATTGCAATGGGAGACCAGGACAAGCTAACCTCATCGTCAAAGAACTTGCAGGTTGAGCAGAAGTATTCACCCATGCACACACCACAGTTTTCACACACTTGCTGCACATTTTGCTCCTGACCACACAAAGAGCAAATGACCTGCAAATCACTCAACAAGTGTATAAGATGAACCACAAATGTAAATGCAGGGTCACTGGGAAGAAGTAAACTTAAATTTCACATTCCTTCACACCACTGTAAGTGGAAGTGCCTAAATAACCTGCTCATTTTGGTTTATGTGCAGAACGTGTACAATCAACCTGAGGCTGGATCTGTAAATGTTTGTTAGGTAGACAGGTTTAGAGATTGTAAGAAATCTAAACCTTCCCAACGTGTTTGTCATGGGGTAACACATAAACTGTGAGAGATGCTATTATGCCTCATCAAATGCCTGCCATCAACCCTGGATGTATCTACAGTACTGGAAGGTGTAAACAATACCCGTTCCACAAAGTGTCGGGGTAACTCATGGCGTCTTGATGGGTCCTCCTCATTCACATTCTGCAAGAAAGGCAAACATTCCAGAGCTTCAGACTATGAAGGCCTGAGGGAACCGCAAACTGCATATTGGGCAGAGCCAAATACAGTCTCCAGAAAAGTTCACAACCACTAGACCAAAGAGTCCTTTCCAAGTCTAGAACACTTGACAGAAACACAATGGCATACAGACTAGTTCCAACCCCAGACAAAATCAACTTAACAAAAGGGTACCTTAGCCTCATTGTGGCAATGCCGGCAATCAAAGATTTCATTGCAGCATGGGGCTCGTATGCGGCACCTCCTCCTATAGTGCAAACACCTGGTGATGAGAAGAGATGCAAAACATCACGTCAACAGAAACACAGAGAGGCCTCATGGTAACCTTTGGCATTGCAAACCCACTAGAAACTACTACAAAGACTGTCTGTTTTAGCAAGGGTACCAAACTACAAAGCAGTTCCACAAAAAGCACAGAGGACATCTAAACCTAAGAAGAAGGATAATGAAACAAAACAGAGAGGTATATTGAAGCCACAAACCCGTAGTCATTCAAGCCTACAGATAATTGCCAATGATCCCGAATGACATCATGTGAAAGACCAGCATCCTCAGCCGAGTCACTTTCCACACAACAGGTGTGTTCCTGCAAGAGATCAACATGTACTATGCATTGAAGAGAGAACTACAGTGAAGAAGAGCACAGGATACATGTATTTTTTAAAAGGAGCAGCCACCACTGCATGGCGTTCTTCACCAGTGCCAAGCGAGAAACTCCGTTCTAAAAAGAAATGAAATCACGGAATTTGGAACCCATGAGATGATGATGATGTTGATGATGATGATGATACCTGTTCCACATGCTGGTGGGAAGTTGGAGACGAAGTATTATGATGGTAGTATGCATGGAGACTCAGTTGCTGCTGTTCTTCTTCTTCTGCTGCTTCTTCGCTGGACGTTGGAGGAAGGAGAGTGTCCATGACTGCTACAAGAAGCGACATAATTTCCAGCTTTCAGAAACTCATCCAGATAATGTTGCCTTTCCGTCGTTCCGCTTGATGCTTTCAGTCTTCCGGTTCTTCCAGGACTGCTGGACGCGTGTTTATGTGAGCAAGCGTGGTTTTTCTGTCGAGGAGTTCTCGAATTTCTGTCGAAAGCAAAAGGAGAATGGCAACTACTCGTGCGTGCCAATAGTTTCTCCTCTTTCTCTTTCTACTGTTGTGAATTCACACATTCGTTTTCCTCCAGTTCCGTCACAACGATTCTTGACAACGAATCTCGTCAGAAGGAAGGAAGGAAGGAAGGAAAGAAGTTGTCTAAGCGCAGGTGGCGACGACAGCTTACAACGTCTTACAAACCTTGAAGAAGAACCTAGTGTAGCGGCGGCGGTGGCGGGCGGCGAGGGGTTGGAACTTGCGACCCACCGCCAACCCCCCTAATTCATAATACTTAGTTAATCAGGCCGAACAAAGTGATCTGCCCGTTGTTTCACTTTCATTTTGACTCGCCTGCCCGTGCTCAAAAAATTCATTCATTGCACGTGTTTTGTGTTTTGTGGGGGCATTCAAGGTGGGTTTGGGGCGGGG
>Ga0209208_10001212_pt1 | contig 36055 bp, 21 predicted proteins | sample S1TSphfallax_3_FD_187694 | JGI IMG/M metagenome (GOLD analysis project Ga0209208, IMG submission 187694) | Host-associated microbial communities from peat moss isolated from Minnesota, USA - S1T2_Fd - Sphagnum fallax MG (SPAdes) (version 2) | ecosystem: Host-associated > Plants > Peat moss >...
GGGGGGGGGGGGGGGGGGTGGGGGGGGGGGGGGGGGGTCTTGATGGGTGTTTTATTTGTGTGTCTAATTTATTTACTGTGTTTTGTTCAGGTCTTTGCTCATGTACTAATGGTCAACAAGGAAGTCTTGGCGGCGGACAATTTTTTTGCAATGGGTGGAACATCTATATCTGCTGCACATGCTGCTTTTGTTCTTGGGGTTAATATGCACATGATATATGCGCATCCAACAGCTTGGCAACTTTGTCGGGCCATGGGCGGTGTCTCCAGGGGCAACAGACTAATGTGCTTTGGATCTGAACAAAGAGGAGTTGATGAGCAGCTCGTCCAATTACAGAGTGAAAGAGAGAAGAACAGTCATGGTAGAAGTATATCATTGTATAGGGTTTCAGACCTTGGGACTGTACAGAGTAGTGAGGATGAGCCTCAAAACAGAAACCTGACACTAGGGAAGAAGAGGAAACTTGAACAGACAACAAAGGTGACACAGATGGCCTGGCCTGCCTCTATCTCCAAACTTGGAGCAACTGCATTTCTACGATGCAATAAAAGTGTACACCTCCATTCGGAGGCAGAATCCCGAGCATCACAAGTGCAAGACATAGTGTTGGAGGAGGTGCCTGAAAAAGAGGACTGGAGTTTGCAGCAGTGTTGGAGGGTCTCTCTCCAGGCATGTGTAGATGCATCACCATTATTGGTCATCCATGGAGATACTTGCCGAATATTCATCGGTTCTCACTCCCACAATTTCATGAGTGTGGATGCTATCAGTGGGGTAGTGCAATGGGAGGTTCAATTGACAGGCCGGGTTGAGTCCAGTGCTGCAATAACACATGATTTTTCTCAGGTACTATGTGTTTCTGTTTTTCTGGCCTCTTGGGAAGGAAGAGATTTGTACTCATATGACTGTTTTTCTTCTGGATTTTGATATGGCCTTTGGGTACTATTGCAACCATGTCAGAGAGCTGGATATCTGTCTGGATATTTGTGAATGGTCTGAATTCTAAGGGGTTGGAAATCCTGAATGTCACTAAACATACTCGTCAACAATCACAGATTGTTGCTATTGCTCAAATACTGTAGTACCTGGGTGGCTTTGGCATAAATCAAATCATTTTCAACTTTGTCAAAATTTTCAGAAAATATTCAGCCCTTTCTGCCGAAATTTTCAAAAACACATTCAAAGCTGCCAGCCAGTTTTGAACCAGGGACCTGCCTAACCAAATCAGTTACTTTACATCCATCTGACCACTAACACAGTGAAATATTCACGAATTTTATTAGATATATTATGCATATGCCAAAATTTTCAGAATTAAAAAGGTAGCTGCTGAACCAGAAATTCTGGATTAACTTAATTATTCAGCAGAGAACTGCTGAAGCCACCCAGGTACTACGGTACTCCTCCGTCCTTTTCTCTCTCTCTGTGTCTGTTTTCTTTGGTTGCTTGTGATGTCTCCCCTTTTTTTTTGTTTGCCTTTTTTCTGTTTCCTGTTTGTTGATATGTTGTCTATTTGAAATTTCTAGATCCTTAGTATTAGGACATCTCTTGATTCAGTTCAGGTTGTTTTCTTTGAATTGTGAGTATGGAGAAGTTGTCATTACTTATGAAGATATATATTTGGGTTTTCTTTCTGTTGTAGGTTGTGGTTGGTTGCTATGATGGGTTTATCTATTTTTTGGACTTCTGGACTGGAGAGAAAGTCTGGAGCTTTGAGACCGGTGGGGAGGTCAGAAACCCACCACTTTGTGTTCTTGCTTCCTTGATCGTCTGCACTTGCCAGAGATTGTCATGTATCCAAATTTTGCAAGGGATACGTTCTTTGGACTGTGGACTAAAAACACGGCAAATGAAAGTGGCATTTTAAATTGTTACAGAACAGCAGCCATTTTGATGACAAAGACTAAACCCATCCTAATGTAGTGTGGTCAGGATTTCTTGGTTCTCTCTTGTACTGCAATCTTTCTCAACTTGTCAAATTCCACCTTGCACAACTTTCTTCTCCAATTTTTCTGTGGTAATTGCTTGGAGATTGTGTGATCTGAATTGTCAATGACAAAAGTGTGTCTCGGGGGGGGCCGCAGGTAAAGTGTCAACCAACCCTGGACACATGGCACGGCTGGATCTGGTATGTCTTTGACCCTACATATCAGGACTGTATATCACCTCATTTTCTGTCAGGTACTGCACAATGGTGTCAAAGTAAGTTCATGCAAATCAAATCAGAATCCGTAATTCTTTGGGTCTCTCTGATATCCCAAAACCCAAAACCTTAAACCAATTATCCCCCCCTCTGAAATTCTTGAGTTTCTGCCTGATCTTATAAATTTAGCTGAGGGGCATCACTGGCATCTTACTTAAGTCACAAACTAGAGATCAGTTTGATCTATGGTGATGGCAGGTGTGGATCACATGACCATCACATTTATGCTCTAGATGCCGTGTCTCACACATGTGTATGGCAGCATTCATGTGGTGGGAGTATCTTTGGTGCCCCTGCATTTGATCAGGTAATTAATTTGTTCTAAATCCAGCCCCCTCAACTATGCCTGAGACATTCTATAGTCATTGGAAAATTCTAGAGAAGTTGAAAGCTTAAGATTGGTGACAAAGTGTGCCTGACATCTGAAGGTCAGAAAGATGGTGTATGTTGCAGCCACAACTGGGGTTGTTACGGCTGTTAAACTAGAGGTAAGTCATTTGATTGCAGCCGCATTAACTGATGTTTGAATGCCACCCACTTGTACCTCGGTGTCAAGTAGATGATGATGGGAACAGTAGTCATTTTCTGCTTGAGTGATGTTGCATGCTGATGGGTTTTTGAGAATCGGTGATTTCTGATGTGGCAGCCATCAGTGGATGCTGTGTGGAAATACACATGTGCAGCTCCTGTTTTTGGATCTCTAGCAATTGACCTCTCCACTGGACTTGGTACAAATGTTTTTACACCTGGCACTGACCCCAACACTTATGTGCACACCTACTTGTTCAAACAATTTACCATCCTTCAGGAACAGTTCAGCACATATGTCAGTCCTTATGTGATGTCTAGCAGGTGTTAAAAAGCTAGTGACATGCATGCTAGGCTAGAGGTTGAGCACTGGGTTTTAGTGTCAAGCTGGGGGAGGGGGCCTTCGCAGAGAATAAAAAGTTGAGTGGGCCTTGTTTGCTGGGAATAGTGCTGTGCACAGGGGTGGATGGCAGTGTTGTTGCTCTAACACACCATGGCTCACTGGCTTGGCAGGTGTGTGTGTGTGTGAGAGAGACACTTTGTTATACAATCTCAAATTGCCCATTCCCAACATCATTAAGCATGTCTTGTTTTTATTCAAATTGATGTGGCTTGTTCTTCAATTGAATCAGTCCAGTTCAGGAGCAATCTCGGTACAGGACAAGGGTTGTGAGCTGATATGTTTTTGGTTTTTGCATCAGGTGAATACAAATAGCCCAATCTTTGCGGGTGCTTGCATCTCATCTGCACTGAGTTCTCAGGTTGGCATCCTCATGGCAGTTTCACAGAGATTGGATCCTTGGAACCCATTTCATGTAGCAGCAAAAGACATCTTTTTTGTTTACAATATTGTGAGCTTATGTGTGCAGTGGTACATATGATCTGCATTGCAAGGGGTTTTTTTGTTTAAGACTCTAGATCTGGGACTCGTGCTCTGTTGTTACATTTTGAAGGTTGATCCAAGTGGAAGAGCAGGGAGTTTGATGTTGCTTTGTCTTCTGCCATGCTTATCAGAGAAAAGCTTGGGGTTGGTTTTGGGTGTTGTTGTGTCCCCCCTTGAAGGTGTTGGTGTGCTCCAGAGATGGCCATGTTTATTCTTTAAGCATGGTACAGTCCCTCTTTCCACCCCTTCTAAACCCTAAACCCTAAACCTATTTAAAGACAGATGATTCCTTCTTGAGTTTCTCACATGGATTTGTGGGTGTATCTTCTCCATGGGAGTGTCTTCAAAAGGGATTTTGCAAAGTTTCAGCTTAGAATCTGCCATGTCCAGAAAGTATTGTCCAAATTCCATATATGAGTTCTCAGACATGAAAGAGAATTGACTCTTTTGAGCATAGAGCTGAGTCACACTACAAGACCCAACAGCTGGGTTTTGCTCAGGAAGGGTGGGGATATAATTATGGTGGATGGCAGCACACTGGGAAGGAGTTGTGGAAACATGATCTTGGGGATGCCATTACTGGGTCAGCATGGGTAGATGAGAGCATCATTTTGTCATATGCAGACGATACAGGCTACCATCATCGGTCACGCAGGTACGATAGGCTGTTGCTGCTCCCTCCCTGTTTCATTGCAACAGAGTGAAAGTGGATTTAGGGTTTAGACCCTAAAACCTAAAACCTGGGCTACAGGTTAGTATCTAGGAGTTTTCATGGTTTCCATTGGGTGGGTGCAGGATTGTGTGTGTTGCAACTTCGACAGGAACGGTGCATGTCTTGTCTGTGGAGACAGGTGCTGAGATGGATACTTCTCACTCACATATTGTTGCTACTGACAACAAAACTACAGTCCAAAGCCAATGTATTGCCAGCACAAAACTTCCTGGAGAGGTTTTTTCATCACCAGTCATGGTTGAAGGCAGAATTTTTGTTGGCTGCAGAGATAACTTTATATACAGCCTTGATTTGTTTGTTGGGGGAAAAGCATTATTGGTGGCTTCCATTGACAAGTACAAAGGACTGACACAGTAGAATTTGAAGCTCAAATGGGCTAGGATCCTTGACTCGGTTCACATAGAAAAAAGATTTATGTCAGTTGTCAGCCATCAGTCTCTGAGGATCAGATTTTCCTTTCAGATCTTATCTTCTGCTACTGAACAACAAGCAGATGACAGTTTAGGATTGAGAGGTTCTGGTAAATTTATCGAATTTGTACAGTTTTTCCACAGTTGAATTGAGATGTAGACTTGAAGAATCTCCTTATCTGCAAGGATGATTAGTGAGATGCGTAGTCTGCCAAAGCCAAAAGGAGTGGTGCTTGATTCTTCTACCAACATTCTGAACTACAGCACAACTCGATTCAACAAGTCAGTACAAATCAACCACTTCACCAGACTGAACAATTTGGGTGCAGCATCTAACAAAAAAGTTGGTACCTGTGAAAGCAGTCTAGTCAGTGGTCTCTTGATCCCATGGAAATGTACATTTGGCACACGGAGGCTCTGTACATGGCATAGCTGTGCCAGGTCCAACAAAATACTGCCATTTAATGTACAAGAATTCTTGGTTCTCAAGATGTAATAGAAGCAGTTTTGAGGGGGGGAGCAATTGTATGCTGATGGAGAAATGTGTCATGGATGGACATGGGCATTTAGATTACATTTGCATTTAGTCTTCATTTCACACAGCACAGTAGTTTTGCCTGAACTCTGACCCATCACTGGTGGTGGGTGCAGAGGACTACCTTCCAAGTAGGAGATTATGATGGTGTCAAGGCCTTGGACTCTGACCAGAGTGTCCTTTGCTTAGGAGACACCTCCACCTTGGAACTTGATGGCTTGTTGAACAATGAAGTTACTAGAGAAAATTTGTCCCAATCTGTTTATGATATTTGTCAAGAACTGAAGATAGTGGTTGTTAGAATGAACTGTTCCTTGCTGGTTACGATTCAAGATTTGCAAGATTTCCATGTAGCATTGACTTCCTTAGTCTGTGGACTGTGTGATGCTGGAGAGAACTTCATGGGTGCAAGCAGAGAAGAATGCATGTCAATTTCTGATTCAGACATGTAGTTGCTATCTGGGTGGCCATGCTCTTATATCCATCCCAGAGGAGAGTGCACTCTAGAGGAATGGTGGGCGTGGTCCTGTATGGACATTGTATTTTGACCAGGGAAATGAGGCTACAGATGGAGTAGCCATGCTTGTTGGCATCTATCTGGCTGCAGGTGTGGAAATCATCTTCTTTCTCAAGCTCCAGACCCACCTGAGAGGTGAGTGTGCTTCAGGAACCATGGAAGTGGTGGCAGACAATTCCTGCACAAAGCACGAGAAAACTGCTGTATGCGTTGAGCAAAACACATGCCTGGAGCAGTTCTTTTTCGTACTGTTGTTGTGTGGGATTGATCTGCACTAAGGACAGAACAAATCTCACCACCCCTGATAGGCAAGATTTCAGGGCTTAAAGCTCAAACCCCACTTCTTCATACCCCCCTCACAGCCATGTGATCCCTAGGTGGATTGTGTGTATAATATCTGGTCAGTCTCCTCCAGTGTTGCACTGAGATAGTAGACCCTGTGCCTAATATCAGCACTGGTATAAGGACCCTAGTAGGCTGCGATGACCTGAGGCAATACCAGCCCAGTAGGGACCTCAGGTTAGTACCGGGTCTGCACCTGCCTCATAGCAGGCAACAGTCAGTCCCAACAGCAAGACCATGCTGGTATGAAAGTCTTTCAAAGGACCCAACAGCAAGACCATGCTGGTATGAAAGTTTTACAAAGTACCCAATACCACAACCTGGCTGGTATGAAAGTTTTTTAACTCGTACTACTGAATACTGGGACTAGACTGGTATGTCCAAAAGTGGATACCTATCAGTCCAACACTGGTCAGCTCCCTCATCAATCAAACACACACAGAAGGTTTGGTTTGCATGACATGCAAAACCCTTTTACTGTTTTATCAGTCTCCATATAACCCAAGTCAGTGACTTCCGTTTTTCTCCAGATTCCTGGAGTGCAAGAAGATGGGTTTTGTTCAAAATCCCTTTCCTTGCAAAAACCCTAGAGTCTAAACACCAAAACCCGTATTATTATTGATGCAGTTTGGATGACTGTTTTGATGTGGTGATGACCATAGTCAAGGTTTCTCACTCTGAGATCTCCCTCCACTCTTCTGACAAATCTCTGAGCATCATTCTTTTCATTCTCAAGGCCTCAGAAAACCCAGCTTAAAATAGGAATGATATGCTGCTAACTATGTGAGGGAGGACCTCATGGGAGGAGTCTCTAAGCACACAGGCTTTTTTCTGGAATTCTCTGTTTGCTTTTTTCCTTTTGGGGGTAGGGAAAATGGGTTATGGCCAGAACTTGTTCTCTCTTTACTGATGCATAACATTTTTCAAAACTCTTGAATCAAAGCAAGATCCAAGTCTCAGAATTAGCCCAGAATTAGCTAGACAGCTCCCAGATTACATCAGGTATTGTCTCCCTACAGACTAACATCATCACTGAACTCAGAGTGTGGCCTGTGCTGTTGGCCCCAAGTGTTACCACGTTCTCAACTGATTTTTCCTTCCAAAACCTGGTTTTTTGGAATTTATTTGAATTTTCAGTGGCAGAAATCAGTTTAGAATCAATAGCTCTCACATTCCGAATCCAAATCTTACCAAATAAATTCCATTAAATCCTGCTCATCAAGATCTTTGCAACAACACCAAAGGCACATACATTCCAATTCCTCCGAAGTTTTCAGCTACGATTTAATTTAATTTTCAGTGAAGAGTCATTCAATATTCAAGAACTTCTACACCACAAGTCCAAATGCCATGAAACCAAGCTGATGCACCCCTCCTCCCTGAGAGCTTTCCAAAGAGACCAAGAACACAATCTGAAGCATCTGGGTTCGGTGAAAATCATAAGTACAAAAACAAAACAAACAAACTACCTTGCTTCATAGATAGATATATGTATATAGAGATATTATAAATAAATAAATAAATAGACTGAATTGCTACCCTTCATGCTTTCATGATGTGATGAGTGAATAGCAACCAGCACATCATGAGGGATGGATAGTGGGTGGACAGGAAAACACTTTTCCATCCGATTCCAGTTATTGAGCGAACCACCTTGATGGTTAGCTCAGTTGCTGTTTTTACTACCTACCTACCTACCTACCTACCTACTAACAACCCACTATCCCTCACCTATGTACTACCCATCTACATGCATCTACTCACCTTGGTAGACACCTAGTTTCCTACCTAGTGACTTACAGGACATATTATATATAAATACTAACATACAGGATAGATTACTTACCAAGGTGAAACCCTAAACCTCAACCTCAGTTGGTTCTATTATTTTTTAAAAAAAAAATTATGCATGTCTATTATTATAATTAAAAATAATAATTCTGCTGGTGCTTTTACATCAGGTAACTAGGGTAACAACACACCCATCTCCTTGGGCCCTAACCCTAGACATTTGGGCCTAAACCCTAGACATTCAAATCTGTTGGAGTCTTCCACCATATCAGCAGCTCTGAGGTGACTCAGATCTTTTGCAGGTGATTTCAGTGTGTAAGACAACTGATCACAACAGGCTTTTTTCCTTCTCTTCCAATAAGTGTATTTGTATAGCACATTTTCCCATGTGTTCTGTTGCAGTGGCCTTTTTGCTAACCCTCACATTGTTCAGAGAGCCAGTGTGTGTGTGTGTGTGTGCATGTCTCTCTCTCTCTCTCTCTCTCTGCTTCTCACTTCCCTTTCCTCAATTTTCAAATGATATCCAAGGAGGAATGTTTTTACCTTTCTTGGACCATCTTGTAACTAACTCTCTCTTAGAATTCAGTATCTAGACAATAGGTTCTAGCAGGCCCAAATTGAGTTTCACACTTTACATTTTAAAGAGTCTTCTTCTTCATGCAAAATACCATAGTACATTTACCCATTGCGGCAAAATTTTCATAAAAAAATTCCAAGAAATGCTGATTTTTTTTCAAAATTAGCTGCTAAAAAATGCCTGGAATCCCTTGCTCATATTTTGTACCTAAAATTTGTTGAAGTAGATGCAGGAATGGTAAAGGTACTACTACAACAGTAGTGTGTAGAGGCCATTTTACTGTTGTGGGTGGGTAGAGATGCTCCTGTGCTAAAACAAAAGCATAAGTTTAACTTGGCTCCTAGTTGTATGGGAGTTTACTTTTGGAAGAAGAAGAAGAAGAAGATGATGATGATGATGTGTTGGGAACTAGAAAACGAGCAGAAAAGGTTAGTGAAGAATGTTTTGGTGCTTACAGCAGTTTTTGCTCCCTTTTTTCTTGGCATGTTGTGGAAGTTGGAAGAAGAAGAAGAAGAAGAAGAATTTGTCATTTGTCAGGAGTCTGTCTGTCTCCTTCTTTTTTCTCTCTCCTTCAGTAAAGGACTGATGATGCAGGGGGACATATAGATCTACAACATGGATCTTGTAACATGGGTAGTTGAGCTTGGCAATCCATTCTCTCTCTCTCTCTCTCTCTCTCTCTGCGTGCAATACAAACAATTGTTCATTTTCTATGTATGCTTTTCACTGTAACGTGCCATGGCCTTTCTGAGCCAATGATGGTCCCCACCAGTGTAGTAGTAGTAGTAGTGCACGGTTCTCTCTTTTTCCACACAAAATAACCGACAGATATAATAAAAAGGCTGGGTATAAATCTGGAACTGGTGTGTGGGTTCCTTTAATTTTTGATTTTGATTTTATTTTTATTTTTTTTGGTGGAAAACCCAGAACCATAGGGTTTGGTTATAACAAAATTACATAATTGCCCAAGAGTGGCCCCCTCATCCTTACTTGCATTTTATATGGAAAAGGTTGTTCCAAGAAGAGTGTTCCTAATCTTTTGTTGTTGTTGCTATTGTTGGTGTCAGGAGTTGGATTTTGTTTAGGGGACGGAAATGGATCTTTGAGCTCATGGACAACCAACCCATTTGAGCTAACCTAGGCTAAGAGAGATCTGGTCTTCTTCAACCTTTTTCTAACATTCATTAGGTACCTACCTATTCAGTCCCAGGGCTCTGGGAATGTGTGTGTGTGTGTGTGTGTGTGTCTCTCTCTCTCTCTTTGTGGTTTCTTGAGAAAGATACCACACTATGCAACAAAGTTGGATGAATTATTCATCCCTTGTTGCTAATTTTTTTCGTCTTATTTTATTGTATGTATAATTTATTTTTTTTGTTTGTATATCCAATTTTTCTTTTTGGTTTTGGTTTTAAATAGAGGAAATTTTATGTTAAATTTTAATCATACCAACAGAATATGATTTTTTCCTTCGACTCTAGGCACTTAACTAATGACACATGCGAGAGATCAAATATGTGGTTTCATCTATTTTCATGTAAACTTCTGTGATATGTATTGTAGTTTGACATTGCCCGTCACTAGTTTGTTTGTAGTGTAAGGTAAACCCTCAGTCGCAGGTTCTCTCAGAATAAGGAGCTTTGGCGAAGTGGAGCCAATTTATAACACTACTCAGCAAGCTTGCAACAATTTGCAATTGGGTTTTAAAATAAACAAGTTATTTTTATTATTTAAGTTGGCAAACCCTCAACATTATGAACACCCCAAAGCAATAGTTTCAATATTTTTAATATTTTTAAATATTTTTATAAGAAAAAGCCTCCTAAGAGATTCTCGCAGCCAAATGTAAGCCAGAGTTGCATTCAGGCACTAGTATTTTGTACATAATATAATAATAAGACCATGGCCCATCAGACACTAAATGTTACAGTCTCTAGGACTCTTTGTACGGGTATCTGAAATTACCATGTTGGTCATTGTTGGGACCACAACTTTTTCCATCACACCATCTCTTTCGGATTAAGTTGCATTTCAGATCAGTTTTCAATGTTTGGTACTCACAACTCACCAACCTTACAGGCTCTACCCAAACCCTAACCCCTGAAGAGCTTCAAGATAACCCTAAAGCACTATTCTTCGGTGTAGGGTTTAGTATTCACCGACCTACCTAAATGGGTATTATAGTTTATGGTTTATACCCGATTTTCTGTGTCATGCCTACTTTGTGATCCTCCTTCAAATCCCCCAATCTGGTAGTGAACACCCTAAACAAGGGATGAACCCAAAAAAACCCAAAAAGTCGTATTTATCAACTTGGTTTCTTGTTCATGTTAGTCTCCACTTTGATGAACCCATGGGTTTAATGTTCTAAGCTAGGGCAACTATTTTGGGATGAGCTATGGGCTATAGGGTTAATGCTAGAGGGCTATAAAAGTTGTTTGGCTAAGGCTATGCTTATGACTAGAACTAGGGTTTGTTAAGGCTATATTTAGGACAAGGGCTCATTTCATGGGATGAACCTCATAGGATTAGAGTTAGAGTTTATAGTCAAAAGTTGGAAGTTTGAAGCCCAAACCTTAACCCCGCTTAATTCTACCTAAGTTAACCCCCAATGAATTTGGTTGGGCCAAGTTGAAGAACCCTAAGACTTCAAGAAAGAAACTAACACACAAAAATTAAAATGGTATAAATATAATATTCTATAGAAAACATTTTAATGGCAATTTGAATGTTCACAACAATCAAATGATATTTTTAAAACCCTAGTTATGTCATAGTTTTTGTTGCAATGAGGTTACTGATTCCAAGCAATGATTCAAGTCATCAAGCTCAAAGTGCATGCAAGTGATAAATGAAAGTTGTTTTATGCCCAACTTCAACAATTGTTTTCATGGTTCCTTGTTGGTCATGTTGGACAACTTTAAACATTGTCCATGGTAAGGTACATTCAACATCATTCTTCCAACACATGTTTATTTAACAAAGATGCCATGTCTTTGTTAAATAAACATAAGTTGGAAGAATGATGTTGTCATTAATGAGATACATGAAAGCAAGGATGATAGTTTGAAAGGAGGTGGTAATGGACTCTTGCATGAGCATGTGCGTGATTGCAAAGTGATGAGTCAAGGCAATTTTTGGTGGTGGCAAGGATCAATGGTGCATTTTGTCTAAGTTTTGACTCTTGCAACTTTTTGAACTCAAAACTCCCACATATAGGTTTCAATTGAGGAACTTTAAACATCTTTTACAAGTGTGGTTTATGAACGACTTTATAGATCTAATGAATTACAATATGGTACTTCAAGGACCTTATTAGATTTAAGTTTTAACAATTGGGCTCTTTTTTATTTTATTTTAAAAATTATTTCTCATTTGTGTGAAATAGTTAATGAGCTACATGATTTTTTTTAAAACCCATCATTTTCAATACTTGAATGATGTTATTATTATTTCAATGGTTGTCAAAAAAAGTTCAAAAGGACATCACTAAGGTATGGACAAGTGAATATCACTTTGAACCTAAAATTTTAAAATAGGTTCATTTAGTTTTCCAAAACAACAATTTTTAATGGATTAAGCTATGGCTTACACAATACCCACATTGATACATGTCCAACATTGATATTAACCTAAAATGTTATGTTATAATTTAATTCAGATCAATTGAACACTTGTTAATTCAATTCCTTTCGTGTTTGTTTAAAAGTTTTGGAAAATATTAATATTCTATTATTGGTTTTTTTTTTTTAAAAATTGAGGTTCAACACATCATTATGCAAGTATTCATATTTTGCAATGTGAATCAACTATAGAAATCAAAAAGTAAACTCAAACAAAATCCTTTCCAAAATCCGTAGTTACAACAATACAATATCTGCAACAATATGAAAATAGATTCAAATGATATAGAATTGAAAATAAAAAATAGGAAACAAAATACAATGTAGTATCAATGTTTTTCTCCATCAAAACTCTTCTCTAACTCCTATCATGAGCTAATTTTCATTCTCAAAACTATTGTATGTTTCCATGATCACAAATTCAAAACTTCTTTCCTTAAGTCTTTCATGATTTCCCACAATGAACATGAATTCAAATTCTTAACCAATCTTATTCATTCAACTTTATGCTGCCACTTTGTCCTACAATGACACTTCCTCTTGTCCATTAGATCCAATGTTGACAATACAATATGTCCACTTTGTCCAATGGTGATGGAATAATTTTGAAACAACTTTGGCATTAACAAGTTTGATCTTGTTAGCGTTTAAAAAACTCTTCTTATGTTTCAAAAAATCCCAAAGTTGTTCCAATTTTTGTTTTTGAAGTTCCTTATCCATTTCATGTTCCAAAGTGCTTCCAATTTTCACATGCTTGAAGAAGTATACAAGATTGTTTCAATTGATGTTTTTAAGAATTTGCATTACATAACGAACAAGTTAATTTTGAACGAGTTGGAAATAATTTAAATTAACCATATATCCAATTTCAACACCACCCTAATGTATGCTATAAATGTCAATGTCATGTAATTTAATGTTTTAAGTCTTTAAACATTTATTGCAATGAAAGAGATGTCAAGGTTTTCATAGACTACACCAATGTTGTTTTATGGGCATTTTGGTTTTGACTATAATGATGTATTGAAAATTTGTTGAAAGCATGTGGTGAATTTTAAAACCCAATTCACAAACTAAAGCCCATGTTATCTTTAATTTTCTTTCACATATCCATGTTCATTCTTCTACCATGGCATGCACACCCAAAACATTTTGCAATAGTTTAATGGAGAAACAATAATCCAATTTAAGATGAATAAGTTGAACTCTCAACATTGAACACTTAACATTCACTTCCAAGACTGCTATCATTAAAACATGATAAGGACACCAAAATAAGCTTTAACATTCAACGTAGAATAATTTAATATAAACAAAGGGAATATGTAATCATTTCATTGAAATGATCCAACAATATTTCACAATCTTATTAAACACATTCATGAGTGGTGGTGTTCATTTTACTTGGAAAGTTGGTTGACCTTCCATAGTCACAAACCACTAAAGCCTTTAAAATTACATTTGTCATAAAAACATTATTTTATACTTGAGTGACTAAAATCATTTGGTCCCAAATGTTTAACAAGATGCAAAGGTGAATTTTGCATCAAATTCAATGTCATTCTATGTGCAACAGGTGATATGTGCATTCTATTTTGTTACATGTGAAAAGGTTTCAATTGTGCTAATTGTCAAATTTAAACAAGATATTAGTTGGTTGCTTAGGTTCAATCCATCCCAAAGTTTAAAGGGTTGCATGTGGTCTAATTATGCAATAACAAAAGGAACACAATTGAAGGCCTTAATACAAGGTTTTATTTAATATTGTTACATTCAAGATATTTGATAGGTTTAGTTTTGTTAAAACCATGTTTAGAGCGAAACCTTGCAACTAGCCTTACCTTAAAATAGGAATTTAACCTTGAAAGGTTTTATAAGCTTTTGAAATAGGTATAGGTTTTAAAATTAAAATTAAGAATGAGAATTGGGCCTTATGTTTTAAGCAAGTGGTTACATTAAAATGGTTGTATGATTTTTTTATTATTATATATTATTTTATAATTGTTCCAAAAACAAGAAGAAAGTTGGGAGTTAGTGAAGTAAGTGTACACACACATAGGACATTTACAAAAGTAGTAATTAGAAAATCCTTAAATGTTTATGTGAAAACAATGCATTGCATAATAGTTGAGCACATTAATGTCACATAAAAATAAAAACTCTTTTGTTGTTTGTAATGTACATGGAACTAGACCTTGCCATACATTGGACCAAGCTCCAATTTTTTTGTGGTGAGAACATGGAAACCATAGGTTTCATAAGTCTTGAGAACCACTCTCAAAATGTTATTGAAGGCACTTCCAAAAAATAGAAATAAATCAAAACTTGAACCAAAGGTTCTTTTCAAAATAAAAAACAATACAACATGGTTTCAACCCATTTGAATGCTAGTATTTTAAACATGGGTAATACATAGAGATTTCTTCCATGGCTTGAATCTATAATAATTTGAACTAAAATCACATGCATATATGGGCCATTAAATTTATTTATGTTAACTCCTTAAAGTTGGGTTTGGGGCAAATATACATGTTTCTCATCAAAATCAATATGATTGGACAATGGATACAATGTTCAATTTGTTTTTGCTAAAAAAATGGTTAGAAAAATCCAAATCTTTGACAATATATTAGAAGAATGATGGAAACAAATGATCAAATTAACGAAAAACAAGTTTTGTTGAAAGGTTTTAGAAAAAATTGAAACCAAACTAAACTCACAACTTTGAAGTCAAATTGGATCCTCCAGTATATAAAATTGTATTAAATCCCCACAAAATAGTTCCATTCCTTTATAAGAAATTATTTGAACTTAAATTTGTGGCATAAAATAAACATTACATGAACTCCCCAAAAAGAACCTTCAAATCTCTTTGTCAACATATATTTAATGCATTTGGTTACAAATTACAAGCTTGTGATTAAAAAGCGACATGCATTCACATCCTTGATTCCAATTGTCTAAGACAACTAGTTCACACATTCAAGATTTTCAAGCACTTTACAGATCAACCTTGAAATTTCATCTTGCACTTGAATAATCTCACATCCATTTTGACCTCTCAAAGTAAATACTACCTACATTGTAACATAAAAGCTCTAAATTACATAAACTCAAGGTGTAAACTTGATGCATTTTATCCTCACCATTTTGTTAGATGGCTACTAAACACTTTTGCAACCCTAATACCATTTTACCTTAATCTTTAAACCTCATAACTATTTACACCCTCCAACCCAACCCTTTGATTGGCTCTCATGTCTGCATTTAATTTCCAATGAAACAAATTGTTTCTTATTTAATTTTCTTGTGATACCTGTCAACTATCATGGGAATAAAAAAATAAATCAAACCTTGTGGTTGCATTCATAAAGGGCCCTTGGCAACAACTTTACCAAAATTGGGTCCACTAAAAACTATGTCTCACATGGGCCCTTATTTCAATAAAGCTCAATGCCTTGGGCTTTATTTTACATGTTCATTCTAGTTTGGTCTTGGAATTGGGTGCAAGGATTATTTTTGCAGAAAGTATTGACCAATGTTGTGCAAAGTATATTATTTTAAATATATCTCCAAGTCAAAGTATACACTTCTTTTTGAATTGGGTCTACCCATCAAGTAAAGAGATATTAGCACAAAAACTTTTCACTCTTGAGATGGGGTCTAGGTAGACAAAAATTGTGGTTTAAAGTAGATTGGTAAGGTTCAAGTACTCATATTCATATTCCCTCTATTGAGGTAAAAAATGGGTATGTTTTGAATTTAATTAAAAATGAAGAAAAATCTCCATATTTTGGAAATATTGAAACAAATTTCAAAAGTCATACTTGGTACACACTTGTATTTTAAGGAAGGGAAGTGCTTCAGGTCATACCCAACTAATATGTTCTTCAACATCAATACACAATATCAATATCAAAACATATATCAAGTTTTGGAATCTAATATTATATTGATAACCTATTGGAAAAATAACCCATAACAAAAGGGAAAAGCTAATGTATATACTAGTATATAATACATAGTAAATAGTGTACCCACCACTCACAATCCACATTTTTCCCATTAAGAAAAAACATCACCAAGCTACCTTGAATTGTGTGCATCTATCTCATGATCATTCTTGTCATATTATTATGACTTTCACAATGATTGTGACACGAAAATTAAGGCCCAGCTAAATTAAACCAGGGACATCAAAGGGGTACAAACTAGAGTTAAGAAGGGTACTCTTTTACACCCATATAGAGGTTTGTTTGTGTGTGGGTGTGTGTGTATATATATATATATATACCCGGAGGATAAAACCCAATAAGAATATATATTAACATACCTTACCCTTAAGGAGTCAAACATACCTTTCACCTTACCCTAATCTTGGTAAAATCAAGAGTGGGTATATATATACACCCTTGTTTGGGGTTTTATTTTACCATAGGTTGTGAAATTTTGGTGGTGTACAAAACACTTAGTCTAAGGGTAAGTTTGTGGAATTGAAGGGTAACAAAAGGGTATATTTCTCCCAAAAAAAACTCTACATACCCTTTTGTGTTCTCATACTACCACCATATACCCACCCCTCTTCTTCTTGCCCAACTCCTTTTACCCCCCTAGTTCTTTCCTTCATGACACTTGAGTTAACAATATCTCATGCTTGGCTGACATCTAAATTGGCTCACCCTTCCAAATGGTAGGTAGGTAAAGGGGGCCAGGTTTTCTGACTCCAACCCTAGACTCCACCCATCCCCCCGCTCACATGAGAGAGTAGTAGCACATGGGAAGCTTGGTTTAAGTTTATTATTCACATGGTGTGAAATTTCTAGTTCAGCTGATTCTTACTTATTAGCCCATTTGAGATTAAGGTAGTAGTGTCTTCACTTACTCATCATGTTTGTTTTAGTAATTGAAATCCTTGAGTTGGAAGATCAAATTAGGTTAATGTAGCTTTTGCAATCAAGATCTTGGGTTGGAAGATCAACTGGAGAAGATTACCTACTTACATGTTAATTATTGTTTACTACCTACCTCCCTCCCTCCCTCCCTCCCTCCCTCTTAAGCCTTGCTTACAAACTTATTGACACCAGGTGCCAGTTTTCACTATTTGTTTGGCATTCATTAGTGGACCCATTGGATTGGACATCCTTTTTAGGGTGTGGAAGAAAAGGCAAAATTTTGAACTTCTTTGGGATTTCCTAGGTTTGAGAAACATGGGAACATACCCAAACTTCAAAACATGAGGCCATTGGCATATGTATGTGTGTGTGTGTTTGCATCATACTTGACATTATGAGATTTAAATTAAAATATACAATGCCATATAATTAAAAATATTTAACTCCTTTCATATTTCTAGGTCAAGTCTCATGAACATCTATTTCATAGAGTTTGATGATTGCAATTAATTTTTGTTTTTGGTCTTCTTGAATTAAGTGCACATGACTTTTGCAACTAGAAAGTTATAGTTGAGATATATATATAGACTTGCCATTTGTGGATTTTTCATATGGAATAGTTTTAATGGTGGCCTTAATTGGTGATCTATTTCTTAAAGTTTAGGGTTCTTTGTGCCTAGCTTAAAATTTGTTACCCTTGCACAAATATTATTGACAATTCGAATTCACATAGTTTGTAGATATCAAAAGGTGATTTTACATAATTCAATATTTAAAATGCAATATAAGATTTATTCAAGGACTAATTGATTTTCATTTACTGATTTCAAATATTAATTTCAACGTGAATTGCATATGAACATTTGTAATAATGGTCATTCATAATTAGCTTAGTATTGAACATATATATGGCATAAAACTACGAATTAAAAACCATCATTTGACATAGGTATGAATCTCATAACCAATTATATTTTCTAATTTTTAGAGTTTACTTTTGCAACATTACCAAGTACCCATTTATGTTTAGTGAGATTATAAGTTATACAAAATGCTAAGTTCTTTTGAAACATAATGCTTGTTGCATTGTCCAATGCTTTCAAGAATAAAATCATATAAATCATGTTAAGACCTTCAATTTGTGGGAGAATTTCAAACATCCAACTTGTGGATCCCATTTCTTTTAATCATCTTCAATGTTACAACTTTTTGAAATGAGGAGTGATAAGAAAAAAGTTGGTCAAATGGAACATTATTTCCATTTTGATTTTGATGATTTTCATTATACAAAGGGGCGACATTTGAGCCATGTTCAAAGGATTTGAAATTGAATATAGTTTGAATCCTCTACCAATAGTATATAGTTAAAATGGGAGATCATTTGTGGAAATTTTTACATTGAAGTAAACATTATTCAATTTATGAATATTTCATTTCAATTTTTTTTAATCAATTCACAAAGTTTACAAAATGTTTTCAGGGTATGGATGAGTGAGGAAGGGAAACCCAATTATTGAATAAGTTATGAACTTAAATTAATTTGTTAAAATTGCTTATTTCCATGTTTATTGATGGATCTATATTCTTGATCATGAATATTATTAATTAAGTGAAATGAATTACTACTATGTGATTCAAATGTCACATGCATGTTTAGTTGATTTTTTCATTAGAAACAGGAAGAAATGGATGAACAACATTCATGAGCAACCTTTCTTGGCCACATTGCTTTCAAATCAAATTTCATCACTTGGAATACATAAGGCAACACAAATGCCATCAGGCTTGTTCAATATGTTCAATATGTCTCTTTCTTTTAATAGTGTGAATATCTTTGGGCTTTTTTTCAATTTGAATGCTTTATTTCTATGCATGTGTAATGGGCCCTTTTCAGAAAGGATGAAAAACACAAGTGTAATGATGTTAAGTTATCAATGTGTATTTGAGATGTTAGATGTTTGTGCTATGAAATAAGTTCAAACTAACAATAATTAAAATAGAAAATCTTGCATGAAGTTTCCAAAACTGAACTCAAAATTAGTAACACCTCATGAGTATGCCTCAAAATGTGAGGTCAAATGAAAACTACATTGTTCCCAAAGTCGTTCCTTTATCTGAAAAACCCACAAAATCATCATGTATTCCTCTAGTTTCTCCCTTATAGGAAAAACCCATATAATTAGTTTCATAAGAGCACCTTCACCAACACCCTTTATTCAGGCCTCTAGCAATGTTTATCACATTCAACATGATCTACCATTGTTTCCCAATCCCCCATTCATAAGTGTGAAAATCTCACATTTTTCATGTCCTTTTGCATGAACCGCATGCAAGTGAACATTCAAGTACTAGTTCACTGAGGCAACACTTTCAAAACATTCGAAGAAATCAATTCAACAATCTCGTCGACAACATAATTTTTCTACTTCACAAATTCACATAACCCGACTTAGGCTAATATTATAACACAATTTTTTAAGTGAACATTTTACTATTACTCAAGAGAACACTTCAAAACAACTCCCATTCTAAGAATCTCATTGGCCACACTTTTTTTTTTCGCCTCTAAAACTAGGCACAAGCCTATTCTTCAGACCAACATGGTATAAAATTGTGTATATTTTTTAACACTAATATTACGTCCTTCGTTTGTTTACAAACACCATTCAAAGAAAAACATCCAGGTGGTAAGTAGTACTTTACTTCCCATGCACACTAGTGTAGTGTACCCTTAGAGTCAAGTTCTTAAAATTATCCTCTTCTTATGTGGTTACATTGTCCTCCTCTTGTTCATCCTCCTCCTTCTTTGATGTAACAAGCTTGATTGTCAGCTACAAAGATTCTCTCTCTCTCTCTCCTCTCTTTTTGCTCACATGCTTGTACATGGCCGTTTACATGGTTATACATGACTATTTCTATACATACCATTTTGACTTATGGGCACAAAAAAAATTTTGATTTTTTTTTTCTTTATGAAATAAGGTCAAGTTATATCAAGATGGGTTTTTTCTTATGGAAAATCTACAGCTAAAACAATGGCCTGAAGCATGGTTTATATATATATATATAATTTTAAATTTTTTTTTTCCCCGCCCCTTGTTTTTCCCTCCCCAATTATGTGATGTAGCCAATTTCTGATTATTATCCACATGAGGATGTAGCCAAATTTGGTTAAAGACAAGATATGAAAGTAGAAAAGTTTAATCATCTTTTTATATTTTGGCTACCTATCTGCTGGAACCTGTAGTAAAAAAAAATGGTGAATTAGGGTACCCAAAAAAAAAATTCACAATTTTTTTTTTTGTGTGTGTGTCAAAATAATATTTTTCAGGTTGAAAAAATGTAAAAAAATTCAACCCCTTAACAAAAAAGGGACGGGGTTAGCATAGTTGCAAGTCCAAAGCTTGTAACGAGTTGGGAGATATCTTATGAACTTTGAACATAATTTGTGATTCTTGCTATTATGACAAACAACCATAATTTTTATCAGTGGGATTTATTATTATTATTATTACTACTACTATTTTGTGGATGAAGGAATGAACTTCTTCTTTTGTCAAAATAAAACCCACCACCCAAATCAAGGAAGGAAGATGTGAAAACCAAATTGGGCAAATATTGAAACATAATTTTTTTTAACAGCCTTCTTTAAACCTCTTGTTGCACAGTTCCCTATGCAGATCTATCTATCTACTTCAAGCTTGTGAGTTTTGAAAAGAAAAATTGTACCCATTGGAGAACCCAGTAAGTAGTACGTTACAACTCCTTCTTCAATAACTTCTTCTCTGGCTTGCCACTCTTTACAGGTTCAAGACGATCCCTTCACAATTTCCGTGCTTTGTTTTATTCTACAGAGCACACCCGTGTTTCCCACAAGTTGCCCAGTGCAATGTCGATATACTTACAACATTGGAGAAATGGTCAAGGGTACATGAATATGTGGCAATCTCGGGTAGTAGTAGTAGTAGTAGTAGTAGTCATGGTACTACTAAAGACTCTTACACAAATGTGAAACTATCAAAGAAGCACAAAGGTCAATTCTTCCCACGAAATGAAAGCCTTTGAGAGGTTTTTTACAATGGATCAGAGTGCAGAGGGTGGGTAAAAAGGAAAAATCTAGCTTGTTGTGGACCTCACCCACATGGAACCCACATGAGAAGAAGAGTTCTTCTTGTCACATGTAAATGCAACACACATGAGAAGAAGAGTTCTTCTTGTCACATGTTAATCCAATACTTGAGAGGGGGGATTCTCAAGCTGAGCAGCTCTGTTTACATTTCACCCACTTCTGTGTTTCTAGACGAAAAAAGATCTTTCAAATTGGTGAACTTCTCGTGGCATTTAAAAAATCAAATCCCAAACTAAAAAAAATTTAAGAATCTTCGGAACTCTGAAGTTACTACTTTTCCTCTCACTTCCTTATTTACTCCTTTGCATAGAACTCTTTGATTGAAATAAAGAAACTGCGTCAAAAGGTAAACCCTTACTAGTGGCCCAGGAATGGCATCATGTGTGGACCCTTGATTGAGCCCATCAATTGGTTGGGAATGGCATCATGTGACCAACCAAATTTAGGGTTTTTTGGGGGGTTCAAGTTGTATCATAATCTATGATGAGCATGGAAAACAAGTAAGAAAGTAGTAGTGTGAAAAAGTCGACTCGCTAATAGGGTCAAGCTCCACATCCTCGTAAGGAGGGGGGGGCACAGAGTGAGGTGCGGGGTGGGGTTCAAGATGTTTTGTTCAAACTCTACCACCCACGTTGCAAACAAGAACACAGAAGCAATTTGCCGAGTCAAAAGTACTTTGCTCCTGTGGATAAAACCTTCAGAGAAAAAAATACTCCACTTAAAAAACAAAAACTTGGTGCACTTCTTCTAGAGCAAAAGGTTCTTTTCCCCCCTACAGTTTGATCAGCAAATTTTACACTGATCCTCACAAGGGTGGTAATCTTTTGCTTGCACCAACCCAACCTTTGTACACCTATCCAGTAAGTAATTTATTCCTTTCCTTTTGCCACCCTTTTCTGTTGAAGGTTCCAGAACTTAATCCAGAACCCTAACTAAACCCCTTTTAACTTGAGCAGTTTGTGGTCAACTTGTTTTTATAATCCTTTTGATCCCACCAAGAAGTTGAGTTTTGCTCCACCTTTTATTATTTTGGTTGCCTCTTTTAATCCAACCCCACTAGAGTGAATGAATGAATGAATGACCGAGTCTTGCAAAAACTTCCAAATCCCATGTGCTTATGTCAATCTGACAAATGAACGTTACCTGTAAGCTTTAACTTATCTTCAATGTGTGGCATATTTTACTTGGCATGGTCGGTTTTGTTGCTTTTACTAAGCTATATAATAATTTTTTATGGAAGTTGGAATTTTGTCAATATTTTGTCTCATGTATTACTATGTATAGGCCAGTGACAAGTGAGGCAATCAGCCCATGCGTAGCCAACCATGTTATGTTCTGACCTCTAAAAAAATTTATTATGCATCTTCTCTTTCTTGGGTAGCTGAGGTGACGCCACCCAACTGTCATAACTAAGAGGTCTAGACGTTCAAAATGCTCAATCTGATTTATTCACCGAATTTGTTTTAATAATTGGTTTCTGTTTTAATGATATGAGTTGTAAATTGTAACAAATGTCACGGATGAGGAGGAGGAGGATGTGTGTTGTTGTTGCTCAATATCCAATGTGAAATTAGCTATATCATTAAATGCCATTGCAAACTCTTTCAAAAACATGTTCAAACCAACTTGCAACTTTCCTAGTCAACAATCATACTCAACTTCTCGTTATACTATATATAATGCACACTTGTTATGATGATTTGTGAGACAGTGAAAACCTGAAAAAGAATAATGCTACATAATTTGATACGTACAAAGGGTGATCCCATGGTAAACACCATACACGACCAGCTCATGGAGCAGATTCTAATCTCATCAAGCAAAATCCCTGAAAATTCAGCCAAATGCCTCCTGGTCTGCATGGGATTAGATTGGTGTGAAGCACAAAGCAAGTGTAAAAAGTATAAACAAATTGATTCATTTGTAAATCTAAAGCTTCAAGTCTAGGGACATGACCTTTGAGAGGAACTTGCCTGCAAATGCATGACTGATGGATACATATGGCCCAGGTTGAACAAACCAACAAAGAGCACCATGCAGGATGGATGGAATCATGTGGACAAGAAACACTTCTTTCATATCGTTCTTGTTCCATAGCTAAACCACCAGGCTAACCATCATTAACCCTATTACATGGTTAACGTCGTTAGGTATGTACTAACCATCCATATGCACATCTACCATATATGTCGTGACCAAAGTGAACCAACAACACTCACCAAAGAACACCATGCATGATGGATGGTGGTGTGAAAAAGAATCACCTTTTCCTTTGTTCGTATTCTTGTCTGATAGCTAACCACGATGGCTAGCCATATGTACTAACCATGCACATGCATAGTCTACCTATCTAGTACCCACCAAAGTGCTTCACCTACTTACTACCTGCATTGTAACCACTGACATTTCCCTAATCCTGTATGTACATACATGTATATATACAGTATGTATAATACATACATACATACATACATATATATATGTGCATATGTCTATATTGATATACTTGTTTTTATGATGTGCAGTGACTTTGAGGATCCTACTTGAATGGCTTAATGGATCTTGCATGTGGAAAAGAGCACCAGAAGCAGAAAAGTGTGTGTGTTCTCCTTGGGAATTGAGCAAGTATTTAATAACTCTGTGTGTTGTTGTCCCTACTAGTCATGATTCCAAAAGTTTTTTAAATGCTTGGTGGGCTAGTGAACCAACTTGCTTTTTTTCCTTTCCAAAAAAAATTGGTTAATAATATTTTTTAACTCCCTTCTTAAATAAAATAACCCAGAGAAGAAGATTAAAAAAATTTCAAGAAAATTAAAGCAAAACTACAAACAACAATAGGTATCTGCATAATAGGGTTCTTCTACTCAGTTGATGACAGCCACCACAGCCCACCCCACAAAAAAAAGTATGGAATAAAATCCATTCACATGTTTAAAAAATATTTCTAACTTTGGCTAATTTAAATTCTTGACTCATACTAAATCTCCATTTCAGTTATATATCACCAAAAAAAATTGAAGACAAAAAACATGGTTTTCTTTTTTGGGGCCAATTATAATGGGGGCTTCTTTTCCTTTTTTTTTTTTTCTTTTTTTTCTGTTTGTTTTATGGTCTAGTGTGTAAGAAAAGGAGAGGACCTAGGCGGTATAAATCCCACCCTTCCACCATTCTAGTCTCCCATCTCTCCACCTTCCCCTTTGGCTTCTCTCCCCTTTCCCTCTTCACTTTGGTTGCCATTCTACCTCAGCCTACTACTTACTTGCTGTCACCATTGGCCCCATTTCCTTCCTTTCTTCCTCCTCTTCATGTACTCTAGACCCAAACCAACAAATTCCCAAATACTCCAAAACACCTAAGCTTTCTTTGCTTTCTTATTGTTTTTGTTCTAGATCTTGTTGTTGTTGTTGTTGTTGTCGTCCTTCATCTTCTTCTTCTCTTGTTGTTTTTGGTGTTCTTCTAGGTCTTGTTTTTGTTGTTGTTCCTAGCTCTTGTTGTTCTTTGTTTCTTTTGGATCTTTTTGTTGTTGGTTGGTTGTGTTGTGGCATCAGCTCAATAAGCGGTCTCTGGGAGCTTTTGTTTGCTCAAACCCATGCATGCATGCATGCAGCAGCAGCAGAACTCCTTGAGAATCATGTCTCTAGAGCATTGAAGCTGCCTCTTCCGACTTACAAGTAGCTGCAAAAATGTCTAGAGAGAATCTTTGAGGTTGTCTGATTGGGTTTGTGTGTTTGTTTTGTTTGGGGTGGTGGTTGGGTTTTGGGAACCTTGTAAGTGCGTAATTTGTAGTTGTTGTTGTTGGAATATTAGGGGAAGGTTGTAGAAATGGTGTTATGGGGAATTACATCAAGCAGTGAAAGAAGAAGAAGAAAGCATGCAGGAAAGGATTTGTCTTAGTTGGGGCTTCATGGACAATCAGAAGCTAGCAGCTTGTAGGGTAGTGGTGGGAAAGAAGAGGGGGCCGGGAGTGGGAGGCTGTTTCTGCTGGACATGGTGCAGAGCGGAGAAGAAGAGAAGGAAGAAGTATAAGAAGAACAACCTGATGGGACCTGAGTTTTAGTCTTAACTCTCCTTGTCGGTCGGTACCAAGGGGTGTCATGGGAAGGACGTCATGATGTTCGGCCGGGGTTGTCGATGGATCTATGAGATGGATGCTGCAGGCATGATGCCAGGTAGAGAGTTATTATGATGTGTAGTACTGTGCACTGGAGCTAAGATGCTGCTGCATTAGAGCTAGCAAGTGCAAGGGAGTTATTGTGAATAGGATGGAGTGTTTGGTTTTCAGTACCTTCGCCACTGCTGACTGAATGCATCTCGCGCCGCTGCAGCAGCAGTGCTAATAGTTGTTGCGGTTGTTGTCGTCGTCGTCCTTGAGAGTTTGTAGGTGTGCGCAAGTTGCTACCGTTGTTTCTTTCAGTGCGGCGAAGTTTCTGTGGGGGAGAGGTCCAGTTGCAAAACCAGCCAGCGAGCCGGGAAGTCGAAGAAGCTAGCTGTGAAGCCGTGGTGCTGCAGTAGTTGTTCGTTTGTCATCGGTTTTTTTGTCGTTAAAATGATCTTCCCAAAGGACGATCTTTTTCTGTTTTTTTTTTTTTTGGTTTTGGTTGCAGTAAGTAGGTCATGCTGCCTCCTGCTTGCTGCTGCAATGGATCGTGATCGTCGTCAGGCCTTTTTATGGTTTGGCAGTTTCTTTTGTTGCTGAGCTGTGCTGTGAGGAATGCCGCTTGGCCCGAGGTTCGGTTACGCATCATCAGATCCTCCTTTTCCTCACCATCTCTTGACCCCCCCCCGCCCCCGTGAGGTAGAAAGGGGTTCTCTCGATTGCTAGCTCGTGCTTCGGACCAGGCTTCATTCCCCTCAGCACGCTCCGCTTTGGTATGCAGCAACGATGATCAACACCATGCCCACCAAGCAAGGCTGAAGTCGCTGCATGCACAAAATATATATATATTCTTCCCAGGATCATCAACATCTTCTCTTTGAGAGCGAAGTACGCAAGTATGTGCGGCGAGCGCAAGCAAGTAGGTAGGCACCTGTCCTATGACGCTGCGGATGGTGATGCTAGCAGTAAGCCTAGTAAACCATGTTGTACCAATTCCTCAGCTCAATTCGCCTCCTCCTCATGGCTCTGTCTCTCTCTCCAGTGTGTCTGTGTCTGATCAGGGGAATGCAAACTGTTTGATCAGCATCTAGAGACTAATGAGCTTTCTTTTTTATGTCATGGCTTATACTTTCTTCATGCAGCAGGCAGATTCTTTCTTGCTTTCTTTCTTTCTTTCAGCATATTCTCCCTGCAGCCTAGTGCAAGTGCAGCGCTCTGGACCAAGGAGATCAAGACTACTGATGTCGGTTGTAAATCAAATGCACTAAAACGCGAAGATGAGGCAGATCATATTAGCATTTGAGTTTTGTTGGTCTAGACCAAGCAAGCTGCTACTGCTGATGATGTACTATTAGACTCTACACTCCCTGGCAGCACCTCCGGCTAGCTGCACTAATGTAACAAAGAGATCGTCTCGGACTTCCCTGCAACACAACGTCCTCCTTCCTGCCGAACGTTGCAAGAGACGCCTGACAGACTACTTAGGATGACGTGCAGATTGTCGATCTGGTGCTTTTGATCAGCAGTTCAACGCAGGACCGTAACGCCCAGCTTCTTCTACCGCCGCCGCCGCCAGCAGTCTACTGCAGCCTGCTTCGTACAACAGAAAGTAGCTGCAGTTGCAGCAGAAGAAGCCGCCACTCCTGCCTGCTGTTGCTGCTGCATGATCCACTGTCCGTTTCTTTCTAGTGTTGTTGTAATTGCCCAGCTCTAGCTACTTGTTTGCTGCTTCTGATTCTGCTGATACTAGAGAGATGGAGAGGATTGACCTCTCTTCAGCAGCTAGTGAAAGTTCTACTTGTAGATTCTACAGTTTTGCATGCTTCTCTTGTTGTGGTTTCAGTTTGAACAAATCTAATGTAATTTTTGCTGCTTGTGTTTTGGTATTAAAAAAAACTTTTTTTATATATCCTTGCAACAACTTCCTTCATCAATCCAATTTACTTCCTGCTTCTGGGTTTTAGAGATTCTTCTCTGCATGGGTTTTTTGTTTTGTATTGGGTGATCTTATAGTGATGTAAATAATTTACTTGCTTTCATGAATATGATCATATTCATGGATTTTTAAATGCATGATGATGATGATCTTGATGATGGCACACAGTTCTAATCTCTTTGCAACTCAAAATTTAACAAAAGAATTGTGATGGGTGATCTTTTCTGTGAAATTGGTGTAGAAGGATTATTATCTTCTCTTCTGTGTAGCTTGATTGTGCATGCATACATACATTTGTGGAATGTTTTTTTATAATAAATTTTACAATCACATTTATGGTCCCTCTGGTATGTTTCCTTCTCAACTCTGAACTGTTTTTATCTCTAGCTCTGTTCCCCATTTTTACACTGATCTTGCTGGGTCATAGAATTTGTACTAGGTATATAATTAAGAGGAAATTCTTCCAAGTATGCACTTGTGAAATCAAGCAACTTATGTTGCATAAGATAAACCCAACAAGCACAGTATTGAGCAGCATTGTGTGTAGAGTCTTCCTCACTTGTGTGTGTAGCAAGTCCCACATGCTTGGATCCCTAAGAGAAGTTTTGGCTTTTTTTTAAGTGTGGAGAAAATTGGGTATGAATCAAGAGAATAGATCCATTTCATTCTCAAAGTGTTTTGCACTGATAGAAAAAGATGTGAAACAAAACCTAGATTTGAACTGTCAGCTTGGTGGAAGAGGTTAAAGTCGATATTGCCCTACAAAGGTTTTAGGTTTTGTTCACATGATATCCTAACTTATCTCACAATGTTCACATAATTATTTATGGGTTTCCTGCAAATTGGAATGGGAATGATCATCATCAGCCAGCAGCCCAGCAGCTTTAGGGAAATGAATTTGAGAGAGACAGAGACAAAGATTGGCTGTCAAACAAGCATTACAAAAGGAAAATACTTGAGTATAAAGGCTTTGCATTGCACTCTTCTTCTGTCAACACCTCTATTATCATCATGATGGGTAGTCTCCTCCACAGCTATAATGAACAAAAGTAGTAGTAGTAGAAGTAGAAGTATTGTTGCAACACCCCCTCCCCCCTCTTTCCCTGATTGATCATCAAACTGTTTGTCAAAACCAATTGATAATTCATGAACAAAGAAAGGGTTTTTATTTTGGCACCAGCCTCTTGAAGTTCCCTAAAAGATTGAATATGAGAGACACCCATTCTTTTGTCTAAAAATGATAAATGAAAAAGGGTGTAGGTTTTTTTTTCCCCACCATCTTCCCTAGTTGAAAATCATAAACCCATTTGTCTAAAATTGATAATGAACACGGATAGTTTTGCATCCTATCATCCCTAACTGACTGAGAGAATCAGACACCCCCTTTTGTCTGAAAATGATGTAATGAACAAGGGTAGTTTCTGCACCATCTTCTTCCTTGATTGAAAAATCAGAAACCCTTTTTGTCTAAAATTGATAATGTGTCCATTTAAGGGTTAGTTTTGCACCCTCTTCTTCCTTGATTCAGAATTAGAAACCCTATTCCTGAAGAATGATAAATGAACATGAAAGGGTAATTTTTTGCACCTTCTTCTTCCTTAGTTGAGAAACCATAAACCCTCTAAGTTGTCTAAAACTAATAATGAACATTAAGGGTACTAGTTATGCACCCGCACCCTTTTGTCTGAAATATGGTAATTCACATTAAGAGTAGTGTTTTTTTGCAGTCCTTCATCCTTAATTGAAAAAGCAGAAACCCTTAAAATGAAATGAATATTAAGGCTAAGTTTTACACCACCTTCTTCCTTGATCAAAAATTCAGAAACCCTTTTTTTTAATCTAAAAATGAGAGAGCAAGAGAGGTACTTAGGATAGCTACTACCATGAAAGCAAAAGCAGAGCAAAGCAGCTGGTGCAATGATTTGCAGACCAAAAAAAAGACACGCTGCAACAAAACGGTAGTGATCCATCACATGATGCTTAAATTGGCTTTTACATCATACTTAGTTTGGCCTTTTTTGTTGTTGGCAGGAGGAGAAGAATTTAGTTGCTGAAATCTAGGGCCCCTTTGGCATTTAAAGCCCAGTTCTGTTATCTTCCTCATCAATGCCAACAAGCTTCCCAAAATCCATAACAACCCAACAACACCAACAACAACACTGACGACAAAACCAAAACAAAACAATTGGCCAACGGCTTTCTTCCAATCTACCCTCTTCCTTCTTCTTTTTTTCCTTGTTTTTATGGTTGTGATTTTATGCGCACCACAACCTACCTACCTACCCACCCACTAATCCATCCATCTATCCAACCTACCCACCCATCCATCTTTCTTACCCATCCATCCACCCACCCACCCTTTCATCTATTTAACTAGAACCAATTTAAAAGCTAAGTTGTTTGTGTCACATGGGGAGTTTAGGCTTCTATTACTTGTTGGGATTGGTCTAAATATAATGGTTTTGGGAGGGGGGGACCTCCAAGAATATCATGTTCTTTACACCCATCTGCCCAACACAAATTTTTGATTTAGAATTTGCATAAAACTTTGGGGTTTATCACTATGTGATCATCATATGTTTTCCCCACTTTGTTATCATGAGAACTCATCCAAATCTTACAAAGAGTGTTTTCGACCATCTTTTGAGTGTTATGTTTTTAACTTCTTGTCTATTGATTGTGTGAGATAGTGCCCGACACTTTAACCTAAGTTAGTTATGTATCATTTGGTGGTGGTGGTGCATGATCAACATACATATAATCACCTACCCTTATGTATAATTGCCATCGTCCTCAAGGTTTTGCCACACTTAAAAGCAAAGAACCTACCAATGTTGCTTTCTTCCCCGCACTTTTGTTGTCCAATTTTGAGTTATTTTCTTGTGGGAGGAGGGGGAAGTACTTACTTATTACTTAGGTGATCTTAACTAGCTTTGGGTACCAAACTATGTACTATACCAGCAGTCGGTCGCTTAGGTTACTGCACCGACCAATGAGAAAGTCCATTTAGCTTGCAAGGAGGGCAACCTTTGATTATTTAAGGAATGAATGGGTTGGCTTGCTTGCTTGCTTGCATAAGAGGAAGTCTAAATCCTTAGTGATTGGTACCAAGACAAATGTTTGCTTGTCATGTGTACCCAATCCTGTAGTAGTAAATAGGGCACCAAACACAAATACAGATAGACAGGGACCTTCACACAATAGCCAACTATTACCTACTAAGGATACTTTTATTGTTATCTGTACTAATTAGTTGTGTGGGGATGCATTGAAAGTGATTTCTAAACCCTAAACTGAAGGGGTACTTATTCACGCTTCTATTAATTAGTGAGAGTGGTGGGTGCACCCACATAAATTTTTTTTTGGGTCCAAAATGAGCAATTTGATTGGCCCACCATCAAAACAAATTAGAACATGTAGACACTCCCCAACATAGAAGCCTAAATATACTTCCCTCCCCCCAGAACAAAAGCATGCTTCCATTTCCCTTCCTCCACTCCTCCTTCACACCCTTTTTACTTCATGAAGTGGGATGTAAGTAGGTAGGTAATTGAATGTTGAGAGGTTAAGTACTTAGCATCATCCTCTTTACTTCATGAAGTGGGATGTAAGTAGGTAGGTAATTGAATGTTGAAAGGTTAAGTACTTAGCATCATTTTTAATGAGCGTGCTTGCTAGATTATTCACAAGTCATTGATAGAATTATTTATCGTCCCGGAAGTCATAGTCAATCCACCCACCATCACGATCCACATCCCTCACTGGTGTAAAGTACTAACTATTACAACTCCAATCCAGGACTCTTTAGAGTAACTTCAAGTTGAGAGGCATGCTTCTCATCCAATGCATCATCTTGGAGAACATACATGTTTTTAACTAAACTCTTTTTGCAAATGAGCAGCTCCTAATTTGCAATGTTACTTTAGAGTCATTGGAAAAAGATGAAAAATCCTGTATATAAATTTTTTTTTAAATTTAAAAGGGAAGAATGGGAACCCAAGCAAATATAAGTGCAAAAACACATGTCATGAAAGAACATAGCAATCAGGACACACCGCTAATACACTAATAAAATAAAAGACCATAAACCAAAAAGATGTCATCTGTCACAAATCGCTACCCATGAAAACCCTTTAACCAAATCATATACTAGTTTGAAGACTTTTCATTCATAGCCTTAACTTTCAATTTTCTCTCTTGGAATATGAGCAAAAATCTCTTGCCTAGATTTGCAAAACTTTGCCAGTTATGGAGAGACTTTGGCAAGGAAATTAATGCATTGCAAACTTGTTTGCAAGTATGGTCCTTTCTCTTTGGCTTTCCTAAAAACAGATAGATTTTCAAAACTTTTCTCCAAGCAGAAAAGTGGGTTTTGAGAAAATCATTAACTCTGAGCTTCTACACAAAGATTGATGTAGTATCCTTAATCCCTTCTTGGGCCAAACAATCGCAGTCGGTAGTGGACTCTCAACCCATTGGAAAATCTGTAAAAAGGTTTTGCATGAAGAAAAGTCAAATCAATTGTAGAATTTATTTGGCAAAGAAGATGATGGCCTGAAAATTTCACTCACGGATTAGGGTATGACATACCTACTAAACTGTGAAACACCATAAAAGAATCTCCAAAATGCAAATGCAAATGCAAAATACGTTACAAGTTCAAACCACACTTACGCATCAGTGAAAGATTTGAATCAGTTGGCATTTTAGATGACTTGACAGTTAGAATGCTTAAGAGTCCTTCAAAATCATAACATGACATTTGATTGATTGCAAAGCAACAAGCAAGAGAAGATTCGAGTGTTGGGTCAATTCTTAGGACCAAAATTGTCTGCATAAGTAAGTAAAGTACCTTCAGCCACTTAATATACTCACCTTCTGAAATGAATGCAAATTGCAAATCCAATTCCCCAGTTTGCATTGTAAATTCATCCAGCTGGTGCTGCAAAAAAAAGGAATTATCAAAAAGACTTTTATGTTTTGAGAAATCTTTTCATGTAGGAAACTAGTTGTGAGAAGCTGACATTAATGTAGAGGCCATTTCAACCCATTGGATCAAACAGGACAAAGCCCCCCACCTAGTCAGTGACAATGCTGCCACACTGAACAGTATGTGTGTGTGGTTCCTCTGATATTGCTCTCTAAACCCTAAACCCTGCTGCCATATATGAACATAACTCAAAACACGTTCAAAGAGATTGTTGCACATATGTATGGAAATTATGTATGTGCATTGCAACCCCACACTCGTAATAATCAGTTTCAGTGTATGCATGATTTCAGTGATGATGCTGAAAGTACTACCCCCCCCCCCCAATCTCAACTGGTCCATGGAAAACCAGAGATACTAGTCTGAATGAAAATTTGCTTTTGAACTCTGTTTCGCTCATACATTCATTCTCACTGGATCCCAAGCTACTGCTAACACACAAAAATCAACAGCCACAAAAAAAAACAAACACAATTCTGCATACCTGAAGAGACAACATTGAGCTGCTTGTTGTTATTGCTGTTGGACATGAGTCTTCTTCCCATGGGGGAAGCACTCAGAAGCTCTGAAAGAAGTACCTACCCTTTAGAGAGTCCAACAATCCAGCAACACCCATTTCAGGGATTTGTTTGCAAATTCAGGAAAATTGCATCATCCATGGAACCACGTCAATATGGGTGTCATAAATGCAAGTCCATGTCAGCATTCTACAATAGATGTGACCCAAATGAGCTCTAAACACCCCATGTGATGACTATGCACCCCGAAGGCTCTAAACCTCAACCCTATGCACCCCCCTCCCAACTTGTGCATCCTTAATAGCCACCTCATGAATGAGTCCAAATCAAAGAACCGCCAATTTAGCTATTGAGAAACCCTTACATACCCTTTGGTTTGCAATAAGAAAACCAATGATTTTCAAGGCTGATTTTTGGCAACCTCAAATGTTTTGATCCAAGGTTTTGCAAAATCAGGTACTTGATTATTATTTTAGGTGTCATTTCTAATTCTCGGCCCACACTTGGTTCAATCAATTATGATGAGAACACGATGGGAAATCAAACATAAATTATCTTTCATCCTCCTTATGCATGCGGCCTTCAAGTTGTTATGCTTTGCTTTGCAATATTGTACGCTTTTTTTTTCCTTCCCAATTCATGATGCTTAAAGAAATGTTACAAAACCCAATTAATCCTCCCTATAAAGGTTGCGTATCAATTTTAAACACTTCGCATATACTGTTGAAGAAAAGAATGGGAGGGAACTTGCACGAATAGTCATAAGGAAACAAGGGAATATGTTCTAAATTATTTTGTTCTGGTTACAAACTCTCTCTAAAGGTGATAAATTAAAATCTTGCTTATTTGAAACTATGTCTCACAAATCCAACTACTTTTCTCAAACAAGTATGATTCTTTGCAATCAATGATTTGCCTACCACCTCGTTCAAGATTTAAAATATTGGAATCAATTTTCACAAATCACCCCAAGGTTCAAACACAATAAAAGGAGCTACAAAAGGTGTGGACACTATTTAGAATTGTACCCCCATATTTTTGAAAAATCATCAAGGAACGCAATAATTTGGACAATTAGTTTTTTTTTGGAATGAGCTTTGTGACTTGAAAAGTTGCAAGCACAAAAATTTGATGCAAATTCATGATATTGTAAAGTTTTTTTTATGTTAAGTCCTACATCAAACATACAAAAGAACCTTACAATATTTTAAATAGTTAAAACTAGAAAGTGGATACGTGTTTTTCAATTTTCAAAGTCTCTTTTCCTTATCAAATGTGCACCAAATATTTTCAAAATTATTGAAATTTTTAATACGTTTCCCAAGAAGGGCCATATTTTAATTTTTTTTAACGTGCATCCTACTAGATTTTGATTTTTTAACATTTTTAAAAAGTAAAGTAATTCAAAATTTATTATGATGGTTCAAAGCAAAATCATCATTTGACTATAATTTATCACTACACCAAAACTTGACATCTACAAATATAACAAAATATGTCTAATGACCAAACTTAGTCATGTTGTTGTATATGCCATCACTCATGGATTTCTATTATTAAATATGACTGCATGATTAGGCCACCTAACCGTAGCCCATATTTTTAACCAATGTGGCCTATATCAAGTAGGTTAGGTGGCCTAGCCTAAGCAACCTAACCTACTTAACCTAGGATAGGTGATGTGGCTTGACTTGTCACTTTTGGTTCATTTTATGGTACTATTCAAATTAAATACTTTAAAATTAATAAATTACATGTATTAGACATATATATAATTAATAAATTTATTTCATAAGAATATCTAAATATTTAGCATTAATTGATATTTTAAATTTAAAAAATGATTATTTTATTATTATACATCATAAAAAATAATAATAATTGATTTTAAAAAACTTGAATTGTATTTTTATTATATTTTATGATTTATTATCAAAATTTGTGAAATTTTTAGTGTTAATTAATATGTTCTAAAACTAAAATTGGGTAAATAAAAGATTAAATTAATGAAATAATTCATAGAATAAATTGAATTATAATTTCATTATAATGTACATTTATCTATTTTTATGTATTTAAACATTTATGAAAGTCCATTTCAAAATATGTATGTATTTGAACGTTTTCTTTTAAGGAATCGGCATTGAAATATTACTATTTTAAAAATTCAAATTAATTATTTACTTTATCAAAAATATTTGTAAACATCTTTGAAAAAAAATTAAATGAATTTTCAGATTTTTCATTTGGACAAAATATCAATAAACATTGAATATTAAATTTGATATTTTTATATGTTTAAAAATGGAATATGTTTGAAATACAATCCACCTCACTTTGTATAAAGAAAAACAAGTTGTATTGTTGGTAAAGGGCTTGGTTTTCAACTTTGGAGTTCAAGGTTCAAACCCCACTATAAATAGACCTTTTCTTAGGCCCTGGTAATTACCTCTATAATGATAATAATATTCGGGAAGGTTAGGTTCATTAAATATTAAATAACTACTTACCTTCTTTAATTGCTCTACTACAATTATTCAGATAAAAATGACAAAACATTATGTGAAATAAATAAAATGTGTCCATTGGACAATATGGTACCTTATCGTTATGATTACCATCCTAGTAGCATGTAAACAAAGGTAACAACCTATGAAAACAATAAGGCAACAAAATGAAGGAACAAAACTTAAGGTGCATGGATTATAATTATGCCTTGCAGCAAAATTACCTTATGCAGCAACAAAAGGTAAGCACCTTCCCAAAAGGAAAATTACACTAGAATCTACTACTTTTGAAGGTTTATAACCCTTTTAAACTTTTCCTACCTTCTACACATGTTTTTTACCACTTGCCCCATGCTCTTATTGTTTGCTTCTTACTCTTACCATCCAAACAAAGTAAAAAAACAAACATGAAAATTACACCAAGGTATCGCAACAAGCATTTTGGTACCTTCTTTTTATTACAACAATGAAGGAAATAATCCACCAAACAACTCCCCCCCACCTCCCCATTGTTTTCATCAACACCAAAGTAAAATAAAAACTAAAAATAAAAACTAAGAAGACTAAGGATAGGAAGGTGAAAAGGAAAAGGAAAAAAAAAGGTGGGCAAACTAGAATGTCTACCACCTTGGCAGGTCAACTATGGAATGAATAATGTAGAAAGGGAAAAAGGAGGAAAAAAAGGAAAAAAACAATGACAAAGGAGAGTCACAAAGAAAGTGGAAATTAGCTAAAGATAAAAATGCCCTTCAAATCCTCCTAGACCAACAAAAAAGAACACCACCCCAAAGAAATAGGGGTTGCCTCCCCCCCCCCTCGGTTCCTTTCTACCAAGAATCATTTGTGTC
>Ga0209208_10001213_pt1 | contig 36041 bp, 29 predicted proteins | sample S1TSphfallax_3_FD_187694 | JGI IMG/M metagenome (GOLD analysis project Ga0209208, IMG submission 187694) | Host-associated microbial communities from peat moss isolated from Minnesota, USA - S1T2_Fd - Sphagnum fallax MG (SPAdes) (version 2) | ecosystem: Host-associated > Plants > Peat moss >...
GTGAATTGGAGGCATAAAATTCCTTGTAGGAAGAGGCTCACAATGACTTTGGATGTTGCCAACTTCAAATTGCAGCTTGCAATAATGGAATACTTGTTTTTGCCACACAGTTTAAAAAGGTTCCCAAGTGTCAGTTTCATCCCACAGAAGAATCTCAGTTAAATTTTCTTTCTTGCTACAATTTTCACCAGTTCCAAACCTGGAGATTAAAAATGACGAGACACCAACCAAGAGTAGTCATCATGTCGTCATTGACTGGCGGTGATCTCATATCCATTGGATGAGCCTAATACTCTATCTAGTGGGATCATGTGTTGAGTGTTGACATCATTTGGTGGAATTCTCAAAAGTTTGAAAACAATTTGCCAATACTCATCATCATCTGTCAATACTAGTATCACAATTCAGCACCTACTGCGGAGCTCTGAGCTACCCTAGTGGCTGAGGGTTCCCTGTCAAGCTGGGGGTTCCGAGTTCAAGTATGTGGGCTGAGGGTTTCCCTGTGAAGCTGGAGGTTGGGAGTTCGAATCTCAACTGGACCACTTCTCTTCAGTCATTGTCCTGTGAGCTACCCTTGTGGTTAGGGGTAATCCTGTGGCCAGAGGTTACCAAAACCAAAACCTATTCTCTTAAATATCACGTTAATATTATTGTCTTTTGAGTTTTCTTTTCTAGTTTCTGTTGCCCACAAGGTAAGTATCATTTTTATTTTTTTTCATTTTTTCTTTTTCCCTGCACTGAGGGTCAGTATCCCTTTGTCTTATCTTTTCCTTTTTTCTCATTTTCTCCGCCCCGCTCATTATCCCCAAGATAAATATCCTATTTTCTTGTATTAAATTTTGGTTTTTTAATGTTGTGCCACTGTTCCCACTACCAGTCTCCATCATGAATACACTCCACGTATACTCTGACTCCTTCTATTTGTTCCACTAGTCTCCTACCTACTTACCTACAACACGGTTTTCAGTCCTTATATGGTTTGTGTTCCTACTGTTGTTTCCTGTAGTTGGGAGAACCTTGCTTCTGAAAAACTTTGGCAAATATCAATAATTTTTTTCTTTTCTTTTCACGAAAAGATTTTGAGAATTATTTTGTGTTGAAGTAAGTGTGTGCAGTAAGTATTTGAATAGGTTAATTTTAATTTTCATTATTTACACACCTCTATAATCCATGTCTAGATTAAATCAGGAATTCTGAGTTGAAATCTAACATTTTTTGGGCTTAATATGGCCACTAGGAAGCCGCACTCAATAACATGATGGTACCAACATGTGTGGGTGCTAGCTACTTCACAAAATGGCTCTTTGGAAATGGCGTTAGAAAAGTGACCATAGACCACTCTTGAAACTTGTTCAACTTACTGGCTTTGTAATCACCTCATAGTGCCACTTTAGTGGCCTGTAATCACTTGGGCCTCTCAAAGGTCCACAAATCCAGAGAGTTGCAAATTCATTATTGTCTTGGCCTTTTCTACACCCAATCACTTGCCTTGGGCTTTTTTTTCACAACCAAGCACATGTTAGAGAGCATGTTGGGAACTTGGGTCTTTTCAGTACATGTTGGAGTTGGGTGTGGTGAGTTTATTTTCATTATTTCCAGCCCTTTCTCCTTTCCCATGCCTAAGGGAAAGTATCATTTTTTATTTTCATATTTTCTGTTTTTTCTTTTCCATTACCCCCAATGGAAGTATCATTTTTAATTTCTTTTTTTCCCTTTTCTCCTCATGTTTCCTCCCCCACCCCCCCGCCCCAAGATAAGTATCATTTAATTTTCTCTCTTCTTTTTGGTTTGTGGGATCTTCGTCCCACACTATTGGCAAAACAATTCTCAAGTTTTTGTTCTTGAAACATTATTTTGCATAGTAAAGTTGACATCATTATTGGTAAGGTGAACATTAAAGATAATGATTCTTTGATTACAATTATTCACAAAGGCACAAAGGATCACAAACCCTAATTTTTGATAATAAAAAATGTGAAACAACTTCACTTGTGAATGGGCCCTTGATTTTTTTTTAATTGAAGAACCAAGGGGAAAGGTTGGTGCAAAGCACCTTCTAGAAATGAATATATTTGTTTGGATTTCTCCTTGTGTTATGATAAATATTGGAATTGTGATCATGCAGTAGAGAATTTGAAACTTGTGTGATGAAAGAATCATCTTGATATTTCCAACACACCAAGATTTTTGACTAGTTGATGAAAAGTTTTCTTAAGGTTATTATAAGAAAGGTAGGGCAAGCAACTTCTTTGGCTTCAAGATTTCTAAGTAGGTGTTGAAGGGCTTTTTAAAGGGTTTTTCTAAATTTACTATCAAAAAGGTGGGATAACTCTTTTGTTTTCAAGATCAAAAGTAGCTATAGTAAAATATGTAAACATTCATATTCTGTACGTCCCGCTTCAATTCAACAAGTGGGATGGAAGTTGTGATAAATCGCCAACTAGAAGAACTAAACTAAAATTGAAGGAGTCAACATCATTTTGAAAACATTGTTCAATCATGCATAAAATAATATCTGTTATCATGGGCATTTCATCAAGCACAATTAAATTTGCTTGTATTTTTAATGTTGAACTTGATTCTATGATTATAGTTCTAAGATATCCTTTTATCAATATTCTAAACATCGAATGTATTGTTCATGCATGTGGTGATAATTGTAACACAACCACTCATGTTGTTATAGAAAGTTGTATTTTTTTGCCTTCTAGTTGAAGGTGAGGAATTAAATATTTCACAAAAAAAAACTTCCCACTTCCAAGGGACCTTGAAGCGTATGGAAACCTATATTGGTAGAAGTTAATAATGCAAAAATGTGCTTTTGTTCCTTATTTAATGTTGATGTTTCAAAAATATGAGGGGAAAAATTAATAGGAGAATGTTGATTTTCAAAATTGAAAATGATAGACCTTGAGGGATTTGGAGGCTGGTTATATTTTGGATTTAAATATGGGTGCAATTCTGACATCTTATTAAAATTTAATTGTGTTTGTTTTTCATTTCCAAATAGATTGCATCTTGCATATTGATGAAGAAACCTTTGTAAAGATTCAAGAAATTTTGGTAAAAAACCTAAAATTTGACATTCATATACATAAGATTGAAGGATATTTTTCTTTGAAATCAAACTTTTGTAATAACACGTTGTAAAATTTATTTCACTAAATTGTGAAAATAATGAAAATCTAATGATGGAGTTCAGGAATGCCTTAGCATAATGGAGGTCAATCCATCATCTTCCATTGATGTTGGAATTGATTTTTAGCACTACTTGCCAATTATGTGGTAATGCAAATGGTGGGTCACCTAATGATTGCACGTGTTTTTCCAATGTCTTCATAAGAAGCTATGTTTTTCCCATATTATCAAACTCCCTTAATGCCACCAAGATTGCCTCGACCATGTGAATAAAATTTGCAGAAGAGTCCCAAAAGACATCACTTTGCACATTTTGTTGAACCTCAACCTCCTTTGACATGGTGCCCCTTCAATGCATAAAGAGTTGATAAATACTAGTCAATCTAGGTCTATGATGTTTCCTCAATAGCCTCCCACACATGAACCAATATGTCAAGCATGAAAAAAATTGTGGCAAATTGTGTTTCTACAAGATGTGACAAGCTAAAGGTTGGCTCATACCAACAATAAATTGCAAGAGGCATGTGATGTGTCAGAATGAATGAAACAATTGTTTTTGCATGGCTCACAAGACATTTCACCCATGGTTCCTTCCCCTAATCATTCAAAAGGAGGTCAAAACAATGTGTTGCACAACTTTGAAAATATAAGCTTGGGTAATGAACCCTCAAGATGTCTAATGTATTTTGCATGTTGGAAGCATTGTCTGTGTAAATTTGAACAAAATTGTCCACACCCATATTTTGAATGTATTCCACCAAGGCATTGCATATGTATTGTGCATCCTTTTGATCGTATATTGTGTTGCTGGTTTTTATGAACAAATATTTGTTTGGGAAAACAAGTATGATGTTTAACAAAGGGCAACTATTAACATTCTCCCACTCGTCCAAACAAATAACAGCCCCACATTTGTGGATTGAGTTCTTAGTCTTGTTGGTCATGTCTTGACAAATCTTTTCTTTAAAATTTCAACAATAATGTTTGAATTACATGATATGACAGCAGTTCGTAAAGTATTTTCCAATCAAAGGTAGACTTCATGGCATCAATGAAGGTCAGATGGTAGGTTACATTGAATGGCTTGTTGGCCTCATAGAAGAAGGTTGCCCACTTTTTGTCAAGATTTTGTTTCGTGGTTGAATTCATTCCCTTTTGTAGTCATTAGATTCATTTGTCGAGGGGGAAGGTTTGACATATGAATGGGATGATCCATGCTAGCCCTAGACATTGGAGGACATTGTGTGCCATCTACTTAGGGGGCCAGAATAAAAGAATCGTTAAAAGAACCCAATGACCTATCATTGACAAGATTGGGCACATGTATATTAGGAAGGAATATAGATTAAGTCCTAAATTGAAAAGTTTGACGAACCATCCATCAAGTGTCAATGCTTTGGTAAACTATTGATATGTTTCCCATGAATTAAATAGTTAATTATTATAGCTAATTGTGCTTCCTTCCTATAAGTAATGTTAAGATTCAAAGGTCTAGCCTCTTCATCCTTTGCAATGATAACAATATCAAGTACTTGAACAAACAAACAAGATTGTGGGCAGCATGCTCACAACATCACTTAATAAGGCAAAAACACAATGTAACCCAAGATACAATAAAGACCAATGCAACAACAGATAGATACATCATCCAAATGCACAACTTATTTATACTAGATGCACAAGGAGAGTATGGTGTAATGGTAAAATTCCTCGAATACATATGAAAGACACATATAACAAAAACCAATGCAACAAAAAACACAAATCTACTTGCTACATCATATAAATACATGATAGTTAATTCACTTGCGCTAGACACAAGATAAACAAAGAAAAGGGTGATTCCAAGCCAAAAAAATTCTCTATTTGCTTAAATTCCTTTTGTCACTTGATGTACACAAGGCCAAACCCTACTGAAAACTTTCCATCCAACAACTAGGAATGTAGTTGTGAGAGCATACCTATTTCTAAAACTCCCAACCTCAAAACTGCAAATTTGAACCAAACCCTAAAACATCATTATTTGAGGTGCATTCCTATTATGCCATTGTCATGCCATGATACCCTTTACCATGTCAACCCAAAACACACTACAAGTCTCCACACAATCCGATGCTGCTTCAAATGTTCACTATTTTTTTTGCCATCTTTTACATTGCTAAAAGATGTCAGAAGCATTGTTGGATGCAAAGATGGCAGTGGCAGAGGCTATAGCTCAAAAAGAAAAGGACTTCACGCTCCACATGTAGGGATTCCCAACAACTTTGTTCGTAAGACCTATTGTACTACCAGCTTGACAACAATTATATTATTTTCACAAATCTTCAAATTTTCAGAATTTTCTTTTAACAAATACTTTTTGGGAGGGAAATAAAAAAATATGATGAAACATTTCAAAATATTTTGGCCATCGTATCCAGCAATCACACTATTCAACAAACAAAAAATAAAAATTGAAACCTTATCCTACTGAACATTGAAAATATTAGTCCCTTCTATGATATCCTCTTACTTCACTTAACATAAGTTTAAAAAAAAGTTTGATCACCAAATCAACAATTTCATTGGCCAACACTTTTTTGAACCATACTTGCACACAAATGAGCAGAAGATACCAGTCAGCCTGTCACTATTTCTAAAATATTAATTCAGTAAGTCTGTCTGTCTGTCTGTTCGTTTGTCGAGGTCTTGAAACCCATATCACTTTTAATAAAATTGTCCCCCTGAACTCGAGGGTTCAAAAACTATTCAAGCCCTCGAGTTCTTACTTTTTACTTTTACATCCGTTTTCGCGCAGCAACTGTCGGAGGTCCTTATTTCTTACTTTTATTTTTACGTTCGTTTTCGCGCAACAACTGCCGTTGTCGATGGGGGAGTTATTTTTGGGATTTGGAGGGTGGGGGAGAAAATTTGGGTGCACTTTTTTTGGGCTAAGGGTTTAGGAAGGTCATGATTTTTATTTTTTTCGTGCAGGGGGAGAGGGGGTGGGGGTGGGGTTCTAGGGGTCTTAATAGGTGGAAGTGAACCGGAGTGGGAAATGCAAAGAACCGGGTGGGGGGGATCGACGGGGTGCATTATGCACTGGGTTCACACTAGTTTTTAAAAAGTGAAAAAATCCGAGCTTTGTTTTACTAAGGAAAAGGATCTGAGTATAGGCCTTCTGTGATTTTCGATGTGTTACATCGTTCTACCGGCCTCGGGGACAGATCTTCAAATCATAGAAGAGGCCATTCCTCACAATGGTGGGGAACTTTTCATTTTTGGAAATGGCAACACACATACAAACAACCACGTTAAATTTAGGAATCGACCAGAAAGAGCAAAAAAACAACAACAAACATTCTTCCTCAACAAACAGAATAAACCTTCAGTGAAGCCAGCTTGATTGAGGAGCTGGGTTCAAAACTGTAACTTTATCTTTAGACATTGAGGAGACCAGTAGACAAGATCTTGTATAGACTACACCAAGAAACTAAGGGTCCCTTGGTTAACTAAAAGTAATTCAATGAGTTTGCAATTTGCCTCAAAGAATCACAACCTAGTAATTGTTTTAACTGGAACCCATCCCTGTCATATCGACTCATTACAGTATACTTCTGGTAAAACATGATGTGTACCAAAGCAGGTTCATTATATCCACCAAGTTCTTTGTTTAGCATGATTGGCAATAGGTACTTCTCACTCACCTCCTGGAAAGAAAAGACCTTCAATCACTAGTGGGCTTCAATAATACTGGCAGCTGCAGAGGAGCTTAAATCCCAAAAGCCAAAAAATGTGTTTATGAAGAAATTCTAATGCCTATCGCATCATTTCATGACTGGTCAATTTTATGTGTGATTCCTTCAAGCACTAGAATGCATTTCCATACTTTTCAGCTCTATAATCTGCAAGAATGTGCTTGTGAAGAAATTATAATGCCTAACACATCATCACATGACTGTCAACCAACATCAAGCGACTATTGTGTGGAAGCAGAAGCTGAGATGACCTTAAAATCCAGCTGCAGTAGAATCAAGCCTCTGCTATGATATTCACTGGTTTTGAGAAGAAAAAGACAGTCAAAATAAAGCTTGTAAAACAGATTTAAATTTGATGCATGAAGATGGAGACTAACAATCTCAAAGTCAAAAGATAGAGGGATTGGGGAGATTGAGACCTGGGTAATTAAGCCGGGTAGCAAAGCTCAACACAGAAATCTCCACCTCCTCCTACAAGAAGGCTAATGAACCTCAAGCATTGGCAGGTGCAGATCAACCTCTTTTTTGGTCAATTTTGTTGTTGATGGGGTACTTTGGGGTACTGGACAATTACGAATACTATTCCTTACAAATACCCTCCAAGACATCAGGTCATAAAATACCACACTCAAGTTGTAATGGGCAGAATAAGCATAGCCAAAATTTTGGCCAACCAATATTTTTATTCACACCAAATTACCTTCCCCAAAAGAAAAAGGAAAAAAAAAAAAAAAGGAAAAAAAAAAAAAAAGCCCGGAAGATAAACTAATTGGGAAATGTCTGTCCCCTGTTGGACATTACAGAGCATATACCTAACTCTGTGCGGAAAAAACAATTGCTAGTTACAAGGTGTTTTTTTTTTCCATTGCAATATAAAGAGTTAGCACACAATGCAAAATGGGTGGTATCTAGATGTCATCCTCCTCAGCAAGTGTCTCAAATGAAAATGGATGGAACTTATACCCATCTCCATGGTAGAACTTATTCTGAAACTCAACCCAATGAAGACGTAATGCATGCAAAAATGCACTAAGTGTTTCCATGATTAGAAGCACTCCGATTGTCACAAATGCGAAGACCACAAACCCAATAAGCTTAATTATTGGATTTGAATACCTGTGAAAAGAAAAGCAACAACAGAAATATTAATGACAAAAAACCAGTCAACAAAACCCATTTTCAAAACAGATTTATACAAAGTAGATGAGGTTTACTAGAGCTCCACATCTGCCTCTGCTCTTACTAGAGCTCAAAAAATAAAAATATTATGAGATCTCTGGAACAGTATTGGGTGGCTATTTGATTCTGTTGATAACCATCAGTTCCAGTTTCTTGGAAAGAGAAAATCAGAACTGCCAGTTTTCAGTACTTCAAAACCCTCAAAAAACTGATGGTTTTCATGAAAAAACGGGTAAAAACTGACAGCTTTCAAGAAACAACTGGCAGTTTTGTAGGTGAATACTTGATTCCCTAATTTTTTTGAGAACTGTGGTTATGTATCAGAACCATTTCTTTGGTTGTTGTGAGAACCATGGTTATGAGCCCTGAGAACCACCCTGATAACCAGCATGGGTTTGGTGCAATTTCTAATACCACCCCAACACTGGTCTGGAGCCTGACAAAAAAATCATTATCTAATTTCTCAGGTTTTTTAGACCTGCTCACATCTTCACTATCACTAAACCAATAAAAGGAAATAATACAATATAACACATACAACAATATAATATAAGGAAAAAACAATATAAAACTTGCTGTGATTCAGCAAAGGGTCAGAGTACTTACTCCCATGCAAATAATAGGACTCTGTCATAAAATACAGCTGACAGTTGTGCATGTGCCAAACTGAAGTCCAACAACAAGTATTGTCCAAGTTAGAAAAAGTAGCCTCTTCATTTGCAACTTAAAAGCCTTGGAATATTGGAAACAAAAAATAGAATCAACCATTATACATGATAGGAGATGACTGTCCATGCACACAACCCATTACACCAAGCAAAATGACCAATGCCACTGAGAACAAGAACTAGACTCAGATCGAGCAGTAAAATAAATTCAACAATCACACACATGGTTGGAAGCATGATCCACAGTCGGGTGCTAAAAGGTAAAAGGAGAAGCTTTTTACCTGAGAGCCCACAAGCGCAAATAAGAGGCAGTGTTAGAGACAGCACCCAACACAAACTCAATGGTGTGGATCATTTGGTGCACTAGAACTTCACTGAACTCAAACTCTTCTTCCTCATGCTGGTCCCCATCATCTTCCACATCGTTGTTGTCTACACCACTCAATACTCCGTATGTCCGTCCTTGCAGTTTCTACAATTCCTCAAAAACAAGCACACAAGCTGTAAGAGAGCTTCACAACTAACCTGGACCTGACTTGAACAACACACATATCAGCTTGGCATTTACTTTACATAATGAAAGTGAATCCTGAAACATCGTAACTGTGCATTGCACTTCAGACACATGTATTGACAAAAGATAAAGCTTGAAAACAAATGGGATGAGATTTCACCTGGAGGTATTGACTTCGCAGCGCCAATGGCTTTGGAAGAAGCATCCAGGGGACTGCAATCAATGATGTTATTAAAAGCACAATCTGCCAAAAACACCCAAAAAGGTTCCCATAGCCATTAACTTCTCTTAAATAAGTAGCAATATATAGAACTCCGCAGGCAGGTTTAAGCTAGAGACTTAGCATTCAGAAACTCCATTGCCGATTCACAAGTATGGTTAGAAGCTGGCCTTGAATGAAACAAGAAAGCAATTTTATCAAAGACTGGTGGATGGTGCCACACCTGAACATAAGTTTGGCCCTCAAAGAGTTTATTTTCCCCAAGATCCTCTGTGGGACTCAGAAACATGTAAATCATAATGTGGTAAAGGTCTGGCTTGCTCCCTTGGCACCATTTCAGCAAAATGAGGAATGAGAGGTAGCCAAATAAGCAGTTCAAGAACAGCAGCTGTGGAACAAACTGATACCTGACACACACATGTTTGACAAAGACCACAACTAAGTACCAGACTAAGTGACCAAAAACTCTTCCAGCCCAATTGAGGACTTTTGACATAAACATCAATCCTGAGGGGCCCACAGTTCAAGAAAACACAAAAGCTCATCTCAAGACCTTCCAGTCCTTTAATTACAGTTCCATTTTTCTGAGCATGTACAAGCATGAACTTTGACACTCAACATTCTGGAACCTCACTCAAGAACAACTGTGGATCATGCTTTGAACACAGGGGCAATAGGGATGAAAATGGGCGCACCAAATATCAAGGCTGCTACGAAAGAATTGGGCATTGAAATAGCTCAGTACAATACCCAAATTCATTTGGGCAATTCCCAGCAAAATAGACATCTTCATCTTCATAGAGTTCAGGAACGGCAATTCCGTGCGTGACCCATGCCATATTGGGTCCACCCCAAATGGATATGGTGTGTCTCTCCATTTCATCAGCCCCGAAGTTGATGCCATTCTGTAACAATCACCCACTCCCCCCTCCTAATTTGTTATGTAAAAACAACTGGAGTTCTATTCAGTGTCAATTCTGATGCTGAAAAGAAAAGCACATCTTGAAAAAATTCTGTTACTATTTTCAAAAACAAGCACATATCTATTAGTAAAATTTAGACCTCCATATCCATGATCAAAACATAAAAGTGGATGGATGGGATGAACACACAGAGAGACATGTCACTTACGGGCAGTTTGCAATGCCATACTGTGGGTCGGGGCACCTGTAAGAAGACTCCCCAAATAGGTGCAAGGGTACTGAGAAGAACTCATTGTAGACAAAACCCGTATATATTGAGAAGAGGGCCATCAACAGAATGACATATCTGCCTCCGAATGCCATGTCCATGATGTCACCCAATTTCTGTGATTGAGAGACCATCACAAATCAATACAAAAAAGTACCCTAAGGCCTAAAAAGAACTACCCATTGTAGCATTCCTAAGACCTGACTATGTCACCAGGTGGCACAGTTAGAATAGGGCTATGACTTCCCAATTGTGAGCTACCAATGATAGAAGATTTAACATTATGAAATCACTTTCCTAACTATTGCATTAGTCCAAAATACAAATACAGTACTATTCTAGCATTTTTTTTTCTAATAGAAAAATCTTGCAAAAATGTTAACTGGAGTAAAAAGCACAAACCTGACTCTTAAACTTCTCCTCATATATGATAAGATACAAAGCCCCAAGAAGCAGTGCAATCCCATGGCCCCAGTCCCCAAACATGACCGCAAAGAGAAATGGGAACGTAATGATAGTGAATAATGCTGGATTGACCTCCTGGTAACGGCCGACCCTGGACATGCACAATCCAAGAACAGTCAGAAGAGTTGAAATGAAATTGTAACATTTTGTTGAGTATATCTTTGAAACTCTTACTGCAAATAAACTAGGAAATGCTGAACAGGAGGAGATGCCAATCAAGCATTTGAACAAAAACTGCCAAATCAAAAAATATCAGTGTTGAGGAATTCTTATTACTGGGCAGAAAAAAACTGGGTATCTTTTATTCAGAAACCACCCAAGTCCCATCTGAACTGAATTGCCCACACAGAAATCTAGGGAGAGAAAAAGATAGAAACTGCAACCATAGAAGCATGATAGACATACCCATAGGCATCAACAATTTCTTGAAATGCATTGGTAAACTTGTTGGTAATATGATATGTTGGAGGTGACTCTTTTGTGTGCAGCACTTGGAAAATTGTGTTCACTTGTGAATTGCTATCATTTGCTGCTCGCTGCAATGCATCCTGTATCTGCTCACATCACCCATGAACTCCAATTTCAAAAACAAGCCTTTAAAATCAATTGACAATCCTTTGGCCACAAAATCTATCTCACCCAATGCTTTCCCCCATCATCCCTGGAATGTGGTCATTGAAATCAGTAGTTACTTGGGTAATAAAAATGGCACCTTGGGTTTGGAGGAAACAGGGCACCATCCTTCACCCACAAAGCATTTCCGTGTCACATCTATACTCAACATGTTCAATGTGTGATACACAGCCTTCTCTCTCCTAACCTGCAGCAGTGAACAAAAAGCAAAAACTCAAGGCTTTTTCCAGAGGCCCCCAAAAGACACATCCCATTAGAAAAAGTGACCACCAATGTCTGACCCTGCTTGGTAGTGACTTCTCCTTCAAAAAACAACATGGGATTCTTGAGCCTTGTACCTTGTCAGTCCATTTCTCCAGATTGTAACCAATGGTGTTGAGAACAGTGTCACGTTGATGGATGCCTGCATCTAGCGTAGTTCGAAGCTCAGCCAGTCGTGCCTCCACCTATATATTCTCACCAATGCTCTAAATTACACGACATAGTAATGCCTTTTTTCATGACCAACAACACTCAATGACCCAACAGTGTCAACCAAAATGACACTGTTCAAAATAATTTGTCTGAGGAAAACTTAAGATGTACATGGATCCTTGGTCACAAAGGATTAGCATGTCAACAAAATAACAATTATGGTCATGAAACTAGCAGAGAAGAAGAAGAAGAAAAAAAGTTTACATACTTCCGCCTTCATCTGCTGCTGTTTGTTTGGTTCCTCGGGAAATGGATAGAGATTAGCACCAAAAGCTTCACAAATCTTCATGATCTTTGTGCGTGCTCTGTCTCCAGCAAATAATAAAATGAAGAATGTCTTCTCAACCTGCAGAGAGATGCCCGCTTCATTCAGCAAAAAGACAAATACCAGAACAAAAAGACCAAACCAGATGAAAACCCAAACACATAACAGAGTACAGGAAGGATTGAGACAAAACTACCAACCCAAGAAAAAAGGGTAAACACTCCTGTACGAAGTAGTATAATATTACATATTATTTCCATTTCTTCATAAACTGAGAGGGGGAAATAGAGGACCTTCTCGCCAGTTGCGGGGTCATCAACAGGTTGTTCAATGGGCGCCTGTTTGAGGAACATGTTACCACGTGTGGCACGAAAGAGAATACGCTCAAACGATGTGACTTTCAATTTTGGTACCAGACCTGTAATAAACCCAAGCCTTGCTGTCTTGGATGGCTCAGTCTGCATCTCCTGTGCCAAATCCACCACCCCACCTTAGATGCTGTTGACTATTGAAAGTGCTTCAAAATCTTGTAAAGAACTTTTCTCTCTTCAGACAGAATCAGTTGTGTGAAGCTGAAAACAAACAATTTCTACGAAAATGGGAAAGCAAAAAAAAAAAGCACACTACTACACCTGCTCAGAAAGAAGGGGGCGATCAATGCCCTCTTCAGTGGATAATAATCCATCTGCAGCAGGCCTCCGTTGCTGGACAGCTGCACCATTCCTTGCTGAACTGAAAAACTGAGCTCCCTGAACACACATCATCCCAATTGCACATTTAGCCTTTGTAGCAAACCATGCTTCAACAAAACTCTGGGGATCAATCTTCTACATGAGGATCTTCTCCAAACATTCCTTCCACACATATACACTGTGTACAGGATGGGCAAAATGAAACAGATTCTGAAAGTGACTGTCACCTGCTTGTCTCTAGATGGAACTCTGGGAATCCACCCACCTAACAAGGGTGCAAAATGCAGGGGTGGGGATGTATATTCTTTCACATTGTGTTGACTGAATTTTTCAAAGGTACAGAACAGCACTGATTGTTTCCATAAGTATCTCAGGGTAGGTATTGACGACCAATGTCTCTCTCTCCTCAGTGAAAACAGTGATGACACACACTAGCGTTTGAAAGAGCATTTGACAAGATCACCACAGAAGTTGCAAAATGCAAGCATCTGCACATCTCATGATCAAAGCTCGATGCTCAAAATCAAGACAAGAAAAGACTCAACAGACATTGATATAGTACTACTGTGAATTGTTTACTTCATCTGGATTTCATTGCATTACAAAACAGGACCCCAAATGAATTGCAACTTTGTGCAATTCTGTCTCAGCTAATAGCAGCAGATATGGTGCAAATTCCTTGGAATGGTTGGCAGGAAATAAAATTTACCTTTTCCAGCACCAAATGGAGCTCGACAAGCTCACTGTACTTGCGCTGCAATTTATCAGTATTGGCATTGATTTCCAGGAGCTCTGCTTCAAGGTCTGACAATTTGAGCTCAAGCTCATCAAGGGTGACTTCCTCCCCTTCAACAACTGCCCTCTTCACCGGCGTCTGTCCAGCTTTCACCATTTGGTCATGGAAATAGCGCAACTTCCTCACCATCTCTCCTATCCGCTTCATCTGCACAAACCATACTCAATTCTCAACTTCACAAAAAGCCATCAAGTTCAGAAAAAGCTTCAACTTTGGCAAAAGCTTCTATGGCCTCAACCATCTGAAGCTCCACAGCTCAGTCTAGTATATTTGGCAATCGAAAATACAAGTGAGTATACAAAGTGCACACTAGCTCAGTTAGCCAACGACAAGAGTGAGAGAAAATGCTTGATAAGAATCCTACAATTCTACAAACCATAATGATCAAATCTGTGCCTCATAGACAACATCACACAAATGGGTGTGCCAGGAAAACAGTAAATGCAGGATTCACAAAGTAAAAAAAAAACATGCCTGATTTGCATACGTGCGCTGGAAGGGACTCTTATCTGGATTCAACTGCAAGCAAAGAAAAATCCAACAATCTAGTTTCATGAGTTAAATACCCAAACACTTAAAAAGCAAATCCTTAAGCTCTCTACTCACATCTTCCTTCTACAACCCCCAAATTCAATGCCTTTTTTTCTTATTATGCACAGCTTTCCAATCTAATTTCCAAAAGAAATTAGGTTGGAGAGCTCATGGGCATGGTCCTGGTTTCCTGCTGGATAATGCTGTTTTCACTAGTCTCCAAATTTTCTAGGGTTTTACAACAGATTCCCAAACCTGTTGTTCCCCTATTTTGGAAACTGGGAAAAACCAAAAAAGACACTATTTTCTTCCCAACAACAGCATCATCATCACATCATCATCATCATCAAGCTCTCAACAACATGTGTGTTGTTTCAGATGAAGAAGAAGAAGAAGGGAGAGTGGTAAAAGATTGAGAAAAAAAAGGGGATTTGAGATGATAATGATGGATGGGATGGGATGCCATGGGATGGGGAGAACGGGGAGCTCACTCACGTCTTTGAATTGGATCAGGCCCAGCTCCCCCACATATGTAACTGTGTCGTGTGCAGACTCCGCTGGTATGATCAACTGGACCAGCATCATCTCCTCCGACCGAAACAGATCCATGGATTTGGAGGATGCCATCTTCACCACCTGCTTCTTCCCTCTGGTAACCCCAAAACACTAATCCCTTGGGCTTTTCCTCCTCCTCCTCCTCCTCCTCCTCTGCACGCTGTTGGAGCTCTTCAAAAGCAACAAGGGACGTAGTCGACGAAAGTCCTGGGCTACAAGGTGCAAACTCACCCAAGACCCACAAACCCTTCCAAATCCTTGAAGGGATCAAAGGCAAAATGGGCGCCCCACACTAGTGTCGAGGGCTCTCGTCGTCTCCGCAACCACGCGCCGCGCCACCTGAGCGGCACCCTTGGTCCCGGCGAGCCAGCGACGTCCTGCGGCAACCTACGCCGCCTGCATACGCTACTCTACGCCATCGCACACCATACTGCGCCAATAGTATACGCCAATAGCATATGCTACTCCACGCCAGCATACGCCATTCTACGCCATAGCACCATCGAAATTTCAGTAATTCAATTTTGTGATGTTGCTCAACTGGTAAGTATATTTAGCCAATTTTGGCGATATTCGAAAAAATCGAAAATATAATCTTAGCCGTTCTTTAATATTATTGTAGGCAATTGTGGCGATTTTTTTCTGATTTTTTAAATTAAAAAACCGTTTCTTGGCTTTCTTCTAGAATTTTGTTTCAGTTTAGGTGATTTTTATTTTTTAATCAATGAAATTGCGTAAAAAATCTTCAATTTTTCACATCCAAAAAAAAGGCTGGGATTCATCATCATCATCATCATGGACAATTTGAAGATGGTAAATTAGTTTTACATCCATAATGATTGGATGATAATTCATTTGAATAATGGATGATTTGAAAGATGGCAATTTATTGATCATTTGATAATGCACCATTTGAAGATGGAATAATTATTCTAAAACACTTTATGGTTGGATGATTATTCACTTTGATGAATGGAACCATCTGAAGCTAGTACTTATTTTTAAATTCATTATGGTTGGATGATCATTCATTTGATGAATGGACCCATTTGAAGCTGGCAGTCGCTTTTTAAATCCCTTTATAGTTGGATGTTCATTCATTTGAGGAAATGAACTATCTGAAGATGGTAATTATTTTCAAATCCTTTATGGTTGAATGATGATTGATCTAGTGGATGAACTAACCCATTTGAAGATTGTAATCACTTGTTCTCATTTCATTCTAGAGGAATGACATTCCATCCATCAAACTTCATTTCAATGATGACTATTTATTCGATGGGGTTAAATTAATGCATCCAAATTCATTTCATTTGATGTAGAGCTAGCTACTTTCATCCATCGACGTCCATCTCATCCACTTCCACTCTGACCAGGAGGAATATCAAAGAAATCCGCAACGTCACCCTGTCTTCACCTTGTCTTTGAGCCTCCTTTCAACCCCTGACTCCTGTTTTAGTGTTATACGAAAAGTAATGAAATTGTATTAAATCTCAGTATGAAATTTAGAAACTCAGTACGAAATGCTAAATCTCAGCATTTAATGCACAAGGTTCGAGAGGAATTATAGTAGCTGTATAGCTAGGAACAGTGAAAATCTATGTAGCAGCAGGGGAGACGCTCAGGAAAAAAGAAAGAGGGGGTGAAACTCAGGAAACCCTAATGTATTTTTTCGCAGGCTCTTTTTTAATCTCACCCTGTGTATGACCAAACTCAGGGTACTGGTACTGTCTTTTCCTGACTTTGTGGATATCTCTATTGTCCCGACGTTGCCACATCTACACAATGTGTTCCAGCAGATTTGCCAAAATATGGCAGGATTTTTTTCTCAAAGTCTACTTTCCTCTCTGACCTGTAGCAGAATTTGGCTAATTCCTCTTGTGGATGATCGTCATTGGGGCTATATCACAAAATTGAAAAACAAAACCATGGAGATGATTAGCACAATATGGACATTAATTCAATTTTCAAAAATTATTGTTTTTAGCTTAGATGGCTTCCAGATCCCAAGTAATGAAACTTACAAACTATGAAGAAATCACATCTATGGAGAAATCCTGAGCAATTACACTTTACAAACAAAAAAGGAAATCACATCTGTGGAAGAATCATTAGCATTGGAACATATTCACAATTTGCAGTCTTCTAAATGGGCACGTAGAGGTGAGCATTCAAACCCCAATGTTTGGAACAATCAGTTCCTATGGTTACCATTATCCGGAATGAGTAGACAAACTGAGATACAGTGAGCATTACAAAGGCTCTAGTTTAATCTCAATAGTCACAGGCAAAGAAAGGCATACACAATCGGAACTGTTCATCATGCTGAGACTTCTGGACACCCTCAAATGCACAATGCAATGTACTTCAGTACCTTAGTGTCTGAACCATAGATGTGATGTTGCAACTAGCACAATCAGCATACCTCACTCAAGCTGTTGCTGGGGTTGATTGTGGGGTGGCCTCTGGTGCAGATGCAGGCTCGTTGGCTATTGGGGGGACCCCTGCAGCTTCAGCAGCTGGGTTTTCACCCTTAGCTGCTTCCTTGGTAGCTTCAGCTGCTGGCTTTGGTGGTGGAGAGGGGGGTGGAATCATGTGGGCAGGAGGGTTATGCTTGAGTTTCAGAAGAACCTGCCTCATGCGACCCAGATCAGTCGGCTTTCCAGGCTTTGGTCCCTTGTTTGCTACAAAAGTGGATTTCTTCTCCTTTTTGTCCTTACGACCTTTAGGTTCTAGAGATGGTGGCAACTCTTTGGGGAGCAGTTCAGCCACTGCTTTCCAGTAGGCCTTGTCTGCATTTTTGTGGAAATTCTCTTGATTTGCAAGATAAACCTGCACCCATCCAAAGGTACAGCTGTTTCAGTAGCAATTGCACACATACATATCTGTGCAGTCCTACACACATGGCAATCACATATGGCACAGGTTGTGAGAGGTCACCTTGCTCAGATTGAAATATACCCATGAGATCACAGAGAATACTCCACAAGAACACATTGAGGGTAACTATTGTGTCCGTTCCAGCCAAAACCAAAGAAACACAAAAACAATAAGTGCAGTCATAACCTTGGGAGTGCTGCTCACAAAGTATCAGACCATCACTTACATCATGAATGGCAGAAGTGTCTAGCTGCCATTACTCCCCACTGACTTCACCAGCTCCCAAACAGAGGATGGACATAAGCATATAATCATCTGCTCAAAACATAGGGTGAACAATTATACAAACACCTCGCTCAAATTGAAAGCTCAAACACCGCTATCCTCATGCCCTGTTGCCAAGAACATTGCCTAACTAAACCTTCTGAGTTCATCTCTTTAGGTCTAGCAATGCAAGTTTAGTGCTGGCTGTACCATGCACCCCCAAAGGTTTCACCAACTAGTGTGAGTAGCAGCATTTGTTGATAATAGAGAGTCTCAAGCAAATTGTCAGAGAGAAGCAGTGCAATGAGAATCCAATTACCTTTTCTTGGTCACGATTCTTCTTGATATTGGCTTCCCTATTCATTTTTCGCTTTGCAATGAGCTCATCCTTGTAGTCATCCGCATCATCAATAATCTGCTGAAGCCTCTCCCTTTCAATTCGCTCCTTCTCTTCAAGATGTAAAGCATTCTGCCTGGAATGCCATAAAAACAGGGGAAAAAAATGCAGCAGGTTACTATGCAATTATTCTAGCTGGAATTAGAATAGGTTACATGAATGCAGGGTACACATTATGGTCTGGCTGAGTTAATCAAATCCATTACCGCTTCCATTCCCGCAGAATGTGACCTTCCTCTGGTTCCATCTCTTCGGGTGGAGGTAATACAGCTCCATTGGCATCATCAATAGGACTCTCCTGTGCAAAGAAATCCTCATCCAGCTCCTTTGTGTTGAAGGTGGCTCCTCCGTTCAGATGGACTGGTGGCGAGTAGTCTGGAACCGAATACTCTGATCTCTGTGCAAAATCAGAGGGAGACTCGGAGCCAAGGGACTGAGAGTACATGGCAGGGTTTCCAGTCGCCTGTTCATCATCATAAGAGTCCTCATAGATTGGTGGTGGATGATGTTCAAAGCCATTGTTAGAGGCTCCCTTGAAATCATCAAAGGCGTCCTTGCTCCCTTCGTCGTCATGGAAATGGTCTGCATTGAAGTCCTCCGATGCACGGAAGGAGCTATCAAATCGCGAAGACTCCATGCGCGAACTATCAAAGCGCGCAGACTCCAGACGTGGATCGAAGCTGTTGAACTCGTTACCAAAAGGCCGTAGAGAGCCATGATCGCCTAAATCCTCCTCACCTCCGCCGGAATATGCATCGTGCGCCATGCTTGCCGCCGGTGATTCAGATCCCCCCGCCTCTTCTATCAGATCCAAAAACCTAGAGACTTGCAAAACTCCAGATCTTCCCCTGCCGCCTCTTCCAACAGCCAAAAAAGTCTCAGCAGCGGTCGTCCTAGAGGAACATAGAAACGGACGGTTTTATCAGCAGCTACAAATAGAAACAAACTCTGCAACCAAAAGGAAAAGGAAAAGGAAAAAGAAGAAGCAACACAAGACATCGTCCTCCAGCAAACACCTACTTGCGCTATTATTATATGCGATATTATCCCGGCGACGACGACGCTGGATTCCTGGATACAAAAGCGCGTCGGAAAATAGTACAAAACCAGAAAAGAATCACATTATAGACATCAGTCGCAACAGGAAGACGAGGAGGAGAGAGGGGAGAAGAATGCATCTCACATTTCCCTGACCTAGAGAAGAAGACAAAAGACTAAGGATCGCGAACACCACTCAACAATTTTTTTAATAAAAAAACTAAAAATATGTCCGTCAAATGAAAGAAGCATGCAAAACAAATCACAATCCGAATACGAAGAAACCGTGCGAGAAAAAACTGCAACGACGGCTTACCTGCTTGCCGCGAAGGTCTGTGTGGCGATGGCGTGAGAGCTTTCTTCCTCGCAAACAACTGGAGGAGGGAGATGATGTTCCCTCGTTCCCATTTTCGTTCTCATTATCTCATTGGGGTTATCTTATTGAGAACGCGTTCTAAGATCTGTGGTCCCTACCCACCCTTGCCCAATGAATGATTCACTGCCCACCCTTTTATTTTATTTTTGTAAAATTCCACAAATCCATTTTTTTGGAATTCTTTTTTTCATTTTACCAATTTGTTACAATTAATGTGTGTAAGGGTCTAGGTTATATTGAAGGAATTTGACACAAGTTGGTGAATTTTTTTTGCATGGTGAGAATATTTTTCACTCTTCATCAATTGCAACCTCCCATGGGGGGTATTCCAAGATTTTGGCCCTATACTAGTGGGGCTTCACCCCCCATATTATAGGACCTAAGCCCTAGAATACCCTAAGGAGGGTGCCCCACCAGGTATGCACAAAAGGTAGGGATTAGTTGGTTTCTTTAATGAATCTTTCAAATATGTCACTTGTTGCATTTGTAATCATGACATTTAATGCACCTTGAAAATACATAGTAATTCAAATTTTAGTATATTGAAAGTAACTTGACACCAAGGTTGTTTTTCATCATGTAGCAAACTTGTGATGTTTAGGTAGTTCAAATTAGAATTTTTAAACATCAAACATGTGGTGATAATTTAAGATAACACCTAAAGGTGAACATTATAAATTTAATATGCAACAAATTAACAATAAAAATTGTGTGAAGTTCATTCATTGATAGATTTTTATATTTTATGCACAAATATCATGTATTGAAAACATTTTCAATACATAGGTAAATGTGTTGACAGATAGAATATAAATTTCATATTTTTTATTAAATATGAGTGTTAAATATGTTTTTAATGCACAATATTAATGTGTGAAATGTACGAATTGTAAATGAATGAAGTTTGCACTATTTTCATTATTAAGTGGTGACATGTTAAGTTTGTCATGAGAGCATTTTCAAAATGAAAGGTCCCCAAAGAAGACATAATTAACCATAGGTTCACATTTTGTGCATGCTTTTACTTTGTACATGGGTGTTTGCATAATGTAAAGCATGAGGCAAATTGAGAATCAATAATTCATATATTACAATGTGATGTGATGATGGATGCATAGATGACAAGGTGATCAACCCTCTCAAAGTGCAAAGGCACTTTACACCTACACTTTCAATGCAATTGCATATCCCATCTCTACCTTCTTCCTTTTGTAGACATATGCAAAAATAATCTTATAGAACTCCAAAATAATAGTTTATATTTGGAGGTACATAATTCTTTTCCACAATCACTTCTTTGATTTCAATTTGTACCATCATCTAAATGAACACATTACTTCCCTTCTTTCTTGCACACATGATTTTTAGCACTCCTTTCATCATGTCGCAAGGAAATTATGTAGTAAAAACTATATGTGATGACAAAAATTAAGAGAAGGCACAACAAAATGTCTAGTTTTTAAAAAAGTAAACCCCTTTTGAAAAAATCCATGCAATGGTAAATTCATCACCACCAAATTGAATATTAATATCAAACAATACAAAACAATAGCACATCACATTTGCAAAAACAACAAATGTGCATAAATGATCATTAGTTCATCTAAAATAGTAAACACCTTGCTCTTCATGTGCAACTTGTTTTCACCATAATTACAATCATTTTTTATGCATAATCACCTTGAGAAAAAAGAAACATGCATAAATATGTCAACTTTTTTCATCTCCAAACCCAACATTTAAAAATGTCATGATTTAAGAACACAACAAAATCACATTAAGATATTATATTGTTCTTATATCACAAATAATGAGATTGTGAAAACTACAATCATATTAAAGAAAAAGTATAACGTTATTTTTTCATAATGCAATACTAATTGTGTAATCATTAGTTATCACCTTGTTGTGAGAAAACATGAAAAAGTTGTTCATTTGAATCTTTTCAAATCCTTCTATGTATGATAAAGCTTGGGCATGCTTTATATAAGGGGCAGCCAAGTCTATCTTCACACTTTGGGAATGTTTTCCACCTATGGATTTCATCGTCATGAAGCATAAAGCAAATTATATCATGTACTATTAAAAAATTTGTAAAATTAAAAAATCCATGGCTAAAACCATCGCATGAAAGACAAAAGGAAAGGTCAAAGAAAGGTCAAAAGATGCGTAACATGCAAGAACCAAAGAAGGGTGAAAGTTAATCCCTCTCATGGTATGAAGCTATATCACATTTAGCCCCTCTAATGTTGCGTACATGCAAATTGTGAGATCCAATAATGATAGGAGATCTAGAATAAGCATCTCCCGCCAACGCAATCTTCCTCTCTATAACAAAGGCTAAAACACACGAATCATGTACTTAAACATATGTACATCTTGAGGCATAGGAGAACGATTCTTACACCTTGAAATTGAGAGGGATTTTACACATGTTTAAAGAGGAAGACAAATCTTACACCTATGACTACACATAAGTTCCCTTACAATCTTAAGGAGTAGCTGTAAGATTGCTTCACTTTTTTAGGGGGGATATTCATGAATTTAAAGTGTCCTCCAAATAAACTCTTAAATTTCTATGATTGCTTTATACTTGGTTGTTAACTCCACATTTGTACATGGATTTATTGCTTTTGGACCAAATGATATGATACCACATAATAATTGCATGATTGTCCAAAAGCAAGATCTAAAACCAAAATGATGATTCATATACAAGGAGCTAATTGATCATAACAAACCTTGCAATATGGACCCCAAGCTACTTCATGTAATTTCATGCAATAGATTATGATAAGATCCACATACCATTCAAAGTGACTCTTGTGATATCCTCAATCAACACATTAAAGATAATGCACCTCAACCCATCATCACAACATTTTTGGCTCTCAAAATTGAGCTCAATGGTAGATTGTACCATTTGTAATGCATCCCATAGTCATGACTTTTTGTGTGGCATGACAATAGTGACTCCAAGTTTTCAAGTGAGAATGTGCTTAGATTAAAACATAGTTGCAAAAGAACTCCAATCTTTGAGAACCTCTAATCTCTATTGAGTGAAAGATACACTTGCATCCACTACCAAAAAAAGAAATAAAAACCTACATCGAGAGGGTGTGTGTAGGTGTGTTCTAACTTCTAACCCAGCAAAATTTCTCATTTTTGTTGGCTATACAATATTGGAGCTAAAGAACAAAGTCTTCCTATAATGAAAGAAAGAAGATCCATAGAAATAAGATGGAGAAATCTACAAGAAGAATGATCGGCCATGATATTTACTTCTTTCAGATCTTCATTTCATTTTGAAAATTGGGTATGAATTTAACTACAAAAATAGAAAAGATCATGATTTGGTGATGGGTTTCTGTACATTTTTGAAAATTGAGAGTACGAATGTAGCTCCAAAAACTCAAAAGATCATGAATTGGGTGACAGGTTTCTGTATACCTATTGGGTTTGTGGATTTTGCTGTTGTTTGTGTGGATTTCTCTGTACCCAAGGTGTTGAATGTTGTGTATGGAAATTTGGTTTTGTTGGGTGATTTTTCCAAGCTCTGAATCCTCCTCTTATAATGTCCTTTGATGAGTCTCTTGCTGCAACGAATGTCCTTTGATAAGCTGCTCTTGTTGCTGCTGCTGTCCTTTGGTGAAGCTGCTCTGGTTGCTGTTGTTGCTGTGTGTGGAATTGGGTTTTGTTGCTATGTGACTTCTTCTGAATCCTCTCTTACATCCACCCGCCTGTGAAGGAAGCTAGTACTAACACTGAGTCCTCTCTTACATACCATCTTTGAAGGAAGCTGGTACTGACACTGGCAACTTTTTTGTCATCTAGGAACGACTTCCGTGATTTGCGATTCTTGTGATGATGTGAATGCAATCTGCACCTCATCTGCAGTAGAAGAAGAAGTAGCACCACCACCACCACCAGAAGAAGAAGAAGAAGAAGAAGCAGCAGCAGCAGAGGGTGATCCGAGCCAGGAATCAATGAAGAAATAGGAACAAACAGGAGGATCCACAATATCCGCATCACCTTCCAGCATCTTCAACACTGTACCCATCGTGGGTCTCAAAGAAATCTCCTCTTGGATGCACCAAAGAGCAACCAGAATCATGTTGAGACAAGCTTGCTTCTGAAGGTGAAGCTCCTCCTCCTCTTGCTCCTCATGCATGCCATTGGATGTTTGTGAGAGTTGCAGAGATTTGTCGACAATCTCCAGCAGCGCGTTTCGTCCATTTTTCTCAAGCAAAGAGAAAGCCCAAGCGGGAAGACGCTTCTCTCCTTCACCCAAGCTACGATCGAAGTTGCGTCTCCCGCTGACGAGCTCCAAGAGCACGATACCAAAGCTGAACACATCGCTCTTCTCGGTGATGGGCACGTATTTGACCCATTCAGGACCCATGTATCCTAAAGTACCTCGCATGGTTGTCACTCTGTAGCTCTGATCTCTGCGCACCAGCTTCGCCAGACCGAAATCCGCCACTCTCGGCCGCATCTCCTCGTCCAGAAGAATGTTCTCCGGCTTCACGTCACAGTGAATGATGCGAGGGCTACAACCCTCGTGCAAGTACGCCAATCCTCTCGCCGTCCCCACTGCAATCTCCCGCCGCGTCTCCCAGTCCAGCACCGGAAAGGAAGAAGAAGAAGAAGACGGATCCTCAATCTCCTCCTCCGCCTCCTCAGAAACCCTAGCAGCAGAGGTGCTCGCCGCTTTCGTCTTCTTCTTCTTCTGTTTCCGGAAGCATCTCTTGTCCAGAGAGCCATTGGGCATGAACTCGTAAACCAGAAGGCGATGGCGAGTTCCTTCCATGCAGAACCCGCGCAAAGGGACGAGATTCACATGCGAGATGTTGCCGATGGTGGCGACTTCTGCACGGAATTCTTTCGTTCCTTGCCCAATGTCTTCCAGCTGCTTCACTGCAATTCTTCTGGTGTTGGTGGTGATCTTCTGTTGTTGTTGTTGTTGATCCTCTTCCGAAGCAGCCGCCGCCGCTGCGAAGACAGAAGCGAGATCTCCTCCTCCTCCTCCTCCGGATCCATCAAGAACTCCTTCGTAGACGGATCCGAATCCTCCTTTGCCCAGTTTCTTGCTGAAGTTGCTTGTGGCGATCATCAGCTCCTTGTAGGAAAACCGCGGCGGCAGTCCCGGAAGGGTTTCCAGGAAGGACTCGTCTTCTGCCATCTCTTGTTGTGCTTGCTGCATTCTTCTTCTGTGCAAGAAAATCGCAGATAGAAGAACCAGGAGCACTGCCATCACACCCGCTGCAACACCGATTGCTGCCTTCTTCTGTGTCGACAAGGAAGAAGAATCTCTGCTGCTAGGGTTTATAGGATTTCTGCTGCTGCTGCTGCTGCTGTTGTTGCCATCTGTTGTGGATGGGGAAGAAGAAGATTCAGAGCTTGGACTTGGAGCAGCTTCTGGGGATTTGGAATGGGTTGCTGAAGGAGACGGAGATGGAGATGGAGATGGAGGTGCAGACAATGGGGATCCTTTAGGGATTTTGATGAAGAGGGTTTGGTTGGCGTAAGAGGGAGATTGCATCAAGGTTCCAAGAGCAGAAGGCAAGAGGAAGCAAGCTGAGGAACCAGGATTGTAAAGATCATCAGGATTGTAAAGAGCAGCAGAACAGGAGCAATTGCTTTCACAAAGAGACTCACAAGCTTCTGCACCATGATCCAGGTCTACTTGCAGGTAAGGATACACAGGAGCTGGAGTACCAAAGTAGTAGTAGTCGAGCAATGCAGAGTTGGAAACTCCTGTGAGGTTCACAAGCTCAATGGCTGGCGATGAAGCTCTTCCTCTTCCTCCAGCTGGAGTGGCTGCAGTAGTGCAGCTCTCCACCAAAACCTCCAAAGCTTCACAACCCATGCTCAGATCTGTCTGGTTTATGGCATGAAACCCTGGAGGACATCCATGACAAAAGCTTTTGCTGCTAGAGCTTGAAACTCCTGCAACAACAGCAGCAGCTTCTTCTTCATCACAAATGCCATAGCTTCCACAAGCATTGGGTAAGCGACAAAGATTTGTAAGTGCTTCAAAATTGAGCTTCCATTGCCCATCTCTGAAAACGAAGCTCTGCAGGTTTCCATCAGGCAGAACTCTGGCATATTCAAGGAAGGTGCGATTCGGATTGAGATTGTTGCTGGATGTTGAGATCAGGGTGTCACCTTGTGAGTCATAGACAGTCAATCCATTGTTCAGTTCTGCGTAGCTTCCACCACAACAAACCCAAGCATCTTGCGGCACCATAAACTCAGTGTTTGCTGTCCAGTATCGGTTGGCACCAAAGGATTCATTTGCTGCAGGGATTGGAAGAAGAAGATAATCAGATGGAGGATTGAAATCTACAAACAATGATAAATCGTTTGTGTAGGTTTGCACTCTCAGAGAGTACATTTCTCCTGACAAATGAGCCCGAGTGCTCATTGCTGCATACATGTAGCTTGTATTCTTCAGCTGCTGGCCTGTTATGATGGTGTCTGTTGGGTAATCAAAGCTCTGCCATACCACTGCCCCTGAATTGTTTTTTTCCACAGTGGATTTTGTTGTTGTTGCACTAAGCACTAGGTTTCCATTCTCCAGTAGCTGCATTGCTGTCACACCTTCACTTCCTGTATTGCTGCTCCAAGTTGTTGTCATTGTGTTGTTGTTCTCCATCATCATCATGATCAGATTGCCATTTCCTCCAAGCACCAGACTGCAATTCTGTTTGCAGTTGCACAAAGAATTGCAGCAAAATTTACAACATGATAAACTCACATCATAACACCCATTTGGGGGGAGTTTTGAGACTGCAAAGAAACTACATTGCTGGGTGTAGAGAGAGAGAAATTTTGCTTGCGCCTCCCTCTCCAAGGAAAAATTATCTGACAAGGTAGTAAGGTTTTACACTATGAAGAAAATCGGATGCTGTGTCAAGTAGAAGAAAGGTGGCAAGAACTTGGATGTTGGGTTTCAAGGAAAAGAAAGGCAGAAAAAAATTGGATACTAGGTTTCAAGCAAAAGAAAGCTGGAAAGAAATTGGATTTTGTGTTTGAACCAAAAGAAAAGTGGCATGAAATTGGATGTTGGGTTTCCAGCAAAAGGTGACAAGATCTTGGATGTTAGATTTGAAGCAAAAGGTCTCTTAAGGGATTGGATGTCAGGTTTCAAGCAAAGGAAAGGTGGAAACAAATTGGTTTTTGTGTTTGAAGCAAAAGAAAGGTGGCAAGAAATTGGATGTTGGGTTTTGAGCAAAAGGTGACAAGAAAAAAGTTTGCTTGAACAGTTTGAACATTGAATGTAAAAAAGTAACTTCTTCCTTTGTGAAGAGTGCCGACTGTGAAGGCTTTCAAGTATTGGACATTGCTTCTACACTGGTTTGATCTGAACTAGACCAGTTTGCAAATGGTGATGAATAATAATGTCTACCAGGATAAAATGATTATTGATTTTTGGTGAGAACTGAAAGACTTACCAAGTTTCCAGCAGAATACGAGTAAGAGGAGTTTGTCGAGTTGTAGAAATTGGCAACCCACACTTGGAGTCCTGATGCCGCATGCTGAACTGATGCCACGCATGATACTGTATTGTTGCTGTCGTTCACCAAGCTTAGCTCCAACACAAATGTTGCATTTGGCGACTGAAGGATGGTAAGGTTTTGCCCTGGTTTTGTCACATGCCACTCTGAACCTAGTCCTGCTATACTAGTATTATTCTGTTGTTGGCTTGTCATTACCTGTGCAGCAGCTCTTCTTGCTGCAGCTGTTGTTGCACATTGCACTAAGTCTATGGTGCATATAAGCAAAATTGCCATTTCTAGTAGTCCACACCAATTTTTGATTCTATTAGTTTCCAAAACTGAATAGCCCATGATTTGGACTTGAATCTTCTCCCTCCCTTTGACTCCAATCTCTGCAACCACTGCTCACTCATATGATCAGAGAGTCAAATCCTGTCTGCAATTTTTATGCTCAAATACAAACTGTGACTATGAAGCTCCCCAATTCTCATGCATGTCAATAAGTCTGACTGTGATGTTCCAACTCTGTTTGTATGACAAAGAGATCAAATCTTCAACTAAAACCTGATGAGAAAAATTTCTGCCTCTGTTGCTGCCCCTTGAGCTAGAGGAATGCATTCTAGACACATGCATTTTAACTAACACTTGAAGATTCACAGCTGAAGAATAATGACATACCAACAGAAGAAAAAAAACGACACTTATGCCATTGCTTGTGATTTTTTAGTTGCTCCAAAGTGCTCGTGATTACCTAGCAGTTCTTGTGGACTCTTTTATCTAGAAAAACAGTCAACTGGGTTGAACTGGGTTGTTCTCCCACACCCATACTTAGACTTTTCTTCCCTCTGTGTCCCCACCCCCATCATCATCCCCTTGACTGTTGCACCATCTCTTTTTGACATTTCTGTCGCACGTCTGTGATCCCAATAATTTTTTCCTTCTCTTCTCTGTTCTCATCGTGTCTTGTTTGACTACACCACTTGACTCTTGAGCTACGTACAGTTGTTTGGGTTTTTGTGTCTTAGCAAAAAAGCTTCAACTTCAATCTCTGCTCCATTCATAGGTTACTAGAAGAAGGCAAGAAAAAAATTGCAGCCTCAGATGTTGTCATTGAAATTAGCAAGTAGCAGTTTAATTAAAGAGTACCCCATTGACATTGTCAATAGAATCATTTTTCTTGCAACATATATCAGAGATATCCACAAATTCACCTGTCTTCACCCTGTGTTTGGGCCTCCTTTCACCCCCTAACCCCTCTTTTAGTGGTATCCGTAAAGTAAAGAAATTTTATTAAAGTTCAGTATGAATTGCTGAATCTCAGCATTTAATGCACAAGGTTCGGGAGGAATTATAGTAGGTGTCCCGGTACGACCAGTGAAAATGTATCCTATAGTTAGATTCAACGTAAATTAATTGCAAATTAGGATGTTCAAAGAATTCAGAAATTCTAGGGACAAAATTGTTGAAAGTGTAAAACATTTCAAGACAACATTGCCTAATTTGCTGAAAGTTTCAATTGGCAGATATGAAAACAAATATTCAGTGTATCTGTATGTCATGAAGCCATCATAACACATAAAACTTGTGATAATATGAAAATTTAAACATTTTTATATGAAAGTTGCTTGACAAAGAAAAGCATCATATGAAATACCAAAATCTAAAAGCTTGAAATAATAAAGTTTAAAGTTTCAAGCCACCGCACACAAGGGTCATTAATCTTGGAGTCTCATTGCTTTCCAAAAGCTCCTTTCACTCATGGTCTTAAAAACATCTTCCTCGAGTTGTCACCAAGAACCAAACCTTGTATATTTGTCTCTAGCCTCAGCTTGCAAATCAAATCCACTTGCACAAGTTTTCAAAATATTAAAATCCAACATGTCCTCAAAGCTTTTTTTTTAAAAAAAACTTGGGAGTTTTGGAACATGATTTGCTCCTTTGTCTCCTAGTAGTTCCTAGGTGCACATTGATTCCTAGAAAGTAATCCCCGACAACTCAGACGCCTGGTACCACACACCAAACAATTTGACAAACTACATAGGCTACAGTACTTAGTACTTCGGCAGCCTGGACATTGGACACACATCACATGTGTGTCGAATAATTAATTCTGAAATTTTTCATTTCCCCAAATAAAATAATCTAAAGATCCAACAGCATTAATCATAGAACTTGTGACAGAGTGTTCTGCTTAAAAAACACTTTTCTCAAATGGCGAAATTTGTCCAGCAAATAGATCAGACTGAGGGAAGGTAGGAGAATAAGTGAAACGTCACTAACCTCCTGACTGTACAAGATTTGACAAATCCCTCAAAGCTCTCACAAATTCAACGTCTGAATATTTCTCCAGAAAGCAGCATGTGCCTTCAAAAGATGTATTCAGAACTTCCATTTTCATGTGATCCTCTCAAGGACATGGATTAGTACTTAGGACAACCAGTTGCATTCCATAGTAAATATGCTAGTTTAGGTAGTTGGTAGGTAGATAAATAAGAAGCTAGACTAATGTAGTTCGGTGAGTATGTGGGTACATAAATACAACAAATGGGATCCACAATCCATGGTGATCCCACCAGATTTGTATGATAGGTTTCACTCAATGTGTCTTTTGTTTCTCCAAATTTTCACAATTTCCTGAAAAAAAATGGGACTACCAAAGGTACAAAGGGTTTTTGTTCGGAAAAATGGGTCCAAGTCACGATATCATCAGGGAAAAAAAACTGAAGCTGTCATATATGAACATTAAGTTCCAATAAGTGGGCTCTGAATCTCAAGTGTTTCTAACTCCCTCTTTGACCTCTTGCAAAATTGGGGCCAAGTCCTCTTGTGCATGATCGCCAAACCTGTCATAGGAACATGCATTATTTTTCTAGTCAACATGCCGACAGCCAATGGGCTTTGTTCTTGCAACTTGTTACTGAGAGATTGAGATCCATTCACCAGTCCCTGTTCCTGAGGAATGCACATGCTACCGCTCATGTGCATTAATATGAACAAACCTATTTCTGAAAGCTTAAGCAATGAGGAGTAAGAAAACTTAGACACTTTGTACAACGTGACCAGCAAGTACAAAGGTTCGATTTATTGTATCTGCCTACTAAGTTATCAAATTTACTGCCTAATATTGATAGGAAAAAAGAATTAGAATTTTAGCATGATTACGCATTTATGTGTTTACATATTTTTAATATTAGATCCTCAAATGAGGACATGTGAAAATTCCACAAGGGACTTCAAGATTTGGAGATAAGGGGGAACATACAGTATCTTTTAAACTTGTTAGAAATCATGGTTTCAGAAGCAACTTTCAGGCACTAACTTAGAAAGTATGGCTTCGACACATCCTCCCTTTTTCTTGTTTAAGTTCAAGAAAAGTCATGCTTACTTACATTATTTGAAAGTGCTAAGAAGATTTCAAGATAAGGGGGAACATACAGTATTTTTTTTAACTTGTTAGAAATCATGGTTTCAGAAGCAACTTTCAAGCACTAACTTAGAAAGTACAGCGTCGACACATCCTCCCTTTCTCTTGTTTAAGTTCAAGAAAACGCGTGCTTACTTACATAATTTGAAATTGCTAAGATTCATGCTGAAGGTGGTGTTTATGCGAGGCATGGGTATGCAAATGACAAGATTACAGGATTAATGGTCAAATGGGTTGCGGCTTGAAGCTGTGTTATTTCAAGATTGTGTTTTTGATATTTCATATTATATACTGGAGTATGCTGGCTGATTAGGCGTTAATTAATTGATTTTAATAATGCCTAAATTTTTAGAAAATATGTTTTTGTTAAGCCTAAACTTTGGAAAGGGCAATGAGAAGTGCCAGAGAAAGGATCCGATAATTTTACTATAATTGTACTAGACTCTCAAATCAACCTTTATGGGCATGCACATTTAATTACACAAGAAATTTTAATAAACTAAAATGCCTGATTGTAAAAACTTATTAAGTTTAATGCCAAATACAAATGAAATAACAAAATTAATTATTACCCAGCCAATTATTTAGAGTTCATGTTTGCCAACTTGTAGTGTCTAGTAAATTAGGCAATGTTATCTTGATATATTTTACATTTTCAATAATTTTGTGCTTGGAATTTCTAAGAATTTTGAAACATGGTAGTTTCAACAACTTTGAAATGGTGCTATGTATTATTGATGTCCATCATTCCAAGGTGGACTCCATCCTACCAATATCGTAGACTCCCTATTAGAAGGACACCCATGCTCCCACATCCAAAAGCTTGTGACTTTAAAATATGCATAAAATGATGCTGTAAAGAACAGGCCGAGTTTTATTGCTGTATTTTGAGGAGCCTCCCGTACTCGAATCAGACCATTTGGATTCAAGTGTAACTTCAAAATGTTGAATATAGCTTGTACTGGGCCTAACTGAGAAGGTTCCTTACTGAGAAACCTTCTCCTATACATTGAGACCTGCCACCCGAGGTATCTCGGAGTATGATAGTAAACATAGGCCTCAGAGTTGGGAATTGAACTGGGGTGACTCAATGTCACAAACAACTCTCAAGCCAAGGCATTAGTTCATATTTCTTTAGGGAGGTACACTATCACAACATATGGAGTCACAATCTAACCCCTGAAGGATAGAGCCCATAAGTACAAGTTCAAACTTCACATTACACATGCTCACTTCTCCTATGGGAGTGTACATAAGATAAAACCTAAGTTTCTATTTTAATCAATGAAGCCATATGTTTCCTTCAAGCCATACCTGATTCTTTCAAATGTTGTGTGAAAAATTGATGTTCTTAAAGTTTTTTGAATTGTAATGGGTAAAGAGTGTTCATATCAACTGTAAAATATACCCAAAATCTGTCAAAGGTGCACATACTGAAGAATTTCATTTTGTTTTCACAATGCTAAAAAATGTTTGAAAATGTGGAAGGAGAATTTAAAGCTGAGGCCTAACCGCTTAAAATTTTACTATCATATTTCCAAGAGAATTTCAGGAATTTTCTAGAGTTTCAAAGTATATTGGAGAATAGAGTTAGTAAGCTTCCTTTTCTTAGCTAAACTGATATGTTGAATTTCATTTGCATGGCCGAAATCAAGTTTCAGCAGCAAGAAGCCAGAAATTGCCGGAAAATATACTACATGATATATTTATTTATAGCTAGGACCCTGAGTAAAGTCTACAAATTGACCCAATTGGCCAGAACTTAACTTGACGATGTAATACAACTACTAAAAGACCTTGTACATTATCAGAAACAAAGGGACTCATCCTGGGTTTAGCTCGAATCTCGCAGGACAGACTTCAGCCACAGATATTGCTCTACCAAAATTCCCAGCAGCCTGCCATTCAGTCGAGCGACAGCCTCGAAGCCCGTGTTGTAAAATACATGTCAGTACGCAAGTAAATAAATTCAGAGCTGCCTTGGTGGAGAAGCAGCCACTGGATCGACGCACAAATTTGAAATTCCCATGAAAGGACCCACTTATCGACTCACACTTTGAAAATTCCAACCGTGTTTTTCTGTCATCAGCAACGGTCATCCTGTAGACAAAGCTTTACACACTGCGCGTGGTCTGAGTGTGGGGAATAGAAGAGCAGAGGATGTAACTTGGAACACAGTCCCAGACTCCGCGGCAAATAACTGACTCCACACTCAGGACCTGTCATTTTGTAATTCTTATTTTTTCAAACTTTGGGGGGCGGGGCGGGGAGGGGGGGGGGAGGGGAAGTTTCGCAACTTGGCAGGAAAAAAGAAGTTGGGGTGCGAAAGCCACAAGAGGCTTCTTTTGGAAAAAAAATAGGCCCAACTCATCGCATCATGCGATGAAAAAGGGTCAAATCACCATATTCACACAATAAGCTCCAACAACTCCCTAGTTTATTGAATACTTCTATTAATTAGTTCAGGTGGAAACCAAGGTTTTTTCTCTTTTCTTTTCCTAAAAGACCCACTGTGATTGGCCTATCACACAATGTTTTTCTTACATGTGAAACACAGCCACGCCTCCCCAAAGTAAAAGCCTGTAGTTTTTTTTTTCAGATATGGTTGTTTACATGCATGTTCCCCTTTGTCCAAAGCGTATGGGATAATCTGAGGTGCTTTAGGACACACCCTAAGGAAAAACTTTGGGAACTAAGGGAATGCCATGGAGAAACCATAGGGAACTTTGGAGGGGGGGGCACATCAGTGGGAACTTGGGGAACACCTAGAAAATTTGGGGAAACATGTGGGAGCTCATTGCGAACAAAGAAAACAAATCCTCTTTGCCCCCAGCCCAAAATTTAAAAAGACACCTAAGACCCATGTGTGCATGTGAAGCCTTCCCATTCCAAGCATGAAATTTTCCTTTCCAAAATAATTTGTCACCACTTGCAACCTAAGTTAATCCTTCAATTATAAACAGGCTAGGGTACTTCATGGGGGCAATCCCAACTTTTCCCTGTTAAACCTCTCACCAAATTTGGCTGTCCTCTTGTGAAAGATGCCGAACCCAGCACCTACTTCAGAAATTTGACCCCAAAAAAACCCTTTCTTGTAAATCATCACGTACATAATTGAAACCGGGCATCCCCAGAAGACAGTCCCTTTACCAAACACTAAACAACAGGAACATAACAGAGTACCTTGCCAACTTCAACACATGTTTGTTGAAGAGATAATTACTTTAGCAATTCTCATTCCAACGAATAGGGTATTATTGAACATCCATTATTTTTCTTTCAATTTTTAAAAAAAATTCTTAAAAGAAAATTTGAAAACACCTACATTTTAAAATTAATATAGCTAGTGTGGAAGATGCTTTTTACCCAACTTCTCGAGCCTACTACTACCATCCCACTAGTGCAAAAGACCTCAACTGAATTTCTGCCCAATTTAGGCCGAGGTGGGATAGCAACAAAGAGAGAACAACAAAATTGACACCAATAAATTTGTGATTTGGTTCAAGTGGTGATCATCAGGTGTCAACATTGCTATTGACTGACAAAGGCACAATTTGAGCTCTTTTGCTGATCAAAATTGGTTCAAATATTCACCTCAGGGAGTATCCCCTGCCTACGCAAATTCTAAGTACTTAGTCCACAATCCATACCAATAGGCGGTTGATGGCCAAGACCCCAGTAGATTCATGTAGTGTAATAACATGCCACTCAATTCATTTGGAAACTAAGCAATTGGGAGCAAGCCCTTCCATTCCAAAGTATGGTGCCCTAAAAAGGTCCAAATGTCCTTGGAAAATTATTCAAGTTTTACAGACAGGTTGTCACGTAGGGATTCTTGCAAGGTATTTGAGTACCAAAACTTCATGGGGGCTTTAAAGGAGCCTTCTTTCACAAGAGAAATTTTGGAAAATAGTGAATTTAAAAATTCGAAACTGAAAGGATGTTTGGGGTTTTGGCCGCATAGCAGAACTCTAAAAAAATAGGAACCTGGATGTCATTGGAAATCATTGAAGTTTCTAGAGATGGGTTGTCACTTAGACATTGTTGCTATTTGAGTATCTAGTTTTCCACATGCGGGTTTCAGAGCAGGCTTTCTTGAGAGAAATTTTGCCCAAAAGTAAATTTAAAATTCTAAAATGAAAGGGTGTTTGAGGGTTTGGCCCCATGGCCCATTGTACTGAGCTATTTCAATGCCCAATTCTTGCGTGGCAGCCTTGAAAATTTGGTGCTTATTTAAAATTTGGCACCCCACCATGGATCATGCTTCCAACCACATGTGTGATTGTTGAATTTATTTTCTGCTTGATCTGAGTCTAGTTCTTGTTCTCAGTGGCATTGGTCATTTTGCTTGGTCTAATGGGTTGTGTGCATGGACAGTCATCTCCTATCATGTATAACTAGTTTGAACCCCATGCCTAAAGCACAGGTGTGTTATTTCAACAATGTTTCGTTCATGTTTTAGTTTTTTTTTAAAACTTTTATCTTTTTTAATGTTTTTATTTTTTCTATTATTATTTTGTCTATCTTCATTTTTTTCTATTTTTATGAATTTTCTCTTTTTTCTTTTTTCTTTTTCAAAAAATTTCTAGTTTTTCTAATATGTTTTATAATAAAAATAATTTAAAAAACTTTTGTATTTTTGTTTGATTAGATGCAGGTTTGAAGTTTGGAAAAAGAAGACAAACCTCATTTTATTTTCAAGTATGGTTTTTTTCTCTTTCTTTTGCTCTCTGTTTTGTTTCTTATTTTTTGTCATCTATTTTTTAATGTTCTTTCAAGATTATAAAAATAATTTTTAAAAAACTTTTGTATTTTTGTTTGATTAGATGCAGGTTTGAAGTTTGGAAAAAGAAGACAAACCTCTTTTTTTTTCAAGTATGGTTTTTTTTTCTCTTTCTTTTGTTCTCTGTTTTGTTTGTTAATTTTTGTCATCTATTTTTTAATGTTCTTTTAAGATTATTTTACTGTATTTCCCTTTTTTTTTTCATGTTTAAATATATTTATTTTATATGTTTTCATTTATTTTCTATTTTTAAGTCTTTAAAAAAAATTCTAAATGTTAAAATGTTTTTCTGTTTTTATTTTTTTTCGAGTTTTTCCCC
>Ga0209208_10001214_pt1 | contig 36036 bp, 33 predicted proteins | sample S1TSphfallax_3_FD_187694 | JGI IMG/M metagenome (GOLD analysis project Ga0209208, IMG submission 187694) | Host-associated microbial communities from peat moss isolated from Minnesota, USA - S1T2_Fd - Sphagnum fallax MG (SPAdes) (version 2) | ecosystem: Host-associated > Plants > Peat moss >...
AAAAAAAAAAAAAAAAAAAAAAAAAAAAAAAAACCCTGGTACCAACATGGGTGTTGATTTGCTGGACCACAAATACATTTTTCAAACAAGTGTGTTTCACACTGTGGCGTTGCCATTTACATTAAAAAGTATATGAAGAAAAAAAAAAATTGTGAAAATTCAAATATTTCACCATGCAAAAATATAATCTTCAAAAACATCCTATAAAGAGACCAAAATCCTTCAAGGTATCATAACTCTATAACTAATCTCAAGTTTGAACACAAGCCAAAGTATCATCTTTCAAAAATCCTCATATCAAAAATAGACCTACTACCTAGTGGGCCAAAAGTAAATTCGAGTATCTACACTAAAAAACAACTGTCAATTATTGATTCGACTCTTACTAACTGTAACTAACAGTTTTTACTCACCAAAGTGAGTACACACACACACACCCAGATGGCATTGTTAAATACACTTGGATGAGGGCCATCAAACCCAATGTTCTTCCCTTAAAAGTAACTAAAAAATCGAACATGGGTGAAGACACACATAACATTTGTCACATTCCGAGAGAGACCATGATCAAATGTGGCAGCCCAGGGCTCTTTTCTTTTCTTGTTTCTTGTGTGTCGGTCTCTTATTCGTGAGGGAAAAGAATAGCAACTTTAAAGGTCTCATTAGAGAGGTTGAGAGCCAAGTTTTCACAAGCATCTCTTCTCAACCACAAGTTTTGTAGGACAAATGGTTTTTTTCAAAAAGCTTTGTACTATATCTTCACATCTTCCCTATCCCTAATGAAAATGTGGGGGGGGGAAAAATCAATTATTTTCATATACCTGTTGATAAAATAAAATTTTAAAAGAAAATTACTTTATTTTCACCTAGAAGTCATAGGTGAAGATCTAAGATACCTTGCTTTCCTTTGTACTTCTTTGGGATTGAATTCCAGGAACTTCCAAAGGATGGAATGAGAAATTTGTGTCTTACCTTAGTATTGGGGGAAGCAAGAACGGGGGCCCATCAATGTGCCTCTACAACTTTGAATGAGAGTCTAATGGATGACCTTTCAATATTGGGCGGTGCTTTTAATAAAATTAAATTGTGCAACAAGGAGATTAGTAATATAAAAGGAAAGGGATGAGGAAAGTGGATCACCGCCACATTGGGTAGATTAGAAACACTTAAAATGTTAGCTTCACCCCTAAATGATGTCAAGGCAGACCAATTTGGTCCACTTTTCAGTGTATTTTTTCTTTCTCTGATGTATATGGGGTAAGCATAACGAATAAATTAGATTCAAATTTTCCCACACTCATTTTAAAAATTTTAAAAAATAACCTCAATCAAAGTTGAAATTGATTTTTAAATTTTTAGAAAAATTAAGTTATGAATTTGTGACGCGTATATGCTCAATGGAATTGTCAAAAGGCTTGTCTATGAATCGTGGGTGTAACAATTCAAATCCTCAAAATAAGATTTTTTAATATGGTCAAACAAAGATCCTAACACTTTCAAAAGGGGACTTTTTATATGGGTCAAACAAAAATACTTGTATTGTGATCTCATGTGCTCAAATTTGAGGTCATATAAATCTTATATGAGTTGAATTTGAAAACCAATAGTGAGGGAAAAGAATAGCAACTTTAAAAGTCTAACTATTTCTAAGTACAACATATCAATGCATCTTAATTGTTAAATAACAACCTAAAGCACCCAAAACAAATGGATAGCAATCTTAAATCACAACCTTAAACCACATTGTGTCACTTAAAAAATAATCTTGACTAATAGCTAATGCAATCACAAATTTTTAAACAAATTGAACATTTATAAAGGTCCATAGTGAGGCTTAGTTTAGGGTCCTTTGACAGTGTTAAGTGCTTGTACCTTACTCCATGCCAAAATTATCATAATTTTTTTCTCTTCTTCTTGGGCAGTCATTGTGTGCCTCATTATCTAGCATCTTTTGTGGTTGGGAATACCAAAATTCCACTGGCGCAAGAATTGGTTTATATCGGGTGGTTTGCAAAAAAATTAGTATGTCACTTTTACACACCTATTCTAGTTGTATGGTCATCCTTGGGACAATTTTAAAGACAACTCATAACTATTTCATCATTTTCCAACTTAACTATTTTTTAAAATAATTACTTTATTATTTTTCCCTACTCACCGGTAGGAATATGAAAACAAGGTCTTATTTCATTTTCAAGTTTAACTATTTCATTTTTTTACTAATAAATTATTATCTCCCTTTTTTGTTAATAATTATTTAGCTCTTTTACCTTACCCACCATGAATATAGTATTTAATATAATTTAAATTAAATTAAAAATTGATGTAAATAATAACAAGATATTGAAAACCAAATGGGAACATGATATGAAAAAAAGTTTGAATGTCATTGGTAGTGTGCAACAATATGGTGCCCAAGATAATTTATAGTCTTTAATAAGATTCATGTATGCACATGTGCTCCAAACTTGAAAGTTTGATGTGCATATCAAAAAAATTTGAGGCCACATATTTTGGAGAAGAATGCTAAAATTGACTCTCACACAACATTTGTGTGTTTAAACATATCTATTGCATGGAAATCTTAAGTCCCAAATGCAAAATCCATTTCATAGTTTGATGAAACTATCACATTACCTTCATTAACCCATAACACATGGTTTGACCAAACACATAAAAACTTGAATGCATAGGAGGAAAAAGGATCTTTCACAACATCTAAATTTGAAGATTTTGTCAATGCACCTTCAAAAGGTTGCTTGGTGCATAACTTTAGGTTGTATCTCCCACTTGACTCCAAGTTTGAATGTAAAATTGTATGTTGTTGCAAGTTAAAATTCAAAGGTTGCTTGGGATATAAGGAAAAGGGATGGCTATTCTTAGTCCTTGGGAGTTGGGACATCTTGCATATATTTCATTGTTCTTCGGTTTTAGAATCTCCAATGTTTTTCAAACAAATACCAATCTCACATGACATGGGAATGGCACATTGGGAAATATGGCACACATTCTCATTCTTTGGATCCAAGATATCCCTTACAAATGACTATTAAGATTCACCTATTTGAAACCTACCCTTTATTGCTCAAGCTTGAATAGCCTTCAGAGATTCATATTTTGTAGGTTCAAGCACCATATAATGTTGTGATATAAACTACCAAGACTTGACCTGTGGATGTACCAGCCCCAACAAAGCATGAGTGATACCAAATCTGTTTGTTATTTCAATTTGGCTATAAGCAACATATGAAAGTTAAATCATATAAAAATCCTTCATATTGTTGGCTACCAATTGGAACTTAATGTAGACTTCGGCAGCTTCTTTGAAATTTTAACTGTTTTCAAAATTTGGCAATCAAAAACACCAAAAATGGCATATTTGAAAATCACCAATTAGTGAAATTTTGCCAAAAAGGAAAAAGAGTAATGGCAAAGCAAATGGTGTAATTGATAATCACATGCCACAGTGCTATATCTTGTCAATTCAGTAGTCCCATTTACAAATGTATGCATCCCAAAAGTAGAATTTTTTATATTGTAAAGAACTTCTTGGATTCTTTTGGTGTGATTGTAAGGCATGTTACCTAGTGTATTGTTTTCTCTGCTGTTTGGTGGGTGTTTTGAATAATGGATTCTTGGTAAAGTCCACAACATGAGACCATATACTAAAAGTTGATTGATTTTGAAAGGTGAAAAACTATAAAAAACCTAGAATTGAAAACTGATGCAAAAGTTTTGTGACTATTTCAAAACCTATACCTAACAAATGATGCATCACTTGATATGCCACTCAACCAACATGAGCATCAGTCAACCACTTGCTTTGATTGGCTAGGTATGCCTTTGCTTAAGATTTAATATTCTTTCCTTAATAGATTATTTTGGTTCAGAATTTTTTAAAGATTTGGTGGCACAACTAATGTTTTTGAACTGTGAACCTATTTCATTTTGTGGCCACAAATCACCCATTCAAAATGATGCATCATGGTTCATACATGAGATTGTTGCATTTCCATTCACATGCAATGACGATGTTTTTGGATAAGAAGAAAACTTTACACAAAGATGAAATAATTTCAGACAAGGCATGCCTTTGGCCTTCAAGTTGTCCCCCAATAGCCATGGATCATCCCCATCTATGACACATTTGGGAAAGGAGTGGGAAAGAAAGTTATCAAGAATATCAAAGCAAGTTGCATCCATTATGATCAACAAGAGGCATTGGGTGGTTGAGAAATTCACTCAACAAATTAGATGTACACAAGTTGTAACACATAGTGCAAACCTATGTAAGATAGATGGGTATATAGGATATAGTTAACATTATTTTTGCCCATAGATGTTAGTTAATCCAGGCAAATTTTGTTCTCCAATTTGCCCTTTGACTCTTTCTTTTCACCTTGGCCCCATGCTACATATGCTTTGGGCATGTTCGGGGTGCTAGGGGGATATGTAACCTGTTACCTGACATGTTCTGAGATCATGCAGTTTTCTGAAAAAATGGGATATTTTGTCACCATTGCCCCTTTTTTCTGAAGAAAATTGGACTAAAACTGACAACATGTTTTGGGGAAGGGTGTCGCTACATTTATGCCTTATGCCTACAGTTTTAAGAGAGTTCCTTCAAACAATGTGGCCAGTTAAATTAAATTGAAATTTGCCTAGGGATGCTCACCTGCCTAGTGAGCAAAGGATATTGAAAAAGAAACACTGGCAAAGGGCACACTAGGTGAAAAAAATTGCAGCAGAACTCTTGTACTGATTGCATTAAACTATGGGTAAATGTAATGCTAGAGATGTAGGATGCACAAATATGTGAATGCACAAAATAACGACTCAAATGTCGCAGCCTATAAGGGAGTTTACAAAGCTGGGAATACATGCATATATTTATTGTCAGTATGGCATGGTATGTGCATACAACTACAAAATAAGAACCTATTTAGAACCCATTTCAGTTATTGTCTTTGCTCCCGTTTGGTAAATAGTGGGTGAATTCCAAGTGATTGGATCTTGTTTCCTGTAACTATATGCATGGAATAGAGTCTACTATTATATGGTTCTTTATTCTTTTTGCCTAATCTACAGGTTGCATAGTTAGAGCATTGCATCTATGTGGAACAAAATGGGGATGGTGGCGATCATCATAGCAGGTGTAAAGCTTTGTCTTTTGCTTTTGATCTTGAGCCTTCTGAAGAGAGTTCCTTGATTTCCTCGGATAGGCCCTTTGCAGACATCCAAAGCCCAAAATCTGAGACCCAAGATTTAATGCATGAAGCAACTTGTTGGCCAGCCAGTGAAGTGTACGACTGTTGTGATATTTTTTTGAGTATCACTCTCACTTGTGCCCTACCCACCTACCAAAAAAGAAAAGAAGCCAAAAAAGTTAGATCTCTTGTGGTCATAAAACAAAGTGCACAAAACAATCTGCAGACAATTCTGCCATGTGGCCTAAAGTCTTTTGGGTCATCTCTCTTGATGAGCAACTCTTATGTTTGGTTGCTTACAGAATCCTCATCCGAAACATTGATCCAAAGAAATGCTCGGGAATTGGCATTGGTGCACCTTACCTGACAAGGCAATGTCAGTTCTCTCAACTCTTGGCAATTTCGACTTGTGATTGTAATCAACCCACCTTCACTTGTTGGTGAAGAATTAATAACTTTGAGTGGATGGGGAAATTGGAAAACATCTTGTATGTGAAGATAGTTTTTGCGTGTGAATCGATGGAGAAGATGACATGATTTCTGTGTGTGTGTCTGTCGGTGTATTTTTTTTCTGGCGAAATTTCACAAAATATTGGACCTCAAAAATATAAAGGTAGCCTATATTCTGTTTCATGAGGGTGACGCTTCCTCCCCTGGGAATTACAAGGCCCTTGATCTACACCTCTGGCTATGCACTCATCTTCAGTTACATGCCCTTGTAATTCCCCAGGGAGGATGCCTTCCCCAGTGGCAGATATATTCTTTGTGTATTTGCAGGGCACCTCCCTACACGAAAATTTTGAAAGGTGAGATATTTTGGAAAACAAAAATTTGCATGTCAATGCCTGCTCCTCCCTTTGGTAGGCATTAGAGTTTTCCTTAAAGTCATCCTCTCTTCACCCTGTCTTTGGGCCTCTTTTTGACCCCCTATCCCCTCTTTGAGTGATGTCCGCAAAGTAAGGAAGTTTTATTAAATCTGGGTATGAAATGCACAAGGTTCCAGGTAATTATATTAGTTGTACATGTAGAGCAGTGAAAATATATGTAGCAGCCATGGAGGCGCTCTGGAAAAAGCAAAGACAAGGATCAAAACAGGATGAAACTCAGTTTGGCACAAAAAGTGGTGCATTTCTGAGTTTGAACTTTGATCCCCCACTTGAAGGCTAATCTACTTTTTTGCAGGTTTTTTCTTTTAATCTCACCCGGTTTTGGACCAAACTCAGGGTTCTAGTGCCGTGTTTTCCTGTCTTAAAAAAAAAACTCTAATTAATTTTCCAAAATACCTGTTCCTCTCATCAGCGGGCATTTCATTTTTCAACATGCCCCACCTCTTTGTTTTTTTGTTTCACCCTCGCCCACCCCCCACACCGCCCCCTGATACGTGATGGTTGTCACAGGAGAAAAATGAACAAAAAAAAATCTGCTTATGTTTTACATGGGGCAACAGCCTCAGAGTGGGTGCATTTAGATAGCAAGTGGCAGCGACCATATTGAAAATAAAGTTGTGACAAATCGGTGGAAATATAAGATGGAGTGGAGTCCAAAGTTAAAGTTATTGTATGGACCTACCTAGCACATAAGCTATGAAATCTGCTTGAAAAAAATTCTTGAGTAGGTAGTAGTAAACAGAATCTTCTTCTTGGGCATCAAAACTTGACACTTCAAGTGAATATAGTTTACTTATTAAGACCAAACTCAAAGTATCACAATGGACATCTAATAATAATTTCAGTGCCATTGCACAATGAACTAGAAGCAGTTAGTTTCTTATCTCCTAAAAAATTTGACAATTTTTTTCCAGGGAATTTGTGGCAAATTATTCTTTTCAATTGTTGAGGTCAAAATTTTACAAAAATTCACCACCAAATTTTTAAAAAATTAAAACTTAATTATTTTCAGAGACAAAAATCACTCCAAATTCTATAATTTTTGCTTCATTTGTCTGAAAATTGTCAAACAACAAATGTGCAGATCACCTCATTGAGGCCTTTCAGGGGCTGCCAAAAGCAAAGCAAGGGGCCACATGGTCTGGGAGGGCTATGGCATGGTCAGCTCAGATCCAAACAAACAAACAAACAATCACCTATCTTGATACATAGATGTGTGTTCAAGAGCATGGCCGACACTCGGCAAAATGCTCTACCAGATGCACAAATTGCAAACGTGGCCTGTCAGACTGCCATGGTTCTGGAATATGTGAAATGTGGGCAAAGGCACGAGGGATCGGGATTAATTCAACAAATGCAAATGGGAAGGAACGTGCCAAATCCTATCTTCATTTTTGTGGAGCTTTTGAATGCTATGTGCCAGTGTTGCAGCACTTGATGAGGGCAGAATTGCTCATGAACCAATCTTGCACTGTGGTTTGTGAGTCTAACATCTTTGTGTGTAATAGCCTCATTGACATGAATGCCAAATATGAGAGAGCATGAAGGAGGTTCAGATTCAAGTGCTTGACAAGGTGCCCAAGACTTTGCTGTCTTTTGGATGTCCATGATTTTGTGATATTTGAAATGTGAGGAAAGGCAGAATGCACTCAAACTACTTAAAGAAAATGCAATTTGAAGAGATGATGTCACACCACATCACTTTTGCAGGGTTCCCAAAGGCATGTGCCTATGTAGTTGCATTTCAAGAGGGAAGGTTGCATGTTCATGAGCAAGATCATACAAAGTGGTTGCATGTCTCATGACTTTGTCAAAAAGGTGCAGAGATAGCTATTGCACCTTTTGTTTGTCCTTCATCATCAGCTTGCAATCAGGCCAGCCGGCCTTGTTTACAAAGGCTCACACTCCTTTCAGTACTAACTCTGCAACAATGAGCCCTATGGGGTGGTGCATGGTTGAGCTTCCTGGCTGCAGTGGCCATCTGCAGAGAGCAGAGGATTATCAACATGATCTCGTGTGATCCAACTGTTTCTGTGGGCACAGTCTTGCTTCATCCTTACAGGATTCATGGTGACATCAAGTTCACAGTACACATTGTAAAATCAGTTTTCAAGTGTGTATAATGCTGCTGGTGAAGTGGGATCTCCCTGCAAGAATTCACTGAAAATGGAACAGAGCGTGAGAAAACAGCCATGGTGGATGTGAGTTAACCCTTCAGAAAAACTAGGTATTGACTGAACACTCCTTTGTGTTGTACTTTGTGTAACCAAATCCTTTGAAAATGTGTGTATTCGATATTGGCACTACTCAACCTATGACACATGAAATAGTTGTGACACATGATTTAGGGGCCATGTTACACCACAAGGGCAAATGGTTGTAGGAGAGCTTCTCATCAGTGATTCCAGACTGCATGTAAAATTTATGCACTATCTGTTAGTTTGTGAGTGCAAAGACACTTCCAAACAATGCTATGGTTGTATTGACAGTGGAGTATTGAACACAGAGCAGCAGTTGTCAATAAGATTATCAAGCTTGAAATGAGGGTGGCTTCTCGAGGCAAAAATCTTGGTATAGATGGGGCCAATGCACTTCACAACCTAAAATGCAATCATTACATGCTTGAAAACTGATAAATCATTGAAATGTTTGATCCTGCTACAGTCTGAAGGAAACATGAAAGATCACTGCCACCAGTTGAAAGGCATGTAAAAGAGAAACACACACCACAAAAATTATGGTCCCGTGCAAGAACCTTCATTTCCTCCTGAGTGGGTCTTGGCTAACACCTCCATGTTTCAAAGCTTGGAGGTATTGGCACATCGTATGAAATTTGAGTTCACCAAGAGAGTGAAGGAAGTCTCATGTATATATATCCCTATATTGTGCAAGTCATCAAAAGTAATCCTGTTTTTCCACACCAACAAAATTAAAGATCAACTGCTTGAGCACAAAACACACGGATCAAAGAAAGGAAATGTTGCAACAAAGCCTAACCTGATGCCATAATTCCTCACAGTTTCAACTAACATAATTGCAACATGCCTCCTCCCTGAAACAACCTGCCACCAATATCAAAAAGATGGTAAGAAACAGCAGAAGTTGGTTATCAACAAAAACCATTGACAACAATTTGAAGACAATCTGAATTACCTACCCTCACTTCTCCTGACACAGATATGCAGTTGCTGTTGGCAGCAGGGCTGTGGACACATAGAAACTCAGCAGAGTAAGAATACTTCTTTCCAATGTCAAACTCCACATCCAAAGCCTGCCAAAGAAAAGCAAGAGAAAAGCATCTATGTTGAAATCTGATAATCTTACGATCAGTAGTACCCTCAGTCTGATGGATGAACTGGACAACTCAACCGTAAATTTGTCAAACAAATGATTCCAGCCATCTGATTGGGATCTTTCAAAAGCAAGCCTTCAGCTGAAGTGGAGACAGAGATGAGACAACTGCAGTCAAGAGACCTTTCTTCTGCAAAGATTAGGGTTGAGTCATCTGTCTAGGGTTTAAGGGGGAGACAAATCAGACAGAAGCCTTCAGAATCTGTTCACTGCTAAAACCCTGGACCAGCAGCCTGAATCAGCCTGAAACCGCAAGATTACCACTTTTCCAGGTCACAGACAATGGAATCTCCACGTACATGCAAATGGGTGGTTTCATTTTCAGATCATAGACATACAAATTGGTCATAAGAGTTTATATTTTTTGGGTTGGGCAAATTACCATGACTTCTCTCAATACCATGCTTGGTGCTTGATGATTTCTCCGTAGTCTATGGTCCCACAATTCATACCTCTGCCATTAGCTTAGGGGGAAAATGGTTAATTAAAGAAGCCCATCACCCAAGAATTTTTTTGAACTTTGGGAGTCCTCACAATGAATTAACATGAATCACACTATGAGTGAAAACTAGGTATCAGACATGCTCATGCTAGATACCTTGTCTGCTATGTCAAGCTTAATATATCTTTTTCTCCTTTCTCCATTTATGGCTTCTATTGAGATGGTTCTAGCACAACTTCATCACAGCATGTGCTTGGAATTTATTTCACCAAATGCAATCAAGAAGGTTGGGGGACCTTGTCACCTTTGTAGAGGTCCAACATGTATGTGAAAATAAGTATAATTGCAACTTTGAAAAGGTCGGGCATGCTCATAAGATGTAGAAAAGATAATGTTAGCACTTTGCATTACACAAGCCTTTCAAACTGGGTGGATGCAAGGTAAAGTGGTTCATTTCAATGTCAAAGTGATGATATTTTTATTTGTTAGGTTATACACTTTGTTTTAATGCTTATGCTTAAAAAAAGCGATGTGTTAATTTGACAATTGGTTCTATATAAACAACATTGAAGACATTCATTTGATTACTTTTCAATAAACGTACACTCACTTTTAATAATGGATTTCTAAATTTCCAAAATACAAATTGATCTCCAAATTGAAATGTAGCAAAATTAAGATATAATTAATATTTGATTTCATTCCAAATGATTTGTAATGATTAAGTACTTGTTGCAATATAAAATAACAAAATTGTATAGGTCAGACTTCTTTCAAAATGTTATCCAATTATCTAGTTATGAAATTCAAATGGTCAAAATTGAATCTTATTTTTCTTAAGTCCTTTTGATTTGTTTTTAAAAAAAAAGAAGTTTTCTAAAGGGAACATATCTTTGGAACTTCATTTTTTCGAAAGGTTTGGTCAAGATAGCTACTATTTGTTCATTTGATGGAATGTGAGATAGATTAATTTCACCTTTTAGAACTTGTTATTTAAAATAGTGATAATGAGTTTCTATGTGCTTGGTTCTTGCATGAAAGACTGAATCCTTTGTAATCTTGAGTGCACTAATATTGTCACACCATATTCGAGTTGGTTCATCATTGGAAAAACCCAACTCAATTGATAATGTTTTAAGCCATGTGGTTTCTTTTGCGCCTTTGACCAAGGTGTGATATTTTGCTTGTGTTGAGTATAAGGCTACAATTGGTTGTTATTTTGAATTCCATGGAATGGGACATCCTCCAAGTTGAAACACATATTTGAAGGTTGATCATCTAGTGTCACTTGCCCAATTGGCATTTGTGAAGCTAGGTATTTCATTCCATATTCCTTTTATGTAATGCATGCCAAATGCAACAATTCTTTGTAAGCATTTTAGTATTTGTAACAGCTAGGTGAAGTGTTTGTGGTTAATTCATAAATTGACTTGCAACTCCAACAAGGTATTAGAAATTTTGTCTAATTATAGTTAAATGAATTAGTTTCCCCACAATCTTCTTACAGATTGTAGGATCTACCTCCTCTAAATCCGTGTTTGTTAAAAGCTTGACATTATTGTGCATGGGGATTAAACATGCATATACACCCATTCATGCCAAATTCTATTAAGATTTTTGTAACATAACTTTGTTGAATCATAGAGATTCCTTCTTTTGAATGCACAAACTCTACATGAATATGGTATTTCATTTGTTTTAAGTCTTACATATGGAATTTCTTTTGAAGTTGTTTTTTGATCCAATCTATCTTATGAACATAGTTGCTAGTTATTAAAAGATTGTTTACATAGAGTAGTAAAATCAAATCTTGTTATCCTTTAGATAATCATTACAAACTTCTTTAAAAAAAAATTCATGAATCATTAGATTATGCTATTTACTAAGTTTTTTGACATTTTTTTTTTGTATTTTTCATTTTATTATTCAATTGTTGATAAAATGCTTGTTGAAAATATATGAACATAATGAACAATGGTTTCGACTTATTAATTCCATGATTATGAGGATGAAAAGAATAATGGTTTGTCATTTTATCATAATTTTGATGACACAAATGTAAAATTTTACCATTCAAGGAGACTTAAAATTTATACATTTTAAATAATAATTATGTTTATGTTGATACTATGATAATGGAATATCATTTTAACATTTCTTGAAATACCTAAAAATGACATTTGATCCAAATTATATTAGTTTTCATTTTTTTGCATTATTATTTTTCCCTAGGAAGTTTATGATGATAGAAATTATAGTCAACATCACTTTTACATAATCCTTAATCTTTTAGATAAGGGTCTATTTTCTCATACTAAGCCTTAAAAACTTGCTTCAAGCCATATAAAATTTTGTTGAATTTACAAACTATATATTATTTTCCTAGCATAATGAAGTTTTCAAATTGATACATGAAGACATTTACATTGAAATCATTGTTAAAAAAAATTGTCTTTGTACATTTAAGTGATATAACTTGTCACAACCTTAGCCTTAGGCTCATGACTAAAGCAATGGCTTGTAAAGGCGCGGGCCAAAAGTGAAGCCTTGGATCATAGTTCATGTTCCCGAGTGTTGGAGAGTGTGAGGGAATGAACCCACACACTCCCAAATGAGCTCCCACTTTGGGTATTGGAGTCCCTATGGACTTTTGGATCTTTAAAAAACAATTGAAAGGGTCAAAACTCATTGGATTGAAAAGTTTCTTATATCGTTAGAAAGTTCTTGAGATGTAAATGTCTAAAATGGGCTTGCATGACCCATTTGGGTACTTAGAACATAAATTATGGCCAAAAGAAAGGTCGGGAGTCAAACTATCAATTTAATTCTTGACCACTAAAAGTTAGGAATCGCCCTGACTTACTTGCGTGCAGGTGGCGTGCCACATATTTTTGGAAAGCTCTCAACAAAGGTTACAACTTTGCTTGAAACATCTCCTCAATTAGAGTTCTTCACAAGAAGTTATGGGTCTCTAAAGTTACGCGAATTCCAATTTCGAGAATTTCAATTTCAGGAATTTCGAGACTCCCAACTTGGGAGTCTCGAGAGAAAATGACATTTGGGTGTAAATTCCGTGTTTAGGAATAGAAAATACTATAAGGGGGAATGTGGTGGCTTCCCCCAAGTTTGGGCCATGGTGAATCTTGTGAGTCTATGTTTGCCCATGGTGAATCCATGCACCAAAAGTGTTCCGATTACACACTAACCAACTTGTCGTTTAGTTTTTGCAAGTTCATGTGAATGATTGACCCACTTGTCACTCTACCTAATCCTTATCTCGGAACTCCAACACGCCCCTCTACCCTCTATTTTTGAAGTGCTACAAGTTAAGGAGTGTACCCCAACTCTTTATCGTTTTGTTATTTTCACCTTGGACTCGTAGTTGAGTCTATCAAGGAGCTTGGGGGTGCGTCATAACTTCCAAGCATTGGAAGGTGCAAAAATAATCAAAGTTCAAGCAATTGGTCATTTTACCAATCAAATAAACATCTCTTCATAGTCAATTACAACCTTTTGGTCAAAACCACTTATGACAACCTTGAAAAAGTTAATTTTTCCTCTTGGAACTTCTTTGGTTTTATGAACCCATTTACTTGAAATAAGATTTTCCTTTTGATCAATCTACCAATGTCCAAATGTTGTTCTTATTAATGGAATTCATTTATTTTCCTATAGTAATTCACCACCTTGGATATTAAGTAGCCTCATCTTGAAGTTTAGAACTTCATTGGTTCATGGGTTTTACTACACCTACAAAGTCTTCACGATAAAGTAGTCTTTGTTTTAGTAGATTTGATTTTCAAGGTTCCATTATGGGAACAATTAGTGTCCAAGTATGCACATGTTAAAAATAACCTTCTGGCTAATGTTTTGGTTGTGTTAAATCCATTGATGGATGACCCAATTCTTCAAATAATGGTTGTTTTGCTTAGTTCATAATGTCATCTTTTGAACTAATTGTAAGTACCTCATTGTTTTGTTTTGGATCCACCACAGGAGCTTTCATCATAGGAACAATTTTAGTTGATGCTCCACAAGAACTTGTACTAGGACTAAAGTTTAACACATGAAGATCATTATTTTTAGATGAAAGAGGATTTGAAGTCAAAAAAATTTGTTTGATCAAATTTGACATTTTAGGTGATGATGACCTTATGTGTTCCTATACAAAAAACATCTAAATTCTTTGGTTTTCATGTTGTAATCAAAGAAGATGCATTCAAGTGCTTTGGAGTTCAATTTTTTTCTATCATCTTTTGAGATATGCACATCACATCACAATCAAAAAATTTAAGATTTGACAAATTAGGTTGGATACATGTGAATTTCTCTTTGAGAATTATTTTAGAATTGACTTTTGTTGGTGATTGATTCACCAAATAAGTGGTAGTGTTGAGTGTTTTGCCCAAGGAAATTTAAAAGAGTTATTAGCTAGCACCATACATTGCATTATTTCCATTCATGTTTGGTTTTTGTGTTTAGCCATTCTATTTTGTTGGGGAGTCCTTGGTTGGGTGAATTGATGTTGAATGCCATGTTTTTCATAAAATTTTTAAAAATCTTATGAAAGGTATTTTCCACCACAATTTGAGCACAAAGCTTTGATGTAATAACTTGTTTGTTTCTCCACAAAAGCTTTGAAGCTTATGAATTTAAATAAAACTTGCATTTTTTTCTTTCAAGAAATACACCTAAAATATTCTACTATAATTATTTATGAAATTCATAAAATACTTTGCTCCAAACAAGAAAGTAGTTTTCAAAAGATCATAGAGATTGGTATGAATGAATTCAAGCCGCTAGGAAGCTTGATATTTAAATTACTTTAGAAAGGCTTCTATAGATTGTTCCTTACTTCACAACCATCACAAATTCAAGTGATGAGGTGAAGCTTGGGTATGCTAGTAGCAATCCCTTTGTTAGAAAGATGAGATATACTTTGAAAATTTAGATGACCCATTCAACAATGCCACAACAAGATTATCTAATCATTACTTTTTATTATATTGATGTAATTTCTAATGGAAACTTCCTTGGATTCTAGAAAGAGAATGTATAGACTTGTAGACTTATTTTTGAACCCTTTAGCAACCATTGTTGGGGATTTGTTTTTAATGACTATAAAACAAACATTAGAATTGAACAATGAAATAAGACTTTTCTCTATTATTCTACTAATTGAAAAAAAAAATCCTTTTAAAACTCAAGACATAAGAACATCAAAGGTGTGCTTTATTTTACCATCTAGAAATTTTAGACGAAAAGATTCGTCTTTCCCATGTATAACATGGGAATGTCCTCTTGCAGAATTAACATTTCCTAATGCTATAGGTGTAATTTTATTTGAGAGATCAACATTACCAATAACATGTTTGGATGCCCTATTGTCTAGGATCCAAATATTGTCTTTTGATTCAAGTGCAAAAGCTACAAATGCATCATAAAAAACTTTAGTAACAATAGCTAGATCTTTGATGATTATTTTTTTTGTTGCCTTCTTCCAATGCAAAAACTTGCTTCCCCTTTTCACTTGATGCATTGGGCAAAGTTGTGTATAAGTCACAAGCCTATGACCTTCCTTGTTGCATTGATTACATTTGCCTTTCTTATTTTGATTATAGCAGCCATAATTGTTATATAATTTGTGAATGTACGGATGTTATTGGAACTTCACTACAAGTGCACTTCCTCATCATTATACACTAGTAGAAATATTGTCACATGCAACTATCATTTGCAACTAGTTTTTAATCGTAAGCAACATTTGCAATTAATTTGGTTGTAGTAGCAAACAATAAGTTACATGCAAAAATTAATCACATGCGACGAATGAAGTATTTTTTCATCAAATATGTATATGGCCACCATATAATGTATACATGAACGATCTTGCAACTAAAATTATAACTATATTAGTGACTAGTTGCATTTTGCCATGTGGCACTTAGGTGTAGACATATGCCACATGCCATTTTTAGGCCTAGTTTAATTGATCACCTAAGCTAAGCCTAAACTTAGGCCATGTGGCATTATGTTAAGTCTAGAACTACACCACTAACTAAAGCTTAGACTTAAGCCACATGGCATTTACTAAAAATACCATATTTGGTTTTGGGTATGATTAAAATTGAACCTTTTTTATTGACTCATCCCAAAATACAATTACATTTTAATTTGCACATTATGCTCCTAGGGCACCTCCTTATGTAATTGAAAATTTGAAATGGGAGACAAAAGATACGAAATTAATTTTGTAGTCACAACTTAGTTGCAACTAGTTGTGCAATTACTTGGGCTATTAGTGACTACCTAGCTTAACCTACTACTTTTAACCTAACCTATTAATTAACACATTTTATGGTGTGTCACTTAGTTTAATCATGTTGCCATGTGGCGTGGAAAAAATGGTTAATTATGTGCCACATAGCATGGCCTAAGCCTAGCCTATGTGCCATATGCCATGTCCAAGCATAATGTAAGTGCCACATCGCATGTCATATATAATTGCTACATGGCATGGCCTAAGCCTTGCTTAGTTGCCATATGGCACGTCTTGGACCTAACATATGTGTTGTGTGGCATGACATAGCCTAGCTTAAGTGATGAGTGGCATGTCATAGGCCTAGCCTAAATGCCATGTGGCATGGCTTAGGTTTAACATATGTGCCATGTGGCATGTCCTATTTTAACTTAATTTAGGTGCCACATGGCATGGCTTAGGCTAGGTTAGGTGTGATGTGCCATGTCATAAGTGTTAAGTGGCATGGCTTGGACCTAGCCTATGTGCCATGTGGCATGTCCTATGTCGTGTTTAGGTGCCATGTGAGATGGCTTAGGCCTAACATATGTGGCATGTCCTATGCCTTGCCTAAATGCCACATGGTATGGCCTAAACCTAACATATGTGCCATGTGGCATGTCATAGCTTTGCCTATGTATCGTGTGACATGGCTTAAATTTAGCATAGGTGCCATGTGGCATGGTTGAAAGTTAGCTTATGTGCCACATGGAATGGTTTAGGCCAAACATATGTGCCATGTGGCATGTCTTATGTTGTGCCTAAGTGCCGGATGGCTTAGACTTAGTTTATGTGCCACATGGCGCGGCCTAGGCTTAACATATCTGGCATTTCCTATGCCTTGTTTAGATGCCACGTGGCATGGCTTAGCATATTTGCCATGTAGCATGTCATAGTTTAGGTTAGGTGCCACATGGCATGGCCTAGGAGTAACTTATGTTCACATGTCATGTTTAAACCTATATGTAGATGTAGGTAATGCCACATGTCACCAAGCCTAAGCTAAGTACCATGTGGCCTAGGCTTATAGGTAGGTAGGTACTAAATAATTAGGTAAGTAGGTATTAGTAAATAGGTAGGTATATATATATTTAGGTACATCCTTGTTAACTAGGTAGTTTCAATACCTTATACAACTAACATGTGATTATATTGATTACATTTGTAACTTAATGTATGTATAATGTTGTAAAAAATACAAAGAAATTATTAAAAAAAATTTAAGGATGAAATAGGTCATAGTCACAACCTAGTTGAAAAGAAAACCAAATTTCATCCAAATTTGAAAAGTAGTTGTATAGGCAACCATTTGTAGTCATAGGCGACATTTGGTTGCACGTAGTTATATAGGGCCATGTTACAAACGACAAGATTTCTAGTTGTGAAAATGAACATGATTTTGGTTTTGATTTTCTTTTGATTACATTTGTTGAAACAAATCTTCTAAAGTTGACATTTTTCTTTCATTGGAAATGGCATGTGTGAAAGTGTCATAATTTCCTAGTAGGGCGTTGATCATTTGTTCTACAACCATGTTGTTTGAAAAAATGTCCTCAAACTTAGCTAATTTATTAAAGATCTCTTCGACAATTCTCATGAAATCATTAATTTTTGACCCCTCCTCCATTTTTATATTAAGGAAACGGCTTTTGATGGACAACCCTCTTTGCATTATTCTTTATGTCAAACAAGTGTTTAAAGATATCCCAACACTCTCTTGGGGTTTTAACAAAGAGAATATGAGGGAAGACTTGATCCTTAACTAAAAGCTTGAAAATAGATAAGGCTTTTCATTTTTGCCTTTTTAGATTTTCATCTTTAGGCAAGATTTGTATTGCAACAAAACCACTTATGTATCCAAAACCACTTCAACCACTTGATTATCCTTTAGTGGTTTTAATAAATGTAGTAGAAACTAGAATTTTTGGTTCAACCAAGTGCCATAGGCCTTCCTTTCCAAGATGCATTGTATGCGAAACTTCCAAATGACATAGTTGAAGGATCCCTCCAATTTGTTTTACTTAGACAAGGAATATTCTAGACATCCAAATGGGCAAAAGCATGGTAAAGTAACCAAAGAATTACCTTGCAACATAAAAAGAAAGTGGCCATCAACTAACCCTTAATATATTGATTTTAAAAATATTATTTACAAGTTCAATGTTTAATTATATGAAGTTCTTTGATTTTGCTACAATTATATTTTAAAATCACATGTTTAAAATAGGTTTGTATATATTCATCAAAATCAAGTAGATGTCACAACCTATCAAATAAATTAAAATTCAAACACAAGTAGATTGAATATTAGATCTATTTTATTTTAAGTCAATGGCATGCTAAATATACTAGTGGACTTTGAAATTTTTCATAGTAGAATCAAAATATATTTAATGTTTAATGTAGAAGTAGGAATGAACACGATATTAACCTTTTAGTTTCATTCCTACTTGTTACCCTTTTTTTGTTGTATTAAAGTTTTTCAAATTTGTATTCAACTCATAAAAACTCAATAAAAACCTGGAGGTTTTCATAATGAGATTTTTAAAAAAATTGAACCTACAATGTTCTTATGTTTATGTTAAAAATTGCCATATTAAAAATTTGGATTTAGGTAGATGTATTTTTTTGATCCACTTTACGATGCTTGGACCCATATTAACAAAAGAGATTATGTCAATATAGAAATATGAAAAAAATCCAATGGCACATAAAATAAAATAAAAAATAAATAAAACGAAGTGTTCATGGTAGTCCCTTGATTCCAAAATATTTCTCACATTTAACTTTATAGCCTTGAGAGTACTTCCTTCTCTCCAACTAACTATCCACCTTTGCTAGACTTAGTCGTTATGATATCATGTTAATTTAATGAAAAAAACCTAGCATAATACAAGGGCATAAGCATGGTAAAGTATGTTAGTTAGTGACACTTGCTGCTTTTCTCAAAAATACCCATAAGGTATGTTTTAATACATTGAATTCATTAATATTATTTAAGTCAATGATCAAGAATTAGAAGTTTTTAAATTTCATTGCATAATATTGAAGAACCACATGTCTTAATATGCATTTAAATACATTTTTGGGTTGTAAGTACTGGAAAGTATGTGTCATAGTTTTGCAAAATAGAGTTACAAGTACATGAAAGTAAAACATCAATTAGAATTATTGTACTTTGATAAAACCTTAATGTGTATGAATACAATTTCAACTTTTCATGTTTTGGTCATAATCTTTCAAAAAGTTAATGTAAAAGTATGTTGAAAATTTGAAAGAACCAACCAATTTAGAACATACTTTTTATCCACTTTTTTAATATAAATTCTTCAAATTTTATGCTCAATTTACAATAAATTCAATGAAGAGCTCTATGATTTCAAAATGCAATTTAAATAGGTTTTTAATATCTTTTTGAACATGAATGTTGAAAAGAGACTATTTATGAAATTAAATTATTGTAGGACTACTTTTTTGGTATATTTTATTATGCTTGGACCCACAAAACAAAAAATAAGCAACGAATTTCAAAGGAAACTAATGGATATTGTCTGCAATCCTATTAGACTATAATAGAAAAGTTAACACCTAAATTTAAATTCAATTTATCTAACCAATGGTGAATGAAATGGTGATTACTATTCATTAGAAATACTAAAGAATGTAGGATATCATGCATGAGTGTGCATAATCAACACATGTCCATTCAAAAACTTTTATGCATTTATATGGTAATTGTGTGAATTATGTTATATTTGCCAAAAAGGGCCATTTTATTCAATGCATACATCCAATTTGAAACAATATGTTACCATAGGTTGATGAACATAGGTTTTTAATATTTTGGGGTTGTAGCCATTATAGCCTACCCCTCAGCAGGAGGTAGGTGTTTGTTTCTTGAAATGCAAGAATGTTTAACAATTTCAAAATCAATAAGAGTTTTTACAAGGCACTTTACAAGGGTATCTTTTGCATCACACTTCACCAAAAACAATGATTATGACTACATCTATGACTAATTTTACATAGTTGCGTGTGACAAATGTATATATAGTCCATTTGGATTCATCACATTGGAAATAGCAATTTCAATTGCATTCATGTGGATGATAGTTGTTGTAATTATGATTTGGAAATAATTTTTATTTAAAAATTAGTATTATTGAAATTATTGGGATCCTATTTTTGAAACAACTATCAACCATGAAAGTTGCTAACCACATCAACATATTCCAAATTTGCAAAAAGTTCAATTTGACTATATTAGTCATGTAGGTCATGAATATAAATTTTGATAAGAAAAATTCAAAAAATTTAATGTCTTTAATATCAAAATTTCAGTTACTTGAGTTTAAAATCATTGTGTAATTTTGTTGTATTTAATGTAATCATTAAAAAAAAATCTTTACTTACAAATTTAAAGATGTTGTATTCATTTTAAATTACTATGTCAAAAATACAAATGTAATTGAAGTTTGGACTTAGACCATAAATTTAGATTTTATTTATTTATTAAATATATTATATCATTGAAATCTTTAGATATCATAATGAGATTAATTTCATGTGTAAAGTTTTGCTATACTAAATTTTTTTTCACAAATTCAAATGTAGTTATGAAATAGAAGAATGTGAAAGTATAATGAATTTTTAATAAGTTAACATTAAAATTTTAATATTGGTTATTTAAATAATCAAAATAATTTCACATGCAAGATTACATAATTTAAAATTAATTATGTACTGTCATTTGTTTTGAATTCCAAAGCTTATCCATATTTTTTGTTAATATCATTTTAACATGCATTTTTTATTATATCTTTTTTTGTTACTTTTAAACATTTTTATCAAGTCTTTTAATTAAAAAATTAAAATAATTTACATGGATGATCTTGATAACATTACTATAGAAGTGGGGTGCAATTTATTAACCTAAATCACTACGGGACCTTAAAAGTGAAATAAGTTTATTGCATTTTACTAATTTCACCCTAGTGAAATTATTTCACTATCATATCACTATGTAAACATCATGTTTCATTACTAGTTAACATAATTCATTATTATAATTTACTGTAGTACATAGGTTTATTTCTATGTTTTTTAAAATATTTTATTTATGTTATTTTATGATGCACCTTATATTATTTTAAGTTATTCTAGTTATTCTAACGTATATTTTATGTTACTATAAATTATTATAAATTATTGTACATTAAACTATTATACGTTATTTTACCTTAAGGTATTTTAACTAATTTATTATAAGCTTTTAAGTTATTCTAAATTAAATTATTCAACTAACTTTAAGATATATTTTAGGTTATTTTATTTTAAAGTAATATATGTTATTTCAAGTTATTTTTTAAATTATTCAAGGTAATTCTACTTTATGTTATTATAAATTATTTTATCCTACGTATAATACCTTAAAATAATCTAAAATAAAATATAAAGACCTAAGGTAAAATAACTTAGAATATAAAATAATAACCTATGAATTTTTTTAAAATACCTTATAATATAATAACTACCAATAGCCTATGATATTATAACATAAAATATCCAACAATAATTTATAATATGATAATCACCAATAGTTGTAATATAATATATAATAACCAATAATAACCATTAATATAATAACCACCAATAACCACTAATATAATCGCCATTAATAATCATTAATATAATAACCAATAATAAACACTAACATCCACTAATAGAATAGCCACAAATAGCCATTATTAGAATATGTCACAATAGTTAGTAATAAAATAGGCACCAATAGGCACCAATAACCATTAATAAAATATCCACCACCAATAGCCATTAATAGAATATGCACTAATAGTTATTGATAGAATAGGCACCAATATGCACCAATAGAATAACCACCAATATCTATTAATAGAATAGCCAGCAATAAAATAGGTACCAATAGCCATTAATAACCAATAGCTCTAATAAAAGAACAACCAATAGCCATATATTAGAAATGTTTAAGATTGCTAAAAATAATCCAAGGTGAAATAATTTATAATAACCTAAAATTTCCAATAAAAACATAAGGTAAAATAACCTTCAATAGCCAAAAATAACTTATAATAACTATAATGAGCCTAAATTCAAATAATTTATAATAGAAAAAAATAACATAGAATAGCTAAAAAAAACTTACAATAGCCAAAATAGCCTAAGGTGAAAAAATAATAAAAAATAACCAAAAGTAATTGAAACTAGCCATAAATAGCCGTAAATAATGTAAGGTGAAATAATTTAAATTTATGAAAAATATTCATATAATAATTGAAAGTAGCTTAGCATAAGTAGTATTATTATATTAACAAAAATCGTATCCATTTAGCAAGTTCCCCTTTGAACACTTTGTATGGGGACAAATGTTGTTGTATTAGAATCATGTGAGCACAGTCATTAAAGATCGCATCTTGGGAAAGGCATGGGAAGCCTAACTCGCTATGCTTGTTGTGGGAAATAAATGCTAGGGCTAGATCCATGAAAAAATGGCTACTCAAGAATCAGCCCTAGGATGATGTGCTCTCAAGCTCTTTGATAGATTCAAATGTAAGTCTAAAATGAAAACAATGAAAGAGCAAAAAATTGGGGACACATTCCTTGACACGCAACATTTTGGGGGTTAGACGGGCATGCTAGAGCTCTGGGATGGGACTAGAAAGAATGATAAACAATCACTCATTCACATAGACCTGAACAAAACCAAACAAGTTGGTTAGTGCATAGCTAAAGCACTTTTGGTGCTAGGATGAGGCATGGGCAAACTTGGACTCACAAGACTCACCACGGCTCGGACTTGGGGGAAGCCACCACCTTCCCCCTTATAGTATAATCTATGCCTACCCACGGGACCAACATCTAAATGTCATTTTGTCCTGAGACTCCCAAGTGGGAATCCCGAAATTCCAACACCTTGGACTCTTGCAACTTTGGGGACCCATAACTTTGCGTGCATACCTCCAATTGAAATGAGACCTAAAGTAAAGTTATAGCCCTTGTCAAGAGCTTTCCAAAGGTATGTTGCACACCACCTGCACAAAAGGAAATCGGGGTGATTCTTGACTTTTAGTGGTCAGGAGTCAAATTGCCAATTTGATTCTCGGCCCTTCTTTTGGCCATAACTTGTGTTTGAATTGTCCAAATGGGTCATATGAGCCCATTTTAGACATCTACGTTTGAAGAGATTTCTAATGATATAAGGAACTTTTCAATCCATAAGGTTTTGACCCCTGCAATTGTTCTCTGAAAATTCGGGAGTCCACTGGGATTCCTACTCCCAAAGTGGGAGTTCCCTTGGGAGTGTGAGGGTTCATTCCCTCACACTTTCCTACACTCCTAGGAACATGAGATGTGATTTTCGGGCTTCCTTTTTGGCTTGCAACCTTGTAAGCCCTTGCCTTGGTTGCGAGCCCAAGGTTAGGGTTATGACACAAGAGGTGGAAGGTTTTTTGCCTCTGATTAAATTGTCATTGGAAATGACGCCTTAGCGTGTAATGGCCTGTGCATTGGAGGTTGAAGAGCCTGCAGCAGCCCGTGTGTTGCAAGTTGAGGAGCTTAGAATGACCCGTGCGTTACAGGTTGAAGAGCTTGTAATGGCCCGTGCATTATAGGTTGAGGAGCCTACAACAACCCATGCGCTACAGGTGGGACTGCTCAATCGCCGTTGGGAACAACTCCTAGGACAACACACATACATTCGACGTGTCTAACAAGGGTGAGAGGTTGGGCAGAGAACTAAGTACTTTGGTGCAACGCGCACAACATACGAGTGGGAGCTTGGATGGCTGAGTTAGCCGCACTACAATTAATGTAACTAGTGAGTGTTAGATCTACGGCGAGAGGCCCAACCAACCAGGAGGTTGGGGCCCCACCCCCTCTAGGTTTTCCTCACACAATGTTGAATGTAGAAAAGGTGAAGGATAATATGTGGCTAGTTTTCATTGAAAAGTTATTTACCAACCACGATATCAAGACCAACGTGCAAACAAGATATTTGCACTTGAAAGGTATGTCATACGAGAGCGAAAGCTACTTGTGTGACATAAGTTGTGTTTAGATATGAAAAACTTTAGCCTGGTTTCGGTGTGGCAACATGCAGCTTGAGGTAGTGTTAGGTGTGTGAAAGGGTGTGCCATACACAAAGAGGCTTTGTTGGGGTTGTGATTTGGGGAAGGTAGAGGATGAAAAGCACTTGCTCCTTGTCTCTCCAAATACACAGAAATTTAGGGAACGCTTTTGTTCGACCTTGCCCCTCACCCACATTAGCACTCTTGTTGAACTCATGCAGATTACAAACCCGGTCACCCTGGCCAAGTTTGTTGCATGTTGCCAATACCAAAGGAAAATCTATCCTCCATGATCTTTCTAGTCTCAAACAGACATAAAATTATAAACGGTAAATAGACACCTATGAATAGGATAAATGTTGTCTTTTCAAAATTTCAATTTGTTTTCCAATTTGTTTTGCAACATAGTGAAAATTTGTCACCAACAAGATCATTCTTTTATGGCATTTTCGAAGAATGTCATCTCACCAAAGCCCTAGTGATGTATGATGTTTAAAAACTAATGTCCTTCATTCCTAAAGTGGCTATGCTTTTGAGCATATGATTTCCATAGTACCTTGGCAGCTTGGACACTAATTATGTCATTTGTAAAAATGCTTGAAAAACTCAAAACAATTGAACATTTTTGCAGAAAAATGAAGAATATTTTTGAATCTTCAAAATAAAATAAAATCAGACAGACATGTTTTTTTTTAAAAATCAAATTTTGGCATGTAGCACAAGTTGTGATCGTCCACAGCCTGCTGCAGCCAAAGTTGATCACAAACAGAATATAAAAGTAGCAACATTTGAGGAACTTTCTATTTTTTGGCTACCTATTGAAACTTCTTGTGGAATCTTGATATTTGGCCAAAGTTTCTAAATCTATGGAACTAAAAAAGTCTGAAAAGAGTTTTGCAAGAAAGAAAAATTGTCTGTGTTGCATAGGTGCCAAATTTTGCAAAAAAAAAGGGCTATTTGTCGCAAAACTTGCCAAATTCACCATGGTTCAAGGAGCAAATAAAAATACAAAGGGAAAAGCAGAAATTTTTGCGGAGATTTTGCCGGATCCCCCCTCGCCCCCCTTCCCCATCGCCACACATTATCGTTAATATAGAAAGGTTCTGTCATAAATGATTTGTAGCTCGATCCGGCTAAATCGTTTGTTTTTTTTCTTTTGGTTGTGTCTACTTGTGTTCTCATTTGCCTTGTACTTTTGATGGATGGTTCCCATCCTTGATTTTTATTTACAGGGTTTTCTTCTCGGCATGGTCGGCACTTCAGCCATTGTACTATGGTATCTTGGCAGTAAAGTCAATGAGCAGAATTGTCTCATCCAGTATGTAGCTTTTTCAAGTCTCATATATGCCTAGAATTTGGAATAGTTGACTTTTGTGTCTCCAGAGGTGCTCAGTATGTAACTGTGCCAAATGAATTTTCACATCCAAGTTTAGTTATTGACGTTTTTGCGACCCCAATCATAAAACTGAAACTGGGACAGCAAATAGGTGGGAAACTACTAATAGCAAACCATCTGGCCCAATCATTATGACGGGCGAATCATAAACACTGAGAAGAAGAAATAGGTAATATTTATTACACTCTTTTTTGCACTTATACAGAGATGCTGTGCCTTTTACTAGCCACCGCAACTTGTGCAAGGTTAATGTTGTGTGAGAGGTGCACTTGTTGATGAAAGGATATAAACACAAAAAGCTGTATTGGTGGGATGTGGGCAAAAAGTAAGAGTGTTCAAGTAGGCCCAATTATTGTATAAAGTAAGCACCACAGAGCCAAATAGTGTCTTTAACTTTCAAACGACAGAAATTTCCATGAAACCAAATGTTTAGAGGAACAATTTTGAGTGATTTTGTTGAAGAACTGTTGATATTGGCACCATGGACATTAAGATTAGGCTAATTCATGAAGCTTGATGAGCTGTGGAAAATGAAAGTGTAAAGAAACTCTTCCTGAGTGTCATTTTAGAGTACTCAAAGATAAATCGGGACCAACTTGGAAAGGAGATTGCTGACAAGATGAATGAGAAGCACACAAAATAAATGTTGCATATATTGACATGTTTTTCTTTTTCAAGTCTTTTTCCTGTTTAGTAAAGCTTGGATGGGCTGTTCAGCTCTTACTGGCTACTGAAAACACAGGAAACACTAATCAAATTTATGAAATTCTCAAAATGTTTGTAATAGGGTCAGATAGCCATAAACAGGGGTTTTTTTTTTCAATTTTTTGGTTTCAAAAGATTGGTGATTTTTTTTCAATTTTTTTTCAAATTTACAGTTAAAGAACGAAAATTTTCCTAAAACATTTGTTGCCACAGAGCAAAAAATTTGCAAAGAAAAAAACACTGGCTGTTAAAGGAGTTTAAGGCACCCAAGGTTGCGAACATCTTCACTTGTAGTTTTTGTCCAATAACAAAATAGGGAACTAACTTTCCATCTCATGTGGTTATACAGACATGTAAGTGCTCAAGCAATGTGCAAGAACCTTGTCTCTAAATAGCTTACACTCATTGAATTATTACTTCACTCAAGATAACTAATAAAACAAATTCAATACACCAAATCCAACAATACATTTGGCTTGAAAATATAATCTTTGATGCCTACAAACAGCTCTATTTTGTTGAATATTGAAAATAATAGTCCCTTTCTACCACTTCCATTGGTGCTCTAAAATTCTCACAAACCTACCAAACCCTATTGCACAGTTAACGTTGACTCAAGAAACTCAGGAAAAAGAACAATCCAGACCACAAAATCCAGCAATTTCATTTGGCATAATAATACTATCCTCTGTCTATATTAAAAAGTTAAAAGAGTCGGTAGACATAGAAAGAGAAGATCGCAAGAAGTTTAATTATTATAAAAAGATTGTTCAGGAATCCATGGGAATTGTGTGTGCGCGCGTCTTTTAAGGTGTGCATTGTTTTGTTCCATTTTCTGAGGACAACTTTTGATTCCAGCCGTGTTCTGCAAATTTCTCAACCTTGGGTTTCAGCTGACTCTCAGTTCATGTGCCTGGCGAACTATGTCCCAATTTCTCTAATGTTTTCTTGTTTTAGATCCTGACTTGGTACGAGTTGTGCTACTCTATTAATGTTTGTGTCTTGGATCCTGCTCTTCAAACTGGTTGTCAGGTGAGTGCCACTCAGGCATTTACCCAGTCCATGTGCAAGGCCCGTGAACTCGAGCAGTCCTTAACAGAGTGATGTAAGGGTTCATAACTTACAGACCACTCATCATCATCGACATCCGCCGTCAAGCTTTGCATTTGAGGTGGATATTAGTGGAATTCTACTCACTTGAAAGCAGTTGTGACTGGAAGTAATTTTTCAGAGTTGTTATAGGCCAAGTTATCTTCAAGCCGACATTCTGCTTGGTGAGTACAATTCCATGTACGCATAGGAGCTTCAAAAGCTTTGTCTGGTGTGGGGCTCAAATAGTTCGGCTGCCTATATTGTGAAGGTTCTATATAGTTATATTTTCATGAGTTGCAAACCTGCTGGTAGTTAGAATATGAAAGTTTCGTCAATTGAACTCCGAAATTGAACCCTGTTTGAACTGGCTCATGTTTTGTTAATTGAAAAGGAGTCCCCAGTTTGAGTACACATAATGTCGTCCACGGCTATCCAGCTAGGTCCCCAGGGTATTACTTTAAGCGAAGAGGACCTATCCCGAGCTCTTTTCTGTGCTCAGGCAGTTTATGAAAGCGTCCCGGGGGCTGAAATCTTGCTTGGAAACACCCAACGTGAGTACCCAGCACTCTCTTTTGAAAAGGTCCACATGTCACTCGACCACGACGTCTTAGGAGGGCTAAAGTTTATGGTGGCATATGAAAACGATGCCATCTTTATTGCCTTCCGAGGAACAACAACTCCCCAACACCTGGCCAAAACCTTACGGATGGACAATCATGACATGAAGTTCCACGCCGGGTTCTTCAAGCGCGCAAATGTTTTCATGGGGCCCGGTCACAAGAACATAATGCACGAACTACTTAGCTCTGGAAAGCGCATCATTTTCTGTGGGCACAGCTTAGGCGGGGCCGTGGCACACATGGTGTTGCTACGTATCCTGTTGGAAGATAACTGGATACCCGATGAGGTGAGTCACTCATTAAATCGATACAGGTTTAAACTTGCAATCTACAGATAGTATTAAGTGAACACGAATTTCAAGGCCGTCATCCTGATTTTTCTTCGCTGGATTGCAGAACACATTTCTCGATTCAATGATTTCTATTGCATTTGGAGCGCCCCACGTGTGCGACAAGGAGGCCGCCCGAATTGTCAACGAAAATGAGAAATTCAAATGGCGTTTCATCAACTTCGTCAACCAATCAGACCCCATTCCGCGTCTCCTCCACAATCTCCAAAAAATTGTGGAAGCAATTGGAGAAAAGATAAACTATCATGATGATGTAGTTGTTGCGGCAATAAGAGCTACATTTGACATAGGCACATCTCATCTGGCAGGTGAGATCCGTGATCTTCTACCACGGCGAGTACTGCCCACGTCCATCTTCAAAACATCAGATCAGACAGAGTCTGATTTTTCTCCTGTCGGATATTACGTATTCCTAAAAAGGGAGAGCACTGAGCACCGTGATGGGCGGTACGATGTGCACGTTCTAAACTATGAGAGCACGCTCATGCAAGAGATGCTGAACCATTTGCAAATCAAAATGGAAGACACTAAACATCACGAAATTGGAGGATACAAATCTGTATTAATCGATTCATGTTGTATTGACACACCGCAACTACCACAAACTACTGTGGACCAAAACCAGTCTGACACGGAATTGGTTGTTTATACACCTGCCCCAGAAGTAAGTGCAATATTGCTTTTGCCTTTTTCAACAGAGAAACCCACAAATAATGTGCAATTGAAAGCTTTTTTGGACTTCTCCTTTTAGAGGTCAGTACCTAGCTTGTTGTGATTTGTGGTTTACGTCGCTGCAAACTAGTTGCAATGTCATTATATTCTTCTCACATTTTGACAGCATTTCAACTGTCAATATGTTTTGCCACACTGTAACGAAGACGGTAAACAGTCACACACGTTGATCATTTGCATCCTCATCCAGGGAGTCATTAGAGAAAGAGGTTGCTAGTACCTTCGTTCCACAAAAAAATCACATAATATATACACAAGTTTGGAGCGCTCACAAAGCTTCAAGATTGTTCGATTCTCATCCCATTTTTGTCTTGAATGTTTAGATCACGTCCGCAAAACTCAAGACCATTGACGCAGATCGACGATACATCAGCATAACGGGGAAGAACTTGTTATTCCTTCGTGCACCTGTTAATACCAACGGAAAAGAAGTTGGGCTGACCAATACGCAAGAAGACAACAGGCTTCTGATTCTGGAAGACAAACGCAATACAGTTACTAGCCAAGGAACTGACGTCTTAGTGGTCATTGTCAAGACGGATTTTGGGGAATCAAACACGCTGGTCATCGAGGTAACTAAAACATGCATTTTAGCTCCTAGTTCAATTCAAATTTAGGCCTAATATTCCAATTTCAATAAAATTCAGTCGGATTTATGAATATGTAGATTCAACAACACTAGTTATAAGTGCGTACCAGCTAGAAGTGTTGCTCTTCTCTTTGAATTAACACTTACAGTTGCATTGGATCTAACTATAAGATTGCATAGAATGCAGTCTTATAATAAGTAGAAGTTCATTCAAAATGTGAGGTGCTATAAGTTTTTCAAAGTCTTCAATTCACTAAGGATAAGTCCTTGTATCATTCTAGGACATCTGGGACGAGCCAGCGACTAATTCAGTTTGCAAATTGCTCCCAAAGATTTTGCAAGCCATGATTTTGAAGGCCTATCCACCCTTGGGAATCCGTCCAGCTGATGTTCATCTACAGGCTTTGGACGAGATTATTCAATGTGGGTGATTCTTTTTGGCTTTTGATGTATGGTTTTGATCAATATGAGCTAAAACTATCTCAAATTTGTATAATAATTCAGGCCACTAATGTTCAGCTAACATTAGAGTAACATTAGATCCAGAAGGGAAAAATGAATTTGTAAGTATAAGAGATCAGGTAGCACTCCGGATCTAATCTGGAATATAACTAACATGATGAACTTAGAAATATGTTGTAGGTGCACCTGGTCTGCAAAATAGGACGTTGTCGACAACATTGAAACAAATACATAGAGATGCGATGAGTGGCAAGATTAAAGGGCCAATCGATGAGCACATCAAAAGGCTCACCAAGGAAGCCAACGATACGGTGAAGGCAGTGACAATTTTTTTAACAAGTGGGTAAGTGGGTTTCTTCGGTGCTAAATTTCTTCTCTGCTACTTAAATGTCTTTTTCAACTCGTACTGTTTCTTATCATAACAATAGCAGCTTATTTAATTAGTAGATTATGTTTTGAATTAGGAGTTACGACTTAGGAATTGAATTTCTGTTCCTAACAATGTATTGAGCTGTTATTTTTGAAATTAGAAGTTTCTGTTTGGGTATTAGCTTGTGTGACTCATGTGACCTTGACATTTGATATTCCTTGCATTGACATTTTTGCAGCCTTCTAATCTGTAACAAGGCTTCCAAGGTAAATGAAGATGGCTCATCAGATTTGAAACCTCATATTGAAGATGAGATGGGTGACTTCAAAAGATTTCTAAGCACATTGCCTCTTATACCTATAGTTATGGCAGGATATGTAGTATCCAAAGTTCGATCCATGTTTAAGCCATCGGAGATCATAGTTGATGAATACAACAGCGTGTTGAGGATTGCATGCTGGGAAGCTTCAGCATGGTCCAATTCTCCTTCCACATCTGCATCAACAGTTCCACATGAGGTTGCAAACGAGGTCACATTGTTGGAGCAGGCGCTTATCACGCGAGGTAGTTAACCAATTCAATTTTGAATCTTTGCTTGTTTTGTCTAAAACAATTGTTGTCAAAGCCCAACAACAACTTAAGCCATGCATATTACATTTTGGTATGAAAGGCATGGTTTCCTAGTCATTTAGATTACTTGAGGCACATGAGGACAAGTGACATGTATATTTTGTTCAAATTATTTGACAACTATGCTTAGCATTTCACCATTTAAATCTTAAAATAGATGATGTGTTGCAACTTCTGTATTCAAACCCTAATAAAAAAAATTACTATGGGGAAAATGATGGGTTTTATCTATATTTCAGTCCATGAAAGTAACGACGAATTCAAGGACTTGATAAGAAATGCCCACTCTTTCAATGGAATGACCAAGAAGAAGAAATGTCCGAAGTTCAAGCACAAGTTTCTTAGGAAAGCCAAATCTCAATCTCGAATCAACTTGCTGAAAAGGATCAAGGTGGTGGTGGACACAAAAACCATGTATGACAAAGTTGTTGAGGGGACACGGTATGTGGGGTTTCTAGGGGCTGAGGATGTTGGCAAGTCAACCTTCATCAAGGTGACTACTGAGGAGTTTACATACTACCTATAATAGCATTAGGTCTCATTCTGTAGCCCAAGTTCATTCTTTTAAGCTCCTTGCAAATGAAATTGAAAAACTACTCAAGGCAATTATGGATATATTGCTCACTAGTTTAATTTTTTCTAACCATGGGATCCACTAATGTCAATTTCCTATAAATTCTCTCCATTTTCTATAAAATATAAGTTAATCTTTGAAGGACAATTTTTTCAATATCTCTCCAGTTTGGAATCCAATGTCCAACATAACTTTGATCTCCTGCAGCTTTTGGTTTTTCAACTATTAATGAGGTTGCTATGTGGGTTGTTCATGTGAGAGTAGACCTCTAGAATATGTTTCACCATTTGTGTATTGGAAAGATCATCAGCATTTTGTTTGAAATTTGCAGAACGTACTTGAAAGATTTGACCCCGGTCGACTTGAGATGCCCAAATGTGGGACGGATATTCACACTTCAAAAGTAACTGCGTACAACGTGAATAACACACTATGCCTGGTGGACTTCCCGGGCGGAAATGGCTTGGGGGGCTATGCAGACGAGTGGAAGCAATTTGCAGCATTTCCCAGTTCTTGTGTGCTCCTACTCAATTTCCAGGTACGCCGCCATCATGGTTTCTTAGACAAGAGGGATACCTATATAGATGTGCAACTCAATCCTGAAGCTCCCCTGGTTAGTTGCAATGCTTAGGTTTGACTTCAGGATTGTTAACCTGTACATGCAATTCCTAGACACATGCTCACATAATTGTTCTACAAAGGGGAAAAGATGTTTTAAATGTATAGATTGACCATATGTGCAATGAACATACACGTAGCTTTGTATGGTGACATTGTTCATTTGAATATTGTGATGGGTATTCGAGTCCAGCTCTTTGCAGTGTTTTGAAATGCATGTTTTTAAGCACATTTATTTGCTGCCTTCGTAGTTACAAGACGAACAATAGATGTTGAACCTTTGGCAAGAAACTTGATCGACCCAATCTTTTCTTCACTCACACCACCATGTCCTTGAGACATATAATTTTGCCTGTTGGCTCTGTAGCATGATATCAAGAAGGATCAAAAGGAGATGTACTTGGAAATAAAGAAGAGCCTTGGTACACAGATCACAGTTGCATTCAACAAGGTAGATGCCGGTTACAAACTGAGGGACCTACATACACTCACGACCGAGCCTTTCGAGAGACACAAAGAGAAGACCGCCAAGGAGCTAAGCTGCTCAAAAGAGCACATTTATTATGTGTGTCTTGATCCAGAGGAATCCAAAATGCCTAAGTTAAAGCAGGTGGGTGTTCTTGACTTTCCAGAATTTGCCCAAAAATTGGACATTTTTTAGGTGGGTAACTCTGTAACTGACATTGTAAGCAATCAGAATGAGGATTAGGCCAAATTCAAACCATCATCCAAGGCAAATATTGTTAGTGATAGGTTTCTCCTAAGTAACCTACAATACATACTTACCACCATTTTCTTCTCTGGCGAAATTCTCCTAGTAAGAGAATTAAAAATAGTTGATGCACTTTTTTAAATTGAAGTTTGGGGCGTCTTCACTAGGTTCCAGTGGGCATTCAAAAATGCATGATGATGCTTCAATAGTTTCACTTTCATGTCTTGTTTAAATAATCAAATAATATGGCCAAATTTTCTTATATATGGATGATCACTACTTTGGCTACTACATTACAACATTGAAAAATGCACTCATGAATACTGTGAATTTGGATATAGTGAATAGGTGTCAGGAAGAGGACATGGATCAGTAATAGGATGATTTCCATAGTTGTAGTTTCAACCCAATGAAAGAAAAAGACCAATGTAATGCATCACAACGTTAAGTGCTCCACTGTTTGATTACACTTATCGTTGGAGAATCAGCAGGCCCAGTCAATTCACACACCTGGATATCACTTTTACTCTTGACATTACTATGTGGGCCCTAACAGGCTCACCTAGCAAAACTTCCCCTACAGGATCGTTCGTTCTCTAGTGAATTGTTTCATGATGTTATTTGCAAATTAAAGTTGTGAAGGTAGACACTGGATACTTGTATTGATCTTCCCATTCTTCTCCCATGAACTCAACCCCTCCTTGTTCTGTTGATGCCACTGTTATGTGAGGACTATGTTCGTTACCTTACATGTACATTATCTACTAGCATGTTTATTTCTAGATGTAAATTTTTTTATTTTCAATCCTTATCCTTTCCAGGAAGTGATTATTATTCAGAACTCCAACATTCAGTCTTTCATTCGTAAATGGTTGCTTGACCTTCTCAATTCAAATAAAGGTGTAAAATACATGAGGGTCATTCCATGATATTGGCATTATTTTTATTTAATTATATTTCAGTTTTACAATTTAGATTACAGTGCAATTAATATAGTCTAATTTATGTTTCTGATATCCCATTTATTGGTCTCTTGTGCAATTTTTGGTTTAGTTGAAAATTTACTGTTCTACTAAATAATATGAGATATCAAATCAAATTTTGTTTGCCTCTTACCGATTAATTTAATATGGTAAATGTATACTCAAGGAGAGAATTTCAAGCCAAAATACTGTGATGACATCCCATTGTCATAGTTTTTTGGTTTGAACAGTAGCTAACAATACTAAAGACATTCAAAACCAAATTTCAAAAAATTTATTGGATTTGTGGTAGGAACAATCCATTGATTGGTACATGAAAATTATTTCTTTGTAATTCCAGTTTCTTTTGAAACTTTTGTTTGACATCTTTGTTGAGCTAAACAAGTTGAGTGTGTGATCTTAGTGTGACCATGTGGATATTATAACAATTGGATCCACTGTGGATGTTACCATCACCATTTTCAAGAGGCACTGCCCAGGTAGAGATTTTGGAAGAGACACCAAAATTTATCTAGGTCAATTTCTTAGAGAAGTTGTACCAACATGGGTGGAGACTTACAGGATTGTTTAAAAACTGGAAAAAATAAAAATCCAATTGCTTATAGAAACCTTAAATTCTAAATTTCCTGATATTTCCAGTTTATTGCTACTCAGTTATTTACTACTAGGCAATATCCAGTTGATAATTTAGAAAGAGGGAAACTTCCAAAGAACTAGTTGATAGATTGTTCATAAGTTTACTTATAATAAAGAAGAATCTAATAGGTTAAGAGGTGAACTTCTTGAGTTTGTGGATACTTTGTGGAAAGAGTGTGCAAGGAAGGCTGAAGCCCATGTTAGATGCTTGGACATTTTGTTTCGCTTCAAATTATTTGTTTTCCTTCTTCTTTGGCTACAGTAATTAGCTCCTGGTGGAAGGTACTTCTCATTGTAAAGAACACAACTAATAATTGTGAGCATGGATTTTCAAAGCAGTATTGGGTGAAAAGTGATTGCAAAATCAAGTTAAAGCTTAAGACTTTGGATGCACTGATGTGAGTATCATTGCATGTGGAACAGAGATGGAGGCCATGGATGGGCATACCATCTTTAACATTTGAAGTGCCCTAAAGAAATATAGAGTTGTGCCTTTCGATATAGATTCATGTACAGTGGTGCCTTTAGATGTGGATTCAAATTGATTTCTTGTTTGTTTATTTAGTTTTTGAATTTCAATATATTGTACTTCTATATTGATGTGTAGGTTGTTAAATAAATGGCCTACTGATTATAACGTATTTGTTGAACGTGTACAGAAGGGTTATAAAACTCACAACCCTTCAATGTGAAGAAGGGTAAATTCTTTTCAATCCTTCTTCGTGGAAAGTGATATTGTATTATATTGAGGGCCAGAGTGACCTAGAATCCACCAAATGCACCAATCCATCAAAACCTGTTGTGAGTTCAATTGGTTGAATGAAACCTCTTTTAAAAAATTTATTCCCAGTCCCCCCACTACCTAGGTTTTAGGGTTTGTTAAAAAAAAAACATTAAATACAAGTTGTAAATATCTTGTCAAAACTAGAAAATTTTGAGAAAACCTAGATCTTGTTAATTAACATGACATTTATATTTATCTGTTTGCATTATAATGTCAAGTGAAGTGTCAATTAACCCACCCACATTTAAGGTTAAAATTTGGATTGTTGGGCAGCTGAGTAATCAAATCATTTATCTAGGGAACTTTTCATGTGATACTTGGCCAAAAGTTTTGGGTGTAATTAGGGGAAATATTGATCCATGTTCTTCCAGATGTCATAACTTTTGATTATGAATCCATTTTGAGATTTGCATGTGAATAGGTGTTTGAATGGGCCAAGTCCAATCCAACAAATGTAAACATTGAATGGTCTACTTCTGACCCCACCAATGCGAAA